>Ga0163154_10006961_pt1 | contig 13658 bp, 12 predicted proteins | sample OliLakLV19MP9P1_FD_148649 | JGI IMG/M metagenome (GOLD analysis project Ga0163154, IMG submission 148649) | Freshwater microbial mat bacterial communities from Lake Vanda, McMurdo Dry Valleys, Antarctica - Oligotrophic Lake LV.19.MP9.P1 | ecosystem: Environmental > Aquatic > Freshwater > Lake >... | reverse complement strand
CCCACAACCACCCCGACAACAATGATCAGAGTTCCTCTCGCGGCCGCCCTGCCCCTGCTCACCCTCCTCCTGGCCGTCCCGCCCGCCGCGCATGCCCAAACCGTCAATAGCGGTGTCGCCAGCGTGGCTGACCGCGAGATCGCACGCCGCCAGGAACTCACCCGCCGCGCCGATGAGTTGATCGCCAAGGGCGACGCGAAAATGGGGGACAAGGATTACGAGGCCGCGCTCGCGGATTACAAGGCGGCCTTCGATTTTCTTCCCGACTCGACCAGCACCTCCGATGTCCGTAAGGGGGCCCTGGACCGTTTCTCCCGCACCGCCGTCAAGCTCGCCGAACAGCGCATCAAGGAAGGCCGTTACGCCGACGCGAAAATGCTCTGTGAAATGGTGACCGAAGAGACGGTCAACCCGGGATACCGGCCCGCCGTTCTCCTGCTCGCGAAGCTTGAGGACCCGCTCTATTTCAACCAGACCATCGGACCGAAATTCGTCGGCACCGTCGAGGAAGTGAAGAAGCTCCTCATCGAGGCCCAGGGCTTTTACGACTCCGGCCGGTTCGATCTCGCCATGAAACGGACCGATCAGGTGCTCGGGCTCGACCCCTACAACATCGCCGCCCGGCGCATGCAGGAATCGATCAGCGGGGCAAAGAGCGAATATCTGCAGGACGCCTATAACGAATCCCGCGCCCGCAAGATCTGGGAAGTGGAGAGCAAATGGGAAAGCCCGGTCCGCCGATACGGCGCCAGCAGAACACCCATCTACTCGCAGGACAAAATCGACACGGCAGGCACCTCGCGCATCAACGCGAAACTCAATCGGATCATCATCCCCCAGATCCAATTCCGGGACGCAACGATTCGCGAGGCCATCGATTTCCTCAAACAACGCAGCAAAGAACTCGACACCGCCGAGCCCGACGCCAACGAGCGGGGAGTCAACATCGTCCTGAAACTCGAGGGCTCCGGAGGCGGGATGTCCATCCCGACTGCCGCCCCCGCCCCGGTGATTCCCGGCCTGGACGCCCCGGTTGAAGCCGCCCCTGCCGGTCCGATCAGCGCCGGCATCTCGCCCAGCGAGGCCCGGATCACGCTGCAACTCTCGAACATCCCGCTGAACGAGGCGCTCAAATACGTGGCATCCCTCGCGGGACTCAAGGTCAAGGTCGAACCCTACGCTGTGGCCATCGTGCCGCTGTCGGAACCGACCGATATCCTCCTCACGAAGGAGTACCGGGTAAGCCCCGGGTTCATTGCGAACGCCCCCGCCGCAGCCGGGGCCGCAGGTGCCGGCGGCGGCATCGCCACACCCGGTGTGGCAGGCGACAACACCGGGACCGGGGCCGCCCTGCGCGCCCGTGTGGGAGCCCGCGAATTCCTCGAGTCGAGCGGGGTCATCTTCCCGCCTGGATCCAGTGCCTATTTCGTGCCTTCCTCCTCCAAACTGATCGTGCGAAACACGCAGGAAAACCTCGATCTCATCGACGCCCTCGTCGATGTCGACCGCGAAACCGCTCCCAAGCAGGTCGAGATCGAGGCGAAGTTTGTCGAAATTTCCCAAAACAACCTGAAGGAACTCAGCTTCGACTGGATGCTCGGCATGGGCAATCTTCCGGGAAGTGACCGCGTCTTCACCTCCGGTGGAACCGACGGCAATCAGCGGATCACCAACACCGGGGATTTTCCGTTCGTCCCACCCGGCACCAACACTCCCGTAGGCAGAAACCCGCTTACCGCCGGCACCCGCTCAGGCAGCCTGGCAATTAGCGCGAATGCCGTCGACGCACTGCTGTTCCCGACCAGCGGAGCCACGAGCGTGGCTCCGGGCGTGCTCGGAATCGCCGGTGTGTTCACCGATCCGCAGTTCCAGGTGGTCATCCGGGCCCTCAACCAGATGAAAGGCGTGGATCTGCTTTCCTCCCCGCGCGTCACGACCAAGAGCGGCCAGCGGGCCGTGATCGAGATCATTCGCGAATTCCGTTACCCGACCGAGTTCGATCCGCCCCAGGTCCCAACCGAAGTAGCCGCAATCGACAACGGAATAGGCGGGGGCGGTGCAAACGCCGCGGTGGTTACCCCGACCACCCCCACCACGTTCGAAACCCGCAACACCGGCGTGACGCTCGAAGTCGAGCCGGTGGTTGGCGCCGATGGCTACACCATCGACCTCAACCTCGTCCCGCAGGTGGTTGAGTTTGAAGGATTCATCAACTACGGCAGCCCGATCTTCGGCGGTGGCCAACTGCTGACCGAGAACGTCATCAATCAGCCCATCTTCAGTTCGCGAAAAATCACCACCAGCGTGAGTGTGTGGGACGGCCAGACCGTGGCCCTTGGCGGCCTGATCCGCGAAGACGTGCAAAAGGTCAGCGACAAGGTTCCCGTCCTTGGCGACATCCCCCTGATCGGACGCGCTTTCCGTTCGAAGGTGGACCAGCATATCAAACGCAACCTCACGATCTTCGTCACCGCACGCCTGATCGACCCCGCCGGCCAGTTGATTTCTTCGGGCGAGGAGATCGAAGAGACGGTGGAAGTGACGATTATGCCGGAGAATTTCCAGGTGGCCCCGCCGGAGCTGGGCCTCCCGCTGCCGAAGTAAGCCGCGCCTGAAGTGCCCGTCCTCGCCGTTACCGGAGGGGTCGCAACCGGAAAAAGCAGCGTCTCTCAAGCGCTGGGCTTGGGCCTCGAAGCCACTTGCTTCAGCGCGGATGCCGAGGTGGCGCGCCTGCTGGCTGAGGATTCCCAGGTGGCGATCGAGGTGGCCGCTGCGCTCGGACCGGGAGTGATGGGATCCGACGGACGACCGGATCGCAACCGGTTGCGGACCCGGATTTTTGAGGCGGCTGACGCCAGGAAGGAACTGGAGGGGATTTTGCACCCCCGGGTGCGGACGGCCTGGGAACGGCAACTCCCGCATTTCCGGGTTGCGGACCGCTGGTTGGTGGTGGAGATTCCCTTGTTATACGAAACGAAAAGTGAGAGGCTGTGTGACGTGGTGATCGTGGTCGCCTGCTCCCGCTCCACCCAGTTGGATCGAATGATCCGGGGTAGGAATCTTGGTCCAGACACAGCCGCACAGATTATCGCCGCCCAGATGGATGTCGGTGAGAAGATACGGCAGGCGGATCATGTAATTTGGAATGACGGCAGCAAGGAAGCCTTGGAAAACCAGGTTCAACTGCTCGTCCCCTTATTCCGGGCCCGATGGGGCAACTGAGCCGCGGCCCGACACAATTCGCGTGAAATTCTGCTGGCACCGACTGGTTCCCGTGAGGGCATTGAGGCGTTGGCCGGTGCCGTTCCAATTAGCAACCTTTTACTGATGTTAATCCCTGAAGACTGCGGCTCAAGCCCGCGCTCCATTGCCTGTGTCTGCCATGTTCGGCGGCATGCGCCATCCCGATCCCATGCCCGAGTTTACTGAAACACCCCCCTCGCACGAGCCTCCTGCACCCGCCCCGCCGGCCCCTGCAGGAGCTCCCGCCTATGTCCGACCGGACCCGGTCGAACTGCCCGCCGAGGTCGATCTCGCCGAGTGGCACGCAATGACCCATGCCGAACTGCTCCAGCTCGGCGCCAAATGCCAGCTTCGCGGGGGGTTCGACCGGAACCGCCACCACATCGTGCTCGACCTCATGCGCCTGCACCTGCAGCGCGGGACGAAGATCGGGGCGGAGGGGATTCTCGAACTCGCCACAGACGGCCAGAATGGGTTCCTCCGGCAACCGGCCTACAATTTCGCACCGCACGTCGACGACCTCTTCGTGCCCGCCCAACTGATCCGCCAGTTTGACCTCCGGGCCGGCAATCAGGTCGCCGGCCTGATCCGCCTTCCACGCGACCGGGAGAAGGGGATTGCGCTTGGGATCGTTCAGCGGGTCGAGGGCCGTGGTCCCGAGGAGGCCATCCCCGCCAAGCGCTTCGATCAACTGACCCCGCTCTTCCCGAAGGAGCGGATCATCCTCGAGAATTCCGTCACCCGATCGGTCACCCCTCGCGCCATCGACCTCATCGCCCCCCTGGGGCGGGGTCAACGGGGGCTGATCATCGCGCCGCCCCGGGTGGGAAAGACCATCGTGCTCAAGGAAATCGCCCGGGCGATCCGCGCGACCTCTCCGCAGATCCGGCTCATCCTGCTGCTCGTCGACGAGCGACCCGAGGAGGTGACCGATCTCAAGATGAACGTGAACGCCGAGATCTTCAGCTCGACCTTCGACGAGCCGAACACCCGGCACGTTCAGATCTCGGAGCTGGTGAGCGAGCGGGCCAAACGGCTCGTCGAGTTCGGTCACGATGTCGTGATCCTCATCGACAGCATCACCCGGCTCGCCCGCGGCTATAACAATCTCCAGCCCAACCGGGGGCGCATCATGTCGGGCGGCGTGGAGTCGAAGGCACTGATCAAGCCAAAGCGGTTCTTTGGCGCCGCCCGAAATGTCGAGGAAGGGGGAAGTCTCACCGTGCTCGGCACCACCCTCATCGATACGGAAAGCCGGATGGACGAAGTCATTTTCGAGGAGTTCAAGGGAACCGGGAACATGGAGATCCATTTGGATCGTTCCCTCGTCGAGCGCCGCCTTTATCCTGCAATCCACATCCTTAAATCGGGCACCCGCCGGGATGATCTGTTGTATCATCCCGAAGAATTTGCCCGGATCACCGCACTGCGCCGCACGCTCGCCGCGCTCCCCCCCATCGAGGCGATGGAAGTCCTGATCCGAAAAATCCGGGCCACCAAGACCAACGCGGAATTGCTTCTCACCGCGCTCCGATGAGCACCGGTCCCTTTGTCTCGGACGCCCCGGGTTTGGAGGCGCTGCTGCGCATCCTCGAACCGCATGCCGTGATCGCCGTCGATACCGAGGGCGACAGCCTCCACAGCTACTACGAAAAGCTCTGCCTCGTGCAGGTCAGCGTCCGCGGCTGCGACGCTGTGATCGATCCCCTGGCCGGCTTTTCACTCGAACCGCTCCTGCGCCTCCTTGAAACGCGGCGTGTCGTGATTCACGGAATGGATTTCGATCTGCGCATGCTCCGGCGGGCGGGCAGCTTCGAGCCCCGCGAAGTCTTCGACACCGTGATCGCCGCCCGACTCGCCGGGTACAAGGAGTTCGGGCTGGCGGCACTGGCACGTGCGGAGTTCGCGATCGAGTTGGCCAAGGGGCCCCAAAAATCCAACTGGGCCCGGCGCCCCCTGGATGACCGGTTGCTCGATTACGCACGCAACGACACCCGTCACCTGATCCCGCTCGCGGAAAGTCTCGAGAAGAAACTCTCCGCCCTCTCCCGAGTCGACTGGTTCCGCGAATCGTGCGACCGGGCCCAGACCGGTTCGCGGGTGGTCCGCGAACGTGATCCCGAAACCATCTGGCGGGTGGCCGGGAGCGGCGCCCTTCGGGGACGCTGCGCCGCCATCCTCCGCGAGTTGTGGCGCTGGCGGGACGGCGAAGCGCAGCGGATTGATCGCCCCACGTTTCACATCCTCCAGAACAGCGAACTGATCACGCTTGCCCATGCCATCGACGCCGGTCCGTGGGAAGTCCCCTCCCGGTTGCACGGCTCGCGCAGGCGCCGCTTCGAGGAGGTCGTCCATGCCGCCCTCGCCCTGCCCGCCTCCGAATGGCCCAAGGTCGAGCGCCGCCCGCGTCCCGAACCGATCCCCGACTTCGACGCCCGTTTTGAGTCGTTCAAACGGACCCGCGATGCCGCCGCCCACCGCCTGCAACTCGACCCCTCCCTCATCGCGCCCCGGTCCGCCCTGGAAATGCTCGCCGCATCGCGCGACTCCGGGCTGATGTCCTGGCAGAACACGCTGCTCGGGCTCCCACCGAGCCCGCCCGACAACGTCCCGCCTGAATGCGCGGGCGATTAATCGGCCGTTGCCACCCGCTCGAACAGATGGACCCGTCCGTCCGTCCAGCGGACCCGCAAATACCCCGGGGGTTGACCCGGGCGCCGGAATAAACGCGCCGCGAGCGGTTCCCCGGCGGCCCCGGCGGGCCCCAGCAGAGCCGAGGCATTTTCCAGCACCGGTCCGGGATCGATTGCCATCACGTAGCGGACCTTTCGACGTTCGGCGATGGCCCGGGCCTCGTCGTCATCCGTGAGCGCGTAAAACCGGCACGCATCGCGAATGCCGGCCAGCGATTCGTGCGAACTGCCGGCCACCCCCGCGCCGCGGCTCCACCACGCCACAGGCGGCGAAAGCCACCAGGGGGCGAGGAAGATGGCGCCCGGTTCCATGTGCGCCGCAGCCGCTCGCAGCGAGACCCGTTCAGCCAGCGTAATCTGTGCGGTCTCAGATTCCAAATGGTCCAGTCGCCGATCCCATTCTCCCAGCATGGGCCAAAGGAGGGCGGGGACGGCGGCCGCGATCCAACCCCCGGAGCGCATCTGGCGGAGTTGCGCGGGCAGACTCAGGATATAGGCGAGGGCCAGGAAGGGCGCCCAGCGGATCTGCCAGAGGGCCAGGAGCAGGGTCGCCAGCACAAGCACGGACGCAAGCGCATGCCGACGCGGGATGGGGGGTCTCAGGAGCAGCAGGGGCGCGGCCACCAACCCCGTCCCCACAGCTCCCAGCAGCATCCCGGGGTGTTTCCAACCCGGTCGAAGTTCCCCGATGGTGGCGGCCCACGCCCGGGCAAAGCCCTGAAGTTCGGCGGGGATGGCGTGGATCCGCCACCCTTCCAGCGCCATCGCGATCAGCAGCACGCAACCGGTGGTTGCCAACCCCCGGAGAAATGCCCGGTTTCGAAATGGACGGTCTCCGGCCAGCACGCGTCCCGCCAGGCGGCAGACGAACAGCACCAGCGGTTCGTAAAGCGATACCCACAGCGCCAGGCCCCAGAACAACCCGGAATACATTTCCCACCGCAGCTCGGGCGTCCTTCCGCCCGGTTCCCGGGGCCATTCAAACACCAGTGCCGCCGTCACGAACAGGAAAACCAGCGCCTGATGGTCGGGCCTCCCGACCGTCGACGTCCACGCAATGGCCGGGCTTGCGGCAAACAGCATCGGCCCCAACCAGCGGGCGGGTCCCGGGAGGCGCCGGGCCCAGGCCCACACCAGCCCTGCGGAGGCAAGGCCCAGCAGCACCGGCAAAATCGCCCCCGCCACTTCGAGCGCGGGGCCGTCCCCGGTCCGGAACGCGATCAGCCGGGCCAACCCCGCAAGCAACCAGTCGAGTGGCGCCGTGGTATGCGGGGTGACGCCCTCGGGGGCGTTCTCAAATGCATGGTGACGCACGATCCACTGCCTTCCCTCGTAAACCGGCAGCGCCCGCTGGAGACGCGCATAGCAGTCCGCATCCACCAGGAAAATCCCGGCAGTCGTGAAGACGTGCGCCGCACCCACCAGTCGTCCGGCCGCCACCACGGCCAGAAAACCGATCAAACTTAGGACTGCAATTGCCCGGCGCATGGTGCCTTGGGCCTGGCCGTCAGCTCCCCGCCATCCGGAGCAGCTCGGCTCGCTCGGCCGGGGTGATCGCGACCACGGACAGGCGGGATTGGCGGACCAGCGCGATGCCGGCGAGCGCGGGGTTGGCTTTGATGGAAGCGAGCGAAACAGGCAGGGGGAGGGGGCGAATCGGGGCGAGACGGACGGCCGTCCATTCCCCTTCCTTCGCGGTGGGGTCGGCGAGGGGATCGGATTCGACGCGGGCAAGGCCGACGATCTCGCGGACGCTGCCGCTATGGTAGTAAAACACCAGCTCCCCCGGTCGCATGGCGCGAAGTTGGTTCCGGGCCTGGAAATTGCGCACCCCGGTCCAAAGCGTTCCCTGTTCGGCCACGAACCGGGACCATGGATAGTCCCCGGGCTCCTGTTTCACGAGCCAGCAGGGTCCCTTGGCAAAGTCGGGGGATGGCATGGGGGGGAGGCTAGCGCAGGGATCTGCCGGGGTGCACGCCGGAAGTCAGTCTGAAGTCAGCCGGGGGCGAGCCGTGCGATTCTCCTTTCCCAGCGAGCCCGGCGGGGCTACGGTTTTGTTTCAGGAATACGATGATCGAAGTCGAGATCTACGCGGCCGGAGTGCGGGACTTGGAGAAGATCCTGGAGTTGGACCATCAACTCCAGGCCATCCCATCCCTGCGCTATAAGGTCGATGGGAACCACGACATCGTTTACCTTGAGTTCGACGAGCCGACCGCAACGTTGGACGATCTGCGCCGGGTGTTTCGCCGCCTGGGCCTCGAACCGCAGTTTGTCGGAGCGCTCCCTCCGGAGCTCCAAGCCAAGAGCAAGACGCAATTGCTCGGCACGTAAAGGGATGATTCCGTGGGGGGGGGCGCCAGCCGATTCATCCCGGGCTAGGGCCGTCGATCCGCCATGATGCTCATTCGCTATCTCGGTCGTCGGACGCTCGGGGCCTCCGCCTATGCCGGGGCCCTGGTCCTCCTCGGGCGCGAAATCTTCGCGGCGTTCTTCGTGGGCCAGCCGCGCTGGAAACTGATCCCCGCCCACATCCTCGATGTCGGCGCCCGGTCCCAACTCGTCGTGATGGTCACCGGAGCCTTTACGGGTGCCGTGTTCGCGGCCCAGACGTTCTTCCAATTCCACGAACTCGGCATGGACTCGGCGGTGGGGCCGGTGGTGGCCATCTCGATGTGCCGGGAGTTGGGGCCGGTGCTCACGGGGCTGATGGTGGCCGGGCGCGTCGGCGCCGCCATGTCCTCGGAGATCGGCACCATGAAGGTGACCGAGCAGATCGACGCCCTCCGCGCGCTGGCCGTGCATCCCATCGACTATCTCGTGATTCCCCGGTTGCTGGCGGTCATGGTTTCCATGCCCCTGCTCGTCGGGCTCTGCATCGCGTTTGGCATCCTCAGCGGCTACTTCGTCGGCGTCAAATTGCTCGGGATCCAGTCCGCCTATTTCATGAGCAACCTGCTCGCATTCACGGATTGGAGCGACGTGATGATGGGGCTCGTCAAGGGGTTCTTCTTCGGCATCGTCATCGCCGTCGTCAGCTGTCACAAGGGGCTCACCGCCGCCGAAGGAGCCGTCGGGGTCGGCCGGGCCGCAACCAGCGCGGTCGTCGCCTCCTCGCTCGGGATTCTCATCATCAATTTCTTCCTGACCCTCGTGCTGAACTTCGTCTTTTCCGCCTAGCCCGGGCCGCCCGCATGATCACCGTCCGCAATCTTGTCAAACGCATGGGCTCGCAGGAGGTGCTCAAGGGGGTCGACCTCGAAGTCCACGACGGCGAGACCCTCGTCGTCGTGGGGCGCAGCGGCTGTGGAAAGAGCGTGCTGCTGCGGCATCTCGTGGGTCTGCTCCAGCCCACCTCGGGTGAGGTGCTCGTCGATGGCGAAAACATCGTCGGACTTGATGAACGCCAGCTCGCGGCAATCCGGCGGAAGGTGGGCATCCTGTTCCAGGGCGGGGCGCTTTTCGATTCCATGACCGTGGAGGAGAACGTCGCATTCCCGCTGCGGGAACAAGGGGTGCGCGATCCCGCCGAGCTGCGGCGGCGGGTGGACGAGGCGATCGAGGTGGTCGACCTCGCGGGCACGGGTGCCAAAATGCCCGACGCCCTGAGCGGCGGCATGCGCAAGCGGGTCGCCCTCGCCCGGTCCATCATCGGCAGCCCCTCCCACATCCTCTACGACGAGCCCACCACCGGCCTGGACCCGGTCGTGTCCGACAGCATCAATCATCTGATTCGACGCTTGCAAAAGCGGCTTCGTGTGACTTCTGTTGTGGTAACGCATGACATGAAAAGCGCGTTCCACGTGGCTGATCGTGTCGCCTATCTTCACGAGGGAAAAATTTACTTTCTCGGCTCCGTCGACGCTCTGCGCGCATCCACCGATCCGCAGATCCTCGACTTCATCGAAGGGAGATCGGGAGAAACGGACGAGTGACCCGCATGAACGACACCCAAGACAGCAGCGTGGAATGGAAGGTCGGCCTATTCGTCCTGACCGGATTGGCCGTGGTGATTGGGATGGCCGTCTATTTTGGCGGGATGATGACCCTGTTCAGCAAGAGCTACCGCATCACGGTCGAGCTGCCCGATGCCAGCGGCTTGCTCAAGGATTCCTCCGTCCTCCTCGCCGGCGCGCGGATCGGGAAGGTTGCCGAACCGCCCAAGATCCTGTTTCGCCCTTTGTTGCTCAGCTCGGGTTCGGGGGTTGAGGTGACGCTGCAAATCGATGAAGGCATCCGCATCCCCACCGGATCGGAGATCCAGGTCGGCAGTTCGGGACTCCTCGGCGACCGCTTCGTCGCGGTCCGCCCGCCGGCCGCGTTCGACGGGACGACCTTCATCGAGCCCGGCGCCCGCCTCGCGGGCACCAGCGCCACCTCCCTCGAAGATCTCCAGCGTGAGGGAGCCAAGCTCATCAGCGACCTCCGCACCGCTGTTTCCACGATCAACGTTTCGCTCGGGCGCCTCGAATCCGAATTCCTCGGCAACGAAACCATCGGCGATCTGAAACAGGTGTTCGAGAACATCAAGAACACCTCGGAGTCGTTCGCGGCGGTTTCCGCCAAGATCACCGGTCTGGTGGACGGGGCCGGGCAGGCGCTCGACAAAGCCACCACCGCCATCGAATCCGTGAGCGGCACGCTCGCCAAGGGCGGCGAGACCATGGAGAACGCCAACAAGGCCTCCCAGGATCTGCGCGGTGCGATCTCGGACTCCCGCAAACTCATCGCCACCGCCCAACAGATCGCGGACCGCGGTGCCTCGGGCAGCGGCCTGCTCGGCACGCTGCTGAACGACCGCAAACTCTCCGCCGATCTCGCCGCGCTCGCGACCAACCTGCGGAAGCACGGCCTCCTGTTTTATCGCGACAGTGCCGACTCCACGAACAGCCCGCAGGCCAAGCCGACGCCCGCCCCCCGACGCTCGCAGAGCGTGCCGCGCTGACCCCTCACCCGGCCATGACCCCCACCTCGACAGCCAATCTGTTCCGCTGGCTGTTCATCATTTTCTGCGTCTCCATCGGAAGCGCAGGCGGGGAGTCGCTCTGGAACCAGCCCCTGACCGGCGCCATGATTGGGGCGGTTTTTGCCTTGGTCGTGGTGCTGGCGGACCGGTTGCTCAAGGGATTCTCGCTGCGCGCTTTCTCGTCAGCCACCGTTGGGTTGTTGCTCGGCTACCTGTTTGCATCGCTGCTCCGCGCTTCCGACGTGCTCCGCTACCTTCCCGAGGAAGGACAGTGGATCGCCAGCATCGCGCTTTACGCCGCCGGCTCCTATCTCGGAACCATGCTCGCGCTTCGAAGCAATCGCGATGAGTTCTCTCTCATCCTCCCCTACGTCCGCTTCCGCGAGGAGACGGTCCAGGGCCCCCCCGTGCTGCTCGACAGCAGCGTCATCATCGACGGACGTCTGCGCACCCTCTCGGAGACCGGGTTTCTGGGCGGCTCGTTCCTGGTGGCCGATTTCGTCGTCGAGGAACTCCAAGCCCTCGCCGACTCCGTCGACCTGGTGCGCCGCGAGAAGGGACGCCGTGGGCTGGATCACCTGAACGAGCTCAAGAACATGAGCGGCATCGAGGTCTCCGTCATTCCGCTTCCAGTCCCGGAAGGATCCGTTCCGGGTCCGGTCGACGCCCGGTTGGTCGCCTCCGCGCGCAGCCTCGCCGCCCGGATCTTAACCAATGACTCGAACCTCGCCAAGGTTGCCCGGCTGCAGGGGACCCGGGTCCTGAGCCTGCACGAACTCCAACTCGCCCTCCGCCCCGAGCTGCGTCCGGGTGACGAGGTCGACCTTGCCATCGTGAAAGAGGGGCGCGATCCGCATCAAGGCGTCGGTTTCCTCCCCGACGGCAGCATGATCGTCGTGAACCAAGCCCGACCCCTCATCGGTCGCACGGTGCGCGTGATCATCGCGGGTCGCACCCAGACCAGTGCCGGCCAGCTCCTGTTCGGGGAAGTGAAACCCCTCGATCCCTGAACCACGGGCATCCCGGTCTCAAAGCCCACGCTCGAACTCGATCAAACGCCGCAAGGCATCGGCAAATTCCTCGGAAGCCTCGCAGGGCAGCATGATCGTGTCCCGCCGTCCGCCCACATCCTCCGTGATCTTGAGGAAGCGTTCGCGCGGGTTCTCCTTGAGATCGAGAAAGAAGATCTTGCGCTCGAACTCGACACGCTCCGACATCAACGAATCATCCACAGTGCGGTTTCCTCGATGGCTGGTTCAGGGAGCCGGACGCGTTGGCTTGGAGCCGCCGGGCTCTGGATCGCCTGAAACATGAGCCCGGGGAAGCGCGCATGCAACCCCCAACACGATCATCGCGGCGAGATTCAGGAGCATGGCGAACCCGTGCCACCGTGCGAACTCCGCCCGGTCGCCCGGCCCGCGCAGGTGATCGAGCACCGGCCCGATGCCCAGATCCATGGCAGCGACCGCTCCCAACGCCAGGGCGGCGAGAATCAGCGCGGGCGTCGCCCCCCGAATGCCGCACCGGCCGGCGGCCAGGGAGAGCAGCGCGACTCCGAGGGTCGCGTATAGAAAATGGTAGTAAGCCGGAAACAGAACCCCGGTGATCTCCCCGGCGGTGGCGCGGGGGTAGGTGCCGAACAAACCCGGTGCCACACCGAACGTGAAAAACAGCATCACCCCCACCGCCGCGGCCAGTGCCGCGCGGGCGGTGCCCGACAGAAACTTGAAGCGTGGGGCAGATTCCATCTCGCGTCGTTCAGCGCAACCCCACCGCCGTCCGCACCCGGTCCATCGTGCGCACCGCCAGCGCCCGCGCGTGCGCGGCCCCGGCCCGCAACACCGCCTCAATCGCCCCGGGATCGCGCAGGAGCTCTTCGCGCCGGGCTCGCATCGGCGCCAGGTGGGCCTCCATCGCGTCGGCAAGCCGCCCCTTGAACTCCCCGTAACCTTTTCCCCCTGCCCGGAATTCCGCCTCCATCACCGCCACCTCCTCCGCCGATGCAAACAGTCGGTAAAGCTCGACGATGGTCGAGTCCTCGGGCCGCTTCGGCTCGGACACCGGCGTCGAATCGGTGACGATCCCCATGATCTTTTTCCTGAGCGTCTTGGGTTGCAGGAACAGGTCGATGGTGTTGCCGTAGCTTTTGCTCATTTTCTGCCCGTCGAGCCCCTTCACCACGCCCGCCTCGTCGCGGATGCTCGGTGCCGGAATGCGCAGAATCTCGCCGTAGCGTTCGTTGAATTTCACGGCCACATCACGCGTCACTTCGATGTGCTGCTTCTGGTCGCGCCCCACGGGCACCAGATCGCTGTCGTAAATCAGGATGTCGGCGGCCATCAACACCGGGTAGGCAAACAACCCGTGATTGGGCGCAAAACCGCGTGCGATCTTGTCCTTGTAGGAGTGACACCGCTCGAGCAACCCCATCGGGGTCACGGTGCTCAGAATCCATGCCAACTCGGTGACCTCCGGCACTTCCGATTGACGGAACAGACACGCCCGGGCCGGGTCGAGCCCGCAGGCCAAAAAGTCAACGGCGACGTTGCGGCTGTGGTCGCGCAGAGCCGCCGGGTCCTGCACGGTGGTCAACGCATGATAGTCTGCGATGAAATAGAGCGCTTCCCCCAGCGCCTGGAGTTCGATCGCGGGGCGCATCATCCCGAAATAATTCCCGAGATGCAGGGCGCCCGAAGGTTGGATGCCGGAGAGGATGCGCATGGGTGAAAGGGGGGACGATCCCCGGGTGGGCTTGG
>Ga0163154_10006955_pt1 | contig 13663 bp, 7 predicted proteins | sample OliLakLV19MP9P1_FD_148649 | JGI IMG/M metagenome (GOLD analysis project Ga0163154, IMG submission 148649) | Freshwater microbial mat bacterial communities from Lake Vanda, McMurdo Dry Valleys, Antarctica - Oligotrophic Lake LV.19.MP9.P1 | ecosystem: Environmental > Aquatic > Freshwater > Lake >... | reverse complement strand
GAGATGCTGGAAGGCCGCATCTTCGTGGAAGAAATTCATGCCCTGCCGCTGGCTGAAGACCACCCGAATGGGACAGTTCTCGAACACTAGCCGCGCTTTACCGGTGAGGAAAATGCTCATTTGTTGGTTTAGCCCCAACTCAACAAGGTGTTGCGGCAGCCTTTGATTTAGGCGATGTAGCCCGCGCTATCGAGCGCTATTTACCCCATAACACAGGTGGTTCTAAAGCCAAACCGCGCAAACGAGCGTAGTCACTGGCTTTTTTGTATTTCTCAAAGGAGAGAAGACCGTGAGTAAGCAGAATTCCAAGAAACCAACTTTACCGGGCAGTACTGTGACGATGGGTTTGGACATCGGATACGGGGTTGTGAAGGCTGTCACTGCCGATCAGGTGGTGATGTTTCCGTCGGTCATGGGTCATGCCCGTGAGATCAAGTTTCAGCAGGAGGATATGGCGCGGCGGCATCCGGGCGACCAGATGACGGACGATGAAGGGGATTGGTTCGTGGGCGATCTGGCACTGGCACAGCTTCCGCCCGGTGAAATTTTGCGACTGCGTGGAAGGACGGCAAATGAATCAACAATGGGCAATGCTTTCCGGCTGCGGCTGGCGAAAGTGGCGATTGGGAAAGTCATGCAGGGGATGTGGAACCGCGACATCGTGCATATCCGTATCGCCACCGGTCTCCCCACCGATCATATGCGGGATGCAACCGAGTTGAAGGCTTCGCTACTTGGGCAGCACCTCATCAAGACCGATACGGCAGAACTTATCGCCCATGTGTCCGAGGTGATGGTCATGCCGCAGCCGTATGGGACGATTTATGCCAACACGCTCAATGAAGTTGGGGAGATCAACCGCCAGCATACCTATCGGAGAACGGGGGTCTGTGATGTGGGGACCTATACCGTTGATCTGGCGCTGGATGATGAGGGGGAGTTTGTAGACGCGGAAAGTGGCAGCGTTGAAAGCGGGGTGTATACGGCGCAGGAGCGCATTTCAGCGGCGCTGGAACGGGATTACCGCGAGAAGATGCCGTTCAAGATAGTCGAGGAAGTGCTGCGAACCGGGATATTCCATGCCAACGGACAGCCGGTGGATTACAGCGAGATTGTGGAAGAAGCCCTTGCCCCACTCCGCAGCGCGACCCTCAATCTGATGAGTGAGAAGTGGCAGCGCGGGACGACGGTGGATGTGATTTACCTGTCGGGTGGTGGTGCGGAACTGGTGGTCGAGGAGGTGCGCGAAGCCTATCCACAAACTGAACTGGTGTCGGGAGCGCAGCTTGCCAACGCACGCGGGTATCTGAACTATGCCCGGTTTATCGCCCGTCAATCATAGCGGTGTCGGGGTGATGGGGTGTCGGTCAGGTGCGGACACGATTCGGACTGATTCGGACACCCTCTAAAGGAGCAAACAGCATGGCGAAGCAGAAACGAGCGACAGCAACCGTGAAAATGACCTACAGCGAGGATGCTGACCTGATTGCCTGGTGGAATAGCATCCCGCGTGGCAGCCGCAATGCGGTGATGAAGGATATGATGCGCGGTTACATCGAAAATAACCGGGGCGGCTACCGTCCGATCATGCCCAGAAATGTGCCACAGCCATTCGATCCGGGACGCTTTACGCAGGTGTGTGACGATGCCGCGTGGATACGGACGGCTTTGATGGACTTGCCGGGCTATGTCGAACGAGTCATTCAGCATGTTGCCGCTGTGGGTGGGGTGCAGTCCAGTATCCGTTCACCGAATGGGAATGGTGTCTTACAGGGTGAGGATGTTTCCAGTGAGGATGCGGTGCGCCGCGAAAACCGGATGAAGAAAGCGAAGTGGTAACGATGGCTAGACATTCTCGAAGTTGTCAGACAGACCAGCGTAAAGCAGCGCATGGCACAGCCATGCGGGTCGCAGCGTCGAGGCGCAGCGACTTCGCCAGACCCCGTGTAACGGTTGTGAGTAACCAGAAGGGTTCTCACGGGGTCTGGAGCCAGCTAAATACGCTGGCTCCTCATGCGCCGGAGGGCTGGATGCAGCGGCTATCGCCCCTGCATGAGTGCGGCGGTGCAGAGATGCCGCCGCACTCGTGGACGCGGTTTGCCGCGCCCACCGAACGCACCCGTGACCGGGATGCGTTCCCGATCTGCATCACCTTCGTTCAGCCGATTTTGGCATAGATATGCTGCAAAACAGGGAGAACACGCACGATGATTCATCATCAAACAGTCACCGAAATTAGCAAACGCCTACCGCGTCTGAAACGGCGCGACGTGGCGGAGGTGCTGGCAATTATGACAGAACTGTGGCTTGAGGAACTGAAACAGCCCGGTCAGACAGTGATGGTTGCCGATCTGGGCAAACTGTCCGTTGAAGTGCAGAGCTTTCGCAGTGGCGGCGCAGTAGGACAGCGCACCGTCAAGCGGGTGTATGTGCGTTTCCGTCCCACCGGGAAATTTCGTCAGTTCGTGTTGAATGCCCATCTAAAGGAAGGAATATCGGAGTGAAGAAGAAACCGAATCCGTACAGTGAACGCATGACCGTCAATCTGACACCCGACCAGATGCGGCGGCTGGAGGAACTGCGGAATGTCCGCAGCCGTGTCGGAAATTTTGTCAGCAAGAATGACCTGCTGCGGGATGCCGTCAATTTGTATCTGGCAGCGCAGGAGGATTTGCCGGGGTCGCGCCGAGCTATCGCTAAGGGTGTCGAATCGAAAGTGGACGCGCTGGATAGCAAAGTTGAAGCATTGACCACGCTGCTGCAAGGCTTCATCGAGCGCGTGACGCGCAAACGTGAGGGCTAGATGGACAGAAAGCAGATGTGCATCGCCAATGTGCAGTACAAGAAACCGTCTGCCGACGGCGCGAAACAGTCTAAAAACCTTTTGCGTTACCTGACGTACCGCGAAAGCCGGGATGAAGCGGCAAGGCATGTCGCCGGGCGGGATCGCTGGGTCGATCACGGCATGGGTGGTTCGGTGGCTGAAATCGCGCAGCACTGCGACGACCTGAAAAGCGAGCATGTGCTGACCTTCAGCCTCGTCTGCAATCCCAACCCGGATTTGATGGCAATGGTCGCGCCGGAAGACCGGGAGCAGTTTGTGCGTGAGTTGACCGATAGCATGGTCAATGGATTCTTTGATGAGCGTGGACTGGATACAGGCATTGAATACTCATATGTGCTTCATCACCGATTGACCGACGATCCTCAGGCACCCGGACTGCATGACCCACACACCCATATTGTCTTGCCGGGAACGGTGTATGACGAGGAACATGGGCAGCGCGTGCCGCTGTTTTTTAGCCGCAATCGCAAGGTGAATCACATTGACCTGCTGCATGATGTCACCGAGCGCACGATGATCGAGCAGATGGAACGTTACGTCGGTCCCGACTGGGAACAGCGTTATGACGAGTTAGCCGCCGTTCGTGAGCAGGAGCGCCAGATCATCGAGGACGAACCACATGGCGTGATGCTCGACGACAAAGGGCAAAGCTTGGCTGTCTGGTGCGGCACACGCCGGACGGATGAGCAGCAAACCGCCGTTGGCTTTTATCGCTGGTATGCAGCACCAACTGAAGACGACCCGGATAACCTCCGTCTGGAATTTCGTCCACTGGTGGCGGGACTACCAGATGAGCAGGCAGCCTTTTTCGCGCAGGCTTTCGCACAGGAGATGAATGGCGAGATGGACAAATTGAAAGAACTTGCGGGATTGATTGGTGGGATGAGTGCTGACCAGCGGGAGGTGCTCATTGAGGAAGTGGGTAGATATGAGCGGTCCGCAAGGAACCTATCACCTGATTTTGAACTTTAGCCGAGCAAGCACACAGGGGAGAAGAGCGCCAACCGTCGCCAAACGTGTGCGCTCCAAACCCCTGTGTACCATTTAAAGGAATACAACGAGTATGACACAGAACGACCTTGTGGACAAGACGGACACATTCGGCACGCCTAGTGCCGGAAGGCGGGAGTTCCTGAATGCGCTCTATCAAGGAAGCCCAGAGAAACTGTACCTCGAACTACGCTGCATCCACCCGACCACCGGGGAAGCACGTTCGCTGTGGGGGCGGATGAGTAATAAGAACGAACTGGCGGGGATATTGAAACAGGCGGAAGGATTGAATCGTGAAGGCTACGGTGTGTACTTCGCACCCTGCCTGCGTAAAGGAAAACAAGGCAAGGCGGATGCCGCTGCACTCGTACCGGCATTATGGGTTGATGTTGACTGTGATGGGGATGTCCATCAGCGCGACCAGAGTTTAACACGGCTTAGAGACTTCGCCCCCGCGCCATCGTTCATCCTCGACAGCGGGGGCGGCTGGCACGGCTACTGGCTGCTCGATGAGCCGTTCCAGCTTCAGAGTGATACTGATCGACAGAAAATTGCTGGCATTTTACGTGGATTGTTCGCGGCCTTAGGCGGCGATCCTGACTACGTGAAAACCGTCGCGGGGATTATGCGCCTGCCCGATTCGGTGAACACCAAACCAGCGCGGGGCGGTGTAGTGGTCACTGTGGTCGAGAGCCACCCGGAGTGGTGTTATCCGCTGGAGACCTTTGGCTGGTTAGAGAGTCAACCTCGGCAGCCGAGCTTCGATGGCTTGAAGGTGGTAACGCTGAATGGAAACGGACACCACCCGCTGCCATCGCGCACTGAAATCTATCTGGCATCCGGCGCGGCGGACGGCAGTCGCAACACTGAACTGTTCGCAGCAGCCTGCCAACTGCGTGATGCCGGGTATAGCCAATCCGACGCGGAACGCGAACTCATCCCGCGCCACCTTATCAACGGCAGCAGCGAACGCGAGGCGTTGGCGACGATCACAAGTGCCTACAGCCACCCGGCGCGTGAACCTATCCCCGCACCGCGAGAGCAGGCGCGTCAGCAGGTTAACCAGTTGGTGAGTCAATTTACGGTTGAGCAAAAAGCCGAACGCCCCACCACTGAGCAGATCGTCGCTGCTGTTGAAGCCTGTATCCATCTCAATCCGGTAGAATGGGCAGAAGAACGCCAGCGCCTCAAAGCGGTCTGTGGCGACGGCTTGAAAATCGGTGATATTGACCGCTTACATAAGGAAAAGAAGCGTGCCAGCTTCCAGCACCGAGAGCAGGCATATCTCGATACCGAGAGCTACCTGCTGCGCGACGGGAAGATCATCTATCGCAAGGAAAACTATCGCGGCACGCTGGAAAAGACCGTCGTGGACTGGGCCGCTACCGCGCTCTACCAGACCTGTCAGGTGGATGATGAGGGCAAAGAAGCGCACACCACCGCGCTTGAACTCCGACGCGGCGAATTTGTGAAAAAGCTCGATGTGCCAGGGGATGTGTTTGTGGATGATGTCGCCCTGCGCCGCTTCATCGGCGCGAATGCCGGGTCGCAGTATGTTGTGCGGGCGGGGATGTCCAAGCATCTGGTTCCAGCGATTGTGCAGTTATCCGGGGAGTTTCCCACGCACCGCCATTACAACTTCATGGGCTGGATGGAACTGGATGGCAGATGGGTCTATGTCTCACCGCAGGATTGTATCACCGCAAAGGGCAGATTGAGCGAACCCCCATCAGTTGAACTCGACCACCGCCTCCGTGATTACGGCTTGCAGGCGACAGGGTGGAAGGAAAGCCTCGCGGCATTCGATGCGGTGACGAAGGTGCTGCCGCCCAAACTGGCATCGTCGCTCATCGCCTTCGCACTGCTGCCCGTGCTTCAACGTTTCTTTCCAGCCGCAGCACCGCGACCCGCTGTGCATCTGGTCGGCACCTCCGGCAGCGGCAAGTCGGAGATCGCTTCACTCCTGAGCAGCTTCTATGGGCAGTTCAGCCGCGACACACCGCCTGCTCAGTGGGGCGATACCATCAATACGGTTGAGACGCTGGGCTATCCACTGGCAGACAGTCTGTTCTGGGTGGACGACTACAAAAGCATCTATGCCGATGAAAAGACCTTTACCCGCTTTCTGCAAAGCTACTCACGCGGCATGGGACGGGGACGCTTGACCCGTGAAGCGAAGATGCGCCATGAGAAACCCTGTCGTGGTTTGATTCTCTCCACCGGGGAGACCACCATCGAGGGCGAGATGTCGGTTGTGGCACGAATGCTGGTGCTGGAAATCCCGCCATGGGAGAAGCGCGATCCGGGTGGACAGGTGCTGGTGCAGGCGGAACGCTTACGCGAACACCTGCCGGGTTTCACTTCCCACTTTGCCTCATGGATAGCAAAGCAGCTTGAGCAGGGTGATCTGAAAACTGACCTCGCCAACCGCTTCAGCAGCAATATGCGCGGCTACCGCGAAAAACTTGCGAACGAAACGGGCGGGCAGTCCAACACCGGACGTGTCATCCAGAACTGGGCAGTGCTGGTGACGGTCTACCAGATGCTTTCCCGGTTCCTTGCTGAGATGGACGAGGATTATCTACCGCCCGCGTGGCAAGATGCCATTGTAGAAAGTGTTCACACACTGCGGCAGGAACGCGCCAGCGAGGTTTTTCTCGACATTCTGGGGCAGCTTATCGCCGGTGGACAGGCAGTGATTGATGATGATATGAAGAACCCGCGTGAGTACCCACCGGGTGTGACGGTTATAGGCTACAAGGATGAGGGGTTTGTCTACCTGCTGCCGGAGATTGCCCACCGGGAAGTCAATCGGGTGCAGCCGCTGCGCTTCACCGTGACTGCCATCGGGATGCAGTTGCGCGAAGATAGCATCTTGATACCGGGACCGAACAACCTCAGCACCCAGAAGCGCGTCCGAGGTGGCAGGGTGCGATTCTGGCAGTTGACAACCGAAACGTTTGTTGAGCCAGTTGAGCCACCTGAGACGGCGAGCTGATAACCCGCAAAAACAGCGGTGGGAGTGCATGAAAATAGATTGAGGCAGTTGAGGCAGTTGAGGCAGTTGAGACTCTTTGATAATGCAGAGAGTCTCTTTTCTTTTGCGAAGGTCATCATCCATAACTTTTGGCTCAGGTGGCACAGGCGGCACAACCTGAGACAATGATTTTTACTGAATTTCAAAAAAATCGCACCCCATTAAAGTTGGTATATAAATTCGCAAAATGAGGTTGAGCCAGTTGAGACAACCTGAGACATACCATACTTTGTTTTGCCAAATGCAGCCTTTTTAAGGGTCATAGAACCCATCGTGGGATAGAATAAAAGCAGTTTTGAAGCGGATATTCAAGACCCTGTGTCAATCCAGATCCTTTACTGATGGACCAGTCAATTACAGGGCTATAAATACCCACCAACTTAACGTTTAGAGAGCAGAAGAATGCAAATCGAACAGTATCGCGCCAACACCATTGGTGTCATTGCACAGGCACTAAAAGGCTATGTAGGACATAAAGCCATCATCAGCGAATTGCTGCAAAATGCGGATGATGCGGATTCAGAGTTTGTGTCGTTTCACTTCCACCATGATCGTCTGGAGGTGCATAATGACAAGCATTTTACTGAGAAAGATTGGAACAGCATCAGTGAAATTGCCAGTGGTGGTAAACATGATGAAGAGGGCAAAATCGGCACTTTTGGCACCGGTTTCATCTCCGTCTACCATATTACTGATCAACCACATATCTTTTCAGCAGGTTTGCATAAAGTAATCTACCCGCTGAGCGGAGAAATTGCAGTAGAAGAATACCCGATTGGTAAGGAAACCATTTTTCATTTCCCATGGCGCAGAGAGGATTCTAGGCTAAGTCAGCGTATTGAAAGCCCTGTTTGGGATGAGGGACGCATTGAGGAATTTCTACGTGAAGTAACAGAGTTTATCCCGGAAGCTATTCTATTCTTACGAAGCATATGCCGGATTGATATTTATATCGAAAATCAGCAGTTAGTAACCACAGTAAAACGGAAAAAAATCGAGAAAAAGATTGTTGAGGGCTACGAGCGTGAAAAATGGCAACTTGAATTCAATGGGAAACTTGAGGATTGGCTCTATTATCATGCCAACAATGATCGTGAAACACCTGGAAATGTAAGGATTAAAGACCGTCAAGTTAGTCTCGCATTTCCGATGGGACGCACTATAGAAGGCAAACTGTATAACTTCTTACCAACGCAAATTGCGACAGGACTGGCTTTTCACATCAATGGTGCATTTTTCCCTGATAATAACCGTCGAGGGATACTTGATGATAACGGAACGAATGAGCATCGCACAAAATGGAATCACGTTGTAATCGAAACTGTTGCGGAACTCTTCACGGGTGTCATCACCGACATCCGTGATCATATTGCAGAGCATAGTCAATCTATTAAGGATTTCTATCAGCTCTGGCCTCAGAAAGAGCCTACAGATGGATACAACTTAGCCGCCGTGCGTGAGCGGTTTATCGAAAAAGCCAAGGCTTCTGCGATACTCTACAGTTCGTTAGAACATTGGGAGCGTCCAGATCATATCTGGGCAGCTAATACAACGAATCTGTATAGCCTAGCGGCTGTCCACTTGATTTTGCTTCCTAATGAAGGGGATCTGATAAGTGGGTTTGCCAAAAAACATCTCGGAACAAAAACACTCACACTACGGGACATGCTCACACAGATTAAAAATTATCTCCGATCTGACACCCCATTAGGCGAAGCACATCCTATCATCAATAACCGCGAACGATTGAAGGCTCTCTATGAAGAATTCCCTCAGTATGGTCACGTTGATTTTGACTGGATACAGAACCAACCCATTTTTCTGAGTGAAGCTGAGACCCTTGTAACTGCTTCTCAACTATGGCGTGGTGAAGCTAATATTCGAGATTTGTTTAAGCCCGATGATCGACCGATTTTTGCAGATACCGAATTTGAAAAGCAGTGGACTGAAGGCTATGTTGCACTATTCAAAGGTGCTGAATTGGTCGATTGGTTATGGGAATGGAAGCAATCACACCCTGAAAATGTGTTTTTCCAAAACGAGAATCACCTAAAGCGTGTACTTGAGGTCATTGTTCAGGATATTAAACGTGTAGACCACGAAAAACTCAACCATCTGTATATTATTCTTGCTGAGGGCGGGGATGGTTGGTATTCAAGCGAGGGCAACATCTTCTTTGCAAAAGCACCGTCCGACTATGAATTGGGTCTACCCAATTTACTTTTGGTGAAGCGCACCCTAGCAGAAAATACCAAAACAAAAGAAGTGTATAAGGCAGCAGGTATACAGACTCTTCAAGCACCAGATATTGTGGATTTAATAGAAGAAATGGTTGCCGAAGGCTTCGATTCTGATCTAAACCTTGTGCAGAGGCTGTATCGCTATTTTGGCAAAGAACAATTGTCATCGGATGTAGTTGAACGGTTGAAGGGTCTACCTATCTACCTGACCGCAAGAGAACGCTGGATTATATTATCGCAACAGCCAGATTTGTCGCTTGAACCGCAGGTGAAAACTCGAGGCTGGCATGAAGTTAGTGATGTACTGAAAAAGCTTCAACTTGATAACTCCATTCATCCTGAATTGGAGAGGGAAGCCAAGTTTCTCAGCAAAGTTGGGGTTAAACCACTTGATGAACTTACATTCAATCGCCGCTTGGTCGAAACGTACTATACTTCCTCGCATTTGAGTAATGAAGATCGACTTACCCTGTTGGAATATTTGCGGGATAGTGTGTTTGAGCATCACGGTGAACTAATCCCTAATATGCGACAGGCTGATTTGATCTTATGCCATGATGGGATTTATCGCCCTGCGAGTGAAGTCTACTTTGCCTCTCAACTGCTGGATGATGTATTCGATAGGCACTATCCACGCCCGCATCCCAGTTATCACTTGGAGATTGCGACTAACCAAGATGAAGAACAAAGATCGTACCACCAAAACAAATGGTATCGCTTTTTTTCGCGGCTTGGCATGTTGGAAGAACCAAGCCCGCAGGATGTGATTGACCGAATTCAGCAGCTTATAGCTGGTCAACCCAACAGCGCAAGTATTGAGGCAGTCGGAAGGATTTTTAAATATCTAAATGAGTTGTCCAAAGAAAAGCTATCTTCGTATTCTGATTTGGCATTGGTGGCATGGTTGCCGGCACAGGGAGATAACAAAACTTGGCATCTGCCGTCTGAAATCTACGAAAAGCGCCATGAAAAACTCATTGGGACTGAAGCACCGATATTGCGCTTCTTCATTATTAAGTCACCTCTCAAGCAGATGCTTGACATACCTGATCGGCCCGATGGTGATGTTGTGGCTCGCCATCTCATAGCCTGTATGAAGGTTGGAGCAATTACCGATGAGGGTGGCATCTATCGTTATCTTGGCAAATTCTGGAATGAGGTAGAACCTCAGCACCAGCAAATAATCAGAAATGAGGAATCCATCTGGGACGGGGACAAGGACAATCCACATTTCTGGAAACCAGATCATTGCTTTATAGGAAAACAGGAACAACCTTATTTCGGTGTTTTCCGGCATTATCGTGAGGCAGAAGCAGGTGATATTGGTGTCTTTTATCGGAACGCTGGCATCCGTGAGGAAGCGACCAATGAACAGCGGTTAGTTTTCTTGCGGGAGATTACCGCTGGAGCATCCTTGTTGCCCGAAACGCAGGTATGTCTGATCGAAAATCTGAGGCTTATAGGTGCAAACTCCGACAGCTATCAAGACATTGTGACCAAGTGTCGTCAAATTCGTATTGTGCCAGATGAAGGTCTTAAGTTGCACCGTGCCAATACCGTTGTACTTGATGATCAGCCAAGCTTACGCGATAAGTTCAGTCGTGTTGATCTGCTATTTGTACACAAGGATTTCTATGAAGAAACTGTTGTTAAATTCTGGGATGCCATAGGTGTCACTCGGTTAAGCACTGCTAAACCAAAGATAATCGAGATTCAGGATAAAAAGCCGGACAACACTCTCAAGCAGCGTTTAATTGACCGGATTCCTTATTTAAGACGCATTATCTATCACAAGGAAGGTCACAGCGAACTCGCCTATGATCTGAATAGTCTCAATGTTTTCGTGTGTGATCAACTTCTCACCAGCTATCAAATACTTGAGCAAGAAAGTTCACCCGAACAAGAAGATGTGGCTTTCAATTCGGAAACGAACTCACTTTACTGCATACAAGGCGCAAAAAACATCCGTCTTGCCCGCAAGTTATTGGAGATAATGCGTTTGCACGGGGTAGTTGATCCTGCAACAATCGAAACAGTCTTAGATCGAGAGTTGGCAGAAATTGATTTATGGCTGGATGATGCTGGCTATAAATCCCTCCCCAGGGAAGACACTGGATCAATTACGAACCCTGAAATACCACTGGCAAAGCCCAGCGAGACTATAGAAGGCGATGAACCAAGTGATCCAATGTCGCAGGACATCCCGCAAGCATACGACGATGAAATTGTTATAGGTGATGATGTTGAAGAAAAATACGATAACGAAATCGACAGTGCGGATGGGGAAGAAGGCTGGCACGAGTATCAACAACACCAGTATGCAGGTTTTGGAACAGGTTGGGGGTCATCTTCTCATGCGCCACATTATCCCAATAATCTTTCAGAATTGATTGCTCGATTTGATGTAGAGCAAGAATTTCCTGAGCGACCACTTATCGAATTTCTGGATGATTTCGATGAAGACGAATTCGACTTTGATGAAGACCTTCAGATAGCCGAGAATGATTTTCCAGATACATGGGAGGCGGCTTTTGCAGGTGAGTCTCCAAATACATGGTCTGGTCTAACAGCTCGGTTCGGGAGCAGCACACCTCGTGAAATATTTGAAGATTTGTGGCAGTTGCAGCAAGAATTACCTATGCCAGAGCATCGACGTGGTGTATTCGACACAATTTGCTTGATCTTTCTTGAAAATGACGTTACTGAGATGCACGTTTCCCAGATACAGAGTGCGGTATGGAAGCGTCGTCCAAACATTGCAGAAGGGACTATCAGTTCAATCTTAAGCCGTGCCAGACCCTGTTTTGAATCATTAGGAGGTGGATACTGGGTTTTTCATGCGGAGTACATAGAGGCTGGCTATGCCAACCTGAACACGGCACGGTCACTTTATGGTCGATGGGCATATAGCCAGAGAAGACAAAACCATTTTCGGACAACAAACCACACTGACAGTGCCAAGCATGTTCAAGGTCCGACGAGGAACAATTCACCTGCAAAACTTCCTAGACCTGATGAGATTATCCCATCTGATGAGTTGTTAGACATTGCACTCAGCAGTGGTCTCCTAATTGATCTGGAGACCTTTTTAGGGTATATCCCTTCCGATGCTCAGGAACGACAGCACGATATCATTCGCCGCACTGCACAGCGCACCGAGCAAGAACAGCACTATGATTTGTCGCTTGTGCTGTATGAATTACTACACAAACGCGGAATCAAAGGTTTTGAGAAGAAAATCAAAGAACTTCAACGGCTTGTTCCTCAAACAGAAATTATTCAACGGATTTCTACAATATCTGTTGATGATCCAAAGCGCTGGGATATCTGCCTTGAAGCATGGCAAGAGTATCCTGATTCTATTATTTTGAGAGACCGTATCCGATTGGATATAAAGCAATCGTCCGATCAGATTTCCGCAATGGTCAACAAGTCCATCCGTAATGACACTGAAAAAGTCGCTCAAAAGTGTATCAAATGGTTGAGGCAAGTCAGCCCATTGTGGTCCGCCTGGCACCAGGATGAAAAGAGTGTACTAACCAAGATATTGCCATTGGCTTTTGATTGGCTGATACGGAATGGGTTTTTTGATCCCGCTGTAGCCCTAATCGCTCAATGCCCACCTGATAGTCGCTTACTTCGAGATGAAAAACACATCGATATGCATAGCTATCTTTATGCTATGGAGCAATTGGCTGACTGGTTATCACAACATGGTCACCAAAAATCAGCCAACGTCCTGTTGGCTTACGGCTTATACGTCGCCCAAACTTCTGGACAAAAACTCGTTGACATCAAGGAAATTGAGCGAAAAGTGCGCTCCAGCCGGGTTTCTATAGATGCCATCAATGATGCGGAGCAGGATACAAGTATCCGAAATTGGATTAATCTTCAGACTCTTAAGAAGATGATTGAACAACATCAGTAAAAATCGCAAATATCAAGCAACATTTTTATCTCTCGCACAACGTCGTCGCGGCGATAGTACAGCGCGGGCTTCCTCCCAGTCAAACACCAGCGGCGGTACGCCAGTACCATCCTGCGGAAGGGACTGCCGAACCACCGCCTAAAAAGCCGACCTAACCTCTATCATCTACCGAAAAAGCTGACTAATAGGTCGGCTTTTTTATTTGACTGGTGCCCTCCTCTGCGCTGTCCCCGGTTCGTTGAGCGTTGTGCTCAGCGTGCTGGCGATTTCCAGTGTGTGATAAGGGAGTGTTAATCATGTCCAACATTGATATTCGTTCTAAGATTCGTAGTAACTACTCAGGGGTGAAGCAGGGTTGGGGTGAAGGGCGAGGCGGAAAAAGCATCGACCAAAGCGGAGAACATGGAATAGCCGTGTTTGCGAGCCGTCGAAAGATAGCTGCGGACGGCGCAGAATACCAACGCCCCGTGGAAGGTGCGGAAGCACCCAGACACTTTTTGCTTCACCTTCATCATGCGAAGATCGCGTTCCGCCAGATTATTGTCGAAGGGAACGATGAAATTGTGGATAAAGTGAAGGACGGCGTGCTGGTCGCGGTCAAGCCGTTTGAGCAGTCGTCGGGG
>Ga0163154_10006953_pt1 | contig 13665 bp, 15 predicted proteins | sample OliLakLV19MP9P1_FD_148649 | JGI IMG/M metagenome (GOLD analysis project Ga0163154, IMG submission 148649) | Freshwater microbial mat bacterial communities from Lake Vanda, McMurdo Dry Valleys, Antarctica - Oligotrophic Lake LV.19.MP9.P1 | ecosystem: Environmental > Aquatic > Freshwater > Lake >... | reverse complement strand
GATTAGAAGTAAGCCAAGAAAGAGAGAAGTACGATTTAACTCTACGGGTTGGCTATTAGGATTTTTGTCAGCCATAATTAAGACCTCAATTATTTGAATTTTTATGTATGTTACTGATGAATCTACAGAATGTACAGATCGGTGTTTGACCTAAAGACCTAAACTTAACGACTAATAAATTGCATGGCTGTAATTGCCCCAAGGAAAAATACCGAAGGTACTCCCAAAGCATGAATAGTCAGCCAACGAACGGTGAAAACAGGGTATTGAACGGGAAGATTTGGATTGCTCATGATTTTATTTTAATTAAATAATTATTTTAAGTTTTTGCTAAGTCTTTAAATAAAAGATTACTTGTTGTAATTAGGAATTTCTTGACCAGCATCATACCGATCGCGCAAAATTGGAGCTTCTTGGCGATCGTTAGTATAATATTCGTTAGGACGAGGGGTGCCAAAAATATCATAGGCAAGACCAGTTTGGACAAACAACCAACCTGCTAAAAACAATGCGGGGATTGTCAAACTGTGAATTAACCAGTAACGAACGCTTGTGATAATGTCTGAGAACGGACGCTCTCCAGTAGTTCCTGCCATAAATTTTTATCCTATCTTTAACCTTAATTAATTATCTTACTCGGTAATAATCTAACATTCTATATTTTAAGTTTACATCCCCACAGCTACAAATATCTAATGGTTGATGGCTAAATAACGGGTTAATCAAGGATTAGTTAAATTAGTTAACAAAGGAAAAAAATGCCCAAGATATCCATGCCCTTTCCCGATCGCCAAGTTAAATTTAAGCGCATCCGTCACATAATTTTTAGCTTGAATTACTGAATCTAGGGGGGATTTTCCTAATGCTAAATTTGCCGCGATCGCCGCAGATAGAGTACAGCCCGTACCGTGAGTATTTTTAGTGTCTATAACTTCGGTCTTTAATGTTTCCAGTTTTTTGCCATCAAACCAAACATCTATCGCTTTTAGTTCGCCTTCCATGCCTCCACCCTTAACTAATACTGCTTTTCCACCTAGCTTATAAATTTCTTGGGCGGCAATTTGCATATCTTGGAGAGTTTCAATATTTAAATTACTTAAAATTTCCGCTTCATAACGATTAGGCGTGACGATCGCAGCTTGGGGAATTAAGAGGTTTTTAAGGGTGGCGATCGCATTATCATTCATCAACTTAGCTCCTGCACGAGAAACCATGACAGGATCGACTACCAAATATTCTAACTGTGTTAACTGTAAGATTCTCATCTGCTCGGAAACCGCTTCAATAATTTCTTGGTTTAAAAGCATTCCCGTTTTGACTGCCTGCGCGCCAATATCATTTACTACAGCTTGAATCTGAGCAATTACACTTTCGACCGATAGGGCATCAACTCGACTTACCCCAAGCGTATTTTGAGCCGTAATACAAGTTATGGCACTGGTACCATGTACGCAATGAAAAGCAAAAGTTTTTAAATCTGCCTGAATTCCTGCGCCTCCCCCACTATCTGAACCCGCGATCGTCATTGCTGTAGGGATATTGCTCATGAAAAAATTAATTTGTAATTTTGAAAAATATTATTTTGGATTGAGGCGATCGCTTTCTACTTTAAAAAGATATGACCTAAAATCTAGAAAAGTTTCCCAAAACCGCATGAGTGTTAAATGTTTTTGCCGTAACTCCGAGAATCTTTGGGTTTTATACCCCTATAAATCTGGCGATCGCCTTGAGCTAAAATCCATAGACTTCACAACTGAAATCGAAAATCTTTATGAAGATGTGAATCTTACAGAATTTACGAGCGATCGCCTATTCATTCCTGAAAATTAACCAAACGCTCTATCCACCAAAAGCAAAGGGGAAAGTTAGCTTCAATGCTGCTGTGAGCAAAAGATTTACCAAGCCAATCGGTAGCAAAAACTTCCAACCTAAATCTAGTAACTGATCGATCCGCACGCGGGGTACGGTAAACCTCAACAGAACTGCAAAGAAGATAAAAAAGTAAGCCTTTAGTAAAGTCATTGTAATTCCTAATGCTGCTGCTATTACTTGCCACCATCCTGCATTTGGACTGATTCCAAAAAAGTCGGAAATGCGATCGATCGGAAAAGGTAACTCCCAACCACCAAGATAGAGAATTGCGACTAAAAGCCCAGCCAAAAGTAGGTTGGCGTAGGAACCCCCATAAAACAGGGCAAATTTAATGCCTCCGTATTCATTTTGATAACCAGCTACCAGTTCTTCGTCAGCTTCGGGTAAGTCGAAGGGTAAGCGTTCACATTCGGCTAAGGCAGCGATCGCAAAGATCATAAAACCCACTGGTTGCCGCCATATATTCCACGAAAGGATGCCCCATCCCGCTTGCTGATTTACGATATCAACAGTGCTTAAACCATTAGATAACATGGCGATCGCCAAAGCTGCCAGAGCCAAGGGAATTTCATAACTAATTGATTGAGCCGCCGCCCGCAGTCCACCTAATAAAGCATATTTATTATTAGATGAATAGCCCGACATCAATAAACCTATCGGGGCAAGGCTAGAGATGGCAATCACAAAAAATATGCCTGTACCCAGATCGGAGATTAGTAAATGCTCGCCAAAAGGTACGACTAGATAGCAAAAGAAGATCGAGATAAATACCAACATCGGACCAAGCGTAAACAAGATGGGGTCAGACTTAGCAGGCATAATATCTTGCTTAATCAATAACTTACCCACATCAGCAAGTGGTAGTAAAATCCCAAATGCCCCTGCATATTCTGGTCCAATTCGCTGTTGCATCGCAGCTGAAATCTTGCGTTCTAACCACGTACACGCTAAAGCTCCAATAGTCACACCTAGAATAATTACTATCATCGGAATCAGCATCCAGATTACTTTAGCCAAGCCAAAAGGCAGTCCTAGACTTGTAAGTAATTCAATTAGCGATCGCTGTAAATCAATACCTGTATTCATTAACGGTCAACCTCACCCATAATAATATCGACACTACCTAAGATTGCCATTAAATCTGCAATTTTTGTACCTTTTACAAGCTGAGGTAATGGCTGCAAATTAACAAATCCCGGCGCGCGAATCTTAAACCGCCACGGGAACATATTATCTTCACCAATTAAATAAACCCCTAGTTCACCTTTTGGGGCTTCGACCCTGACATAATGCTCGCCTTCTGGCACTTTAAATGTCGGCGAAGATTTTTTACCAATAAACTGATAATCAAAACCATTCCATTCACTTTTAGGTCCAGCTAAGACTCTCTGTGCTTCTAGGTTTTCGTAAGAACCACCTGGAAGTTGTTTTAATGATTGCAGCACCATTTTGGCAGACTCGCGAATTTCTCCAACTCTGACTAAATATCTTGCTAAACAATCGCCTGCGGTCTCAATTTGGACGTTCCAATCTAATTCATCATAGAGTTCATAGCGATCGACTTTGCGTAAATCCCAATTCACTCCCGAACCCCGTAGCATTGGACCTGAAAGCCCCCAGTTAATTGCTTCTTCGCGCCCAATTGTGCCTAAGCCTTCTACCCGTCTGCGAAAAATTGGGTTATTGGTAATTAGTTTCTCGTATTCATCAACTTTAGGGGTGAGGTATTTACAAAAGTCTTCACACTTATCGACCCAACCATAGGGTAAATCTGCAGCTACGCCGCCAACACGGAAGTAATTATGCATCATCCGCATTCCAGTTGCCGCTTCAAACAGGTCGTAAACCATCTCCCGTTCGCGAAAAGTATAGAAAAACGGACTCAAGGCACCAATATCGCCCATAAAAGTACCAAGCCAAAGCAAATGAGAGGCAATTCGACTAAGCTCGAGCATAATCATCCGAATATAGCTGGCACGGCGAGGAACAGTTACATTCGCTAATTTTTCGGGAGCATTAACGGTAATGGCTTCGGTAAACATGGTTGCCAGATAGTCCCAGCGCGTAACGTAGGGTAAGTATTGAACCACAGTGCGATTTTCGGCAATTTTTTCCATACCGCGATGCAGATAACCCAGTACAGGTTCGCAATCTACAACATCTTCACCATCAAGAGTTACTAATAGTCGCAGTACGCCGTGCATGGAGGGATGATGAGGTCCCATATTGATTACCATGCGCTCTGCTTTTGTTTCGATCATCACCATATTGCGATCGCCTCTATACTTTCTTTATTAAATTGAATATTAGATTAAGTCTTTACTTATGATCCTATGGCTGCGTATTTCCAGTCATTAGCACAGCTAGTATAGCTTATTGGCTTTAACCAGATCAAATTTCAAATCTGCTTCCAGTAATTCACATTATGGAAGTTATACCCCTCAAATCTATACTTAAAACTCTACTAACCCCAAACGGTTAACTTCACTATCAGCTTTGACCAGAGAGGCTATGATCTAGAGAATAAATTTAAAGACATAGTAAGCGGGTAATTTAGGATGAAATTTTATACTTTTAATAATGGCAGTAATGGTAATAATTCCAGCGATCGCTTTAAAGGCATTAGATTTTGGCTAACTACAATTTTAGTAATTTGGGGATTAAGTTTTTTAGGTTTGGGCTGGATTGTAAACTCGGTGTTTATTTTGATTGGCATTTTAATTGCTTTACCTATAGTTGGGGCGATCGCTTTACAGTGGTGGATATCTAGAAGCGTGGTTACCAGTAGTTGCCCAGTGTGCGAACATACTTCTACGGCGGCGGCAAATAGCCAGTTTTATTGTCCTAGTTGTGGTGAACCCTTACAGGTAGAAAGTCGTAAGTTTAACCGCATCGCAGTACCCGGCACTATTGATGTAGAAGTTCAGACTATAGATTAGATTTCCGTAGACTACTTAGGAATAGAAATTTAATAAATTATGCAATTAAAATCTGTAAAGCCTAGTATTGAAAAAAGCAACAAAAGATATGCACAGGTTATTCATTTTTCATTCCTTAGGGACGTGCGGGGAAATAAAGCACCAATTAATAAGGAGAAATTACAATGTCCCATTTTGGCAGAGTTGCAGAAGGTTTCCAAAAATCTTTTTACTGCTGCAAATCCTCAGGCGCAACTTTTATTTTCTTCTCGTCAGCAATTGCAAATTCGGAATGTTCATTTTGAACAGACAGAAGCGCAAAGATATGGATGTGTCTCATTTGTCCTTTTCAGACAACATTACCCAATCCTTTTTCTAAGATACATACTTCTTTCGATCTGTCAAACCTGTAAAATATTCGGAATTTATTGAAAAAATCTTAATAAGAAACGCTGAAACGTCCATATAGCCTTGAATTTACAATTACTGTCTTCTCGTGGATTTTGGTGATTAAACGCACCAATTGGTTTGACACCCTTCCAAGCCATATTGCTGTCCCATTTTACAGCAGTATCAATGGAATCTAAGATTGCCCCATTCCAATACTTTTCCAGTGCAGCTCAACATCTTTCAATGGCGTTGTATTTGCTGTGATAGGGAGGATAGTAAATTAAACGAATCCTCAGTCCTATTTTCTTGGCTAGCAGCCTGTCGGAGAGAAAGTTTTTCGTTTAAGTTGATACTAAGTGAGAGCAAATGGCTAGAAAATTCAAAATGGTAGATTAACAAATGATGTTAAAGCAAACTGTAAGCATCGAAGATTGTATACCGCCAAGTCATTTCGCCCGTTTTTAAGTGGAGGTAATTGCCGAACTCGACCTCGGTTGTATATACAGTGAGTATGGAGCAAGAGGAGGCTCTGCGATAGCGCCAGAGATTTTACTTGGACTATTAATCTATGGATAGGCACATTCAGTTCTAGGAAGATAGAAGAAGCAACCCATGAATCAATTCCATTCCGATATATAGCAGGGAACTTACATCCAGACCATGACACAATAGCTAATTTTCGCAGTCGGTTTTTAGGACAAGTAAAAGAATTGTTTATTCAGTAATATTTCTACTGTCTGACGCATTGACTGGTCTGCAATCCCTCTTAGCTCGATGGTTTGCAGTAATTCTTCTCCCGACCTCTTTCCCAAATTCAGCTTTTGCATCATATTCTTTATTTTACTGTATTTCGTCTCCCTTGCTTTCCTTCTTTTTTTCGGTTGCCCCTACTTATTGAGCCGATACATTAAAAACTACGAATAATCCCGATCAAAAAAAGGGGGCAAGAACCCCATATAAACTCCATTATTTACCGTAGCAAATTATCCTAAAACCTTACGAGCAGTGGAGACCACATTATCTACCGTGAAACCGAACTTCTCATAACATACATTACCCGGAGCCGAAGCCCCAAACGTATCAATACCGATGACAGCACCTTCAGAACCAACATATTTGTGCCAGCCCATAGTCGAACCTGCTTCTACAGATACGCGCTTTGTGCAAGACGGTGAGAGAACGGAATCTTTATATTCTTGAGTTTGCTCTTCGTATAGTTCCCATGAAGGCATCGAAACAACTCGGACAGATTTCCCTTCAGATTTAAAGATGTCGGCAGCTTTAGTTGCAAGTTCTAGTTCCGAACCTGTAGCAATCAAGATTAGATCGGGATTTTCGGCTTCCACGATCGCATATCCACCTTTCTTAGTTCCTTCAACCGAAGTACCGGGAAGATTCTTCACATTTTGACGAGTGAATGCCAATAGAGTAGAACGCTTGCGGTTAGCGATCGCCACTTCGTAGGAACCAACAGTTTCTTTCGCGTCACCGGGGCGCAATACGATCAAGCTAGGAATTGCACGTAGAGAAGCAATAGTTTCTACAGGTTGGTGGGTAGGTCCATCTTCGCCTAGGGCAATGGAATCGTGGGTCATGATGTAGATAACGCCGACTTCAGACAAAGCCGATAAACGAATAGCACCGCGCATATAATCCGCGAACACCAAGAATGTAGCACCGTAGGGAATCAAACCACCATGTAAGCCCATACCATTTAGAGCCGCACCCATACCATGTTCGCGTACTCCGAATCTAAAGTTACGTCCTTCATAGGAACCGGGTTGGAAGTCGGGTAAACCCTTAACGTAGGTCATGTTAGAGTGTGCCAAGTCGGCAGAACCACCTAAAAACTCAGGAAGAACTTTAGATAAAGCATTCAAGCAAGCTTCAGAAAGTAAGCGCGTGGATTTCTCCATTGCTAATACTGGTTCTAGTGCCTTTTCCCATCCAGAGGGTAATTCTCCTCCCATGATGCGATCGTACTCAGCAGCTTCGGCAGGGTAGGCGAGTTTGTATGCAGCATAACGCTCGTTCCATTCGGCTTCGGCTTCTGCTCCTTTGGTAATGGCTTTATGAAAACGGGTATAAGCATCTTCAGGCACGACAAAAGGCTCGTATTCCCAACCTAAGTTTGCACGAGTTGCAGCCACTTCATCAGTTCCGAGCATGGCACCGTGGACACCTGCAGTTCCCGCTTTTTTGGGAGAGCCATAGCCAATTACAGTGGTGACAATAATTATGGTTGGTTTGGTGGTTTCAGCCTTTGCCTCGGCGATCGCTTTGGCAATTGAGTCTAGGTCATTATTACCATCAGCAACGTACAATACTTGCCAGCCATAAGCTTCGTAGCGTTTGCCTACATCTTCAGTAAATGCTAGATCGGTACTGCCATCAATGGAAATGCTATTGCTGTCGTACATCATGATCAGCTTGCCGAGTTTGAGGTGTCCAGCTAAGGAGGCAGCTTCAGAGGCGATGCCTTCCATGTTGCAGCCATCACCTAAAATGACATAAGTATAGTGATCGACAATATTGTGACCAGGCTTATTGAATCTAGCAGCCAAATGTGCCTCGGCGATCGCCAAACCCAGAGCATTACCAACACCCTGCCCCAAAGGACCTGTAGTAACTTCGATGCCTAGGGTGACAAAGTTTTCAGGATGACCGGGGGTTTTGCTTTCCCATTGGCGGAATTGCTTGATTTCATCTAAGGGTACGCTGTCATAACCAGTAAGGTGGAGTAGCGCATATTGCAACATACAGCCATGTCCCGCCGACAAGACAAAGCGATCGCGATCGACCCATTTAGGGTTTTTGGGGTTAAATTTTAAAAATTGATCGAATAAAACAAAAGCCATAGGAGCAGCACCCATTGGTAATCCGGGATGTCCAGATTTAGCCTTTTCGACCGCATCTATAGCTAGAAATCGAATTGAGTTAATGCAAAGTTGTTCTAAAGATTGGGTTGCAACAGCCATATTAATTTACCGTTTGTTGTATTGCTTTAGTTTATATTCCCACTTTGCAGCCACTCCAACCAAACCAATTTTTAAGTTTTTTCCAAACTTCACAACATTTTCTTGCTATCTACCTCAGTAATCGATCTCAGTAATTGATAAGGGTAATTAACAATTATTTAAAGATAATTTCTCAAATGATTAAAATTTATGGCATCGATATTAAAGCTTTGAAGATATCTTGCTAACTTAAAATCATCCGTCAGCACTAAATAGCGATCGCGCTCTAATTTCAATGTGCTGCCATCAGTCAGTCCAAACTTAGTAAAGCTACAAACACTAACCGCAACAACATTCCCAATGTAACGGCAAAGTTGAGCGGTGGCAAGTGATTTTTGATGCCTGCAGCAATTGTAAATTCAAGGCTATATAAGCGTTTCAGCGTTTCTTATTAAGATTTTTCCAATAAGATCCGAATATTACACAGGTTTGACAGATCGAAAGAAGTATGTATCTTGGAAAAAGGATTGGGTAATGTTGTCTGAAAAGGACAAATGAGACACATCCATATCTTTGCGCTTCTGTCTGTTCAAAATGAACATTCCGAATTTGTAATTGCTGCAAGTATCCTCATTTTTGAGACTGAACTTTTTACCATGCTTAGATGGTCTACTCTTTCCTTGGTATGCTTGTGGAGCATGGTATAGAACTCGTTTGGCTGAGCAACTTGTTACAGTTGATCTCTGCGGTTTGTTTGAGAAATGGGGCACTGCCATACTCTCCATCCCCTAAAAATAGAACTTGACCTGAGATTTCAGCGCAAACTTGGCGTAACTGATTTGCGGCTTTCTCGATCCAAGGCTGGTGATGCGCTCATGCAGTAATGGTAAAGCCCAACTTCCTTCAGACTCAGGTATCCAAGCAATCGTGCTATATCCCTGTCCGACTGTTATGGGTTTGGCTCCTGAGATTGTTGTTGGTTGATGTTCGTAAGTGCGATCTTGTAGTGTCTTTGCATAGGCAGGCTGTATGGTCTCCTGCGCGCACGATGTCTTCTGTATCAGGAATGTGCCTCACGTATTCTTGCATCAGCGTTTGTCTCGGTCATCTTGAAGGGCTTCATAGATACTCGACCATTTTCGGCAAAATAATGGGCTTAAGGATAGCTCTACAAAAGAGGTGATTTGCCGTGTTGTTAATACTTCATCCATTAAGTCGAACAGGGCATCTCTTGCATTTCCTAATATTTGATATATTTGCTTGCGAAATTTCTCGATTTTCTCCAAACTGTTCATGATGAAGTTGATAGGTTATCAATTATCAGCTTCCATCATTAAGTGGTCTATCTGTTATGGCTGACCACTTTTTTTGACTGGTAATAACAGTTTTTAGTCTAAACTCTAGTAACTACTAGGATGCCAAGCCAGTCGATCGATCCAAATAGAAGGATGCTCGGAGTGATAATCAATAGTTTGATAGGGAGAGAATCTATCAGCGTCATCAGACTGCCAAATTCTCACCTGTCCATCTTGACCTGTAGCAGCAAGAAATTTCCCATCATGACAAAATGCTATACAGTCAATTGCCCGATCAGTTAGTTCAGATAAAGTTTGAAAATCTTGAATAGAATTTTCATTAGATCGCCAAACTTGCATTTCTCCACAAGCAGAGCTTGCCGCCAAAAATTTGCCAGAAGGACTCCAAACTAAGCCCGTGATGTAGTCGTATAGCTTGACTTGCCACTGAAGAGCGAACTTAATTTTGGGCTTAGCTTACTTAAACATAGAATTAGTCGGCATGACATTCTTGTAGTTGCTGTTGCAAAATCTTAGTATCAAGATTGCGACCAATTAAGACAATCTGAATTTGGGGCTTTTTTATCCATTCCTCTGCATTTAGTTCGTAGCGCTTGCCACTAAGTTGAAATATATAGCGCAAGTTACCCTTAAACCACAGAATACCTTTAGCGCGATAGACATCATTGGGCAGTTGTTTATCTAAGAAGTGTTGAAATTTATCTAAATTAAAGGGGCGATCGCTTTGAAAAGAAACCGAAATAAATCCATCATTATCTAGGTGATCGGAGTGACGATCGTGGCTATCTTCATGACTATGAGAATGCTCTTGATGATTGTGGTGTTTGTGCCGATCTTCACCGTGAACAGAAGATTTTGCTTTTGGAGCATAGTTAGATAACTGGGCTAAATCCACATCCAAAATTAAGGGTAAAGGAACTTCGCCATAGAGCGATCGCAGGATTCTGGCTTTACTTTTTCTAGAATGGATATAACTCTCCAACTCCAGTACATTTACTTCCGTCACTAAATCTGTTTTATTCAGTAGAATGATGTCACCGTAGTCAATCTGGCTAGAAGCTGCTTCGCTATCGTAGTGATTTGGCTTAAAAGTCTCGGCATCTACTACCGTCAAGATCGAATCTAAATATGTGAGGTGTCGTAACTCTGTACCCAAGAATGTTAAAGCGATCGGCAATGGATCGGCAATACCTGTAGTTTCAATCACCATGTAATCGACCCGATCTTCTCTTTCTAAAACCCGATAAACTGCATCCACCAAACCATCATTTATCGTGCAACAGATGCAACCATTACTGAGTTCCATCATGTCATCTTCAATATTAATCAACAATTGACTATCAATATTGATATCGCCAAACTCATTCACCAGTACTGCAACCTTTAAGTCTTGACGATTTTTGAGAATCTGATTTAGCAATGTAGTTTTGCCACTGCCCAAAAAGCCAGTGATGATCGTGACAGGCATACCGCGCTTGGGGATATCAGGAATTACTGTTGTCATTTATTTATTGGATTTAGTACTAGAAAGAAGAGAAACAGGTGAAAAAGCTGAGAATACTTTCTGCCAAGGGGCATTTTTTGCCAAATCACCTGCCTCTACCATGAACTCTTTAGAAATTAACAGTCATTGTAATTTCTTAGATAAATATAGCAGAAAATGCAAGAATGATAATCGTTATCATATAATTACATTAAACTTAGTTACGAGCAAAAAGCCTATGAAAACCTCAAATCATAGCCAAGCCTGTATTCTCAAGGTATTGGAACAAACAGATAAACCATTATCAGCGCAAGGAATTTGGGTAGAAATTCAGAGGCAAGGGCAGAAAATTGGTATTGCCACGGTCTATCGCAACTTGGAATCTCTGAAGATCGAGGGTTTAATTCAGATTCGGACTATTCACAATCAGGCAATTTATTCTTTAGTATCAGAGGAACAAAATTTTGCAAACTGTCTAAAGTGCGGCGAACGAATTCCCTTAGAAATATCTTTATCTCAAAGTTTAGAAGCTCCAACTCTACAAGCTCAGACCTTTGAAGTTTACTACCATACCTTCGAGGTGTTCGGATTGTGTTCGCCCTGCCAAGAGCGATCGCCATAAATGTAATCTATAATATATGATAATGATTATCATTCTTTAAGATTTTAGCTTATGTTTACCACTACCGAAAAAACAGTCCCCGTCACCGTGCTTACAGGTTACTTAGGATCGGGTAAGACCACTCTACTCAATCGCATCCTCACCCACGAACATGGTAAAAAGATTGCCGTAATTGTCAACGAATTTGGCGAAGTTGGCATTGACAACCAGCTAATCGTAAATACCGATGAAGAAATCTTTGAGATGAACAATGGCTGTATTTGTTGTACGGTACGGGGTGACTTAATTCGGATTATCAATAAACTGATGCGGCGGCGGGACAAGTTTGACCACTTAGTCATTGAAACCACAGGGCTTGCCGATCCTGCGCCCGTGATCCAAACCTTCTTCGTGGATGAAGATATGCGCGATCGCGTTAATTTAGATGCAGTAGTCACAGTGGTTGATGCCAAACACGTCCACGCCCATTGGGATAGCGAAGAAGTCCAAGAACAGATTGCCTTTGCTGATGTGATTCTGCTCAACAAAACCGATCTAGTAACTTTAGAAGAACTAGATCAGCTAGAGAAGCGGATTCGCTCCATGAATAAACTCACCAAAATCTACCGCACTCAAAACTCAGAGCTAGATATGGATGCAGTTTTAGGGATAGAAGCTTTCAATTTAACCCGTGCCTTAGAGATCGATCCAGAATTCTTAGGAGAAGACGCACATCAGCACGATGAATCTGTATTTTCTGTCGCAATTGTCGAACAAGGTGCATTAAATCCGATCCGTTTAGAAGAATGGCTTAGCTTTTTGCTCCAGACCCAAGGGGCTGATATTTTTCGGATGAAAGGGATTCTGCATATAGCAGGAGACAATCATCGCTATGTGTGTCAAGGCGTACATATGCTGTTTGACATCCTCCCAGATCGTCTATGGAAGCAAGATGAAGTGCGTAAAAACGAAATGGTCTTTATCGGACGTAATCTCAATCGTGAACAGCTAAAGAAAGATTTCTTGGTATGCATGGCTTAATTTAGTAAGTTACTTAGCTTGAAAAGGGGTGTACTTCCCACCTAATCCTTCCACAATTGTGCGAGTGTTAGCTATCATCATTCCTGTGTAAGTTTCGCCCTCAGTTCCCTTCGCATCCAATCCATCGGCAATCAGTTCTCTTTCAGAAACTCTGACCCCTGCTTCCTTGGCCACGGCGGTAATTAACTTGGGATTAAGTGTGACTTCAGCAAAAATTGTGGGAACTTGAGCATCTCTAATGATTTTGACCAGTTCCTTAATCCTAGCTGCCGTGGGTTGCTCATCGGTGCTAATCCCACTCAAGGCACCTTCTAGGGGAATATTATAGGCTTTGGAATAGTAACCCAGAGCATCATGGGTAGTGACTAATTTACGTGTTTCCACAGGAATAGTCGCAATTTGGGATTTAATCCAAGGATGGAGTTGCTCTAGTTCAGCAACTATTTGTGCTGAGTTCTTAGCATAAAGATCGGCTCGATCTGGTCTAAGTATGGTGAGATTTTTACTAATAGCCTTGGCAATTTCAATTCCATTTTTGGCATTGTGCCACACATGGGGATCGGCTTCTTTTGCATCTTTTTTATCTTCTTTACCATGATCGTGACCATGTCCGTCTTCTCCCATCAAGGGAGTTGGCACTGCGACTTCATTTACGGCAATTTTTGGCGCAGGATTGGAACTCGCTTTGATTAGTTCGATCGCACTTGGCTCGAAGTCATAACCACCATAGATAACTAACTTAGCTAAGTCGATCGCTTTACGGTCTTCAGGATTGGGCTGATAAACATGGGGATCGGTTCCTGCTTCGATCAAACATTTGAGATTAATTGTATCCCCTGCTATTTGCCTTGCAAGTCCACAGGAAACTGAGTTAGTAGCTACGACTAGAGGTAAATCTTCAGCTTTTGCTATGGGCTGGGAAGTAACTGGTACAGGATTAATAACGGTCTGAGTCGGCTCGTTATTACAGGCAGTAGTAGCGATCGCCAATATGCCAACGCTTAAAGCTAAAGAGAAGTTGATTTTGGCAGTCATTGTGTTTTAATTAAGGTAATGATAATCATTATCATACAAGTAACCATGTTAG
>Ga0163154_10006952_pt1 | contig 13667 bp, 16 predicted proteins | sample OliLakLV19MP9P1_FD_148649 | JGI IMG/M metagenome (GOLD analysis project Ga0163154, IMG submission 148649) | Freshwater microbial mat bacterial communities from Lake Vanda, McMurdo Dry Valleys, Antarctica - Oligotrophic Lake LV.19.MP9.P1 | ecosystem: Environmental > Aquatic > Freshwater > Lake >... | reverse complement strand
GGCCACGAAGCCGTCGGCGATGCTCAGCGCATAGACGAAGCCGGAACAGACCGCCTGGACGTCAAACGCGATGCAGACCGGCGCGCCCAGCTTGCGCTGCACGATCGAGGCGACGGACGGAAAGGTCATGTCAGGCGTGGTAGTGGCGACGATGATCAGGTCGATGTCGGCGGCGGTCCGGCCGGCATCTTGCAGGGCCTGCTTCGCCGCCTCCGTCGCCAGATCGCTGGTCGGCTGATCGTCGCGCGCCTTGTGGCGCTGGCGGATGCCGGTACGTTCGACGATCCATTCGTCGGAGGTGTCGACGAACTGGGCCAAATCGGCATTGGTCACGACCTGTTCCGGCAAATAGGAGCCGACGCCGGTCACCGCGCTGCGGACTACGCTCACTGGGAGGCCTCCATCGCCGTGTCCACCGCGGACGCGGGCGGTTGTTCCATGACGGCGTTCAGCCGATTGAAGCTTTCTCTGACCCGGGTGAGGTAGTCGCTGCGGCCCAGATCGACGGCGATGCGGATGGCATTGCCGTAACCCTTGGCGTCGGCGCCGCCGTGGCTCTTGACCACGATGCCGTTCAGACCGAGCAGCGGGCCGCCGTTGATGGCGCTGGGGTCGATGCGCTGTCGCATCCGCCGCAGCGCCGGCAGGGCCAGCAGGGCTCCGGCCTGGGCCATGACGCCCGAAGTCAGGGCCTCCTTCATCAGGGCCGAGATGAAGCGGGCCACGCCCTCGGCGGTCTTCAGGGCGATGTTGCCGGTGAAACCGTCGGTCACCACCACATCCACCGTGCCCTTGGCGATGTCGTCGCCCTCGACGAACCCCCTGTAGTCCAGACCCAGGCCCTCGCCGTCCTCGCGCAGGATGCGGTTTGCCTCGCGGACCTCGTCGTGGCCCTTCATGTCTTCGGAGCCGACGTTGAGAATGCCGATGGTCGGCCGGCCGCCGCCGCTGTGCACGGCGGCGTGGAAGGCCTCGCCCATGATGGCGAACTCGACCAGCTGCTCGGCGTCGCTTTCGACATTGGCGCCGACATCCAGAACCGCCGTAATCCCCGTCAGCGTCGGCCAGCTGGCCACGATCGCCGGTCGCTCGAGCCCATGGGCCGACATGCGCAGGATCAGTTTGGAGATGGCCATCAGGGCACCGGTATTGCCCGCCGAAACGACCGCGCCGGCCTGGCCAAGCTTCACCGCCTCGATGGCGTTCCACAGGCTGGAGCCCTTGCCGCGCCGCATGGCCTGGGCCGGCTTTTCGTCCATGGCCACGACCTTGTCGGTATGGCGGACCTCGCACAGGTCGTCGCCCAGCGCATGTCTGGTCATCTCGGCGCGGATCGCGGCTTCGTCGCCGTGCAGCAGAAAGCGGACGCCTTCGCCGCCGTGGCGCTTGCGGTAGTCGCGTATGCCGGCGACGACAACCGGGGGACCGTGGTCTCCGCCCATGGCGTCGAGCGAAATCAGAATGGGGGATGACAAGCCGTTTCGACTCCGTCGCGCCGTCAGCCCGGCGCTTGTCAGTGAGGCGACGATAGCGCCGCATCGGGGGGATGCAACCACGTCGCCCTGACGTCAACCTTCGTCGGAGGGCCGAAGTTGCTTCAGGACCGCGAAGGGTGAGATTTCAGCGGGTTCCGGCGGCTGGACGAACTCAGCCCCGGGCTTGCGCGGGAACGGATCCAGCCGAAGCGCCAGCTGCTCGACCACATACTGGCCCAGGTCGATCTGCCCCTCCTCGATCAAGTCCGGCGATTCGTCGTCCAGGGTGATGACGATCTCGTCCGACTCGGGGTCGACCGCCTCGGCCAGATTGACGACGAAGGGTGCGTCGATCTCGAGCGGCAACGGCTCCAGCGTAATGCCGCAGGTTTGGGCCAGGCTAGCGCGCACTCGGCCGGTCAGACGCCAGCCGCCCGGCGACGGGGCCAGTTGAACCTCGGCGACAAAGGCGTCCAGCGACGCAAGGTCCAGCGCCCGGACGATCCGCCCGCGCGCTGCGGCATCCGGTTCCAGCGTCCGCTTCACGCCGCCGCCGATCTGATGCAGCCGGACCGGATCGCTGTAGGGCAGGCTGGAACCGGTCATGCGCCGATCTCCGCCCAGTCCGGCGCAGTCACGACCGTGGCGAAATCCTGCGTCGCCAGACGGGCACGGCTGGCCAAGGCGTAGGTGGCAAGTGCCATGCCGGTCGCCGGATCGTCGCTCTCGAAGACGTTGCGCGCCAGCGCGCCGGCCAGCGTCGCGGCGTCCCCATCGCGGAGCGGCGGCTCATAGGCGTTCATCCGCCCATAAAGGGCCTCGCCCAGTTTGCGCATCTTCTTGCCGACCGAAATGTCGCCCACACCCAGTTCGCGCAGCGCATGGTCCAGCGCAGAGACATAGGTGTCGAACAGGGACTGTCCGGCGTCGGCGCCGGGCCCGCCCTCGTCGCGCAGCCGCAAGACCAGCAGCAGGACATGCAGGGTGTAGAGCTCGAAGCGGGCGTCGATCCGGTCGGGAACCCCCAGCCCGGCATAGAAGGCCGGCTCGCGCGCCTGTCGGACCGCCAGTTCATACAGGGCCTCGCCGACACGCGGACGGGGACGGATTCGGAACAGATTCTGAAGCATGATCATACGGCCCCTTTTCCGCCGCGCCGTTGAACTAAGGCTCGGGTCCGGTTAGGTCAAAGACCTTGTTCTGTCGCAGGCACCGCACATGCTCCGTTCCAAGCTCTTTCTCGTCGTCATCTCGGCCGCAGCCCTGACCGCAGCCTGCGCACCGGTGGTCGGTCAGAACGGCTTCCAGGCCATCGACACCAAGCCCGCCGACATCGTCGCCGGCACGGATACCAAACAGACCGTGCTGGCCCGGCTGGGGTCGCCGTCGACCACCTCGACCTTCGAGAGCGACAACGTCTGGTACTACATCAGCCAGATCACCGAGAAATACACCTACAACCCCGCCCAGGTGACCCAGCGCAATGTGACCGAGATCACCTTCAACGACGCCGGTCAGGTCGCCGAGGTCCGGACCCTGGGCCTCGACGACGGCCAGCAGGTCGCCATGAACGGACGCGAGACCCCGACCCGCGGCCGCCAGCTGACCATCCTTGAGCAACTGCTCGGCAACGTCGGCCGCGGCCAGCTGCCCCGCACCGACGAGGACGTCCCCGGCCAGCAACGCCGCGAATAGGCCGACCAGCCAACCCCGAACAAGGAACGCCCCGGAGATCGCTCTCCGGGGCGTTCCTCGTCTTGGCCGACCCCGTCCCGTTGCCGGGACGCGGTCGGACCGTTTCGCAGGATCAGCCGACGTTGCCGCTGGCCAGCACCGCCAACAGAAGCAGGGCGACGATGTTGGTGATCTTGATCATCGGATTCACCGCCGGGCCTGAGGTGTCCTTGTAGGGATCGCCGACCGTGTCGCCGGTCACCGCGGCCTTGTGCGCCTCGGAGCCCTTGCCGTGGACGACGCCGTTCTTGTCGGTAAAGCCCTCTTCGATCACCTTCTTGGCATTGTCCCAGGCCCCGCCGCCCGAGGTCATCGAGATGGCCACGAACAGGCCGGTGACGATCACGCCCATCAGCATGGCACCGAGCGCGGCGAAGGCCGTGGCCTTGTCCGAGATCGACAGCACCGCGATGAACAGAACGATCGGCGACAGCACGGGGAGCAGGGACGGCACGATCATCTCCTTGATCGCCGCCTTGGTCAGGATGTCGACCGCCCGGCCGTATTCGGGCTTGACCTCATAGGTCATGATGCCCGGGTTTTCGCGGAACTGGCGACGCACCTCTTCCACGACGGCTTCGGCCGCGCGACCGACCGCCATCATCGACATCCCGCCAAACAGGAAGGGCAAAAGCCCCCCGAACAACAGGCCGACGACGACATAGGGGTTGGTCAGGGCGAAATCGATCTCGCCCATGCCGGCGAAGAAGGGATAGACGGCGGCGTTCACCGGGTCCGAGAAATAGGCGAGGTCGGACGTATAGGCCGCGAACAGCACCAGGGCGCCGAGGCCGGCCGAACCGATGGCATAGCCCTTGGTCACGGCCTTGGTGGTGTTGCCGACGGCGTCGAGGGCGTCGGTCGCATGACGCACATCGGCGGGCAGCCCTGCCATCTCGGCGATGCCGCCGGCGTTGTCGGTGACCGGACCGAAGGCGTCCAGCGCGACGATCATCCCCGCCACGCCGAGCATGGTCGTGGTGGCGATGGCGATTCCGAACAGGCCCGCCAGCTGATAGCTGGCGACGATGCCGACGATGATGGTCAGGGCCGGCAGGGCGGTCGACTCCAGCGAGACAGCCAGACCCTGAATGACGTTGGTGCCGTGCCCGGAAACCGAGGCGTTGGCCACTGACCGCACCGGCCGAAAGTTGGAGCCGGTATAGTATTCCGTGACGACCACGATGGCGGCGGTCACGGCCAGGCCGACCATGCCCGACCAGAACAGGCTCATCGGCTCGATGACCAGCCCGCCGTTGGTCGTGACCGGGCCCAGAAGGCCGGCGTCGACCAGATGCTGGATGACACCATAGACCGCGCCGATCGACAGCACGCCGGTGACGATCAGCCCCTGGTACAGGGCCCCCATGATATTCTTGCTCTTGCCCAGACGGACGAAGAAGGAGCCGATGATCGAGGTCAGGATACAGGCGCCGCAGATCAGCAGCGGCAGCAGCATCATGACTTCGACATAGGGCTGATCGCGGAAGAAGATGGCTGCCAGCACCATGGTGGCGACCGTGGTCACCGCATAGGTCTCGAACAGGTCGGCGGCCATGCCGGCGCAATCGCCGACGTTGTCGCCCACATTGTCGGCGATGGTCGCGGCGTTGCGGGGGTCGTCCTCGGGGATGCCTGCCTCGACCTTGCCGACCATGTCGCCGCCGACGTCGGCGCCCTTGGTGAAGATGCCGCCGCCCAGACGGGCGAAGATGGAGATCAGCGAGGCGCCGAAGCCCAGGGAGACGAGGCCGTCGATGACCCCACGGCCCGTCGGCTCAAGACCCAGAATTTCGGTCATCACGGCATAGTAGCCCGCGACGCCGACCAGGGCCCCGCCCGCCACGAACATGCCGGTGATGGCTCCCGAGCGGAAGGCCAGGTCCAGACCCTTGGACAGGCTCTCGGACGCGGCCTGGGCCGTTCGCACATTGGCCCGGACCGAGATCAGCATGCCGGCGAACCCGGCCACACCCGACAGGACCGCGCCGATCACGAAGCCGATGGCGGCATAGATGCCGATCAGGAAATACGCCGCGACGAGGATCACGACCCCGACCATGGCGATGGTCAAATACTGACGCCGCAGATAGGCCGAAGCCCCTTCCTGGATGGCGGCGGCGATCTCGCGCATCTTGTCGTTGCCGGTGCTGGCCTTCATCAACGTGGCGGTCTGGACGAGGCCGTAAAGCACTCCCAGCGCGCCTGCGGCGATGACCAGCCACAGATAGTTCGTCATGGCGATTCCAAATCCTGTGATCACAAAAGCGCCCGGTCCCTTGGCGCGGCGGGCGTTTTCGCCCCTGTCCGCCTTCCGGTCCCCCCGTGCGCACCGGACGTCTATCACGTCCTTGGGGAATTGCGGCGGGAACGTGCCAAAAGCCGACAACCGACGCAACAGGATTGGTGAATGAAATTCAGCCGGTACGGATTCCGGTCCGGCGTCGAGGCGCCTGGCTGACGATCTCGACGCGGGTGATGGCCCCGCGCCCGGCGATCGTGACCGCCGATCGCATCAGGCTGGCCGCCACGCCGGCGGCGTCGATCCGGGTCCAGTCGTCGGCCACGACAAACGGAGTCCGGTGACCGGCGCGGACCAGGGCGTCGCGCAGATAGGCCTCCTTGGGCTGCAGCGACTCGGGCGTGGTCGACCCGCCCAGATGCAGGCGCAGGGAGACGAACACATAGTTCCGTAGCCGTCCGCCCGAGATGACCGGCAGTCCGACGCCCGAGATATTGAGGCTCTGCCCCCCCTTCGGTGCGTCTTCGGCCCGCGCCACGCCGGCGGAGACGAGGGCGGTCAAAACGGTGGAGGCGGCGATGAGGTCACGACGATGCATGTCGCCATGATGACCGCGTCGCCTTGAGAAAGGGTTGTCAGCCGTGCGTGAAGCCGGGCTGCGCGAAGGTGACGGCCTGACCGCTGAAACGGGCGACGACCCCCTGCCCGGCCGTGACCCGCCCGATGCGGGTCAGCCGGAGGTGACGGCGCTCGGCCTCGCGCCGCAGAACCGCCTCGTCGCGGGCCCCGGCGGTGAAGGCGATCTCGTAGTCATCCCCGCCCGTGACCAACTTTTCGAGCGCGGCCTGCTCGTCGACCCGACCGTCGAACCAGGCCTGACCGGCGGCCGAGAGCGGCACGACCTCCAGATCGATCTCGATCCCGACCTTTCCCGCCGAGGCAAGGTGCCCGAGATCGGCGATCAGGCCGTCGGACACGTCGATGGAGGCCGTCGCCAGGTCGCGGACCGGCACGGCGAAATCGCTGCGCGGCATCGGCGACCGAAAGTGGTCGACCAGGACGGCGACCCGCTCGGGGTCCAGCGACAGCAGGCCCTGCACCGCTTGAAGTCCCAGCCAGCCGTCGCCGATGGCCCCGGTCACCAAAACAAGGTCCCCCGGCCGGGCCCCCGCGCGACCGACCGTCCGTCCCTTGGGAACCCACCCCAGAAGGGTCAGGGAAAAGCTCGCCGGTCCCGGCGTGACGACTGTATCGCCGCCCAGCAAGGCCACCCCGAACGCCTTCTGGTCGGCTTGCAGGCCGGCGGCGAACGCTTCCCGCTCCGGCCAGCCACACCGTCCCGACCAGTGACACGCCAGCAGATAGCCGAACGGCTCCGCGCCCTTGGCTGCCAGGTCGGACAGATTCACCCGCAACAGCTTTTGCGCCACGGTGTCCATCGGATCGCCAGGCATGAAATGGACGCCCTCGACGATCGCGTCCTTGCTCAGGACCAGATCATGGCCGGCGCGAGCGGGAACGACCGCCACATCGTCGTTCAGACCCCGGCCCCACTCGGGATGGGCCAGCGGCGCGAACAGCCGCTGGATGGTCTCGAACTCGCCGGCGACATCGACCGCGGGCATCAGCTCATCCTCAGGTTTTCGGCCGGGCGTCCCGGGCGACTCCGTCCAGGGCGGCGTTGACGAATTTGGCCTCGGCGTCGTCGAAGAAGGCCTTGGCCAGCTCGACATATTCGTCGAGCACGATCTCGCGCGGCACGTCCTGCCGCTCCCGAAGCTCCCAGGTCCCGGCCCGCAGCAGCGCCCGAAGCGTTGAGTCCAGCCGCTCCATCCGCCAGTTCGACGCCAGCCGCGCCTTCACTGCCGCGTCGATATCGCGTTGACCCTCCACCACCCCGCGCACGATCTCGGCGAAATAGGCCTCATCGGCTTCGGCCAGCGCCTCACCCTCGATATCGGCGTCGAAGCGGTGGTTCGAGAATTCGGCGATGACGGTGTCCACGCCTTCGCCGGCCAGTTCCATCTGGTACAGCGCCTGGACGGCGGCCAGACGCGCGACGGTGCGGGCCCGCCGCTGCCGGCTGGTAAGCTGCGGCTCGGCGCGCTGCTTTTCGGCCTCGGCGAGTTGCTCAAGCACGGATTTGAGGCTGGCGGGTTCGGTCACGCGCCCAGTCCTACCCGCAGCCGCTTGCGCAAGGCAATGAGGTCCAGACAGGCGCGGGCGGCCCCGCCGCCCTTGTCGCCCTCGCCGATCCGGGCCCGCGCCCAGGCCTGGTCCTCGTCCTCGGTGGTCAGGATGCCGTTGCCGATGACCACGCCCTTCAGGCCCAGGTCCGTCAGACCCCGCGCCGACTGATCCGACACGATCTCGAAATGATAGGTCTCGCCGCGTATCACGCAGCCGAGGCGACAAAGCCGTCATAGCGCGGCGCGATCGGATAGCGCCCTGCCTCGACGGCCAGGGCAATGGCCGTCGGAACCTCAAGCGCGCCCGGCACCGAGACGACGTCCGCCTCCACGCCCTGCGCGCGCAGGGCGTCCCTCGCCCCTTCCAGCAAGGCGTCGGCCAGACCGTCGTAAAAGCGCGCCTCGACGATGAGGACGCGGATCGGTTCGCTCAGGATTGGTCTTCTCCGTCCATGTCGCGCCAGCCGACGATGCGCAGACCATAGCCTTCAAGCGCAGCAGGGTTGGGGCGGGTCGAGCTCATCACGATCATGTCGCGCACGCCGAGATCCAGCAGGATCTGCGCGCCGACACCGTAGTTGCGGATCGAGCGGTCGACGGCGGCGGGTTTCTCGGATCCTGCCAGCCGCTCGGCCAGTCCGTGCAGGTTCGGATCGCGCAGAAAGACGGTCACGCCCGCGCCCTGATGTTCGCTGATCGCCTTGAGAGCCTGCGGAATATAGCTTTGACGCGCCTCGACGTGGCCAAGAAGGTCGGCGGCGAAATCGATTTGGTGCATTCGCACGAGGGTCGGCTTGCCCGCTTCGATCCTGCCATGGACCAGGGCCACGTGCTCGGCGCCCTCGATAGTGTTCCGGTACAGCATCAGCCGGAACGGACCGCCATGGACGCTCTCGAACGGCGTATCCATGACCCGCTCGACATAGCGTTCTGTGCGGCGACGATAGGCGATCAGGTCGGCGATCGTGCCGATCTTGAGCCCGTGCAGCTGGGCGAACGCGACCAGATCCGGCAACCGCGCCATCGAGCCGTCATCGTTCATGATCTCGCAGATCACCCCGGCCGGCGTCAGGCCGGCCATGCGCGAGATGTCGACCGCCGCCTCGGTATGACCGGTCCGGACCAGCACGCCGCCGTCGCGGGCGACCAGCGGGAAGACGTGACCCGGCGAGACGATGTCGTCCGCGCCCTTGGTTGGATCGGAGGCGACCTGAACCGTGCGGGCGCGGTCGGCGGCGGAGATGCCGGTTGTGACCCCTTCACGGGCCTCGATGGAGACGGTGAAGGCTGTGCCCATGCTGGTGCGATTATCGGCGGCCATCGGGGGCAGTCGTAGCTGGCGCGCGCGCTCCGAGGTGATCGCCAGACAGATCAGGCCGCGCGCGTGTCGCGCCATGAAATTGATCTGATCCGGCGTGGCGAACTGGGCCGGGATGATGATGTCGCCTTCGTTCTCGCGATCCTCGGCGTCGACGAGGATATAGGGCTTGCCGTTGCGGGCGTCCTCGAGGATGTCCTCGATGAGGCTGATCGGGCTGTCGTTCATGTTCGCGGCCAGTTGCATCACGCCGTCTCCTGCCATCGCGCGAGGTATCGCGCCAGCATGTCGATTTCCAGATTGACCGCGTCGTCCGGCTTCAGCAGGCCCAACGTCGTGGCCGTCCAGGTGTGGGGGATGATGTTCAGGCCAAAGGCCCGGCCCTCGACGGCGTTGACGGTCAGCGACACGCCGTCGACCGTAATCGACCCTTTCGGCGCGATGAAACGGTGAAGCGGGGCCGGCACCTCTATGTCCAGCCGGTGCGAACCGCCGTCGGGCGTGACCGCGACCACCCGGCCGAGGCCATCGACATGGCCAGAGACGATATGGCCGCCGAGTTCATCGCCGACCTTGGTCGCCCGTTCCAGATTGACCGCATCGCCCTCGCTCCAGCCGCCAAGCGTGGTCTTCGACAGCGTCTCGCCCGAGACCTCGACCGCGAACCAGCCGAGACCCTTCTCCGTCACGGTCAGACAACAGCCGGCGTGACTGATCGAGGCCCCGAGATCGATCGAGGCCGTGTCCCAGGCCGTCTCGATCTCATAGCGTCGATCACGCTGGGTTTGCCGGACCGAGCGGACCCGGCCAATGTCGGTGATGATGCCGGTGAACATCAGACTCTTTCGTATCGCTCCCACACGTCGTCACCACAGGGCTCGACCGCAAGGCGCCGGAAACGGGGAGCGTCCGAAAGCCGCGCCAGCGCCAGCGCGGCGATGCAAGCGCGACCCTCGGCACCAAGCAGGATCGGGGCTCGGAACCACTCCAGCCGATCAATCAGACCGGCGCGGATGAACGAGGCCGCGACCTGGCCGCCCCCCTCGATCAGGACTGAGTCGATGCCGCGCCGCTGCAGCGCCGACAGCACGGCGATCGGAGCCGGGCGGCCGTCGGCGGCCTCGACCCGCTCGACCTCCGCCTTGCCCACCGGTCGGGGCGCGACCGTCGTCAGGATCAGGCTGTCGCCACCGGCAAGCTTCGCGGTCAAAGGCGTCCGCAGCCGACTGTCCAGCACGACCCTCAGCGGCTGGTCGACCGGGCGGCCTGGCAGGCGAGCGGTCAGCTCCGAATCATCCTTCAGCACCGTCTCGACGCCCACCAGAACGGCGTCGTGCGAAGCCCTCAGCCGATGCCCCTCCAGTCGCGCCGCCTCGCCGGTGATCCACCGGCTTTCGCCATCGCTCGTGGCGATGCGTCCGTCCAGCGACGTCGCCAGCTTCAGCGTGACCCGCATCAGCCCTCGTCCAGGCCTTCGTCGCCGAGGAAGCGCGCGAAATCGCCGGTGTGCCGGAAATCCCTGTAGACCGAGGCGTAGCGGACATAGGCCACCTCATCGACGCCCTTCAGCGCCTTCATGATGAAGTCGCCGACGGTCGATGAGGGCACCTCTGTCTCGCCGAGGCTTTCCAGCTGGCGGGTGATGCGGCTGACCAGCTGCTCGACCTGTTCCGGCTGCACGGGGCGCTTGCGCAGGGCCACGTTCAGTGAACGTTCCAGCTTGTCGCGGTCGAACGGGGTGCGGCGGCCATTGCGCTTCAGGATCATCAGTTCGCGCAGCTGGACGCGCTCGAAGGTGGTGAACCGCCCGCTGCACTGAGGACAGGCGCGCCGACGGCGGATCGCGGCGCCGTCGTCGGACGGGCGGCTGTCCTTCACCTGGGTGTCCTGATGGCCGCAGAAGGGGCATTTCATCAGTGCGTTATCCGTAGATCGGGAAGCGACGCGTGAGCTCGCGCACCTCACCCGCAACGCGTTGCGATACGCCGGCGTCGGCTTCGTCCGTGCCCTTCATCGAGTCGATCACATCGGCGATCCAGTGGCCGACTTGCTGAAATTCGGCGACGCCGAAGCCGCGCGTGGTGCCCGCCGGTGTGCCCAGGCGAACGCCGGAGGTGATGGTGAACGGCGCGGTGTCGAACGGCACACCGTTCTTGTTGCAGGTCATCAGGGCGTGTTCGAGGGCCGCCTCAGTAGCCTTGCCGGTGACGCCCTTGGGCCGCAGGTCGACCAGAGCGATATGACTGTCGGTCCCGCCCGAGACGATCGCCGCCCCGCGCTCGATCAGCACGGCGGCAAGGGCCTGGGCGTTGGTCACCACCTGCCGCGCATAGACTTTGAACTCGGGCTTCAGCGCCTCGCCGAACGCCACGGCCTTGGCGGCGATGACGTGCTCCAGCGGCCCGCCCTGCAGGCCGGGGAAGACGGCCGAGTTGATCTTTTTGCCGATCTCCAGATCGTTCGACAGCACCATGCCGCCGCGCGGCCCACGCAGGGTCTTGTGCGTCGTGGTGGTGACGATGTGCGCGTGCGGCAGAGGATCGGGATAAACCCCGCCCGCGATCAGCCCCGAATAGTGGGCCATATCGACCATCAGATAGGCACCGACCGAATCGGCAATCTCGCGGAAACGCTTGAAGTCGATGTGGCGGCTGTAGGCCGACGCCCCGGCGATGATCAGTTTCGGCTTCTCGCGCTCGGCCATTTCGGCCACGTTGTCGTAGTCGATCAGGTGATCGTCCTGCCGCACCGTATAGGTCACCGGCCGGAACCATTTGCCCGACTGGTTCGCGGGCGAGCCATGCGTCAGATGGCCCCCTGCCGCCAGGTCCATGCCGAGGAAGGTGTCGCCGGGCTGCAGCAGGGCCAGGAACACCGCCTGGTTGGCCTGGGCCCCCGAGTGCGGCTGGACATTGGCGAAGGCGCAACCGAACAGCGCTTTCGCGCGCTCGCGGGCGAGGTTCTCGGTGACATCGACATATTCGCAGCCGCCATAGTAGCGACGACCCGGATAGCCCTCGGCGTATTTGTTGGTCAGGACCGAGCCCTGCGCCTCAAGCACCGCCTTCGAGACGATGTTCTCGGAGGCGATCAGCTCAATCTGTTCCTTCTGCCGCGCCAACTCGCCCTGAATGGCTCCGAACACGTCGGGATCGCTCTGGGCCAGTCCGCGCGAGAAATAGGCGTCGTGGATGAAATGAGCGGTCACGGGCGGCATCCGGGGGTGGCGGAACGAGAGGCGCTCTATCTAGTCCCGCCGGTCCGGCACCACAACATCTTGTGTTAGGGCGCGGCGATCAACCGCTTGAGCTTGGCTATGGCCAAGCGTTCGACGGCCTTGGGCTCTGCGGCCGGGCCGACCGCCACCGCCTCAAGACCGGTGGCTGCATGCACAGCCGTCACCTTGAGGTAAATGCCGCTGCGGATCGCCTCGATTATAACCTCGCCGGGGTTGTCCGAGCTCACAGACGTTTCAGGCTCTGCAGCATCTCAACCGTGTCCAGTTCACCATCCCAATAGCCAATCAAGGCGGCCTCGTTGAGCTGGATCCACTGCTGAACCAGTTTCAGGCTGGCGCTGTCCAGAGGCCCCTCGATCAGAGTGGGCGTGGGGCGGATGCCCACTACGGCCATGTCATCGATGTCGATTCGATCACCCGGGATGCGGCACACTTTCACACGGGCGTCATGTCGCGCGTGGCCACGATAGCTGACCCAGATAGTCATGGGCAGACCTGTGTGCTTCGGGCGCAGGTTGGACATGTCGAAGCAGTCTTCCCCTTCGACCGGCGCGCTGGAAATCGGCTGTTGGACGTTCATCCCGCCAACTTACTGCAATTTCGAGCCTGACGGAAACGCCTCAGGCCACCGCCGGCAGACGCGCCACGTTGCAGTGGGTCCACAGCCGGTCCATCGCCTTGACCAGATCGTCCATCATGGCGTCGGTGTGGTTCGGCGAGGGCGTGAAGCGCAGCCGCTCGGTGCCCTTGGGCACGGTCGGATAGTTGATCGGCTGCACATAGACGCCGTGCTCTTCCAGCAGCATGTCCGAGATCATCTTGGCGTGCACCGGATCGCCGACGAACACCGGCACGATGTGGCTGACCGAGTCCATCACCGGGATGCCGGCGGCCTTGAACCGCGACTTCAGAATGGCTGCGCGTTCCTGATGGGCCACGCGCAGTTCCGGGCTGGCCTTCAGGTGCCGCACCGACGCAAGAGCCCCTGCGGTCAGGGCCGGCGGCAGGCTGGTGGTGAAGATGAAACCGGCGGCCCAGCTGCGCACCGCATCGACGATCACCGCGTCTGCGGCGATATAGCCGCCCATGACGCCGATGGCCTTGCCGAGGGTGCATTCGACGATGTCGATCCCGTCCAGCACGCCGTCCCGCTCGGCCACGCCCGCGCCGGTCGCGCCGTACAGGCCGACCGCATGGACCTCGTCGAGATAGGTCATCGCGCCGTATCTACGGGCCAGGGCGATGGTCCCGGCCAGGTCGGCGATGTCGCCATCCATCGAATAGACGCTCTCGAAGGCGATCAGCTTGGGCGCGTCCGCCGGGGCGTCGCGCAGCAGCGCCTCCAGATGGGTAAGGTCGTTGTGCGCATAGATGTGCCGCTCGCACCCACCGTTGCGGATGCCGGCGATCATCGAGGCGTGGTTCAGCGAGTCCGAAAAGACGATCAGGCCCGGCAGGATGCGCTGCAGCG
>Ga0163154_10006951_pt1 | contig 13667 bp, 7 predicted proteins | sample OliLakLV19MP9P1_FD_148649 | JGI IMG/M metagenome (GOLD analysis project Ga0163154, IMG submission 148649) | Freshwater microbial mat bacterial communities from Lake Vanda, McMurdo Dry Valleys, Antarctica - Oligotrophic Lake LV.19.MP9.P1 | ecosystem: Environmental > Aquatic > Freshwater > Lake >... | reverse complement strand
CATAAAAACCGACGTGCGGCTGCGGTCACGTTTTACCAAACGTTGAAACTGGTCCATATATTCAGCACTGCTGTTGAGTAATCGCTGTTCATCCATCACCAACATACCAAGGCTATCGCATGCATCTAATAACTCAGGTGTTGGTGCATTGTGGCTGGTTCGATAAGCATTCGATCCAAACGCTTTTAACAAGCCAATGCGGTAGTATTGCAAATAATCAGGTAAGGCACTTCCAACGCCTGCATGATCCTGGTGATTGTTGGTACCCAATATCTTTACGTGCTTTCCATTTAAGAAAACACCCTTGGTTTTAATTTCAATGGTACGGAAACCGAAACGAAGTTGCTTACTATCCACCACGACTCCATTTTGTTTTAACGCTACCACTACACGATAGAGATATGGATTTTCCAACGACCATAAAGTTGGGTTTGCAACATTAATGCTCTGCTTGATCGTTTTCTCTTCGTTGGTATTGATTGTAAATGCAGTTTCCTTTGCTGCACCTATTTTCATTCCGGTTCTGTCAGTTAAATACGTATGGATGGAATAGTTGCCGCCCGCCGTATATTCATTTGTAATACTTGTTTCTACATTCAACATTGCTTTGTTACCGTTGATATTTGCATAGGCAAATACGCCATCGGTTGCAATATGTGTGTTGGGATAACTGTTGAGCCATACATGCCGATAGATGCCTGCACCTTCGTAAAACCAGCCTTCGTATTGCGTTGCATCTACCCGAACTGCAATCACATTGTTGCGATCGTAATTGACAAAATCCGTTATATCATAATTCACTCCCACATAACCGCTCTTGTTATTACCGAGATAAAATCCGTTGATCCATACCTGCGCATCCCTAAAAACACCATCGAACTGCAATTGAAAACGTTTGCCTGAATCGGCTTCCGCAACCGAGAATTGTTTACGGTACCAACCGATACTCGTTGCAGGAAATAATCCACCAACGGGTTTGTAACCATGACTCTCCACCTCAAAATTATCAACGAATGCAAAAGGTAATTCCACCGCCCAATCATGTGGCAGATGGAGTGTACGCCAGTTACTGTCGTTAAAATTGGCATCGATGGCTGTACCTGCTGCGCCACCGGATTTTGAAAAGATAGTTTTGATACTATAGTTAAAATCTTTTTCGGGATTAGCCGCATGACCAAAACTGAATTTCCAGTTGTTATCGATGTTCACCTGTTTGCGCTGTGCAAAAGAGTAAATGCAAACAAGCAATGCTGCTGTTAAAAGAGTAAGTTGTTGCTGTTTCATTTTATATTTTTGGCTGAGATAGAAGGTAAGATTGTAGAAACAAAGTTAGTATGATTATTTGTTGATAGCTGTATTAATGATTGTTGTAGAGGTAATTCAACTGCTATAGGCTATTACCCTTGGATGATCTTTCAACCTCATTTTTAAATTTTTACAAATACGGCTTAACCACACTCACCCAAATAGTGTACCCCTCTTCTGTTAAATGAACTCCGTCATTTGTTAACGCTGTTTTTATAAGGTCATTGCCATCGGCAAAAAAAGAATGAAGGTCTATCAATGTATAAGTTGATGGAGATGCATTGCTCTTTAATTTATCATTCACCGCTTTTATTTTTGCCACTAAATTTTGATTAACAGTTGGCAGTATCGTTTGAATATATACCTTAGTAGTGGGAGATTTACTACGAATTATCTCCGCAATTTTTAAATTATTTGCTGCAATGTAATCAGCAGTCAAACTTTCTACAAACATATCATTGATGCCGATCAGTATAAAAACGGCTGTTGGTTTATAATACCATATTTCATTTAGCCTTTGCAATACTCCAAACGTAACATCGCCTGCAATACCACGGTTTTTTACAGTAGGCATATTAAAACGCAGCCTCCAATCACCACCCTTTTCGGTAAGGCTATTGCCTAAAAAAACAATGTCGCCCAACGCCAACGGGTTCTTTTTAAACAAGGCAATCCTTTCGGGGTAATTTACCTTGGTAAAATCTGTATGAAAAGGTATTGCCAAACTTGGTGGCGGGTACAAACTATCAGGAGGCGTATTGTTGGCAGATTGTGGTGGCGGTAAATTTTTTGACGAACAACTGCAGATAATACAAATAAATAAACTGCTTAAAAAAACTACACTATTTTTCATTGTAGATGATTGATTAATTGATAAAAATTGAATGGTTTTAATAGTGGTGTTATGAACTGTAAAATCAAACAATATCATATCAACATCTAAATTTGATACACCTGTTTGTTAAACGGAAGGAACCACTATATATCTTGTGAACTAAAACAAAGTACATGGTAGCAATCAACAAAAAACAGCTCCGGGATAAATACTTTTAGGAGTAACCATATTATTGGCTAAGCCTTTACTGTTTTGACTTAGCGCTTATTTACTTTTCTTTCCTGATAAAAAGTTAAGGCTCCGTTTGCTAACAAAATACTTACTCCCGAATACTTTTTTTAGTAGAAGGATTGATGTATTTCAGTTGCTAAAGACAATTGAAAAATTGGTATCAAATATTGATAAATCATACTTAATCTTTAAACGCATCCATCGCAACAGTTGGCCTTCCGGAATTGTCAAATGCGCCCAGTGAATATCCCTGCCAATTTCCATAACACTGTGGCTCCCAGTACAACACACCCGTTCCCTTATTACCAGTTACGGATTTTGTTTTAGCAATTAAATCGGTGATAAATAATTTACATTCAGCCGCATTATCCCTTGGCATTCCTACTTCTACCACCATTACTTCTTTATTGTAACGTGCTACCAAATCATTCATATTGGTAAGACATTGTTGATTGGCGCTTGCCCAACCGGCAGCCACATAAGAAGGATAAAGCGATAAGCCTATCATATCGAATTTTGCGCCGTTACTTATTAAGCCGCCAATATTCCATTGAAACAAACCGTTATCCCAACCATTGGCTATATGCACAATTACTTTTGCAGATGCAAATACTGCTTTCACGGCATCGTAACCTGCGTTTACCAATAGGGCATAATTATTCATGCTATTAGTAGCTTTTCCATCGGGCCACAACATACCGTTATTTGTTTCATTTCCTACCTGCACCCATTCAGGCGATACACCGGCTGCTTTTAGTTGATTCAATACATCGGTGGTATGGGCTGATAAAGCTATTTTCAAATCTGCAAAACTCATTGCGGCCCAGGCAACCGGTTTTGTTTGCTGACCGGGATCGGCCCAGGTATCACTGTAATGAAAGTTGATCATCACACGCAAGCCTACATTTTTTGCCCGAACCGCTTTTGTTACTACATCGGCAGCATTGTTCCAACCAGGACTTGGATTAACCCATACCCGCAATCGAATAGTGTTGAGACCTAATGATTTCATTAATGCAAACCCTTCGGTTTCTATACCTGCTGAATTGTAAAACTTTTTACCGGCTGCTTCCATCTCAGTAATCCAACTAATATCGGCTCCCTTTGCAAAAGACGTATTTATTACAGGCGTTGGAGGAACAGGAGCAGGCACATTGTTCTTTTTGCAGGAAAGCGAAAAGATGAGGGCCATAAAAATAAAAATGGGCAATGTAGTAGGTTTTAGCATGCTGCTTATTGAATTTTGTAAGTGTACATTCCGTTGCCGGCACTCATATCGAGTGTTACGGTGTACGTACCTGTTCCGGGAGCAGGAATATCGGTACCAGCCCAGCCCGGCGGACCGGAATAAGTTAATTTACCTTCGGCATTTATTTTATAACTAATGTTGTAGTTGCCATTGCTGGTAAACACCAATTTGTTGCCAGCCGTAAAGCTTACATTGGTAGCTACCCATTGCTTTGTATTGTTGTTGTACGTCATTGGTGTTGCAGAGGTGCTCCAGCCATTGTGATCGCCAGAGATAAAGAATTGTACCGGTACAAAATTAACGGTGCCCGCATTTACGTCTGCATTTATTTTCATGTAATTGGGTGCCGGCGTAAACCAAAGATTACCGGAAGAGCCTGCCGTCATGGTGGTTTGACTACCACCCCAGCCGTATTGAACCCCCGAGCTTTGCTCCTGAAGTTTTAACGCATCTCCACCCCATCCATCGTTATTGGGCAAATACACATACCCTTCATACTTTCCATCGTAATTGGGCGAGGCTAACACAAAACCATTTGTTCTTGTTAAAGGCGTAACCCAACTGCTACCGCTCCGCACTAACAATGCCGGAAACGCAACCTGGTAAGTAGTTACTGTAAGCTTTGAAACGGTTGAATAAATAAATACCGAATCGCTTAAAGCTGATTTTACCCGGAAATCTATCACACCTGATGTTCCTGCTGCAATACCCATCCCGATGGCAGCTTCGTTTAATACTGCTCCAACAAACTTTAATTGGCTGGCGTTTCCTACGCTAAATGTTTTTCCACTACTGAAAGCATTGCCGGTTTTTACCAGCTCCACCGTATAGCTTGTTGCAGATTTGAAACCAAAATCGGCCTTTGACCAATTAATAGATATTACTGTATCGGTAGCAGTGGCAGCAGCAAGTACAAGCGTAGATGTTGATAAGGTGATTACAGGCGCAGTGCCGTCTGTTTTCACCGTTTGAATGATATCTTTTTTGCAAGCTACCAATACCATACTAAAGCTGCATACTGCTAATATTTTTTTAAATAGTTGTGTCATGAGATTCATTTTTTTTAGTTTTAGTAACCAGCATTTTGTTGCAAATTGGGGTTAGATGCCAAATCAGTAACCGGTAAAGGAAAAAGATTGTATTTGGCTTCAGACGCCCGTCCATTGGCCACCCCACCCTTCCAGGCCCATAGATAAGCGGCAGTGGTAAATTTATCAAACCGGATAAGATCGGTTCTACGTTGTGCTTCATAATACAACTCACGGCCACGTTCATCCAAAATAAAATTGAGTGTAAGATTACCGGCAGTAATGTTACCTGCCGTACTTCCATTGTATGCACGGGTACGCAACTGATTTATATAGGCTAATGCCTGAGCATTGCTGCCACCGTTGCCACCTCTTAACACCGCTTCGGCATAAATAAGATAAATTTCGCCGAGGCGGAACAATGGAAAATCAATATCGCACCAGTTGCTGTTGGGGTCTGCATTGGGTGCAGGGGCCCCGGTCCTGGTCTTGTTACGATATTTAAAAGAAGAGTATCCATCGGTGCCCGTGTAGGGGTCGGTCATAATTTTATTTTGGCCAGTGGTATAAAACATAGCACGGGTATCTGTATTGCCAGATGGATCTGAAAAAAGATCGACAAATTGTTGGGTATGGCGCAAGCCACCCCAGTTGCCACCGGTACCAGAAATACTACCCGGTATAGCTGCCGGTCCACGGGTAAGGTAGGTGGTACCAGCCCAGTTTTGTGTATTGCGGCCATCGTAGTTAATGGTAAAAATATTCTCGTCGGTATTTAAATGATTATCTGCAATGGTAAGGTTGCGATAAACAGGATTTAATGTATAACCAGCATTAATAATCTTTAAGCAACTAGCGATGGCTTCGGTATTTTTTTCGGCACCGGTATACACTTTTGCATTCAGGTACAAGCGAGCCTGCAGCGCCCATGCGGCGGCTTTATCGGCACGACCGTATTCATTTTTTCGTGGATCGGCTAGGTCAGATTCAATAGCTTTCAACTCCGATTCGATGTAAGCAAACAATTCTGCACGGCTTACCTGCTTAGGCAGGCCCGTTGCAATAGGCGCTGTTTCATCTACAAAGGGTGGACGGCCAAATAAATCCATTAGCACCCAATATTGATATGCCCTTAAAAACCTTGCCTCTGTCCTGAATCGCTTGATTTCTGCGGCATCATTGCCGGTAAAACCTCTCTCACTAATTTTATTATCAGCCGATTCCCTTATGAAGTCGTTGCTGGCAGTAATTTGATAAAACGAACGGTAATACATACCGGCAATAATAGGGTTATTCGAAGACCAGTTCTGCTCTTTCAACCCACGAATGCCTCCATCGCCCTGCCAGGTCCAGGCCGATTCATCAGTTGTCAACTCCTGCAGGTTCCAATGCAACCACAAGTAATCGGAAAATCCCTCGTTGGAAATGATCTGTGGCGGAATATCAGGCGCACCCGTACCACCGGCATTTCCTGTAAGGGCAAATGAGCCATATACTTTTGCGAGGGCTTGCTTGTACCCGGCCATGTCTTTGTATACAACATTGGCTGTTACTCCGTTTAATGGCACAAGGTCTAGTTTTTTGGTACAGCCCGCAAGCGTTCCTATAATAGCAATAAGCAGTACAAGTGTTTTGATCTGATGCTGTTTCATGTTTTATAATTTTAGTTTACTCTTTAATTAGAATTAAAAGCTGAAGTTAAACCCCAGGGTAAAAATGCGTGGACGTGGGTAAAAATTATTATCTACACCCCAGCCTATTTCAGGATCGAGACCGGAATATTTTGTGATGATAAAAACGTTTTGAACCGATGCATTTAGACGAAGGGTTGCCTTTTGTTTTAATACAGCGCCGGCGTTGTAGCCAACAGTAAGGTTGTCCATCCGAAGAAACGATGCATTTTGTATGTAGTAGTCGCTTAACAGATTGTTACTATTGCCGTAAAACTTTGTATCCAAATAATTACTGGATGCATTGTAGAGTACCGCATTGCCCAAAATTTGTAATTGATTACCGGCAGCACTGTACAGATTGTTGTACAAATAATTGCCTAGACTGCTTCGCAATACAAAGCCCGCTGAAAAACGCTTATAGCTTACATTAGTGGTAAAACCCATAAATACTTCAGGCACGGCACTCTTAGATTTTACGACGTCATCCTGGTTGATAATGCCATCTTCATTCTGATCTACAAAAACATTTTCAACAGGCTTTCCATCTGCATTGTACACTTGCTGAAAAAGATTAAACGTATTGCGGCTATAACCTACCTGTTGTATTTGGGTGTACATGCCTCCGATACCTGCTATTCCACCCGATTGAATGCCACGGTAAGTAGGATCGTTGGGAACCACCGTCAGGTTAGTGATGGTGTTCTTGTTATAAGTAACATTAAAACCTGCCTCCCAATTCCAATTGGTTGTTTTCACCGGCTCTACATTGATGTTGAACTCCACCCCTTTATTTTCCATGCTACCTACATTAGCTATAAAAAATGCAGAGAAGTTGGTGCCGGCCGGCTGTGGAATTTCGTTCAGTAAATCTGTTGTTTTTTTATGGTAGAAATCTATGCTACCGTTAATGCGATTGTTGAGCAATCCAAAGTCAAGTGCAATATTGGCGGTAGATGTTTCTTCCCATTTTATGTTGGGGTTGTAAGCACCGGGCCTGTACATTTGATAAAATGAATTACCAAACTGGTAAGCGGCGTTGGGTGAACTCAGTGAAAAGAAGGATAAATAATCGTAGTTATTGATGCCATCCTGCTGGCCGGTGATACCATAACCCACCCGAAGTTTTAAATCAGAAACTACTTTGCTGGTAGCTAAAAAACTTTCATCCTTCATTTTCCAGGCCAAGGCTAGAGATGGAAACATACCCCATTTATTTTCACCAGCAAAACGGCTTGATCCATCTCTCCGTATAGTAGCAGTTAACAGGTATTTATCCTTTAGGGTATAATTAAGGCGACCAAAAAATGATACCAGTGTATTCTCTGGTTTATCAAAAGGAAATACCGGATCGGAGTTGGGATATTTTACACCTCTTGCATTGTAACTGGCGTAAGAATAGTTGGTGGCCAAAAAGTTATTGTACGAATAACCGGCCGTTACATCTACCCTACTTTTTATTTTATTGAAAAGTTTATTGTAGTTGAGGTAAAAATCAAATACCGTGTTGAGTCTGCTTTGCCTGTATTGATTATTGGCTCCACCAACGCCGCCAACTACGTAACCAGAAGCGGCGCTATCCGAAACAAAATAAGTGCCTCTACCTTCAGAAACATCATAACCAACATTTACATTGGCTCTTAACTCAGGCAAAAAATGAAATTTATAATCAAGCTGCAGGTTGCCAATGCTTCGGTAAGGATTGCTTCTGCTAAATGTTTCGTTGAGCAAGCCAACGGGGTTGCGTCCTGCAAGATTTACCAGTCCTGTATTAGTTGTAGGGTCTCTCCATTCGTGATAGCCGCCAAAACGATTGTCTTTTTTATCAGAAAAAACAGGTTGTGTAGGATCGAATGAAATAGCACCGCCAATAGCACCCGTATTGGCAAACCGGGTTTGTTGGGCACTGCCTTTTACATTCAGATCTACCTTTAAGTGATTGTTGAAAAAAGAAGGATTAAGTACCAGCGCCACTGATGTTCGTTGCAACTTGTCAGTGAGCAATACTCCTTCCTGGTTGGTATAGCCTACAGAAAAGCGGTAGGGTATTTTTTTGAATCCGCCACTCATAGTGATGTTGTTATCTGTGGCAAACGCTGTTCGGTAAATTTGATCCTGCCAATCAGTATTAGCAGTACCCAACATGGCTATTTGAGCTGGAGTGCCTTTGGCATTCACAATTCCTTTAAACTCATCGGCATTTAGCACGCCTACCTTTTTGATAATGGTTGATGCTGAAAAAGAACTACTGAAATTGACCTTCATCTTTCCGCCAGAACCTTTTTTTGTGGTAATCAAAATTACCCCGTTGGCAGCACGGGTACCATAAATGGCTGCCGCCGATGCATCTTTCAATACCGTAAACGATTCTATATCGTTTGGATTGATGAAACTCAACGGGTTGCCGGCGCCAGCAATGCCATCGTTGGCAAGTGGCACACCATCAATAACAATCAACGGATCGTTACTAGCCCGGATAGATGAACCACCCCTGATGCGAATGGTGCTGCCCGAACCTGGCTGCCCTCCATTTGAAATAATTGATACACCGGGAAGTTTACCCGCAATCATTTGTTCGGGTGTAGAGATTTGCCCCTTTTGAAAATCCTTAGATGAAACTGTAGCAACTGATCCGGTAAGATCTCTTTTTCTTGTAGTACCGTAGCCAACCACCACCACTTCGTTGAGGTTGCCTGCCGCAGTGGCAAGGGTTACTGATAAATAAGAACCAACTCCAATTGTTTGTTCAATAGTGTTATAACCAACCGAACTAAAAACAAGTACACTGCCTGAACCTACATCAGTAAGTCTGAAGCTGCCGTCAGTTGAGGTGGTAGTAGCCGCTTGCTTCCCTTTTACAATTACCGTAACACCTGCTACAGGTTTCCCAGTTCCATCAGCTACTTTGCCGGTAACAACACGTGCTTGTGCAAACAGTACATGGTTACAACAAAGGAGCAAAATACCAAGGCCGTAATGGCGCAATCGTTTTTTTAATTTCATCTTACACAGTTTAGTTTTGAGTAATACCTATGGCTTTCTTAATAGACCAAAACTACCCTTACTGCTGCCAAACGTTTTATCTCAGCCATCATAAGTTTGTTTCTATTCGTCATTCTTTTATGGCATGTACTTTTGAAACAATCTTTTACTTTATCTTACCAATATGATCATCTGCCAGGAATGTTTCTTATTTCGTCCTATATCCAGATGGCTGTTGCTACTACTTCTTAGCGTATGTGGTATCGGCCTGCTACCATTTTATGCAATTGCACAGGCACCCTCTGTAAACTTCCGGCATATCAAAAGCGAAAACGGACTATCAAATAGTACGATTGAAACAATGCTGCAGGATAGCCGGGGCTTTATGTGGTTTGGAACCAGAGATGGGTTGAACCGATATGATGGATCGAAGATGATCGTTTACCGAAACGGCAGCACCGACAGTAGCAGCATCAGTGATAATTTTATTACCAGCTTATACGAAGACAATCAAAATAACATCTGGGTAGGCACGCACAACGGTCTTAATAAATTTGAACCAAAGAAAAACCGCTTCATCCGATTAAAGGACCAACCAGCCCATGCAAGCAATATTAGCAACCATTTTGTTTCAGTAATTTTCGGAGATTCCAAAGGAAGTATTTGGTTTGGCACAAAGGGTGACGGGGTAAACAGCTACCACCCTGAAACGAATCGTTTTCATCCGATTGCCTGTAAAAAAAGCGGAATTGCAGCAGAGCAGGAACGAAATATTTATACTTTTTTTGAAGACAGTCATGGTAACCTTTGGGCCGGTACCGAAAGTGGATTGTACCTATATAACAAAGAAAGGGATGCATTTTTGGCCATAAGCCCACAACCGGTCACAACCGGAAAAACCGGAGTAAGGGCTATTGCGGAAGATAAACAGGGGAATATTCTGCTTGGCATGGAGTACAATGGCCTGGTCGTTTTTAACGCTACCACCGGCAACACGAAACAGTATATGCACCAGGCTGCCAACGCCACCTCCATCAGCAGTAATATGATCTGGTCGATTGTTGTAAACAAAAGCGGAGAAATATGGATTGGTTGTATAAATGGCGGACTTGATAAATTTAACGCTTCCACCGGCACCTTTTATAATTACCAGTACCAACCCGATAATCCCAACAGCTTAAGCCAGCGCACGGTCTCTGTTTTGTACAATGACAGGCAAGACAATTTGTGGATTGGCACTCACCGGGGCGGTGTAAACTTTTATTCTCCAAATTCTGAAAAATTCAATCTTTACCGGCAAAAGCCTTACAAAAACAGTTTAAGTTACAATGATGTAAAAGTATTTTGCGAAGACAGACAGGGAAACATTTGGATTGGTACAGATGGAGGCGGTTTGAATCTGTTCAGTCGCAAGGTCAACAGCTTTAAGCATTTCAAAAACGATCCGTTTAATTCCTCCAGCCTCGGTTCAAACGAGGTGCTCGATATTACTGAAGACAGCGATGGTAATGTATGGATTGCTACCTGGGGCGGTGGTTTGTGTTTGTTTAACAAGGAAGCAAATAATTTTACCCGTTTTAACAGCAGTGATAAAAGCAACGGCCGTCTGACGTCTGATTATATTCAATGTATTTTTGAAGACAAAGATGGTCAAATATATGTTGGCACTTACTTTGGCGGTCTGCATCATTTCGACCGTAAGAATCAAATATTTACACCCGTTCGAAAAAGCAGAACCGGCGCCACTTCCATCATTGGCAACAATGTTATCTCCATCATCCAGGACAAAGAAGGCAATATCTGGATTGGCACTGATGATGGCGGGTTAAATAAGTTGAATGCCGTAACGGGTGAGTTTGAACATTATTTTCAAGACGATTACAAAAAACCTGACATCAGGGTTTTGTTTACCGATAGTAAAGGAAATTTATGGGTTGGTCAGGAAGGATTGTTTTTGTATGATAAGGAAGCAAACCGATTTATATCTTTTACCGATTCGGAAAGCTTATCAACATTGTTTATAAAAGGAATAGTTGAAGACAACAATGGTCATTTGTGGATATCCACCTCCAATGGATTAAAACAACTCGATCCAAAAACCAACGCAGCACGCAGCTATAATACTGGCGATGGGCTGCAGGATATGGAGTTTGAAGCGAATGCATTTTTAAAGACAAGAGATGGACAGATATATTTTGGCGGGGTGAATGGTTTTAATAGTTTTTACCCGAGCGAAATTCAGGTGAATGCATTTGTACCTCCGGTATTTGTGACTGACCTGCAGGTGCATAACAAACTGGTTGTTGGCGGCAGGAGCGAACTGCTCGATAACGACATCAGTTTTACAGATGAATTTAAACTCAATTACAAACAAACAACATTTTCATTAGGCTTTGCAGCGTTGAATTACACAGCATCAGAAAACAACCATTTTGTATATAAACTTGAAGGATGGGATAAGGATTGGATAACCGCTGGCGTGGAACAACGTGCATCCTATACCAACGTAACGCCTGGCACTTATCGGTTCATTATAAAGGCATCTAACAACGATGGTGTGTGGAATGAAAAAGGACACATCATTGAAGTAGTTATTACACCGCCTTTCTGGCAAACATGGTGGTTCAGGTTTTTGGTTGCAGCCGCTCTTTTCGGTGCCGGGTATTATATTTATCGCATCTGGCAAAAGATCCGGTTGCAGCGTTATGAAGAAGAAAAGAAAGAAGAGATACACCAGATGCAGTTGCAGTTCTTCACCAATATATCGCATGAATTTCGCACGCCGCTTGCGTTAATTACCGGACCGGTAGAAAAATTATTAAAAGAAGATGTGGGTTCCAAAAACAGCCAGGTATACCAGTTAATACAACGCAATGCAAGCCGTCTGCTTCAGCTCATCAACGAACTGATGGATTTTAGAAAAGCAGAATCCGGGGTATTGAAATTGCAGGTAATGCCGGGCAGCATCCCATTGTTTGTGCAGGAAATTGCCGAGGAGCTGGGTGAGTTGGCATTGAAAAAAATATGTCCTTTACGGTTTCGGGTAACACGGCCATAAGTGAAGTATGGTTCGACAGGCAGGTGCTGGAAAAGATCATCATCAACCTGCTGAGTAATGCCTTTAAATACACGCAGGATTATGGGCAGGTAACGCTACAGGTTTTGGATTCGCTGGATGATTTTAAACCACAGTTTGAAAACGAACTGGTGGTAAAACACAACGACGGACCGGGGCCGTTTATTTATTTCCGTGTAGCAGATAATGGCACGGGCATTTCCGGTGAGTCGATGCCGCATTTGTTTGAACGCTACTACCGGGTATCCGACAACCACCTTGGCTCGGGTATAGGATTGGCATTTGTAAAAACACTTACCCAATTGCACAAGGGAAATATTTATGTGTACAGCAGCTATAGCAAGGGCACCGAAATTATAATAGCGATTCCGGTGAGCAAAGCCGACTATGGAAAGAAGGAAAGGTGGATGAAAAACAATGCATCACCTGTTCGCATAGAAAGCCTGGTAGCACTACCGGCACTGTATGCAGCATCGAGCACGACAGAAACACAGACAGCAGCATTAGCAACATCTCAATCAAAAGAGTACGTTCTACTTATAGCCGACGACAATGCAGAACTGCGGACCTTTCTAAAGGAATCGCTGGAACAGCAATACCGGATTATAGAAGCTGCCGATGGAAAAGAGGCAATGGAAAAATCATTGGAATATTTTCCCGACCTGATCATCAGCGATATTATGATGCCTGTAATGAACGGCATCGATTTTTGCAGGCTCATAAAAACAACGATTGAAACCGCCCATATACCTTTCATTCTGCTCACTGCAAAAGATGGTCTCGAATCCCGGATAGAAGGTACCGATACAGGTGCTGATCATTATTTTTCAAAGCCACTTAGTATCGACATTTTACAACTCACGCTGCGAAATATACTGGCACAAAAAGAAAAACTTAAAGCGCATTACCGCAAAGACCAACATGCCGAAATAAAAGAGCTGGCTCACTCCAGCAGAGATAAGCAATTTATGGAAGACCTGCTGGCCCTGATAGAAAACAATCTTTCAAAACCAGAGATGGACATTGATTTTGTATGTTCAGAAATTGGAATGAGTCGTACCAAACTGTACAATAAAATAAAGAGCATTACCGGCCAGTCCATCGGCGATTTCATCCGCACCATCCGCCTAAGAAAAGCAGCGGCAATGATTACACAAGGTGAGTGGTCGATGATAGATATCATGTACAGCGTTGGCATACAAACCCAATCCTATTTTTCCAAAGCATTTAAACAGGAATTTGGCAAAACACCTACGCAGTATATAAAAGAACAGGAGAAGAAGTAGTAGGT
>Ga0163154_10006945_pt1 | contig 13671 bp, 10 predicted proteins | sample OliLakLV19MP9P1_FD_148649 | JGI IMG/M metagenome (GOLD analysis project Ga0163154, IMG submission 148649) | Freshwater microbial mat bacterial communities from Lake Vanda, McMurdo Dry Valleys, Antarctica - Oligotrophic Lake LV.19.MP9.P1 | ecosystem: Environmental > Aquatic > Freshwater > Lake >... | reverse complement strand
CGGTGCAGCGCGTGGCTTCCCGGAACCGTGCTGTCGAATCCTCCACATAATTCGACTGCATCGGCTGGCGCGGCCCGGCGGCCCACGATCGCGTCACGCGGCGAGCCCATCGAGAATCACCCGCACGAGGATGCGTCGCACCGCCGAGCTGAGCTTGGCGTCGTGGGCCAGCAGGTAGCGAATCCGGTACAGGAGCGAGAGCACCTACTGGCGCACCGGAACACGCGGCAGCACGTAATGGCAAAGGTGCGCGGCGGCGTCGATCATGCGCCGGCCGCAGCACGGAGGACAGAAGCCACAGCCCTTGGACGAGAAGGCCACCAGCTCGTCGCGGGCGCAGATGGTGCCGCCCGCGGTGTGTAGTCCCGCGGGCGGCCCAGTTCGATCGAGTCTCACGGGCCGAATCGGCCCGCGGATCTCACATGCCGTCGATCGTGAACGGGAACGTCATGTAGAGGAAGTCGTTCGGACCGAGGTACGTCGAGACGCGCCGCTGGATGCCGTTCCCGGCGTCGAACAGATCGCCCTGGACCAGGAAGCCTGGCAGGCCCTGATGCGCAGACGCTGCCGCCGCCGCTGGCGCGATGGCACCTCGGCGATCGTGTTTGAGCCGCTCGATTTCCTGGCCCGGCTCGCGGCACTCGTACCGCGGCCGCGAGCGACCTGTTGACGTATCACGGCGTCCTGGCGCCGGCGGCCAAGTGGCGCGAGCTCATCGTGCCGCGCTCGCCGAGTTCGGCGGATGGCACGCACGGGGAAGAGCGCCACGGGCCGAACTCTGACACCGCACCTACGGCCAACGCTCGCCAACCCACGCGCGCCACGCGCTCGACCGGGCCTGAGCTCATGCTGCGCGCGTCTTCGATCGACGTGCTGAACTGTCCGCATTGCGGCGGACTGCGTGAGCTGATTGCGTTCCTCAACGATGGCCTGGTCGTGCTGCCAAGATCCTTGGCAGCCTCGGGGCTCCCGACGGAACCGCCGCGGCTGGCACCCGCTCGAGCGCCGCCGGAGTTCGGATTCGAGTCCGCGGAGTAACGGCCCGGATCCTCAGCGTGCTTCCTGAGCAGGCTCGGGCTGGCGGAGCTATGCGGTCACTCACCCAAGTCGACTCCGAAACGACCCGCCGCGCCTCCGACATGAGCGTTTCAGCCAAGCTCCAGATCCGACGGAGCGCTGCGAGACACACGGCACGGCTCCCGCGGGACCATGGGGAACGCCGGGGGCGGATCGGTCATGCGCTTGGAAGTCCTATCCCCGGGCGGGACGACGGCGCCTCTCCTCGTCCTTTTTGGGCGACCGCGCGACGGGGCAGACCGAGCTGTGGAGCGCGGACTCGAGCGGGACGGAGGGCAACAGCTCCTCGGCCGTCTCCTCGATCTCCGCCGACGGTCGCGTCGTCGCGTTCGAGAGCGAGTCGTTCAATCTCGTCCCGGGCGACGTCAACTTCGCGCAGGACGTCTTCGTGCGTGAGCGGTCCGGGACGGTGACGACGCTGTACTGCGCCGGCGACGGCTCCGGGACGTCTTGTCCGTCCGGCATCGCTCGCAGCCGCTCGGGCAAGGCCCCCCAGGTGATCGACGCACGCATCGACAGGGACGCCGGTTCCTCGACGCACAGCGGAGCGCGACTTGACGCGACCGCGTGGCGGGCTTCACTGCCGAAGCTCCCCGCGCGTGGGCCGCGAGCCCTTCACACGTGCACGGCGCGCCCAGACCGTCGCGAAGTGCGTGAAGTGAGTCGATCTCGTCGATTCGATCTCGGAACCTCCTTCGACGGCGATCGATCGCGGTGCGAAGACCCTCGAACGCAGACGCGGCGACGGTGAGCGCGAGGATCACCGCCGCCGCTTTCCGCTCGCGGTGCGCGCTTTCTCACACGGCATCGACCGCGTAGGGACGCGCGTGCGTCTGCATCACGCGCCGACGAATCGGGTCTCCACGCCATCCTCGCCGTGACGAGCGCAACACGTCAGCGGAAAGCATCACCCGCGACGGTCGCGACTCGAGCCGGTCGAGAGCTCAGAAGGTCTTGCGGTAGGCAGTCTCGAAGCTGTCCCAATCCGCTTGCTTCCAATCCGCGAACGTGCGTTCGGCCGTGCGCGCTCGGATCACCTCTGCGTGCTGGTACCACGCATTCGCTCGGATGCCGTAGTCGCTGTCGAGGTAGCGCCGCGTGAGCATCCGCTCTGGCTTCACGAGGGCTGCTTCCACTTGCGGGCGAAGCTCGTCGACGACGTCGCGCAGGTTCTTGAGGTAGCGGTCGAACAACGCGGAGTGTTTCTTGTCCTTGCGGTTCGTCAAGAGCCGCACGAGCTGCGCCGGCTGGCACTGATGCGCGCTCATCTCGAGCGTGGAATAGCTCGACTTCGGCGCGATCTCGTACGGTCCCGCGAGGAGTTCGCGCAGCGGACGGATCAGATTGCGCGACTTGGCGTACTGGATGCCTTGGTTCTCGCGTCCATCGGGCGCGCAGGCGAGCTTCGTCCCATCGACACGAGCTCCGCGCACGAGCTCGCCCAGTCCGATCGAGAGCCACGGCGGCAGTGCGAGATAGAGGTCGCGATCGCGATCGACGAACCAGCCCTGGAGCACTTGAGCCGCGACGACGTCGTAGGTCGCTCCTTGCCCCGCGTGCTGGTCGTCGAACGTTGTAATCTCGAACGGCAGCGACGAGACCGGCGCTCGTCCGCCATTGTCGTGACCCGTGATCGCGCCCCAGGTCGCGCGATCAGGGATGAGCGTGACGATCGGCCTGCGTGCGTACCCATGCACCACGAACGAGCCGAAGCAGCTGTCGAGCCAATCGATCGTGGCCGCGCATGTCTGCGCGATCTCGCGAGCGTATTTGGTGTCATCTGCGGCGAGCGCAAGCACTCCCTGCTCCTCAACAGTTTTCCATCCCTTCGGAAGCGACGTCTTGGTCCAGGTCCGTGCGTCGAGTTCCATCTCCAGCAACTTCGCCGTGCGCAGATCTTCGGAGACTGCCGGGTCGTTGTTCCAGAACGTCACTGGCCGCATCGGGACGGGAGCGAAGGAGCGGCCCGCGCCGCGCTTGAACGTGTCGAAGCACCTATTCGCCGTCTCGCGCAGCGACTTGGCGTCATCTGCCGCACTCTCGAAGCTCAATGCCACGCTAGAGTCGCCGAGATCGACAACACGGGCCGCGACGAAACGAGTGAAGCCCCGCCCGGTTGCGATCTCGCCTTCGAAATCAGTGAACGTGAGCGCGTCGTCGGCGTGCTTCCTCACCGCTGCGATCGTGCAACCAACGTGGTTCAAGCCGATGCCGCGAGTCTCTTCGTAGCTCGAATAGACGAGCTCGGTCGCTGGCAGCGTGCGCTCGTCGCCGTAACGGAACACGAGCACGTCGAGGCGCGCGCGCGACGTGGACGTCCACTTGCCCGACTCGTGCTTCTCGACGACCGTCGCATCGGAGACGTAGCGAGCAGCCACGTGCTCCTCGCTGAGCAAGACTGGAATCTGCCGGTAGCCGACCGGTGGGGTGAACGTGAAGCCGGGCTCGCTGCGCCGCCCAGCGGCCTGCGCGACGAAGGCGAGGCACGCGGCGGCGAACGCGACGGCGACGAGACGAGAAGGAAACCTGAGGAGCGACAGGGGCGTGACTTGCGTGCTCATGTAGAGATGAGCGGATCCGACGAGCGAAAGTCACGCGCCCAAGCACGCGAACTCGTGCGAATCAGCGAATCTCGTGCGCGGCGGCGACGATCCTCGTCCGAAGTTCCACCGCGTCCTTGTCGCCAGGGCACTCCGCTAGGATGCGGTCCACCCGCTTTAGCGCACGCCCGTGCATGCCGCTTTCGAATTCGAAGGTCGCGAGCTTCGTAACTTGGGGCAGCGCCGTGGGGTCCGCACGCACGACGCGCTCTTGGAGCCTTCGTGCGAGATCGGGTTCTTCGAGGCGACTGAATGCGTACGAGGCGAGGAGGCCGAAAGCCGAATCCCATTCGGGTCCGACGTCCAGGAGGTTCGTCATGCTCGCGATTGCCTTGGATCGATACGACGCATCCGCGCCAACCTTGTTGGACGCGAGCAACGCCTGGTGCAGTGCGGCCCAGTACAGGCACGTTTCACGGGCTGCCGGAAAGATCGATGGGGCGTTCGCCCCGACCTCGAACACGGACTCTGCCTCAGCAAGCCTGTAGATCGATCCACCGAGTCCGGGACTTGGCGGAGCTCGCAAGAACGCGAGCGATGCTTCTCCGAAGCTGAAGAACGCCTCCGTGTGGGTTGCCGACGCTTCTCGAAATAGTCGTTGAGCGCTTGCGGGATCGACGGACATGACGAGGAGGGCTTCGAGTGCTTTGCCCCATGATGTGCGCAAGCACGGCAAGGCCACGAGGCCGAAGCCTGGCGCGAGGCTCTCTCCTTTCCCTCCAAGCCTGTTGGCAAGAGCAAGGACTCTCTGCGCCAGATCTGAAATCCCGGCGGCAGCGTTCGTCGCACGCACTGAGCGTAGATCCGTCAGAGCTAGGTCGATTCCCGGGATGAGTCTCGCAAGCGACGCATCTTGAGTGTTCAGACCCGCCACCAGAGACATCGTGTTGTCCGTTACGCCGCCAACCGGAGTAGCACCCGAAAGGATGTGAACTACCTCAAGTGCCAACGGATAGCTTGGATCGAGGGGAAATGCCCGACTAAAGAGCTCGCCCACCGTTCGGGCGTCGCTAAACCTCCCGTGCATGAAGTAGAGGAAGAGCACGCACGAACCCGCCCCCTGATGGAGTGGATCGTGGTCGAGTGCGCGTTCGAACTTCGCCAGACTCGCTGCTGGTGTCTCCTCGAGTAAACCTTCGGAGAACGAGCGTTCACTTGGGCTCAGTGGAAAGCTCTGCGCCTCGCGAACCCATTCGGTCCAGTCCTTCTCGAGGTCGCCTCGCGACAAACCCGCCTCCGCCATGAGCAGCAGGACCGCGCCGCGGCGCGTCCCTAGGTCCTCGCGCGCCTCGAGTTCGCGCAGGACCTCCAACGCTGCAGGATGGTCCCAGACAGCCAGCAAAGCTCGCGCTTCACGCAAGCCGCACTCGACCAGATCGACGCCCTGGAACTCGCGCAGATCGCGCAGGTTGGCAATCACTGCCTGGAACTCGCGCCGCTGCGTGGCGACTTCGACCGAACGGAACAGAGCCTTAATGCGTTCGAGTCGAGCACTCTCGATCGCCCGACTCGTGTCGAGTTCGGCCCGCGCCGATCGCTCCGTAGCTGCCTGTTTCTCGTTGGCCAGTACCGCGGACCCTCTCGCGGCCAGCGCTCCGGCGACGAGCGCGAGCACGGCTGTCCCCATTGCCAGAGACAGCGCACGGTTACGACGGATCCAAGTGCGTGCTTCGGCCCAGGTACCGCCCTCGTACGCTGAGACGACGCGCAGATCGAGGAACGCGCGCAGGTCAGCCGCGATCAACTCGGCCCCCGCGTACCTCTTGCTCGGAACGCGGTTCATCGCGCGTTCCGCGATCGAGACCAGCTTCGCCGGCGCGTGCCGCGCGATCACGGTCAGCGCTTCCGGCGGAGCTGCGATCACTCGCGTGACGATGTCCTGAGCGGTCGACGGTGAACCCTCGCGCGTGTATGGCGCGCGCCCCGCGAGCAGGTGATAGAGGATCGCACCGAGCGCGTAGACGTCCGCGCGTGCGTCGACGTCCTCGATACTTCCGCGCGCTTGCTCGGGTGGCATGTACGCTGGCGTTCCGAGGATGCGTCCACTCGCGGTACCGCCATTCTCGCCATCGAGAGTGCTCGCGGATTCACTACGAATCGTGCGCAACGATTCCCTCGCCTCACCGAGCACGCATGCAAGTCCCCAGTCCATCACATACGCCGCGCCGAACTCGCCGACCATCACGTTCGCGGGCTTCAGGTCGCGATGCACCACGCCTCGCGAATGCGCGTAGGCGACCGTCTCGCACACCTTGACGAGATCGTTGAGCGCCTCGACGAGCGAGCGGCGCGGCGGATCGGCATGCACGTCGGCGATCACGCTCTCGAACGTGACGCCCTTGACGAGCCGCATCGTGAAGTACGGGCGTCCCTTGTCATCCGCGCCGAGCTCGTGGATGGGCACGACGCCGGGGTGGTCGAGCTGACCGACGATCTCCGCCTCTTGTAGGAAGCGCATCGCGCGCTCGGGGTCATGTTCGGGCGCGGAACCGGGCACGAGCTCCTCGTCGCGCCCCAGTTGCACCTTCACCGCGAGCGTGCGATTCAACGTGCGATCCCACACCTCTACGACCGCGCCGAAGGTGCCGCGTCCTACGAGTCGACGGAAGCGATAGCGGCCACCGTTCGTGGTGAACAACGCGAGCTTCTTCCGCAGCCGCTCGAGCGCCGCTTGGTCCTCGATCCCGAGCGCCGCGGGCTCGCCGAGCAGCGGCGCGCGCGATCCTTCGACGAAACCGCCGGGAAACGCGTGCTCGAACATCGGAGCGAAGCGCTCGTGGTCGGCGAGCAATGCACGCAGCTCCCGTTCGGCCGCGGGATGCTCCACCAGGACGGACTCGAATTCGATGGCTTCACCCTCCTCTCGACGCGCAAGGAAGTCCGCGAACACCGACTCGGCATCGCGACCCCGTCGAGGCTCCGCTCCCTGCGTCATCGCACATCCTTTAGTCGAGGGCCCAACACCTGTCGAAGCCTGATCCACGCACGCTGATGGAGTTGCCGTGCGGCATGTGTGTTCTTGCGCCCCAGCTTTCGCGCGATCTCGTCCCAGTCCTCGCCGCAGTAGTCGCGCATGATCACGACCTCGTGCTGGTCCTGCGGGAGCTCGCGGACGGCTTCGTCGAGCATCTGCTCGAGTTCCCGATGCCACGCGTCGATCGATGGCGTGACCTGCGCCGCCGCTGGCTCCGCGACGAGCGCGTTTCCGGCCGCGTCGCAGGCATCGAGGCCTACCTCGCGACCACCATCACGCTTCGCGGCATTCCAACGATCGCTCTCGTCGCGGATCTGATTGAGCGCGATCAACGCTAGCCACTGCAACAATCCCGCGGCGCTGTCAGGACGGAGCTCGCGGAGTCGCGGCAACGCGGTGCGAAACGTCCCCTGGACGATGTCGACCGAATCCATGTGTCGGCGCAGCCGCGAGCCGAGTTTCGCGCGCACGATGCGGCGCAGCCGATCGTGGTAACGCGCGACCAGCTCGTTCAGAGCCGCCTCGTCTCCCCCACGCGCCTTCGCCAGCAGGTCCAGCGACACTTGCGGATCGGGGAGCGAGCGTGCGTCGAGCGATGCGGCGAGCGGATCGGTGGGGGTGGGTACGTGGGTCATGCGTCAGCCAGCGTTGGGGTCGACGAGGCTTCGACGTCGACCTCGATCATGCCCGAGTGGGCGCGCTCGGGGAAGCCTCCAAGGACCGAGCGGAACGCGGTGCTCGCCGTCACGCGTTGTTCCCGACTTCCGTGAGCGCGCGGTGCTGGCTCACTGTCCGCGTCGTGCTCCCTGGCGGGGACGAGCGCGTCGCCCCTGACGCTGCGGCCGACCGAACCAGCCCGAGTATTCGATCGTCGAGCCGCGTGACACTTCGAGAGCCGACCCGCTCTGGGTCTCATCTGCACTCTGCACGGGCCCATCGAGGTCCGGACGAGCCGCGCACTACCCCGAGAAAGGAACTCCATGGCACTCCAGAGCACTTGCGCCGCTTCGCGCGCAGACTTGCACATCGATCAGGACTCGAACCGGCTACGCCCAAGCCATCTGTGGAAGAGTGTGCAAATCGCTTTCGCTCTCATGCTGTCAGCGCCGGCTCTCTTCCCGCAGAGTGAACCCTCCGAACTCGTCAGCGCTACGCTGGCCGGCTCCGTCGGCAACGCGCTGTCCAGCTCTTCCGCGATGTCCGCAGACGGCCGCTATATCGTGTTCCGGAGCGATGCGACCGATCTCGTGGCGCCAGGGAGCCCGACGTCGGATGTGTACCTGCGAGACATGCTCGCGGGAACGACGCGCGCCGTCCATCTGCCCGATCCGGCCGACTACGTATTCAACTTGGCGCTGAACGCTGACGGGACAGTCCTTGCGCTTGAGCTGGCCTACATCCAAGCAGCGACGGTGAGCAAGGTCTATGTGCTCGACCTGACCACCGACACCGCCACCCTCGTGTCGCGCAGTTTGGGAGGTGCGCCGGCTGCGGGATCCTCTCGATGCGGTCCGCTCTCGGCCGACGGCCGCTATGTTGCGTTCACCAGTGCGGCGAGCGACATCGTGGCTGGCGACACGAACGGAGTGAACGACGGGTTCGTGTTCGATCGATCGACTTCAAGCATCGAGCGTGTAAGCGTCGCGACCGGAGGAGCCGAGAGCAACGGTGAAAGCTCGGTCGGAGGGATTCCGAAGATCTCAGGCGATGGCCGCTTCATCGCTTTCTACAGCAGTGCAACCAATCTCGTTTCCGCCGATACCAATGGCGTGCGAGACGTGTTCTTGCGGGACCGAGCGATGGACGTGACGACGCGCGTGTCGGTCGGGCATCAAGGCCAACAACTGTCCGCATCGACCCAAGCCGTGTGGCTCTCGCGCGACGGACGCAGGATCGTCTTCGCGACTGCGGCACCCGAAGTCGTTCCGGGGGATTCCAACGGGGCTGTCGATCTCTTCCTGCGAGACCTGGTGTCCGGCAACCTCACCGTGCTGTCGCGCAATGCTGCGGGATTCCCGGCGAACGGCGCTTCCAAGTTCCTAGGCGCCTCGCCGCGCGGCAGCCATGTGCTGCTCGGCACGTCGTCGACGAACATGGCACTCGAACCGAATGCATCTGGCGGTTTCTACGCGTTGGACACCAGCGCCGGAACGATGCGCAGGGTTGTCATGAACTATCGTGACGATCTCGCTTGGCAAAGCACATCGACCGGGAGTCTGTCGGAGAACGGGCGGTACTTCGCATTCAGCTCGAGCGCGTCCTCGGTGTTCGCGGACGATACGAACGGTACGAGCGATGTCTTCCGCCGCGATCTGTCGATCGACTGCCCCGTCATGACTGCCCAGAGCTTCTGCGCTGGCGACGGCTCGGCGGGTGCCTGTCCGTGCGGAGGCACAGGATCAACCGGCGCTGGCTGCGCGGGTGTCGGTGGGCTCACGACGTCGGTCGAGCTCGTATCGGAAGGACTTGCAAGCGTCTCGAACGACACATTGCGCCTCGTCGCGTCGCAACCGCTCTTCAGCGGCTTTCCGGTGACGCAAGGCGGCTTGTTCGTTCAAGGCACCACGCCGGCGAACGGTGGCAACGGCGTGGCGTTCGGCATGGGACTTCGCTGCGTGGCGGGCTCGGTCGTGCGATTGAGCACGACGACGAATCCGACGCTGGCACCCACCGTGGTGCACGGATTCCCGATGCACGCTCCGCTCTCGAGCGTCGGAATCGTTTGCGTCGGCACGACGTCGTACTACCAGTACTTCTATCGGGCGACGCCTTCCTGGCTGGGCTTCTGTAACGACGACTGGCGCAACTCTTCGAACGGACATCGCGTCGTCTGGATTCCGTAGCGCTGCTGGGGACGCGCGATCGAGCGCTCGGACTGCGTGCACGGCCTCACGACGAACGTCGTGAGGCCGTGCCTCGCTTTCCGCGTGATGAAGCAGGGCCCACTCCGCTCCCAAGCGCAGACCAGGTCGTTGGAGCACTGAATCGGTGCCGACTCGGTCGCGTCTCGGAAGGAATAACATGATCCGCGCATCGCTCCCAATCGTCGTCGTCTCGGCGCTCACTTCGCTTTCGTCTGCCCAGATTGCTCCGCGCGTGCTCGTGCGTGAAGGCGATCCGCTCCCTGGCTCGCCGGGCCTGTTCGTCACTTCGCTCTCGCAGCTCGCCGTCAACCGCGCGGGCGGGTGGGCGGTGGCGGCCTCGAGTCAATCACTGATGCTCGCAGGCCCGAACTTGTTCCTCGCGTCCCAGGGCATCACGCCTTGGAGCATCGTCCGAGAGGACGGCATCGAAGGCGGATACGAGCAGACGCTTGGGATGTTCGGTTCGCAGTTCCGGATGGGGCTCGATGATCTCGGCCGCATTGCCTACCACGCCCGGGTCCGTCCGACGGGATCGAGCTCGTCTCTCGTCGATTCGTTCTGGCGCGAGGACGTGCTCCTCGCTCACCCGACCACGGGCTCGTCCGGCTTACGCGGCATCGGATCGACGGCGAATGGCCACCCGTACTGGATCGAGGATGGCGACGTCGTCATCGACACGCCCGGCAACGTCCTGCTGGACGTCGGAAGCGTGCCTGGCTTCACATCGGCAGCGACGGCGATCCAAGCCTGGCTGTCGCCGAACGGTGTGCACTCGATCGTTTCGTGCAGCCTGTCGACGCTCGCCATTCCGAGCCGCGTCGTCATCGACGGACAGCTCGCCTCGGTCGGCGGCTCGGTCCTAGCCGTCAGTGCTGCGGTGCCGGCGGCGGTCGGCGGTCAACCCGGCGAGACCTGGGGGTCGATCAACTCCATCGCAGTGAGCGACGACGGTCGTTACGCGATCGGCGGCCAAATCACGTTCTCGGGCGGCCGCGACTACTTCGTCGTCGTCGATGGCGTCCTGCGTTACCGCTCGGGCGATCTCATCGACGGCTATCCCATGAGCAGTTCCGGTCGCTGGCCGCTTGTGGAGTTCGGACCGACCGGCGAACTCGTGATGATCGTCTCGCTCGATTCGTCGCCCTTCGACTCGTTCGAAGCCATCGTCTATGACGGTCGCATCGTCGTGCGCATGGGTGATCGGGTCGATCTCGACGGCGACGACGTCGCGGAGCCGTTGTCCGGCATCAGTTGGATGAGCACGGTCAACGGCGAGCACGGCCCGCTCGTGGGCGCAGATGGTGCGATCTACTGCCTCGCGTTCGTCGACATCCACGGGACGGTCTACACGCCGGATGACCGGCTCGCGTTGCTGCGCATCCCCCTGCCTCCGATTGCTTACGGCGAGGGGAAGCTGAATTCGCTCGGTCGGCGGCCGTTCGTGTCCACAACGGGGTCGCCGAGCGTTGCGACGAACGACCTCGTCCTGCGCATCGCCGACGGCATGCCGAACAGTCCAGGGCGCGGCTTCTTCGGCCCGACGCGCGCGAGCACTCCGTTCCAAGGAGGCACGCTCTATGTTGGCGGCCCGATCGTGCGGATGTCGCCGATCGTCACTGACACGTCGGGCGCGACGGCGTACTCGATCGCGATCGATGCGAGCCTGGTGGGCACGGTGCGCTGCTATCAGTTCTGGCAGCGCGACGTCCTCAACCCCGATGGGACGGGTGTCGGGCTCACGAACGGTCTCGAGGTGCGGTTCCATCCCTGATCCCGACGAGCGCGTGTTCAGCCCCCCGCGCGGCGGGATGAACGAGATGCGGCGGCAGCAACAGGAAGTGTTGCCGCTGCCGCTTGCCGCTTGCGATGCGCGCTCTCTCACGCGGCATCGATCACGGAGGGACGCTCGTGCGCCCGCATCACGCGCCTCGTGCGAAAGATCCTTGGCAGCCTTGGGGCTCCCGACGGAGCCGCCGCGGCCGGCACCCGCTCGAGCGCCGCCGGAGTTCCAGTCCGCGGAATAGCGGCCCGCACTCTCAGCGTGCTTCCTGAGCAGGTTCGGGCTGGCGGAGCGATGCGTTCACTCACCCAAGTCGACTCCGAAACGACCCGCCGCGCCTCCGACATGAGCGTTTCAGCTGAGCTACAGACCGCGCGGCGCGGCGCGAGACACCCGACACGGCTCCCGCGGGACCCTGGGGAACGCCGGGGGCGGATCGGTCATGGGCTTGGAAGTCCTATCCCCGGCCGGACAGACCTGAGCAGTTCGACGTGAATCCGCAACGTTCGAACCCCCCGATCGAAGGGGGTGGCAGATTCTGATGGCTCACCGAGCCAGGAATCACGAACCCTGAATCCCGCGGCGATTGCCCATGCTCGCATTCCACGGCTCGCATCACGTCTTCGCCCAGCTCTTGCTCGTGCCGTGCTTGGCGCTGGGAACGGGCGTCGAATCGTTCGAGCAGGACGGCTCCGCTTGGATCGGCACGTTGTTCCCCAACCTCGCGTGGACCGGCGGAGCGCTCTTCGTACGCGATGCGCTCGGCAGCGGCTTGGCGGCGCCGGACACGACGCCGCCGCTGCCGATCAACGTCGGCGGAGACAAGGCAGCGCGCTGCTTCGAAGTGGCGCCTCGGAACGGCGGCGCGATCGCCATCGGCGAGCGGGTGTACTGCGATGTCGAGCTCGACGGCTACGTCGCCTTCGGCTACCCCGATGCGTTCGGCTCGCGCTTGGCGGGCTTCCTTCTCCGCGGCGGCTCGGCGCCATCGCACACCGCCTATTCCGTGGAGGTCGTCCACAACGGCGGAACGACCGCGCTGCTAGCGCTGTCGTTCATGTGCAACGGCATCGTTGCCGCCCCGAACGTGCTGGCGACATCGCAGGCGTTCCCGGTCGACCTGACGCGGGAGAACTACCGGCTCACGGCCAGCGTGCAAGGAACACTGCTTCGCGCGCGGCTCCGGCGCGTGTTCGTGTCGGGCGGAGTGGTCGTCGAGGAGCCGATCGATCTTCTGCCCGCGCCCGGCATCCGAGATGAGCTCGTCGCGACCAGCACGCTGCTCTTCGAAGGCACCGTCGGCTCGAGCGGCTTCGCGTGCGGAGCGAGCAGCGTGTTCTTCGACGACGTCCGCATCACGGATCTGAGTTGCGGGCCCGGCATCACGTACTGCTCGGGAGACGGCAGCACGCTGCCCTGCCCGTGCGCGAACGACGCACGCCGGGGCGAAGGTTGCAAGAACTCGAACGACGTCGGCGCGCGCCTCGTCGCGGTTGGGTCGACGAGCGTGGCGAAAAACGACCTGAGATTGGGCGCGAGTCAGCTTGCGACCAGCGGCACGGCGTTGTTCTTCACCGGCACGACGACGCAGCTCGCCGCTTTCGGCGACGGTTTGCGCTGTGTCGGAGGCGCGGTCGTGCGCTTGGGCGCCCAAGTCGTCAACTGCGGCACGATCACGCGCACGAACAGTGTTCCAAGCCTTGGAGTGAGCGCGGGGAAACGCGCTACTTCCAGACTTGGTACCGCAATCCCAGCGGACCGTGCGGGCTGAGCTTCAACTTGACGCACGGGCTCGAGTTGACCTTTTCGCCCTGAGTCACGCCTGACGCTCGTGCCGGCGCTCGAGCTCTCGGGCTCGCGGCGCCGGCGAGCTTTCCACGCTGGGGCGTGAGTCGACTTTTCTGGCCGTGGCGCGCTCGATTAGCGTGATGGCGGTGAAGCCAGTGAGCGTCGCGCACAGGAACGCTCCGGCTTCGGCCGCAACGAGCGCGGGCTGGATCTGCACGAAGCTCATGCCCAGCGCGCCGGCGACGAAGGCGATGAAGCCGATGACGCGTGCCTCGACGACTCGGCGCGACGTCGACCGCCGACGCGCGTTCTTCACGAAACGCCCCGCAAAACCGCCCAACGCGCCTCCCGCGAGCGCTGTCGCGAGCTGAGACCAAGGCCCGCGCTGATCGATCGTCACGCTGCCCAGCGATGATCGCGATGCGGCGCACGGTCGGAGTCCAGCGGCTCCGCGCGCGCCACCCCACCCTGCTCAACCGAGGATCGGGTCCATGCACGGCAGCGGTCCTTTGTGCACGAGCGGTTCGCCGTAGCGCGCGCCGATCCGTTCGCCGAAGAAGCGCGCGCGGGTCTCCATCCGCTGGAGGA
>Ga0163154_10006940_pt1 | contig 13677 bp, 7 predicted proteins | sample OliLakLV19MP9P1_FD_148649 | JGI IMG/M metagenome (GOLD analysis project Ga0163154, IMG submission 148649) | Freshwater microbial mat bacterial communities from Lake Vanda, McMurdo Dry Valleys, Antarctica - Oligotrophic Lake LV.19.MP9.P1 | ecosystem: Environmental > Aquatic > Freshwater > Lake >... | reverse complement strand
TGAACGCGACGGTGAGCGCGGCGAGCGCGTGACCCGGCGACCCCAGCAGGAACCACCCGACCCCGAACAGGGCCCCGAAGATCGCCATCAATCCACCGAGCCAGCCACCGAGCACCGGCCCGAGCTCACGCGGCCGCTGCAGCTCGGGGCAGAGCGCGCGCACGGGGCCCCACGCGCCCGCGGGCCGCACACGGCGGTAGAACCGGACGAGCGCCTCGGGTCGCGGCCGCGGCGTGACGAGCAGCGACAGCAGCGCAGCGCTCGTCGAGACCGCGACGGTGATCACGAGCAAGCCAGCCCCCGTCAGCGCTCCATTCTCGGACAGCCCATGGAGGTCCCATTTGTGGCTCGCGATGCGCGCCAGGGGCTCGAGCCCCGTGTGGTCGTACAGCACCTGCGAGTACGCCAGCGTCGACGCGGTGAGGCTCGACGCGGCCATCGCGACGAGCTCGGTCGACGCCTTGACGCGCCACCACAGCCAGCGCAAGAGGTACACCGGCCCCATGCCCGAGAGCAACGCCAGGAAGTACGTGAACAGGTCGCCGATCGAGTCGTTGAGCGACACCAGATAACCCGCCAGGCCGAGCACCACGACGGACGCTACGCGCCCGACGTTGACGTAATGCGAGGGCCGCGCGGCCTTGCGCAGGAAACGCCGGTACACGTCGTTGACGAAGAACGACGAGGCCAGGTTGACGTGTGTGTCGATCGTCGACATGAACGCCGCGAGCAGCGCCGTGATCGCGAGGCCCAGGAGGCCCGCCGGCAAGAGGCCCGCGAGCATCACCACGTAGGCGCGCTCCGGGTCGGTGCGAGCGAGCGTCGCGCCGCCCTCGATCCGTGCGCCGGGCTGCACCGCCTCGAGCGAGCTCGGCTTCCCGCTGACCATGACCTGGGTCGGGTACCAACCCGAGGCCTCGTCGACCTGGAACACGCCGCGGGTCTCCAGGGCGCGCAGGTCGATCGACACGTGCTCGCCCTCGCCGTCAGGCGCGACGACGACACGCTCCTTCCCGGTCTCCGCCGAGACCTCGACCACGGTGCCGTCGAACGGCGCCGCGACCTCGATCGCCGGTAGCATGATCAACGACGCGATCCCGACGAGGATCCAAGGCCACGGCCGGAGCGCGTAGTGCGCGACGTTGTACCAGAGCAGCGCGAGCACACCGTCGCGCTCCGAGCGCGACGCCGAGATGCGCTGCACCGCGATCGGGCCGCCGTCGACGTACTCGTACGCCCACCACTGCACCCCCAGGAACACCGCGAACGTCACGAACGGGATCGTCCAGAACGACGCGTCCAGCCACGACCCCGCGCCGTGCGACGGGATCAGCGCGAGGCGCTCGGGGTCGAGCACGCCCGAGGCGACCGCTGCCGCGACACCCTCCGCGCCGCCGACCGCCTCCCAGCCCAGGACCGCGAGCACGACAGCGCCGACGACCGCCAGCGCGAACTGCACCAGGTCCGTGACGACGACGGCCAAGAAGCCGCCGAGGACCGCATAGGCGAGCGCGATCGACGACGCGATCGCCACGGAGGTGAACTTGTCGAGCTCGAACAGCACCCCGAGGATCTTTGCCGCGGCGAGCAGCACCCAGCACAGGATGATCGTATTCGTGACGCTGGCCTGGAACACGCCGACGGCGCCACGCAGGACGGCCGCGGACTTGCCGCCGTAACGGAGCTCCGCGAGCTCGGCCGTCGTCATCACCTGTCCGCGTCGCCAGTAGCGCGCGAACAACATCACAGCCAGCACGTTGCAGATCGCCAGGCACCACCATTGCCAGTTCTGCCAGATCCCGAACTCGCGCACCCAGCCGCTGACGACGAGCGGTGTGTCGCACGCGAAAGTCGTCGCGACCATCGACGTGCCAGCGATCCACCAGGGCAAGCGTCGCCCCGCCAGGAAGTACTCGGAGGTGTCCTTGCTCGCCCGCTTGGCGAGGACGAACCCCGCGACGAGCGCGAGCGCCAAGTAGGCCGCGATGATCCACCAGTCCAGGGAGGTGAGCTGCATGGGGGACGCGATCGTAGCGGGCGCGCCCCGGGGTGCGGAGGCTCGCGGTCCGGAACGCGGTCGGGCGCCGCGGCGTGGGTCACCGGCGCCCGGTCAGGCGCTCGAGCCCCGCGCGCGCGCCGGCGTGGTCCGCGTGAAACGTCAGCGCGCGCTCGTACGCGGCGCGCGCTCCGTCCGGGCGGCCGGTGAACTCGTACAGGACCCCGAGGTTGTGCGCGGGCGCCACCGTGGTCGCTGCCAGGCTCGACTCGGCCGCGGAGGTCGGCCGCTGGCGCTGGCCGAGCTCGAGGCAGCGCAGGAAGCCTTGCTCTGCGCGCTCGAGCTGGCCGACGTCCATGGCCAGCAGCGCGACGAGGAACACCATGTCGGCACGCTCGGGGAAGAGGACCTCGACCTGCGAGAGCCAGTCCAGCGCGCGCTCGGAGTGCCCGAGCGCGCGCAGGCACGTCGCCGCGCACTCGAAGAGGTGCGGGAGGTGCGGATCCTGGTCGCGCGCGAGCTCGACCGCGTGTTCATAGGCCTCGAGGGCCTCGGCATGGCGCTCACCGACCTCGAACGTGCGACCAAGTTGGTACCAGAGGTAACCGTCGCCCGGTGACTCCGCGAGCGAGCGGCGCAGGAGCGCCTCGTTGCGCGCGAGCTTGTCGCGGCTGGCGAGCGAGGCGTCGGCGTAGCCGTCGTGCAGCACGTGCACGCCTGTCGGCCGCCCGCGCACGAGCTCACCGCCGCGCACGAGGTGCTCGTGGATCCGGCCCGCGTAGCGCACGCCGCCGGTGAGCGCGCAGTAGCGCGTCAAGAGCGTGCGCGAGCGTAGGCCGTCCTGGGTGATGTTCTCGAGCTTGATCTGGCCGGCGTCGGGCAGGGCCTGCGATGTGTTGCACTGCGCGAAGTCGAGCAGGCGCTCGCGCGCGTCGAGGCTGGTCACGAGCTCGTCCGCATCGAGGATCAACGCCCAGGTCGTGCGCGCGAGTTGCAGCGAGTGGTTGCGCGCCGCCGAGAAGTCGTCGCACCACGTGAAATGCCCGACACGCGCGCCAAAGCCGCGAGCGATGTCGATGGTCGTGTCGCGCGAGCCGGTGTCGACGACCACGAGCTCGTCGACGTGCGGGGTGGCGGCGGCGAGGCAGCGGGCGAGGTTCTGCGCCTCGTCGCGGACGATCATGCACAGTGAGATCGTCGGCCCTGGTCGGGTCGGGGTCATGCGGCGATGCTGCCAAGCGCGCGCCAGCGGTTCAATCTCGGGCCGGCGCCTCGACGTCGGGCGGTTGAGGCGACCAGCTTGTGGCGGTCGCCGCGGGCTTCGTTCATGCTGGTGGCATGATCTGCCCCCAGCGTGCTCCGTTCGTCCCTGTCTTGGCCCTGGCGCTCGGCGTCGCGGCGTGTTCGCGTGCTGATTCCGGAGGTCCAGGCGAGCAGGCGACGCACGAGAACCAGAGTCACGTGAAGTCCCAGGGCAGCGTGACGACCAAGGGCAGCGGGGACGCCGAGCCGAAGGAGCAGGAGCCCGACCCGAAGGAGCGCTTGCGCGGCCTGATGTCGCCGGCCGAGTTCGCAGCGCTCGAAGGCCAGCGCGGTGTGCGTGTGCGCACCGACGGTGCGTCCGAGGGGTACACGCTCGTCATACCGCTCGTCTCGACGAAGGCCCATCTCATCGACCTGGCGGGTGAGATCTTCCACACATGGGAGACCGGCCTTGCGCCGGGGGGGTGGTCCTATCTGTTGGACGACGGCTCGCTCCTGCACGCGGGGCGGCAGGACGTCGACCCCAAGTTCCGCGGCGGGGGCATCGGTGGGATCATCCGCCGTCTCGCGCCGAACGGCGACGTCCTGTGGCGCTTCGACTTCGCTGACGAGCTGAAATGCCAGCACCACGACCTGGAACCGCTGCCCAACGGCAACCTGTTGTTCATCGCTTGGGAGCGCCTGTCTCCGGCCGAGGCGATCGCGCTCGGCCGGCGACCCGAGGAGGTCGGCGCGGCGGGTCTCTGGACCGACGCCGTGTTCGAGGTGCGGCCGACGCCGCCGGTCGGTGGCGAGATCGTCTGGTCCTGGCACGCCAAGGACCACCTGGTGCAGGACCTCGACCCAGCGAAGCCGAATTACGGTGTGATCGCCGACCGACCGGGTCGGATCGACATCAACTTCGACTACGTCCTGCCGGCCGAGGTCGACGAGGAGGCGCTGCGCGCGGAAGCCGAGCGCAAGAAGCAGATGGCGGCGCTCGGTTACGGTGGGGGTGACGACGACGAAGAGGACGAGGACGAAGACGCCAAGTCCAAGGCCGCGCAGGGGCCTCCGCCGCGCGACCTCGACAAATCCGGCGATTGGATGCACACGAACGCCGTCGACTACGACGCGGTGAACGACTTGATCGTGCTGAGCTCGCCCGAACTCTGCGAGGTGTTCATCATCGACCACTCGACCACCACGGCAGAGGCGCGGGGCTCCACCGGTGGGCGCCGCGGCCGCGGCGGTGACCTCCTGTGGCGTTGGGGCAACCCGGCCTCACACGATGCTGGTGGCAAAAGCGAGCAACGGCTCTTCTATCAGCACGACCCGACGTTCTTGTCCGCGCCGAGCGGCGAGCTGCGCCTCTTGGTCTTCAACAACGGCGGCGATCGCCCCGACAAGAAGAATCGCTCGGAGGTGTTGGAGCTCGTGCTGCCGTTCGACGCCGAGCGCGGCTTCGCGACGCCGCCGCGCGCGCCGTTCGGCCCTGCGACGCCGGTCTGGCGCTACGAGGACGCGGAGACCTTCTATTCGGCGTTCATCTCGGGCGCGCGGCGCTTGTCGAGCGGCAACACGTTGATCTGTTCGGGCGCGCCGGGGCGTATCTTCGAGGTCACGGCGAAGGGCGAGATCGTGTGGGACTACCTCAATGTGCACGGTGGTGACTTCAAAGCGCCTGAGCACGCGGGCAATGCGCCGCCGCTGGCGCTGTACCGCTCGGACCGCTATGCGCCGGACCACCCTGGTGTCGTCGCGCTGAACAAGTGAGAGCTGAGGGCGCGCCGTCACCTCGGTACGAGGATCTGTGCGCCCCAGTCCGTCGAGGTCAACGGGACCGCGCCGAAACGCGCGCGCTCGCGGTACCGCGCGTGGATCCAGCGGAGAAGGTCGTCGCCGTAACCGTGCCCGAAGAACCGGTGGCCGTACTCCGGCGTCTCCTTGTGCGTGAGGAGCACGACGTCGGGCGCGTGCGCCTCGAGGTCCGCGATGATCTGGTCTTCGCCGAACATCAAGAGCTCGGGCGGCATGAAGTTGAAGACCTGGATCGGTGTGCGCCGCCGCAGCCAATAGTTGACCACCACGCCTTCGGGCAGGACGAGCAGCGTGCCGTCCGCGGGGACCAGCTCGTCGAGCTCCTGCAGGAGCTCCTCGAGCTGATCACCGCGCCAAGGCGCGACGATGACTCGATCGCCACCCGACCGGACCTCGAGCGTGCGCCGCTCGAACCAGACGCGCGTCGTGTGGACGTGCGCGAGTGCCAACGCGGCGAGCGCGCCGATCAATACCGCGCGGCCCCGCAGCAGGCCTGCGCCGAACTTCCGCGGCAATTGGTGCACGAGCGCCGCGACGCACAGCGTCGTACCGGGCGCACCCAGTACGAAGCCGTAGTCGCGTACGCTGGGCTTCAGCCCGAGCTTCAACAAGAGCAGCCCAGAGAACGCCGCGAGAACGAGCCCCGCGCGCCCGCGGTCGCGTCGCAGCAGGTCCTGCGCGAACGCGTCGCGCAGGGCCAGGTAACCTACTAGTGCCAATCCTAACGGTAATGGACGCAGCAGTAGCTCGATAGAGAACCGCAACAAGACCACATAGACGAGCATGAAGCCTACCGCCCCGAGCGCACACAGCTCGACGCCGCGCGCCATGCGGCCCATTTCGCGTCGGCCGAGGGTGGCCTCAGCGCTGCGCGCCACCAGCGCGAAGGCCAGCAAGCAGAGCCCGATCCCGCCCGCGACGCGCAGCGCCAGCCACAAGTTCTCGACCGGCGCGTCCATGCCACGCATCTCTGCGTAGTAGTGGAGCCCCGACAGATCCGGATTCAGCGCGTGCGCCCATGTCCCGAGCAGCGCTGGTAGCCGCTCGCCTGGCGGCAGCGTCGCGCTCAGCACGAGCCAGGCGAGCGCGATTGGCGCGGCTAATCCTGCGGTCGTCGCGACGAGGACGCGGCGCCATGCACCAGGGCAGTGGGACCGCTCGCCGCGCAACGCGCCGTGTCCCCGCGCCGCGCTCCCTTGGGCTGCGAAGGCCAATGCCAACGTCGAGGCGCCAGTCGCTGCAAGGAAGACCTCGCCCTTCGTCAGGAACACGCCGCCCAGCGCGCAGCCCGCGACTGCGCACCAGCGAACGCGCGCCGTCGTGCGCGCACGCGCGAACGCGGCCAGCGCCGCGAGCGCCAACACGTAGCCGTGCACGAGGCAGTGCGAGTACGGCGCGAGGTGCGTGTAGTTGCCGATCGCTTTCTGCTGCGAGAAGACGAACAGCGGGAAGTACATGTACAGCGCGACGTACGCGGCGTGCGCTCCGGTCGCGGCGCGCACCAGCCCGTACAGGAGCGCTGCGCCCACCAGCGCGAGCGCGAGGTTGACCCACTGCAGCGTGTCGAAGGAGACGCCGCAGAGCCACATCCACCCAGCATTCCACCACGCTGACAGCGGGCCGTTGAACCAAGCGAGGTCCCTGTACAGCGCGTCGCCCTCGGTCAAGCGCCACGGCACGTAGAGCTCGCGCCCGAAGTCGATCCAAGGGTCGGGCCCGCGGTCCCAGGCCATCCCCGCGAGGATCGCCACCCACCCGAGGAGCAGGGCCAGGTGTAGCAGCGGGACGATTGGGCGCTGGGGCATGGTGGGGTCTGGCGGCGCGCGGCCCGAGAGCGTAGCGTCGAGTGCGCGTCATGGACCCGCCCCCCGCCCCGAAGCACGAGGTCGTCCTGCGGAGCGCCCGCGACGCGGACTCCGCGGGTGTCATCGCGTTGATCGCCGCGGTCTTCGCGGAGTACCCAGGCTGTGTCCTCGACGTCGACCGCGAGGAGCCCGAGCTGCGCTCGCCCGCGAGCTCGTTCGATGGCTTCTGGGTCCTCGAGACCGACGCGCCCGAGCCGTACGACAGGCTCGAGCCGGAGAGTCGCAAAGGTGTCGGCCAAGCGCCGCTGGTCACAGGGGCCGAGTGCAGCCCACGGATCGTAGGTTGCATCGGCCTCGGGCTGCACGGCCCAGGTCAGGTGGAGCTGAAGAAGCTCTACCTCGCGCGCGAGCTGCGAGGGCGTGGGCTCGGCGCGCGCCTCGTGGCGCACCTCGAGCGCGAGGCGCAGCGCCGCGGCGCCACGCACATCGAGCTCTGGACCGACACGCGCTTCACGACGGCGCACGCGGTCTACCGCCGCCTGGGCTACACCCCGACCGGTGCGCAGCGCGAGCTCCACGACCTCTCCGCGACGGTCGAGGACCAATATTTGAAGGCCCTCGGATCGCATGCGCTGGGCGATTGACGCGGAAGCGGCATCTCGACCGGAAGCTGCTTGGCGGAGCTTCGACAGCGGATGAGGAAACTGCCTGCTCACGCGACGGGCCTGACCTAGGATGTGTAAGTTGATCGGCCGTTGTCCCAGATCACGCGCGCTCCACTACACCCATGTCGAAATCCATCGCACCATTCGCGGTTCCAGCGCTCGTTGGCGTTTTCTGTTTCCCGTCGCTCGTCGCGGCACAGGCCCCCGTGGAGGAGATCCCTTTCGACGAACTCGCGCGCACCTTCCGCGAGCAGCGTTGCGAGGGCACCGGCGCGTGCACTGTTGCTGAGGTCCTCGAGCGCAAGTTCGTCAAGGTCCAGCTCGGCGCGTTCGAGGTGTTCTATCCGACCGAGTTCCTCGCTCAGCGCGAAGCGCCAGAGGACCTGGTCGACGTCGCAGTCGGGCTCCTGGATTTCCAGCGCGTGTGGATCGAGTGGCTGATGGCCGGCGCTGAGACCGCGACGCCCGTGCTCGCCGATCTCGCCGCCCTGCGGGCTTGGGTCGACGCGTGGCCGGGCCGCAAGCTCGCCAAGCTGGGCAAGGAAGGCGGTCATCGGGACCTCGCGGACTTCTGCGAGGCTTCGGCAGAGCTCCGCGCGGCGGACGCGCGCCTGCTCGCGTATCTGCGGAGCGAGGCGAGCGGGCTCCCTTTTCCAGCGGACCGTCGAGTGCCGCTCATACTGTCGCCGACGCGCCTCGACTTCATGCAGTGGGTCGCGTTCGCGGGCCAGCTCTTGGATGACAAGCGCCGCGAGCTCTATTCGTATGGCGTCGACCAATGGACGCAGTTCTGGACCGATTGGACGCTCGTGGCCGCGATGGAGTACGCGTCGTGGGACGGATTCGATCCGAAGTTCCTCGGGGGCAAGAGCATGAAGTCGATCCAGCCGACGGGGATCGTCGAGCAGGTGACACTGCAGGCGGGGATGGCTTTCCTCAAGCATTGTGTCACCCGTGACCTGGACCATCACGACAACGCGCTCGTGATGAACATTATCCTCGAGTTCGTCGGGACCATCAACACGATCGATGGCGAGGGCCAGCTCAAGGACAGCGGGGCCCAGACTCAGCCGTATTCACGCTTCGTACCCGGAGGCAACCCGAATGGCGGCACGTTGCCTCCGCGGAGCGCGCAGGGTCAGAACGTTGTCGTCAGCAGCGGCTACCGTAAGGGCAACGGCAAGGACCACTTCTATGGCGCGCTACACAAGGGCCAACGCGAGGGCGCCAAGGATGCCATCAAGGAGAAAGTCGCGCGCTACAAGGACTCGCTGGCGCATTTCTTGCTGAAAGCAGAGGCCGGGAAGTGTGTTGTCACTGCGCCGTTCTTCGGCGCGGCGGCTGCGCTGCAACAGTACCCTGCGCAGGAGTACCTGACCGAATACGGCGAGCTCTTCCGGGCCTACAAGAGCGCATTTCACCATTGGCTGCGCACTGCGGGCGACCCGTCCTCTCCGGAGGCTTCAGCCGCGAAGTTCCGCCAGCTCATGCAGCAGCTCGACGACCTGAGCGATGGACGCAACTTCGAACAGCTCGCACAGGAGGTCTACGGCGTCCCGCTGTCGGCCGCGAATGGCGAAACGGACTCCCTCGAGTGGCGCTTCCTCGCGTTCATCGAGCAGGTCAAGTGACCGCTGGAGCCCCACCTATCGGCTCGCTGCACCCGCTCTGCACGCCCGGTCCTCGGACGGCTCGCGGCCTCAGGGCTCTATGGAGAGCCCGGGCCGGGCGCTGCGGCGCTCGCCACTCGCTGCCTCGGCTCGCTAAGACATGCCGCCGCGTTGCACGTCGACCTCCGTCATGCCGAGCGCGCCCACGTCGCGGCGCAAGCGCGGCGAGTTCGCTACAAAGCACTCTATGCGGACCCTGCTCGCGACCAGATCCCGGCGCACGGCGCGCCTGACGGCGCTCTGCTCGGCCCTGGCCCTCGCCTCGTGCGCAGCGCCGCCGAAACGTCTGGTCGGGCGCACGGCGGCGCAGGGGCACGACCGATTGCATGGGGTCTTGCCTGAGGGCTACGAGCCCACGCTCGCCTACGAGCTGCTCTCGATCATGCTGGAGGCCGCCGCCCAGGACGTCGACCGAATCGGCGCGCGCCCGACGATCCTGTCGCGCCAGATGGCGATCCCGGTCACCGCGATGTTCGACGCGTGGGCCGCGTACGACGACGTCGCCGTCGGCACGGTCTTCGCCGCCGACTTGCGGCGCCCGCGCGAGGAGCGCCTCCAGGCCAACGCCCAGGTCGCCGCCGCGCACGCGCTCTATCGCGCGTCGCTCGATCAGTACCCCCATCAAGCGGCCTACCTCACGCGGCAGTTCACACGCCTCGGCTTCGACGCGAGCGACACGTCGCTCGACCCCGCGACCCCCGCGGGTCTCGGCAACCTCGTCGCCCGCGCGCTCCTCGAGACGCGCCGCCATGACGGCGCCAACCAACTGGGCGACGAAACCGGCTCTAACGGCGCGCCGTACTCGGACTACACGATGTACCGCCCGGTGAACACACCGGAGCGTGTCGTCGACCCCGACCGTTGGCAGCCGATCCCGTTCGACGACGGGCGCGGCGGTAAGGTCGTGATGGGGTTCCTCACCGCGCACTGGTACCGCGTGCGCCCGTTCGGGCTCGAGAGCAGCGCGCAATTCCGCCCGGGCCCGCCGCCGCTCGTCGGCTCGGAGCAGTTGCTGCGCGAACTCGACGAGTGCATCGTCTACAACGCGTCGCTCGACGTCGAGCAGAAGGCGATCGTCGAGTTCATGCGCGACGGGCCGCGCTCGACGGGGCAATCGGGCCATTGGCTGCGCTTCGCGCAGGACATCTCCGTCCGCGACCAACACGACTTCGCGAGCGACGTGAAGCTCTATTTCGGCGTCGCCAATGCCGCGTTCGACGCGTTCATCGCGTCATGGGACTCGAAGCGCTATTACGACAGCTCACGGCCTTGGACACTGGTGCGGCACTATCACGCTGGGAAGAAGCTCCTCGGCTGGGGTGGGCCGGGCAAGGGTGTCCTCGAGCTCGATGCCGACAAATGGCACCCGTACTCCCCCTCGACGTTCATCACGCCGCCATTTCCAGGTTACACGTCCGGTCACAGCACCGTCAGCGCAGCCTGCGCGGAGATGTTGCGCCTCATGACGGGCAGCGATACGTACGACTACGTGGAGGCGCGCCGCGCAGGCGCACTGACGGAGGACAACATGGCGTGCGAGGTCATGCAGCGGGTCGAGGGCACGCTGCAGGTCATGCCCGAGGGCACCGAGCTCACGTGTGACGTTCGCCTGCCGCTGCCGACGTTCACCGCGGTCGCGGAGATGGCAGGGATCTCGCGCGTGATGGGCGGGTACCACATCCAGGCGGACAACGTGGCGGGGCTGGAGTTGGGCCGGAAAGTCGCGCGTCACCTCTTCCCGAAGGTGCGCGGGTATATCGAAGGCACTGCCCTGAAGTGATTGACACGTGCCGAGCCAGGTCCGAGCAGCAACCCGGACCTCGGCGCGCAGGTCGTCACGGCAACCAGTGCCCAGGTCGAACCGGGTGCTGCATCACGATGTCCGGCGCGCCGACACGCCAGATGCGGCTCTCGACCCCGACGCCCAGCGCCGCGCGCGCGAAGCGCACGTCGCCCGCGGCGCCGAGCGCGAGTGGCGGCGTGAACACGCCGGGGTTCGGCGACCACGTCTCGACGAGCAAGAGGTCCACGTTCGCGCGCTCGAGCCTTTGGCTCGCGAGGATCGACTCGATCCAGGTGATCGTCGCGCCGCGCACGACCGGGAAGAGGAACTGGTGGTTCTCTGAGCCCGGATCGAGGCTGACCGGGGCGCTGGAAAAGTCGCGCGGGAAGCGCAGGACCTCGATCGGGCGCTGGCCGTTGCGTCGCCGCACCGCCGCGCAGTACCAGTCGCCGACCCTCTCGAACCAGTAGAGGTCCTTCACGTCCTGCTCGAGCACCGTGAGGCCGCCCGTGCCGATGTCGAGGAGCTGCAGCTCCTCGGCGTCGTCGTCGTGGATCACGTAGCGCTCCGCACCGAGGAAGTGCGCCGTGCTGGGCGTGATCGTCGGCACACCGGCGGTGAACGGCACGCTGGGGTCGCCCGAGGTGACGCTGAGGTTGCGCAGCACGGGTTGATCGTTCAGCCCGAGCGACGCGCCGAAGAAGTCCGCCGTCGCGAGGCCCTGCTCGGCGCGGTCGTTGACCTCGCCCGCTGCGTAGGTGACCTCCGTGGGCCGATAGAAGCTGATGCGGCCGATCTCGTCGAGCGTGTCGAGCAGGTAGGCGTCACCGGTCACCACCGGGCCAGCGATCGGTGACTGCACACGCTGCAGCCGCACGTCGCGCACCACCGTCAGCGGGGCCGTCGTGACCACGGTCGTCTCGGCCCAAGCCGCGAGCGTTGCGTCGTCCGAGAGCGCCATCCACGGCCCGCCACCATGCTGCGGCGCGAAGCCCCCGTCCGCGATTGCCGCGGCCGCGAGGGAAACGCGCACGGCGGGGCCCGTGGCCCCGAAGACCCATGCCGTGCGCTGCAGCGGGTCGGAGCCCGCCGTCGCGAGCGCGTTCCGTCGCACGCGGTTCATGACGGCCTGGCCGGTCCAAGTGGTCCCGGCGGGGACGGGGACGGCCGTCGCGGCGCCGACCGGCACACGCGGGAAGCGCCAGGCCCCCGTCGGCGCGATCCCGAACCCGAAGTCGCGGCCCAGCCAGAGCCCATCCGGCGGGAACACCTGGGGCGCCACGGCCGCGGTCCGCAGCACGGGCAGGCCCGCGCCGAGGGGCACCTCGTAGAGGTCACCGCCCGCGGCGACGTGCGTCGCCACCAGGAACGAGCGCCCATCCGGGGCGACGCCGACCGTCGCGACGTACGGGTCTGCGAACAGAGGCCCCTGCCCCTGCAGCTCGAGCGCGACCCGCGGCATGGCGCCGGCCCGCACGATGAGGAAGCCGTAGTGCTGGACGTTGCCCGCGCTGCGCACGTACCGGTACAGCGACCCGCCGCCAAAGGGCAGCACGAGCCGCGTGACCCCACCGGGGAGGTCGGCGCGGAGGCGCGGGCGCTCGGGCTGCAGCTCCTCGTGCTGCGTCCGCCCCGTGTGGTCGATGGCGAGCAGTCGCAGGTTCTGGAGGCGACCGAGGGCCGAGAGCGGTCCTCCGGTCACGGCGTCGTAAACCGCCAGCGAACCGACCCCACCCGGGATGCCAGCGAACAGCACCACGGGCTCCAGAGCCGAGGCTCCCGCGGGTGCGGCCGGCGGGAGCGGATGCTGGGTCACTTGGGCCGAAACGTTGGCCAGAGTCACGCTGGCCAGAGTGACGACGCCCGCGCAGAGCAGCGCGAGGCGATGGCTCAGGAGGGCGACGCCGCCGCGAACGATGGGTGCGAGTTGAGTCGACATGATGGATGCGCGAGAGGACTTGGTCCGGCACTGCTCTGCAAGCGCTGGGCCATGGGCTGCGTTTCGCCCGAGAAACCCTCGCTCGCCCGCGGCTGTGGCGGCCGGGCGCTGGGCGCCTCGCCTGGCACAAGACTAGCCTGTCCAGAATTCGAACTCAGGTGCCAAGGTGGCGGCGCCGGCGGCGGTCCAAACCCTGGACGAAGGTCCAAATCCTGGACGACCGGCCCTATATGCAACGTGAGACCTTGGCCCAGGCAAGGTGAGACCTTGGCCAGACGATCCGACGCGTGACAACGGCTCCTCTCCCCAGGCTGCCCGCTGGGTACGAACTCGAGCGGGTGCTCTCCGAGCGGCCCGGCGAGGTCGTGTCGCTCGCGCGGACGCCGACCGACGGGGGCCGGGTCGTGGTCCGCACCGTGCGGGACGCTCGCTCGCTCGGGGCGGAGCTGGCGCTGCTCAGCCGCCTGCGCTCGCCCCGCCTGGCTGCGCTCGTCGACGCAGGCACGCTGCCCGGCGGCGGGGCGTACCTCGCACGCGAGTGGGTCGAGGGCGAGGACTTCGCGTCGTGCGCGCCGCTGGCGCCGAAGGTCGCGGCGGAGGTCGTCCATGAGGTGCTGCTCGCCCTCGATGAGCTGCACCGGCAAGGGTTCGCGCACGGCGACCTGAAGCCCGCGAACCTGGTGCGGCAGAGCGCAGGCGGAGTCGTCCTGACGGACTTCGGGCTCGCGCGTCGGGTCGCGGTGCAGGAGCTCGACG
>Ga0163154_10006937_pt1 | contig 13679 bp, 16 predicted proteins | sample OliLakLV19MP9P1_FD_148649 | JGI IMG/M metagenome (GOLD analysis project Ga0163154, IMG submission 148649) | Freshwater microbial mat bacterial communities from Lake Vanda, McMurdo Dry Valleys, Antarctica - Oligotrophic Lake LV.19.MP9.P1 | ecosystem: Environmental > Aquatic > Freshwater > Lake >... | reverse complement strand
CGAATGGAGAATGTCGCGCCCGGCCAGGCTGATCATGATTCAACGCACCAGTTGTTCGACCACGCGCACCCGCTGGCCGGCGCGCAGTTCCTCGGGAGCATGCTCGATCACCATGTCACCGGCCGTAAGGCCTGCGAGCACCTGGGTGCGACCCTCAAGGGTTTGCACCCCTATCCGGATCGGCACGAACACCGTCTTGCCGCCCTCGATGCGCCACACCCCGGTTCGCTGGCCGACCCTGTGCAGGGCGGCACTCGGAATGCCGAGCGCGTTCTTCTGCAGCGGCAAGCGGATGGTCGCCTCCACCAGCTCGCCGATCGACAGCCCGTCCGGCACTTTGTCGAAGCTCAAGGCCACCAGACGTTCTTCGGTGACGCTGTCGCTGCTGATCTCGATGCGCGCTACCCGACCCGCAATCATCACCTGCGGTTGCGAGCGCAACACGATCATGGCCGGCAGGCCTGCGGCCAGCGCGCCCGCACGGCCCTGATCGAAGCGCGCCTTGACCCACAGGCTGTGTGGATCGATCAGCCGCAGCACCGCCTGGCCGGCGATCACGGTCGAGCCGGGCTCGGCTTCGCGAGCACTGATCAGCCCGTCGACCGGGCTGGTCAGACGGAATTGCGCGCGCTGGCGGCCGACGCCGGCGCGTTCCGCTCCAAGACGTGCGGCGTCGCGCCGCGCTGCGATCAGCGCGGCCTCTGCCACGTCGAGAGCGGCGGCGGCGGCGTTGGCCTCATGCTGTTTGGCGTCTGCGGCCTCTGCGCTGACAAAGCCCTTTTGCCGCAAATCACGCAAGCGCATGGCGCTGGCCGTGGCAAGGCTTTGGCGGCTGGTGGCCTCGCGTACCTGTGCTTCGGCACCGCTGATCGCCGCCTGCGCCCGTTGCACTGCGCTGCCGGCGCCTTGCGCGCGATCTTCCAGGTCGACCGGGTCGAATTCGGCCAGCAGTTGCCCGGCCTTGACCGTGTCGCCATGATCCACCAGCACCCGGGTCACCCGCGCGGCCTGGGTCGGGCCAATCAGGTAGGCGCGCCGGGCCTCGACCGTGCCGATGCCAAAGAGCTGGGGCGACAGGTCGGCCTCCTCGACCCGTGCGGTTGTGACCGTGATCGCAGCCAGCGGCCCGTTGGTGACAACCAACGCTGTCACCGCGGCGACTCCCGCGATCGCCGCGGCGATCAGCGCACCCTTGGCGAGCCGCTTCATGCCTCAATCGGCAGAGCGGCTGTGCGTGGTGCGCTGCCCGGCGCGTCGCGCGGCCCGATGCACGCCGGGCATGCAGATCCGCAACTTGCCATGGCAAGGAAACCGCATGCGATCAACGTACTCGCGTGATGGACGCGTATGCAATCGCCGCTATCGCCAGCCATACCGCGAAGCGAAAGCCGAGCGCCGCGACTGTCCGCATTTCGTACGCCGCCCCGGAGGCGATATGCATGCCGAAGCCGAACGAGACAAAGGCGATGGCAACGGTAATCAGGAGCGCGAGCCATACGCCCCAGCGCTGCATGGTCCACAGCGCGTAACCCGCCAGCACATAGGCGAAGCCGCTGGCAAAATTGAACCAGACCACGAAGCCGGCGTAGGCTCCGGCACTCTTTTGCGCGGACGCCGGTCCGAACAGAACCATGCCGGCGGAAAAGATGGACAACAGGCCGAACCCCGCCGCCACCAGGGCGGCGATGGTCAGCGGGAGACTGCGTTTACCCAGAGTGATTGCCATGGCATCGATACTCCTTCAAGGTTGGCGCCCAGCGTTGCGGCCGGCGCTTCGATCCGTGCCGACACCTGCCGGCTGGCGGATTCGAACGACTTCAGTTAATCACCGACGCGCGCATGATGTTTGATCCTGGTCAAACCAGGTCGCCCTTGTCGGGTGTCTTTGCATTTGCTTACATCTATGCGCCGGCGCTTCACGCCCATGCGCGCATGCCGGACCCGCACTACGCACATCCGCAAACCCCGGGCTGGCGGAATCAGGGCGGCGGCAGCAATCGCGCCAGCCACCAGCCGAGCAGCAGTGCGCAGGCGATCCAGATCGCCACGATGACCACGGCCGCGACCCGGTTGGTCGGGCGCAGGAGTGTGGCCTCGGCCCGCGCCCGCGCCGCTACCAACACCTCGGCGGGAATCAGGCGTAGCGCCAGCATGATGCCCAGCGGCACCAGGATCAGGTCGTCGATATAGCCCAGCACCGGGATGAAGTCGGGAATCAGGTCGATCGGCGACAAGGCATAGGCGACCACCAGCCCGGCTACCAGTTTGGCGAGAAACGGGGTACGTGGGTCGCGTACCGCGAAGTAAAGCGCCAGGGTTTCGCGCTTCAGGGCGCGGGCCCGCTCGCGCAGGGTGATGGCAGGCATTGGCGGAATGTTAACGCTTGCCGCGCGGATTGACTGGCCCCGTAGCGCCGGCCTGTCACACAATCTTCATTTGACGCAAACCCTGCGCGCCGCTGCCATGTGCAACAAGTTTCGGGAAAGCCGTCGATGCGCGCATGCGCCGCAACAAATAAGAGATCGCGGTTGGTTTTACTTTCAACCTGCAATCTGGATAGATGCGGCTATCAAGTCAGTTCTTGTCGCGTCGCGTTCGGCCTTCAACGTACATCCATCTCAGGATCAAATTTCGTCACAGTCAAACCGTCGATCGGGCTGAAATGCTTGACGTTTGCCGTGAGCAGCGGCATGCCGTGCTCCAGGGCAGTTGCCGCGATCAACGCATCCCCCAAACCCAGACCGTGCGACAGCGTCATCGCGAACTTTGCGAAGATAGTCTTCCACATCGGTCATGTCCTCACGGTCGCGCCAGATTCCAAATGCCGGATCATTTGTCACGAAACCAGTGGCGTCCGGAGCTGCCGTAACTTCTTCGGTCTCGATACGCACCGTCACATGCTCGGCGCCCGCCAACGGTAGCTTCGCGCGCCACATCTCCGGCAGGTCGGCGACATTCACATGCTCGATAACGATGGCGCTCATGACGTGCTCGCAGGCGGCCATCGGGCCGCTTGGTTGACGATTAGGAAATATCGCTCACATGCGTTGCCTTGTTCAAATCGCTTGATCCAACGCCAACGGCGGCCTCGCGACCGGACCCACAGCGCGGACGGCAAACTCGCCCCTGCTCCAACGCAGGCGGGCAAAAAAGGATGAAGGAAAGCAGGCGAGGTTGGCCAAGGCGTGGCCAAGTGAGCGCGCCTGGAAACCTAAGCGCCGCCGCTCGGCCAGGTACTCCTGCCCCCTCATGTGCAAATCGACGCGCGGCGGTCTCCACCATGCGGCGGGTGGTGCAGGACGGACAAACGCCCCTGCATTTGCAGGAGTAGGCGACCAGGAAATCGTGCCCGCAGTCGGCGCAGCGGGCGCGCGCAAAGCCGTGGGCGAGGATACCGCAGCCGAGATAGCGGCGGAATTCTCGCTCGGTGACTGCGGGTGCGCTCGCCCCGGCGCCATCATTCTAAAACGCCAGCCAGGTGGCAAGATGGGTCTGCACCGTGCGATAGAGCAGCGTGCGCTCGGGCCGGCGACGGCGGTAGAGGGCACTGCGCGGTGAGGCACAGGCGGTGGCGGCAGGCATGACAGTCCGGATCGGGTGATCGGGACACGTAACTGTATGTAAATACAGCTAACAGCGCAATCGCGACTGGCACCTCGTAGATGCGCTCCAGCAGCAGCGCCCGGACATAGCGGGCTGCCGGGCGTTGCGTCGGCTCGTCGGTCGCCTCGGCCGGTGGCGCGACGGCTGGCTGCGAGAGTGGAATCGGCAGGGATGGCGGCCGGCATCGGCGACGTCCTCGCCGAACACGACGAGGCTGTAGTGGTACTCGCCCATGCAGAACTGGCCATCGCCGAGTTCGTTGAGTGCCACGTCCATTTCGGCCACCTGGCTTGCCACCACGTCGTCGCTGGCGATCAGCTGATCGCGCTGCAATTCCAGCGCGCACATGGCTTCGCGGCGCGGCAGGATCGAGAAGCTCTGGGTCTCGATGAATTCGCTGGCTTCGTAGAGCAGGGCGTTCAGGATGCCAGGCTCGACCGCGTCGGCGTACTCCTTGATGTCGACCAGGGCGGCGTATCGCCGTTGGTCTCCTTGGCGCAGTTCGAGCTTGTCGCCGCCGAAGGTCAGGCGCGCGGTCGGCAGCGTGCGATACAGCGGACCGGCCATCATCGGGATCGGCCGCCAGCAGCCGTTGACCAGGTAGCCGAGGAACTCGGATACTTCGGAATAGCTCCGGCCGCGATGCTCCCGGGTGCCCAGCAGCTGCGGGCCGAAGCCGCGCAGCACGCGGCCGACCAGGGCCGATCGCTCTTCCATGACGCGAAGAGCCTCGGCCTGGGCTTCGGCGATGGCGGTGCGCGTGCGCTGCGTTGACTGCAAGGCGCGGCTCACCCGGGACACGTTGGGCCGGTAGACCAGCGTCAGATAGAGCTCGTTGCTCATCATCCGGCGTTCGCCGAGCTTGGCCTGGTAGGCGCGGGACAGGTCTTGAGCGAAACCCGGCGCCTGTGGGTCCTGCAGCATGTCGCTGACGACGCGGTGCAGGCGGTGCGTCCACACCGCCCACTGGCCGCCGGCGAGGTTGCGCAACAGGCTGCAAAGGGCTTCTTGCCGCTCGGCGATCTGGTGCTCGTCGGCGCACTCGAAAGCCACGCCGTCGAGCCGCCAAGCGCGCAGGAAGTCGCCGCCGCGCGTGGCGAGCCTGAATCGACGGCGAAATGGTGATCGAAAGTGAATGCGATGCGAATCCGCGCACGCTGCATGATGCTGAAGCTGGTGGCGTCAACGGCGGATAGTTTGTGCAGATCCTTGCGCTGAAAATGGCGCCAGTCATCGAACGCATTTCAAGCGCATCGGTCCGGTTTTTGCGCGACCCGGTCGTACGGGCGAAACTCGAAGCCATCGGCATGGAGGGGACCGGGCTCGCGCCTGCGGCGCTGGCGGCGATTCAGAAGGCCGACAGCGCGAAATGGGGTCCGGTGATCCGTGCCTCGGGCCTCAAGATCGAGGATTGAACGGGGATCGTTGTCGGGGCAGGAGTTTCAACGGCCAGGTGTTCTCGCGCTGCGGACTGGCGAGAATCATTCCCCTGCGAATACTGTGCCGAGAACGCAAGTGCCCTGGGCTGGTTGGCGTGACCTGCAAGTGCTTGCGCACCGACGAGTCGCCCGCGATCATTTTGAATTGCGCCGACAGCGCGCCGATCATCACCATGGAAAGCGGATTTTGGCGGTCGCTGCGGTTGAGCACAAGTGTGGCAATACCGTCACGGTCATGGCGCAACATGTACGGTTGATCGATTGCGAGCACAGCAGGTGGGGCGGGAGCGTTGATTGGATTCATTTGGATTTGAGCAACTTAATCCCGGGAACTTTCGACAGCAATCGGTCGAACGTCACCAACTCGGCCAACGCCGCATCGCAAGCGGCATGTATCAGACAATCACCGAAATCGACTGAGGGCCGTCACGTAACGATCAATCGCGGCAACAAGGACGGCTTGAGCCTGTTAAACGCCGACCTGCCGCTCAACCTCGCGGTGATCAACGCGCCTGGCAATCCCGGTGGCGGCTTCCTGCGGCGCCAGGGTTACACCTTGGTTTGGCTGGCAGGCCGACGTGGTGCCGGGCAACAACCGCGTCCTGCTCAAGGTGTCGGTGGCGCGCAATGCCGACGGCACGCCGATCACCGTAACGTACGCGGCGAGCCTGACGACCAACCGCTCCTTTGCAAACTTCCTTATCCGCGTCCGCATAAACTCTTTAAAGGCCTTCCATGACTGTTCTGCTAACGCTGAGACTTTGTCACACCAGTGTCAAAAAAGTGTTCCGCTAACGCTGAGACTTGCCCAATAAACCGTTACACTCTGACCCAGACTGTTACTAAAACTTCGGGCAGATTACTTCGGGCAGATTATTTTGCCACCTCCACTCGTGCACGGTTTGCATGGAATCCAATGCGGCTCCCGCTGAACGAGACAACCGGCCGCCAGCGGCCGTTTCCAACCAATGGCCAGGGCGGCAACCAGATGGTGATGCTTGCCCGGGTCTTGCGCGGCTGGCCGGAGAGCGGGACCGGCGCCAGGTCAAGAAATAAAACTTTCCGATTTGAGAGGTCAGAAAGAAGCTTGACAAGCGCGATTCGCAAATTGTGGCGGGGCTGCGGTGGTGTTCTCGCCAGCGCCGGGATCGCGGCGTTTTCCGCAACCACCGAAGCCACTAACCTTCTCAACGTCCAGATCCCAGGAACGCGTATCACCGCAGAAAGCTACGACCTGCATAGGCTGATGATGTACGGCGCCCTGTTGATTATCTGCGTCGTATTCGGGGTGATGTTCCACTCCGCCTACACACATCGCAAGGCAGTCGGGCACAAGGCTGGGCAGTTCGTCCAGAACGCTACCGCCGAGATCGTCTGGACCGTCATCCCCTTGATCATCCTGCTTGGCACGGCATGGCCGGCAGCCAGGACCCTGGCGGGGTTCAAGGACACCTCAAATGCCGATATCACCATCAAGGCAACCGGCTTGGAATGGAAATGGGGCTACGATTACCTCAAGGGTGACGGTGAAGGTATTTCTTTTTTCTCCAACCTCTACGCACCGCGTAAGCTGGCGCTCGATTCCACTGCGGTCAATACCGCTGACTATTCGCTCGACGTCGACAATCCTGTCGTTGTGCCGGTCAACAAAAAAATCCGCATGGTCCTCACCGCAAGCGATGCAATCCACTCCTGGCACATTCCCGCGCTTGGAGTCAAACAGGATGCGATCCCGGGCCTCGCTCGCGACACCTGGTTCAATGCGCAAAAAATTGGCACATATCGCGGCCTGTGCAGCATCGAAGCGTGCGGTGCGGGGCGCGCATGCTTGTTGATCGTCGTCAAAGTGGTGAGCGACGGCGATTACAAAAAATGGGTTGAAGGCAAAAAAGAAGATATGGCCGCCAACGCCGACGATCCGGGCAAGATCCGGACTGCGGGAGTTTTCACGCAGCGCGGCGGGAAAACGTACGCGCCAAACTGAATCACCTGCGATCAATCCGCTGGCACAGTGGTGGCCAGGACTTTCCCTGCGGTGGATGTATCGCCAATGGCGACCTGCCGGGGCCTGATGCCTGCCCGCGCGCGCCAGTCGTGCCTATCACTAAGACACTCGGTTTGCAGCGGTGCAACTTGCTATGCCGTCTTGGGCGGCTCGGGCTCAAGCGCGGTAACGCGGTTAGCAGCCTGTCGGGCTTTCTATTTGCATTTTTCGTCATTGAACCATAGCGTGGTGCGTTAAGTATGTAGGGCAAGAACGGCGTACACAGGAGGACAGGATGGCTGAGTTTGTGATGGTGGATCGGAAGACGGCGTATCTACTACCGCCGTCTGTTGAGGATTGGCTGAACGAAGACCATCTGGCCCGCTTCATCGTTTAAGTGATCGACCAACTCGACCTGTCCAACCTCACCCGGCAGTACGCCGGCCGCGGCTCCAAAGCACATCATCCGGCCACGCTGCTGGCCATTCTGGTCTACGGCTACTGCGCGGGCGTCTTCTCCAGCCGCAAACTCGAGCGCGCCACCTACGACTCGGTGGCCTTTCGCTTCATCGCCATGGGCAGCCACCCCGATCACGACACGTTCGCCACTTGCCGTCGCCGCATTCTGGTTGAACTCCACGCCCTGTTCCTTCAGGTTCTCGCCTTGGCCCAGGAGATGAAGCTGCTCAAGCTTGGCACCGTTTGCCTGGACGGTACCAGGATACACGCCAACGCATCGCGCCACAGCGCACTCTCGCACGGACACATCGAGCAGTTCGAAGTTCAGCTCAAGGCCGAAGCGGCGGACCTCCTCGCGCCGGCCGAGTCGGCTGATCGGGCCGGCATCCCGGACGGCGTCAGCCTGCCCGAGGAAATCAAACGTCGCCAGGACCGCGTCGCGGCAATGGCCATCGCCAAGACCAAGATCGCCGCCCGCGCCGCCGAGCGCCATGCGCGGGAGCAGCGCGAGTACGAACAGAAGATGGCCGCGCGCGCGGCCAAGCAAGAACGCACGGGCAAGGAGTCGGGGGGCAAACTGCCCCAGGCGCCACAACCCGGACCCCGTGCCACCGACCAGGTCAACCTCACCGACGAAGAGTCGCGCATCATGCCAGTGGCCGCGGTGGTGGCTTCGAGCAAGCGTACAACACCCAGGCGGCGGTGGACGCCGCCACGATGCTGGTGATCGGCACCGGAGTAACGCAGGCACCCAACGACAAAGAGCAGGTGGTGCCGATGCTGCAAACGCTGGCGGCACAGGCGCCGACGCTGGGCGTGGTGGAGCAAATGATTGCCGATACTGGCTTCTGTAGCGAGAAGAACATTCAGGCGTGTGAGGCGGCAAAGACATTCAGGCGTGTGAGGCGGCAAAGACATTCAGGCGTGTGAGGCGGCAAAGACATTCAGGCGTGTGAGGCGGCAAAGACATTCAGGCGTGTGAGGCGGCAAAGATCGAACCGCTGATTGCGGTGGCAGGCGATGAGCATCATCCCGGATGGCGCGAGCGCCACAGCGAACCGGCACCGCTGCCCGACAACGCGACCACGGCGCAAGCCATGTCGCACCGGTTGAAGACCAAGGCCGGGCGCGCCCTCTATCTTTGCGCAAGCAAACCGTTGAGCCTGTGTTCGGCATCATCAAGTCGGTGATGGGTTTCCGGCAATTCTCGTTGCGTGGATTGGACAAAGTGCGCGGCGAGTGGACCTTGGTTTGCTTAGCCTGGAATTTGAAACGCATGGCCGTACTTCGTCCAGAATTTGGATAGAAGCGGAAATGACGACGAAAAAGCGTAAAAATCGGCTGCCATCGCCTTCTGTTGCCTATTTTTTAAGCAAGTCCGCATTTCAGCGCCGCTTTGCCTGTTCAAGTCCGACAGGCTGCTAGTGCGGTTTCACGACTACAGGTGCCGGCGACGGCGAAGGCGAGAAGTAGGTGCCGCGCGTCAGGAAGGTGTAGTTTCCTTCGAGCGACATGAGGCCAATCAAAATCAACAAAGCGCCGGTTGGAACCAAGATGGCATACACCAGGGCCAAGCGCTCCCACGCCATGTGCATGAAGATGGCGACGATCAGTCCGGCCTTCAGCACCATGAACAGGAGGATCAGGGACCATCTGAGATAACCCTGAAAATGGAAGTAGTCGACCATATAGGAGAACGCGCTAATAACAAACAGCAATCCCCAGATCCACAAATAAACACTGATCGGATGTTGTTGATGTTCTTCCGCGCGTGCCACGTCGCTCTTTGGCAAAATCGAATGTTGCGGTCCTTCTGCGTGTGCCATGTTGTCCCCTACCAGAGATAAAAGAATGCAAAGATGAACACCCACACCAGATCGACGAAGTGCCAGTACAGGCCCATGATTTCGACCATCTCGTAGCTGCCCTTTTGGCCGGTCAGAAAGCCAGGCCTCTCGTCATCGAGATGTCCCCGCCAGACCTTCGTAGCCACGATGAGCAGGAAAATCACACCGACCGACACGTGAAAGCCGTGGAAACCCGTGATCATGAAAAAGCTCGAGCCAAACTGCGCCGCGCCCATGGGGTTGCCCCAGGGACGCACCCCCTCCATGATCAACTTGGTCCACTCAAAGGCCTGCATGCCGACGAAGCTGGCGCCAAAGAACGCGGTCACCGCCAACAAGATAGCGCACATTTTTTTATTTTTTTCATAACCGAATTTGACCGCCATGGCCATCGTGCCGCTGCTGCTGATCAAGATGAAGGTCATGATGGCGATCAGGAGGAGCGGGACACTCGTCCCCCAGACGGTCAGCGAGAAGACCTCGCTGACGTTGGGCCAGGGCACCGTGGTGGACATTCGTACCGTCATGTACGAGACCAAAAAACTGGTGAAGATGAAGGTGTCGCTGAGGAGGAAGATCCACATCATGGCCTTGCCCCAGGGGACCTTTTTGAACGCCCGCTGGTCCGAGGACCAGTCGGCGACAACGCCCTGCAAGCCTTCGGCCGGAGCGAGCAGAGCCGGATTCGTCATTGCATCTTGTACCATGTGTAGGGATCCAATTATGTCAACAACAGCAGACCGAACAAAACCAGCCACACCACCAGTAGAAAGTGCCAGTAAACCGTGCACAGCTCCACGCTCAAGCGTACCTCATGCACTGCGGCGCCGCGTTGCAGCTTGATGGTGGTCTTAGCCCAGACCCATAGGCCACCCAACAAGTGCAAGCCGTGCAGCGCGGTGAGCATGTAGAAGAAAGCGTTGGCCGGGTTGGCCGTCAAAAAATGGCCAGCGGTATTCAGGTGCTGCCATGCCCAAAGCTGTCCGGCCAGAAAAACCAGAGTGCAAACACCGCCGGCAAGCAGGCCGAGTCTCACGCCGCCTACCCGCCCCGATTTCGCGGCGTTGCACGCCGTTTGAAAGAAGACACTGCCCAAGACCAGCGCCGCAGTGTTGAACCACAGCACCATCGGCTGGGCCAGGGGACGCCAGTCCGCCCCGTCCCTGCGCATGAAGTAAGCGCTGATAGAGAGCGCGAACAGGGACGTGGCGACCGCCAGAAATACACCGAGGCCGACCATTACCGGGGGCAGGGACAAGCCCTCCCCGCCGCGATCGCCGACCCACGGTCGCTGCTCGACCCATGGCTTGACGTTAAGCGTTTGGCGAACCAGCCACCAGATAACGACGGCCATGATGACCGCCAAAAACAGCAATGTGGTCGTCATTGACTAAGTCGGCGCGACGCTTGCGGCTGTCGGACCGGGTGGCTGGTTTTGGGGGATGAAATCCTTGTCGGCGCCCGGCACGCTGTAGTCATATGCCCAGCGATAGACCACCGGCAACTCCGGGCCGAAGTTGCCGTGCTTCGGCGGCGTATCCGCAGTCTGCCATTCCAGCGTGGTGGCCTCCCAAGGATTGTCGCCCGAGGGCTTGCCTTTGAAATAGCTCCAGACCAGGTTATACAAAAATACTATTTGCACGACGCCCACGATCAGCGTCGCGACGGTGATCGCGGCGTTCAAGGTTTGCACCGACTCCGGGACGAAGTAGGTGTTTCCCATTGCGTAATAGCGGCGCGGCACCCCCAGAAAACCGATGTAATGCATCGGCAGGTAGATCGCATAGGAGCCGAGAAAGGTGACCCAGAAGTGAAATTTACCCATTGTGACGTTCAACATTCGCCCGGTTATCTTCGGGTACCAATGGTAGATCGATCCCATGACCACCATGATCGGCGCGATCGCCATCACCATATGGAAGTGGGCGACGACGAACATGGTGTCCGAAAGCGGCACGCTCACGGAGACGTTACCCAGGAAGATACCGGTCAAGCCGCCGTGTATGAACGTGAAGATGAAGCCGATGGCAAATAGCATCGGGACGTTCAAGCGGATGTTGCCCCGCCACAAGGTCAGCACCCAGTTGTATACCTTGAGGGCGGTGGGAACGGCGATGATCAGCGTGGTGGTGGCGAAAAAGAAACCGAAATACGGATTCATTCCGCTGACGTACATGTGGTGCGCCCACACCACGAAACTAAGGCCGCCGATGATCACGATCGACCACACCATCATCCGATAGCCGAAGATGGGTCTCCTCGCATGGGTGCTGAGCAGGTCGGAGACGATACCGAAGGCCGGCAGCGCGACGATGTAGACCTCGGGGTGTCCGAAAAACCAGAACAGGTGTTGAAACAACACCGGGCTGCCGCCGCCGTAATCAAGCTGTTTGCCCATCGAAACGATGCCTGGCATGAAGAAACTCGTGCCTAGCAAAAGGTCGAACAGCATCATGATGGCGCTGACGAACAAGGCGGGAAACGCCAACAACGCCAGGATGCTGGCCATAAAAATGCCCCATACGGTCAAGGGCAAGCGCATCAACGTCATTCCCCGCGTGCGCGCCTGCAATACCGTCACCACATAGTTCAACCCGCCCATGGTGAATCCAACGATGAAGACAGCCAGCGAGATGAGCATCAAAATAATGCCCCAGGTCGCACCCGGCGTGCCCGGGAGAATGGACTGGGGCGGGTACAGCGTCCAACCGGAGCCAGTGGGCCCGCCGGGCACGAAGAAACTCGCCATCAACAACAGCACGGCAAACAGATAGAACCAGTAGCTCAACATGTTGACGTAGGGGAAAACCATATCCCTGGCGCCGACCATCAGCGGGATGAGGTAATTGCCGAACCCCCCCAGGAACAACGCGGTGAGCAGATAGATCACCATGATCATGCCGTGCATGGTGACAAATTGAAGGTAGGTGCTGGGATCGATAAAGGAGAAGCTGTTCGGGAAGCCGAGTTGCAGCCGCATCAACCACGACAACACCAACGCCACCAGCCCCACGCCGATCGCGGTAATCGAGTACTGGATGGCGATGATCTTGGCGTCCTGGCTCCAGATATATTTGCCGATGAACGTTTTCGGATGGTAAAGCTCCACCTCCGCAACTTCGGCGGGTGGGGCGTAAGCCGTTGCGTCATGTCCAACGTGAACGTACGTCATCAAAATCTCCTTTTCGCCGATTCTTTGTCTGCTCTATTCAAGCTAATGATGTAGGCAACAATGTCATTGGCTGCCTCATCGGTCAGAGTCGCGGCCATCAATGACATCTGGTCGCCGTATTGGTCATCCGGATGGGCGCCGCGAATGCGCTGTTTGAAATTTTTCAGTTGCGTGAGCAGATACCAATCGCTCATGCCCGCGAGCCGGGGGGCGTTCATCGCCCGTATGCCCTGGCCATCGGCGCCGTGGCAGATGCCGCAGGTCGTCACATAACGATTTTGAACATTGGCCGCGCTCTTCTTCAGCGTAGCCCGGGCGGCCTGATCCGGCAGAGTCTTGATATAGGCGACGACGTTAGCGATGGCGGCATCATCTACCAGCGTCGCCGCCATCGGCGCCATCATTTTGCCAAAAACATCCTTGTCGTGGGTGCCCCGAATGCCTTGCTTGTAATATTTCAACTGCTGTTTCAGGTACCAGTCGTCTTGCCCACTCAGTTTGGGCGCATGCAGCGCGGCATTGCCTTCCCCCTGTACGCCATGACAGGCGCCGCACACGGCATAGAGCGGCTTGCCTATCACCGCATTGCCGGCTACCTGAGCCGAGGATTGTGCGAACGTCGGATAGCCGCTTAACCACGCCTGAAACGTGCCCTCTTCTTCGACGACGACTTTGCCGCGCATGGCGAAATGTGCAATGCCGCATAATTCTTGGCAGAGAATGTCGAATTTCCCGGTACGGGTAGGGGTGAACCAGATATGGGGGACCATGCCCGGCACCAGATCCATCTTCACCCGGAACTGCGGCACAGTGAAGTTGTGCAGGACGTCCTTGGAGCGCAGCAGCACCTTGACCGGCTTGCCGATGGGAAGATGTACCTCCTGGCTGGCTATCAGGACGTCGTCCTTTCCGTTGGGATCGTCCGGATTCATGCCAAACGGGTTCGCATCGCTGATAAATCGCGAATTGACGGTACCCATCACGCCGTCCTTGCCGGGGAAACGATAGCTCCAGTGCCACTGCTGGCCGATGACCTCGAATACCGCCGCGTTTTCCGGAACCCGGACGAAATTGGCCCAGACCACCAAGCCGGGGGCCAACATGGCGACGATGCCCACCGTGGTCAATCCGATCAGCCACCACTCCATCTTCTTGTTCTCGGGTTCGTAGTGCGC
>Ga0163154_10006936_pt1 | contig 13680 bp, 6 predicted proteins | sample OliLakLV19MP9P1_FD_148649 | JGI IMG/M metagenome (GOLD analysis project Ga0163154, IMG submission 148649) | Freshwater microbial mat bacterial communities from Lake Vanda, McMurdo Dry Valleys, Antarctica - Oligotrophic Lake LV.19.MP9.P1 | ecosystem: Environmental > Aquatic > Freshwater > Lake >... | reverse complement strand
TCGTTGGTGCGGTGGTGATCGCGGCGCACCATGTCGGGTTCATGTTCGTGCAGAACGCCGGCATGCCGATCTACGCGTTTCCGAAGGGGCATCACACCGAGTTCGGCATCGTGGTGATCCACGCGGGTTTCGTGGTGCTCGAGGTGGCGGTGCTGGTGTGGATGAGCCTCCGCCTCGCGCGGGAAGTGAGTGAAGCCGATGGACTGCAGGCCGTCGCCCGCGAACTGGCGCGGGGCAACCTGAACGTCACCGTGACGGGCGGCGAGATGGCCGAGGCGTACCGCGAAGTGATCGTCGCCGTGCGGTCGCTGGTGTCGGAGGCCACGAGCGTCTCGGATGCCACGCAGCGCAACGACTTCGCGCGGCGCGGCAACACGAGCATCTTCCACGGCTCGTTCCGCCATGTGATCGATGGCCTGAACGCGTCGATGGACGCGGTGCAATTGGCCCATCAGGGCGCCGAGCGCCAGCGCGACGAAGCGCTTGCCTTCCTCGAGTCGCTGCGCCGAGCGGTGGACCGGATCGGCGACCGTGACATGACGGCGCGCCTCGACGGCACGTTCAGCGGCGACCAGGCCGACGCGAGGCAATCGTTCAATGGCGCCATTGCCCGTCTCGAGGAGACGCTGGCCGATGCCTCCGATCTGTCTGAGAAGTGCCGGAATGCCAGCCAGACGATCAGCGAGGGTAGCATCCGACTGGCCCGCGGTGCGTCCGAGCAGGCTGCCGCGGTCGAGGAATCCTCGGCCTCGCTGCAGAAGCTGAGCGCGATGACGCAGTCGACGTCGGACCATGCACGCGAGGCCCGGTCGCTGGCCGACACCACGCGCACCGCGGCGACGAACAGTGTACAGGCGATGCACGCCCTCACCGAGGCCATGGACAAGATCAAGCGCAGTGCCGACGACACGGCGAAGATCGTCCGCACCATCGACGAGATTGCCTTCCAGACCAACCTCCTCGCGCTGAACGCGGCGGTCGAAGCGGCGCGCGCGGGCGACTCCGGCCGCGGCTTTGCCGTGGTGGCGGACGAGGTGCGCAGCCTGGCGCTTCGCAGCGCCGAAGCCGCACGCAATACATCGGATCTGATCGCCGACTCGGTCTCCCATGCCGCCACCGGCGCCAAGCTCTCGGCCGATGTCTCGGCGCGCCTGGCCGACATCGACGCCCACGCACAGAAGGTGCGCGACGTGATCGGCGAGATCGCCTTGGCGAACGAGCAACAGGCTGAGGGGGTGGACCAGATCACGACCGCCATCGAGCAGGTCGGCCGGATCACGATCGACACCTCGGCCAATGCCGAACAGTCGCAGGACGTCGCCAGCACATTGTCCGCGGAAGCGGAGCGGATGGCGCTGCTGCTGGCGGAGTTCACGGTCGGCAATCGACCGTCGGCCACCGGCGCCCGCACGCCAGCTCGGGTGAAGCGCAAGCTGGCCCTCACGGCCTGAGTGTCCACGGCCGTGCGCACGCGCTGCGTCCCCAGGCAGAGCCCGGGAATGCGGCGCGTCGCGCATCCGAGCACCGCTTTTTCGCACGATCTGTTTCGTGCAACGCCTCCAACGCCGTGTCGATGACATGTTAGGGCACTAAAGCGATGAACGGTTGCAACCGACACTCTGACGGGATCGCCATGCGTACCATCCGGTACCTGGCTGCATGCCACTCAACCCGTGCCGTGTCGCGTGCTCGCAGCCTCATCACTCCCCACGGCGCTGTGGCGGCGCATTGCCGGCGTCGCACCGCTGCTGGCGCTGACGGCGTGCGCTCCCGTGAGCCGTCGCGGGATCGAGCCTTTGATTACGGATCGTCCCGATTTCACCGAGAGCACCGAGACGGTCGAGCGCGGGATGCGCCAGGTCGAAGCGGGCAGCACGTTCACCCGCACCCTCGACGAAAAAGGTGCCTCCTTCGGTGAGACGCTGATTCGGGTGGGTGTTGCGCGGACGGCAGAACTGCGCATCGGGCTCAACTCGTATGCGATGGCTCGCGCGGCCGGCGAGACAGTGCGCGGCTTCGAGGACGTCTCGCTCGGCGCGAAGTTCAAGCTCATGACCAGTGGCGGCGACGGCTCATGGAAGCCGGCGCTGGCCGTGATCGTGGCGTCGAGCCTCCCGACGGGTGCGACGCAGTTCCGGGCGCGCAAGCCGCAGCCGGAAGTGAAGTTCGGCGCGGCGTGGGACCTCACCTCGCGCGTCACGTTTTCGTCCAACCTGAACTACACCTACGTCAGCGAGACGGTTGGTGACTACAGCGAGTTCGCCGCCACCGGTTCGCTGGAGGTCGGATTGACGGATCGCCTCGGCTCGTACCTCGAGTACTTCACGTTCGTGCCTCGTGGCATCGACATCGTCAGCTCGCACTACCTGAATGGCGGGCTGACGTACGGCGTCACCGACAACCTGCAGTTCGATGTCCGAAGTGGCCTTGGGCTGCGACGGATTGCCGGCCCCGACTACTTCTTCGGACTCGGCATCTCGCGACGCTGGTAGTCCTTCGCTCTCCCCACCCGGAACCTCGCCCCATGCTGTCCACGCTCTCGTTGCGCGCCCGGATGCTCGCGGTCGCGCTACTCGGTGCCACCGGCACCATCGTCGTCGCGGCTGTCGGATACATTGGCCTCGACCGCAGCCTCAGCGCCACCGACGAACTCACGCAGGCGGCAGACCGCACCGCGAGTCAGGTCGAGAGAACGACGTCGTCGAGCGCTGCGAGCAACCGCGCGTGAGTGAACGGCTTGCTGAGCAGGGCAGTCCTGTTGCCGAACTCCGCAATGGCGGACGATTCCGCATTGCCGCTCACGAAGAGTACGGGCATCGTCGGTCGTGACTTGCGCAACTCGCGCACCATGTCTGTGCCGCACATGACGGGCATCCTGACATCGGTCACGACGCCAGCGAGTTCATCGCCCATCGTCGCAACCCTGGCCAGTGCCTCCTGACCGTTCCGTGCCTCGACCACGAAGTAGCCGGCCGACTGCAGCATCCGCTTCATGACGCTGCGCACGGCGTCATCATCCTCGACGAAGAGCAGCGTCCGCTGCGGCGCGGCAGCGAGCGGCGTGGCCGGTGCCGGCTCTGCGCTGGCGCTGCTGGCGCCGCGCGGAAAACGCATTCGGACAACGCTGCCATGGGGGAGCGCATCCTCCAGGCGAACGGCGCCGCGCAGGTTGGTGACGGCCCCGAACACCGAGGCGAGACCCAGGCCGGTGCCTTCGCCCACGTCCTTGGTCGTGAAGAAGGGCTCGAATGCGCGAGCCTTGACGTCGGTCGTCATCCCAGGGCCCGAGTCGATCACGGTGATCTCGACGCACGCACCGGCCACCAGCGGCGCCCAGCGAGCCGCCTCCTGATCCGACAGGACCACCAGTCGTGCCGCCAGCGTGATGCGTCGGTCAGCGAGACCACCGGCGACTGATTCGATCGCATCCCGCGCGTTGAAGGCGAGGTTCAGCAGCGCCTGCTCCAGCAGTGCCGCGTCGCCGTCGATGAGCAGTTCGCCCTCCGCTGCGACGCTGGTCTCGATCGTGATTTCGGCACCGAGGGTGCGCTGCAGGAGCGCGGCGGTGGACGCGACGAGCGCACGAACGTCCACCGGTGCCGCCGCCATCGGCCGACGATGACTGAACGCCAGCAGATGTTCGACCAGTCCCCGCGCGCGCTCGGCAGCGCCGAGGACCTCGGCCAGCTCGACCGGCTCCACCGCACGTGCGTCACGCCAGCGCTCACGCATGAACTCGAGGTTGCCGGTGATCACCGTGAGCAGGTTGTTGAAGTCGTGCGCGATGCCACTCGCCAGCCGGCCAACGGCCTGCAGCTTGTGCGCCTGCATCAGCTCACTCTCCAGGCGTGTCCGATCGCGCTGCACTCGAAGGCGGTCGGAGGCGGCGGCAACACGCGACGCCACGGCTGGCAGCAACGTGTCCGCCAGCGGCCACGCCCCCCGCTCCGTGCGGCAGACGACAATGGCCAGCTCGCCCCCGACGTTGAGCGGCACGGCACAGGCGCAGCCGACGCCATCCACCAGGGAGATCGGCATCACTGCCGCTGGTGCCGGCGTCTGCGCAATCGCCGTCTCGATCTGGCGCGGCCACCCCTCTGGCACCGGTGCCGCACCGGCGGAATGGTGATATCGCACAATCCACGGCTCCAACGACGAACTGCGCACACAGACGCTGCAGGACGCCGCGCCGGTGAACATCGCGATTTCACTTGCGGCACCGGCCAGCAGTTCATCGAACGTTGCCGCCGTGCGCGTGATCAGTTCCGCCAGCGTGCGCGCCGTCACGTCGCGTTGCACGGATACCCAGTGCGTATACCATCCCGCCTCGTTGGCCACCGGGACGATCTCGAATTCGACGTCGAACGGGATTCCGTCCTTGCGATAATTCGTGAGGCACACGCGCACCGCGCTCCAGCTTTCGAGCGCGCGGTGGATCCGCGCCAGTTCCGCCGCGTTGGTACGCGGGCCCTGCAGGATGCGCGGGGTCAGGCCGATGACCTCGTCGCTGCGGTACCCGGTCATCCGTTCGAACGCGGCGTTCACATAGACGATCCGAGGGCCCGGGCGATCAAACGGCTCGGCCTCGGTGATCAGGACCACGTCGTTCAACCCCGCAAGCGCGGCGCGAAGCACGGTGCCGTGAATATCGATCTGGGTGTCCGTCATCCGGCCATTGCCTCACTCCTGCGGTTCACCGCGCTGCGCCAAGCGGCAACGCCAACCATGAAGAATAGTGGACCGCGCCGTCCGCTGTCGCGTGCCGGGTCACGACTCACCCGTCAGCAACGGGAAGACCTCCGCCACCTGCTCTGTCAGCACATCCGAGATCGCGTCGACATCAGCGGTCGAGAGCCCCAGTGTGTCGAGAATGGCCGGATCGATCCTGCTACCCTCGACGGTGCGGGCGTACCCGATGCCCGCCTGCGCTGCGAGGTGATCGGCCACATGCACGATCGCGGTGAGCCTCCGCACTGGCTCGGGCAGCGCCATCGGACGATGGTGGTACTCGGACACCCGCTTGAGCGCCTCGGGGAACCGCCACGCGGCGCAGAGCGCGGCGCCGAACGCCTCATGATCGGCACCGATGTGCCGGACTTCGGCCTCGCGAAACGTCAGCTCCGGCATGGCCGCCAGGGCCTCGATCGCGAGCGTGAACGGCTCACGACATGCCTGCAGCTCGACGATGATCCCGATGTCGTGCATGAGGCCAGCCAGGAACGCTTCGCTCGGCTCGGCCCCCTTGGCGCGCGTCGCCACCAGCCGTGACGCCGTCGCCACCGCGATCGAGTGCTTCCACAAATCGCGGGCCTCGAATCCCCCTGGCACCGTGCCAGTCCGGAACATGCGCGTCAGGCTGGCCGCGATGGCGATGTTCTTCACCGCACCGAAGCCGAGCATGGCAATCGCCGTCGAGATCGACGTCACCTCACGACGCACGCCGTAGTAGGCAGAGTTCACGATCCGCAACACGCGGGCGCTCAGCGTGGGATCGTTGGCGAGGACGCGATTGAGGTCGTCGCCGGTGGACTGCGGATCCTCTGCGATGCGCATCACCTCGAGCGCGATCTCGGGCAGGGTGGCGAGTTGCCCCGCGCGTCCGATCGCCGCGGCAATGAAGTCTGCGGTCGGGAGAGCGGCGACACCCATCAGGGAGCAGCCAGCCGGCTGACAATCAGCTGTGCCACGTCGGCTCCGGCCATCGGCCTGCCGAGCAGATAACCCTGGCCGTATGCGCAGCCGAGCGCCTGCAGCAGCACCAGCTGGTCCTCGTCCTCGATTCCCTCGGCCACCACCTTCAGGCCCAGATTGTCAGCCAGCGTCACCACGGCGTGGAGCAGTGCCGCGAAATCCCGGCCACGGCCGGCGTTCGCCACGAACGCCCGGTCGACCTTCAGCACATCGAGCGGGAACTCCTGCAGGCATGAGAGCGAGGAGTACCCCGTCCCGAAGTCATCCATCGCGAGCTGCACTCCAGCCGCACGGAACTCCGCCAGCAGCACCAGGGCCGCGTCGCGCTGCTGCATGATCTGGGACTCGGTCACCTCCAGCTGCAACTGGTCGGGACGCATACCACATTCGCGGACCACATCCAGCGTGCGCTGCACCAAGGTCGTCTCGGAGAGCTGCACGCGGGAGAGATTGACGCTGATCCGCGCCGGCGCGTCTGCTCCCAGTTCGCGATGCCATTGCATGAAGGTCGTGCACGATTCGCGCAGAATGAACTCACTGAGGGGCAGGATCAGCCTGGTTTCCTCGGCGATCGGGATGAACTGGGCCGGCGACATGGGTCCACGGGTGGGATGCGTCCAGCGCACGAGCGCCTCGGCGCCGACGATGGCCCGCGTCTCCAGCGACACGATCGGCTGATAGACCATCGTGAGCTGATCCGTGCCAATGGCATCACGCAGGTCATTCTCGATGTCGATGCGCTGGCGCACCGCGTCGCGCATCTCGGTGGTGAAGGCGACATGGCGTCCCTTCCCCGTGGCCTTCGCCTCGTACATCGCGATGTCGGCGTCACGCAGGATCTCGGCCGGTGAGCCGTAACCGGCCGTACTGTACACCATCCCGATGCTGGCCGAGGAACGGACGAGATGCGCCCCGAGCTGATACGGTTCCGCCAGCGCGACGAGCAGTCGATCGGCGATCCGCGTGGCTACGTCCGGCGAGGTGACCCCGTCCAGCAGCACCACGAATTCGTCACCACCGAGGCGGGCCACCGTGTTGCCCGAGGCTTCCCGCAAGGTCGAGTCGGTCGCCCGCAAGTTGCTGCGCAGGCGGCCCGCGATCGATTTCAGCAGCAGGTCGCCGACATCGTGCCCGAGGCTGTCGTTCACCAGCTTGAATCGGTCGAAGTCGAGGAACATCAGCGCGAAGCCGTATCCGAGCTCGATGCCGGTGCGCGCCAGCGCGATGCGCAAGCGGTCCGTGAGGAGCGCGCGATTCGCGAGGCCGGTGAGCTTGTCGAGGCGGGCGGCGACGGTGAGTTCGCCCATCATGCGCTGGCGCTCCAGCACCGAGCCGACCCGTGCGCGGAGCTCGGCGCCGGTGAACGGCTTCCGGATGTAGTCGATCGCCCCGGCCGCAAAGCAGGCCGAGAGCGTGGCGCTGTTCTCGCTGCCGGTCTGCATGATGACCGGCAACTCGGACGTGTCGGCGTCTCCCTTCAGCCAGCCCAGCACTTCGATGCCGTTGGCGCCGGGCATCTCGTTGTCGAGCAGCACGAGATCCGGATGCGACGTGCGCACCAACGCCAGACCATCCTCGCCGCTCGTCGCCGATTCGATGCGCGCGCCAAGCGGTTTGAGCATCGCGCCGACGAGGGCGTGGATGGCAGGATCGTCATCGATGAGGACGACGCGCGAGTCTGTGGACAGCTCTGGCATGTCAGCGTTTACAAAGGATGCCGGATCAGGTGCGGAGGTGCCGTACCTGTATGGGCCTCAGTATCGGCTGCTGCGGTGCATCCACGCACCGCAGCATCGCAGAGTGCGATGAGGTGGTCCACGGCGGACTCCACCTCGTTCTGCGTGCCGCCGGCAGAGGCGAAGCGCTCCACGGTGCGCGCGGCCTCGGTGATCGGGTCAAATCCGTAGCCCCCCGCGGCCCCCTTCAACTGGTGGGAGATCGACTTCAGTGCATCACGATCCGCTGGCGCACGCGAGCCGTCGAGCGCCGCCATGCGCTGCGCGAGCTGTGCGACGAACTGCTCGACGAGGGGGCGCATGTCCGGGTCATCGGCCAGATCACTCACCAGCGGCGCGAGCATGGCCGCAGGCGTGGTGTCGCGTGGGCCCTGGTGCGCCGGTTCCGGTACGACATTCTCCACATCGGGGCCCAGCGTCTGCCATGCACCGTCGGCGGCGAAGGCCGTGCCGGCATCGAGCTCCAGCCCTTTCTGCAATTGCGTCGTCCGATCCGGTGTCACGCCCATCCAGCGCGCGCAAGTGGCCAGCAGCAGGCGACGGTCGATGGGCTTGGTGGCGTAGTCGTCGCAGCCGGCGTCGAGGCACTTCCTGCGGTCCTCGGCCATCGCATGCGCCGTGAGGGCGATGATCGGCATCGGTGAGCGCCGCGCACGCAGCGTCCGGGCCAGCGTGTAGCCGTCCATCACGGGCATCTGCATATCGGTCACGAGCAGATCATAGGGCTCCTGCGCGCGCTCGGCTTCGTCGAGCATGTCGAGTGCGATGCGCCCGTTGCCCGCGATGGAGACCTGGGCGCCGGCACGGCCAAGATGGTACGCGATCAGGCGCTGATTGTCCTCGCCATCCTCGGCCAGCAGAATGCGACCTCGCAGTACCTGCAGGCCGGCCTGTTCCGTCGGCAGGATCTCATTCTCGACACAGGCATCGAGGTTCGAGACCAGGACGGCGTCGTGGCACGATTCGAGTGGCAGTTCGAGCACGAACCGTGACCCCTGGCCCGGCGCCGAGAGCTCGAGCGTCACATCGCCTCCCATCAGCCGCGCCAGTCGGCGGCAAATCGTGAGGCCCAGTCCCGTGCCACCGTGCTGCCGCGTGACCGAGGCGTCCGCCTGCGTGAACGGCTGGAAGAGCTTCGCCGCCTGCTCCTGCGTCATGCCAGGCCCGGTATCGGAGACGGCGATTCGAAGCACCGGTGCCTCCCGGTGCTCCACCTGCTCCACCGATGCGCAGACGTCGATCCGACCGGTCATGGTGAACTTCACGGCGTTGCCCACCAGGTTCAGCAGGATCTGTCGCAGGCGTGTCGGATCGGTCAGAATCCGGTCGGGAACCGGCGTCGTGAGCGCGCTGTGCAGGATCAGGTCCTTGGCGGCGGCGCGGGAGCGCATCAGGCTGTCCACGTCGAACAGCAGGCGCGGCAGGCCAGTCTCGAACTTCTCGACGATCAGCTTGCCGGACTCGATCTTCGACAAATCGAGCACGTCGTTGATCACCGTCAACAGATGCTCGCCAGCGCGGCGGATGGTGTGCAGCGCGTTCACACCACGCGAGTCCGGATCGACGGTGGAGAGTTCTTCGCTGAGGATGTCCGCGTAGCCCAGGATTGCCGTCAGCGGGGTGCGGATCTCGTGGCTCATGTTGGCCAGGAATTCGCTTTTTGCATGGCTTGCCAATTCAGCGCGCGCCGCCAGGTCGTTGGAGCGCACGGTCTCGGCTTCCAGATACACGTTCACCTCGCTCAATCTCTCGCTGGCCGCCTCGGCCGCGGTGCGGGCATCCTGCAGTGCCGCCTCGCGTTCCACCTCCGCCGTCACATCGGCCACGGTGCCGTACACACCGATGATGTTGCCCTCGGAATCTCGACGCGCGCGTCCGTTCCCGCGCACGAAGCGGATCCCATTGTGCCCGAGCCGTGTGCGCAGCACCAGCGAGTACGATTCGCCGGTCTGCGCCGCACGATCGACTGCCTCGCGCAGCCGGGCTTCGCTCTCGTCATCGTAGTCGCCTTTGATGTGTGAGTAGTCCGGTGGCCCGTCGGCCTCGTCGCGGCCGAAGAGCGCGTACACCTGTTTCGACCACTCGATCTGACCGCTCGCGAAACCGAACGACCAGCTGCCGATGCGCGCCACCGCCTGCGCTTCCTCGAGCAGCATCGAGGCCCGCTGGAGGCGGGCCTCCGAATCCTTCTGCGGGGAAATGTCGAAGCGGATCGACACGTACTTCTCCACCCGGCCATCACTGCCGAGGTACGGCACGATGGTGCTGTCCACCCAGTAGAGTGTGCCATCGCGGCGGCGATTGCAGATCTCGCCACGCCACGGTTTGCCACCGGCGATGGTCCGCCACACGTCGACCCAGAAGCGCTTGGGGTGGGTTCCGGAATTGAGCAGCCGGTGGTCCATGCCGATCAGCTCATCGCGCGAGTAGCCGCTGATGTTGCAGAAGCCCGTGTTGACGTCGGTGATGCGGCCGGCGCGATCGGCGACGGACAGGATCGAGTGCTCGTCGAGCGCCGCACGGAGGGCGGCCACTTCGCGCAGCGCCGCCTCTGCATCCTGCCGCGCGTGCACCAGCGCCAGCTCGGTGTTGCGCGCCTCCTGAATGTCCTGAATCGATCCGGCCAGCCGCAGCGGCCGTCCGCTGGCATCGCGCTGCGCCTTGCAGCGCAAGCGGAACCAGCGGTACGCCCCATCGAGCTGCTGCAGCCGCAGTTCGATATCGCAGAGGCGATCGGCCCTCAGCACGGCATCGAGCGCGTCCAGCGTGGGAGCACGGTCATCCGCGTGCACACGCGCCTGGAAATCCGGCACCGTGATCGGTGCTTGCGCACTGACATCCTCATACCCGAGCAGCGTCCAGAGGCGTGGCGAGAACCAGATATCGTTCGACGAGACATCCCAGTCCCACAGGCCATCGCTCGTACCGGCGACCGCCGCCTGATAGCGCTCCTGCGCGGAGCGCGCGAGTGCCGCGTGGTCCTTCGCCTCGGAGATGTCCACGTTCACGCCGAGAGCCCGGATCGGTTGCCCATCGGCATCGCGTTCGGTCACGCGCCCCACGCCGATCACCCACGCCCACGTGCCATCCTTCCGACGCAGGCGGTGCTCGCACCGATACTCTGGCGTCCGTCCCTCAAAGTGGCCTGCCACGAGCTGCGCCACGAGGGCGGCATCATCGGGATGGAGCAGGCGCTGCCACATGGCCGCCGACGGCTCGAACTCCGCGACGTCGTACCCGAGCATTCTGGCGCAGCCATCGCTGTACACCACACGCCCGGAAGGGATGTGCCAATCCCACGTCCCGATGCCGGCGCCGTGGACCACCAGATCCATGCGACGATCATGCTCGAGCTGGGCAGTGATGTCACCGAAGCTGGCCACCACCGACGTCATGTCACCATTCGGCCTGCGCAGGACTGCCGTGCTGACGGAGATCCAGCGGCGTGTTCCGTCGGGCAGCCGGATGCCGTGCACGAAGTCCCGCAGCGGCGTGCCGGCGTGGAGCGTGACCATCACCGGTGTTTCGTCCGGCGGCAACGGCGTGCCATCGGCGCGGATACTGCCCCAGCGCGGATCGATTGCAGCACGCCCGCGCAACTGGTCGTCGGACAACCCCAGGATGCGGGCTGCCGCCGGGTTCCACTGCAGCAGCGCCCCGTCGGTGCCAGCCAGCACGACCCCCTCGGAAAGCGTCTCAAAGATCGAGGACAGGCGCTCGCGCTGCTCCACCTGATCGGTGATGTCCGTCTCGATCGCGGTGAAGCCGGTGAGCGTGCCCGTGTCGCTGAAGATCGGCTGAATGTCGAGGTCGAGCCAGTACTCGCGACCCTGCTTGCTCCGGTTGACGATTTCGCCCCGGAACGGAAGCGCGGCATCGAGCGCGGCGCGTATCGCCCGTCGCGTTTCCGGGGCGGTGCGCTCGCACTGCAGGACGGCGCCCGGCGAGCGGCCGATGACCTCCTCCAGCGTGTAGCCAGTCACCCGTACGAAGCCCTCATTCACCCATGTGATCCGACGGTTCGCATCGGTGAACACGACCGCATTGGAGGTCCGTTGCGCCGCCATCGACAGCGTGAGCAACTCCTCGCTGCGCGCCTCAGCCTGCGCGTGCTGCCTGGCGATCAGGCGCACCAGCGGCTCGACGACAACGACGCCGGCAATCGCAAACAACAGGAGCAGCACAGACATCAGGCCGTACGTCATCTTCACGCGGCGGTCACCGTGCATGCGTGACGCCTCCTGCAACGCCGCCACGGCGCGCTCGACGCGCGTGCGATACACGTCGGCGAACTGGAGCACCCCCGTCGCCTGTCGTGGCGCATCGGCCCGACCCGCCGCCAGTGCGGCAGCGGCGGCGAGCATCCTGGCCAGCGGCTCGGCACCCGCGTGCAGATTTTCCTGGACCGGCGCAAGACTCGGCCCCTCGACGAGCGCGATCGAGTCGACGAGGTGTCGCAGCTCGCGGGCTTCGCCCTCCAACTGGCGTGCGGCGCCACTGAGCCGCTCGGCATTGCGGTCCGTCGCGCCGGCGGTCGCCTCGCGGGCGATCACCTGACTGAGCATCTGCTGCCGCGCGGCAAGGTTCAGCACTCGCGTGTCTGCCGACCCGCGTCGCGCGGTCTGCGCCTGCGTCCACAACCCAACGCTGACCGTGACCGCCAACCCGGCCAGCATGCCGAGGATCACGCCACGCACCTTACGGTGCGGGCTGCCCCGCATCGGCGTGCGCGCTCCCATGATTGGCCTCATCACGACCGTGTCAGAACGAGCTCAGGAGGTCATCGGCACTCGAGGCATCATCGTCGAACGGGATCAGCGCGGCTGCACTGCTGTTGGACGACATGGTGCTCGCAACGCCAGGGCCGGCTTTGGCACGCGGCTTCTTCGCGCTGCGCGGGGCTGCCGAAGGCTGAGGGGGCCGTCCCGATCCCACGCTCACGCGCGACACCGGTTCAGGGCGGCGCGGCGGCGCCGCGGCCAGCATCGGCTCCTCGAACTCCGTCACCGTGAACTGTGATGCCAGCTCGTGCATCTCGCGCGCCTGCGCCGAGAGCTCGGCGGCCGCACTGGCCGACTCCTCGGCGTTGGCGGCCGAGCGCTGGGTCAGCTGTCCGATCTGGCTCATCGACTGCGTCACTTCGGCCAGTTCCCGCTCCTGCGACACTGCACCCTCGGCGATCTCATTCATGATCGCGGCGGCACCCTGGACGCCTGCGCGGATGTCCTCGAGCCGGCGCTTCACGCTCTCGTTCAGGGTGACGCCCGTCTCCGCCTTCGCCACCGATTCCTCGATCAGCGTGGCCGTGTTGCGCGAAGCTTCCGAGGCGCGAATGGCCAGGCTGCGGACCTCGTCGGCCACCACCGCAAAGCCTTTGCCCGCATCCCCGGCACGCGCCGCTTCCACCGCCGCGTTGAGCGCAAGCAGGTTCGTCTGGAACGCGATCTCATCGATCGTCTTCACGATCTTGGCCGTCGCGTCAGCCGACCGCTTGATCTCGGCCACCGCATCGGCCAGCGCCACCATCCGCTCCACGCCCTGCTCCGTGGACGTGTTGGCGCGCTCCATCGCGGCGCGCGCCTCGCGGGCATTGGCGGCATTCGCCTTGGTCCGCTCGTCGACGATACGGATGCGGTTCGTGACCTGGTCCACCGCCCCTGCCTGATCCGAGGCGCCGCTGGCCAGTTCCTGACTGCCGTCGCCGATCTCGCTGGCGGCCGAGTTCACCTGCTCGATGGCCATGGCGAGTGATGAGAATACCTGCGCGATGTTTTCCAGCGCCATGTTCAGCGACTCCTTGATCGCCCCGTGTTCACCGCGGTAGTTGCCCAGGACGCGGGCCGAGAGGTCACGATCCGCCACCCGCTGCAGCACGTCCCTGGCTTCGGTGAGTGGCTCCACCACCGCATCGAGCATGGCATTGGTGCCATTGATCAGCTCGAAGTACGCACCCTGGAACTGCGAGGCATTACCCCGCTTGGAGAGATCGCCGTGCTTCGCCGCTTCGATCACTGCATTGGCCTCGCCGACGATGCCACGCAGGGTTTCTGTCGCACGGTTGATGCTGCGCGAGAGCACGTCGTGCTCCGAGCGCACCTGCACCGTGGACGAAAGGTCGCCGGAGGCGAGACGGTCAGCCGCCTGCGAGATTACGCCGATGTATTCAACCAGGCCACGGAACGCCGTGCCGAGGGTGCCAATCTCGTCGCGGCTGGTGACCTCGATCTGTTGGCCGATGCGGCCGCTGGCGATC
>Ga0163154_10006930_pt1 | contig 13684 bp, 20 predicted proteins | sample OliLakLV19MP9P1_FD_148649 | JGI IMG/M metagenome (GOLD analysis project Ga0163154, IMG submission 148649) | Freshwater microbial mat bacterial communities from Lake Vanda, McMurdo Dry Valleys, Antarctica - Oligotrophic Lake LV.19.MP9.P1 | ecosystem: Environmental > Aquatic > Freshwater > Lake >... | reverse complement strand
ACCAAGAACTGGCTACCAACCGCGCCTTGCAAGCGCCCATTTACCAACGGGGCGTTTCTTAACTCATTGTAGGTTAAAGAAACTTTTTCCGTGTTGTACGGCGATGTGAGGGTAAATTCAATCGGAACATCCCGTGCATTTGAAGCGTTTATGCCCAAACTAGCAACTGGGGTCACACGGGTTAGAGGACCGTAAGGCGCAACAATTGCCGCCGCAAAATCATCAATCACTGCCGCAAAAATGATTCGCTTGGAATTGGTGGCATTTGTCAATTGGTCGTAGTTCAGTGTGACAGAACTGATATTGTCGTAACCAAAAGGTACGGTTACGACAAAGTTTTGAGTGTTGTCAAGCTGAGGACTTTCAACATTAGTTATGCGTGTCGCAGGTCCAAAAGCCAAAACTGGAATCGCGGCACTTGCGGCGTTTACTTGTGCATTGGTTATATTAGGCATTTACTTTCGCCTCAACTTTCTGTTTTTTGACTGGTTGCTTTTTAACAGGAACACTTGCGGTTGCCAAATTGCGTTTTTCCATTTCGCGTACCAACTCGGCATCACTTAAAGTGATAGCGCCAAGATTGTTAAATACCTCATCCATAGTACGACCTTGTTTGAGGGCAAGCGCTACGCGCTTGTCACTAGTTGCCGAATAATAAATGTGGTTCTTACTCGAAAAAGCCGAGTTGTTAATTAACCGCTTAGCTTCTACCTCGGTAAACAGAACAGGGAATTTATCCCCCAATGGTGGTGTGAAAACAATGCTTTCACCGTACATAATCGGATGAGGGCGGCTCTCCCGCCCATCACCCCCAATGTAGTACAATTCAATATTCCGCTCGTCAGTCATTTATGTTTCCTTTATGGGAAGGCAGGAGAAAGAATAGCTACGCCAGCATGAGCAAGTGCGCCTTCATAAGCCCAGAATTCTTTAGATAACTCGCTTGGGCTTTCGTAAATAATATCCCCACGAATCGGCACGGTAACGTTATTGATTCGTCCTTGTAGACGTTGCATTTTTGTCACAAGACGGCATTTTGCTTCCATGTTCATGTGCCAGCAACTTCCAACTGTTTCGTATGTTTGAAGGAACAGACCGTCCATCAACACAGCAGAATCCATAAATGTGGGCAATGGAACTTGGCGGAAATCAACATATTGATTTTCGAGAATATTCATTGACCCAAAGCGACGTGAAATAACGAGAATATTACCAGTGACAGCCGCAATTTCAACATCACTCGCGTTAAGAACAGTTGCTTGAACACCAAGACGGTCTTCAGGAATAATAGGTAGTTGATAAGCCCCGTATTGGTACGAGCCAATACCAAAGCCACCAGTTGTATATTCTTGATATCTGCGTTGCCACGCATCGTCCGAAGTGTTATATGCAATTTGAGTGTTGCCAGTAACGCGAGTATAAGGTTCGCCAGATGCTAGGGTTTCCGCTAAGAACACCCACATTTCAGGGTGCATGGCAATGCCAATGTCACCCTGAGCAGGAGTATGCCCTGCATTGATGTGGCGTTCAATGATTCGACGAACCACATCGTTTAGTAACAACAAAATAGAGTTTGCGGTTACTTTTGAAGATGCGTTAATAATTAGAGGGTCTTCGCCCACGCAACTACCCAAGCCAATTTTGCGCGAGGCTACATAGCCTGGAGTAAAAAGCTCAAGTAACCCGTCGCTTTGCCCATTACCAACATTGCCCAACAAACTATTCCCATGAAGGACGTTCCAGTTCATGTGGTTTTCGGAGTAATAAGCAAGCCCTGACATAACCCATGCTTCGTCATTGTCAAAGCGCAAGCCCATAAATTCAGACCCACGCACGGGGAATCGGTCGAATTTATCGCAATAACTAATGCCGCCCATGCCACCAGCCATTAACGGGTCGTCTTTGCTCGAAAAAGTAAAGCGCGAATAAGGGATGTCGTACTCACAAATATCAATTTTCATCCCAGCGCCTGCAAAGTTACAGGCTTCGATTACGCCTTTTGCGTTGTTGAAGTCTGTGTAGCTTTGGCTTCCGTCATACCCTGTAGGCAATGCGTAGCTCAAATGGGCAACGTTTTCATTCCATGTGTTTTTGCGGGTGGTGGGAATGAATCGGTTAAGGGCGTTTCCGCCTTTCAGCATCAGGCTCATTGGGTCGCTTGCACACTCCGTAAAGAGAGTTTTGGGCGAGTTGAACATGTAGCTTTGGGTTGGATAATTCTGGAAGGTTGGAACTGCTACTGATTCAGTAACCATTATTGTCTACCTGGCGCTTTCAGAATAAAGCCTGCTGTTCCACCAAACACAGGGCGCTGAGTAGATTCGGCGGGTGGTTTTGGGGCAACTGCGTGAGTGGTCTTTCCAGCTTGGATTTCAAAGCTGGATTTATTGGCTTCTTGGCGGAAAATTTCGCCAAACGACTTAATCATGTAGGGCAGGGTAGCCTGAATGGATTTAACGGCAGTTTCAATATCGCTCATTTGGCTAATCAAAGCCTCATTTTGAGATTTCAAAGCGTTAAGTTCTGCAAGCAACTCTGGCACGATGGTTTCTTCTGTCTTAACTGGTGTAATGCTGGCAATGGCGGATTTCACGTTATCTGGGATAAGTGATTCGTCATTGGGCGCATCCACATCCAATTGAGTGGCGTGTTCGTCAATCATTATTGTCTCCTGTAATGCTTTCTCTAAAATAGATTTGGTGAGTACCCCAGCATTTGGGTTGGCAGGTGATGGTGTGAAAGACAGTTCTACCGTGTGCCATTTGCTGATTCTACCTAATTGTTGTGAGTCAAGTTCGCGGTATTTTGCGCCACTTGAAATGTCAAGTAGTCCGTCCTCTACCATTTCCTTAATCGCGTTAATGTACTTTTCGCGCTTGTCTAAGATAATGTTGTAGATAACGCCCTCTTCGGTTGTTTCAGCCTTACGCGCAACGCCCAAGATACGTCCCTTAAAGGCGCGTGCGAGGTAAGCCGACTTTTCTAATTCTTCGACATCATCATTGGCGGGGTAAAATTGGTTATGGTTGTAATAAACCAAGACCTCATTTAACATGCCGTTGTCAGTTGATTTATCGAAGTATTGGTTGTGTAAATCCAGCTGGTCGTTATTGCCAAAGGGTATGCCAATAACGGGGATGGTAATATAATCCTCATCCACGCTAATTGACTTTACATATCCCTTTTGAGTTGCAATAAAGTTTGCCTTTTCGGTCATACTCTACATCCTTCGCGCAAAGCGCACTTTCCAAATACATTGTCGTTGCGTAAAACATAACCATCTTCTGTTTCCGCGTTACCGAGTACCCATGCGCGGTAGTTGTAGCGCATTACATAACCCTTTGCCTGCAACTGTCTCATATAATTACTGACAGTCCGCTCGGCATAGCACTCTCTTTGAGAAAGTGCCTTTGTGGTGGCAAACTCGCTACCCAGATAGTCCATCACGTTTAGAAAAAACTCTTGAATGTGAATGGGTATTTTATCTAGCGCCATCTGTCCTACTATAAACTGTTCGCGTGGCTGTAAGGTTGCGAAACTGTATTTTTTATGCGACATCGCTATTCCTGACTGAAAACATAATTAAAAATAGCATAATGTTCTTCGTTTGTTAAACCCTCATAACTGTTACGGACTTTATCCGCAATGCCAAATACATTTGAGTCGCCCGCCGACTTTTCCAAAAACTTCTCTGCATTAAAGCGCCGTGATTCCCCCACAACATCAATCACCTTTGGTGCAGATTTTTTCTCTGCTTCGATTTCACGCTTAATCAAATCGGTTATTTGAAACACTTTATTGCGTTGGTCAACAACTAAGCCGTCTTGATTATAAGCAACTTCGCCATAATCAAGTTCGTGCGATTTGAATCCTTCGCTTTCAACAATGACCTGTCCTTGAAGGTTTTGCAAGTCAGGTGGCATAATGCCTTCGTGTCTACCCCAAGCAAGCGCAGTTTCCATTGTGAAGTTAGGGTCGCCAATTTCCAAAAGGTTTTTAACTGCTTCACTGAAAGACAACAGTACCTCTGCGCGTGCCTTCCGTGTGGCAACATCTACCTCTTCGATAAACTCAAAGCGCAAGTTAGGTCCGAATTGCTTTAACATTCCGCTACGGTTAATCATTTCCTGTTCTGTACGAATGAAGATGTTCGGACCTTTAACCGCTTGACGCTGTTCGTTAATCTCTTCTAATGAGCGGTTTGTGAATTCATCCTTAGACCAGAAATGGCGCAACGCCAAACCTAAGCCAGCTGAAATTTGATTGGCATAATAGAAATCGAATCGCTCACGATTAAAATCATCAGGGATATTGGCTATCCCCAAACGATGGAACATATCCTTTACAGGCATTTGACCGTAAGTGTCAACATAAAGAACGGGGATTTGATTGCTATCTGTTACGGGCTTATCCCAAATAGCCATCATCTCTTCTACTACCTGTGCCATGTCTTTAGCGGCTTGCTTGCTACCGACTGCGACAATATCGCGTATCTTACGACCATCAGCAGACGCAAGGTCGTGTTCACGGATAAGCCAAGCTAACATGGCTGTTGGAATAATAGATGCTAGGGGCGCACTAAAGTAACCATGCCCACCTTTGGGTACGGGATGATGCACATACACTTGCGATTCAGGATACTTTTGCTCATTAAAGTAGTGCCACTCGCGGTTTGGGCTTAAATAGAAATGACACCACGCAGGGTCAAGATATTCAAGTGGTTTGCCCGCATCCCAATAAGCAAGTGTCCGCCCAATGGTTACATAATCCAAGTAACGCCGTCTTAAGAATTGAGGGAATCCTAACTCTACACGACCGTCATAGTAATTCAGCGTTACGGCATTATTGATATAATCTATAGCGCGTCCAGCACCCCTCGAATTGGCTTTGGTTGTTATGATGCGCCATTCTCTTGAAGATGCAAGTTGTTGTGCCACACCAATAGCTTCTGGTAGTAGGGGATAGCGCGGGTAATCCTCATCTCGAAACTGACGACCAACTTCAATAACTTGTCTTTGGTTTTGACGCGCAGATTTCCATCCAGGTGCGTGCAACAATGGATTCTGCTCGTATAGGCTTCCACCAGGTCTCATAGTCTGACTCCAATTTTTTCTCGAATATATACAATTCCACTTTGCCCAAACATATTAACCCAATCGGGCAATTCCCAAACAAGCGATAACGTATCGCAAATATCATCATGCTTGCCCGATGGAAAGTCTAAGAGTTCCCCGACCATTGTGTTGTAAAGGGGCATTGATGTATTGAAGTAAACTTTACCTGATTGGACATAACCCGCAAACGAATCAAGTCTATCGGCTTTGCTTTTGTGCCTTAGCTTAACCGATGTAGTCTTTATTTCAGGTCTCAAGTCGCCTAAATATTGCCGTTCATGTTGCGAATCTGCATCTTCAAACACAATTTGCTTGACATTCCCATAAACAGATTGTATGTCGTTGTAGAACTCTACCAACCTATCAATTTTATCGGCAACCCTTTCAGACTTAAAGCGCAGACAGTCAAGTACATACACCTGAAAGGGCGATAATTCGTCTTTGCCAATTGCCGTGTAAACTGTGTAGTCAGATAAGGCGGATGAAGTATGGGCAAAGTCTACAGATATAACGACCTGTTGTAATTGAGGCATTGGGTTAGGGATTTGTCTACGCAAATCGTCCAGATTAAACTCGCCGTTGGATGCCGCCGATGGATTAACCATGTAAAGCATTTGCCAAGCATAAGAATCCTCACCACCAGCTTCCTCTTTTATTTTTTGCACCTCTTTAGCGCTAAAAAACTCAGGGTATGTTGGGTTGCCATTACTGTCAACAATTGGGGTTATAATATTGTACCAAATGGGGTCGCCGTTGGCACGCAACAGTTCAGACAATCTCCCAGAAAGGTCGTTTGGATGAAACCGATTGCTCATGTTTACCATTTTGGGGAGTGGTGAAACCTTTGAAACGGTGAGTCGTGATTTGATATTGTTTTGAAAGATGCGATAAATCTTGGCGCGTAATTCTTCGGTAGTGCTGTTAACTTCGTTGTGAATATCATCCGAAAAAATCGCGCCTGTAATACGCGCCCCCAAAATGCTTTGAGAGGTGAGTCCGCAAGCCAGCACGGTTGCATCTTTGCCTTCTCCGTATTGGCTTAAGCGCGATTGCCACGTACTGTAATTTAATGGGGATTCATTTTTGGAGTCTACGCGCCATTTTGTGGAATACACATTGAAACGAGTGGCATTACTTTTGCGCTTTTTATCTATGGCAACATGAGGAAATATCAGTTTGTACGTAGCATCATTTTCAATGTAACGCCTGACCTCATCAAGCCGTTCAGTTGCCTTAGTTTCAGAAGCACAAACTATCAGAAAGGTTAAATAAGGTTCTTGACCGATACGCCACGCTATCCACAATTGCATCAAAGTTGTTTTACCACAACCAGGAAAAGTCGAAATGTTAATAAGCTGGGTCTTTCTGTCATTAATGACATCAAACCATTCTTTATGAATGGGCATGAGTTTTTTTTGCTCGCCTGTCATGACACGAACAAACCAATCAAAATCCTCACGCGCCCTCTTAAGCAAATAGGCTTCCGCTAGTTCTTGAGGAACGAATCTCTCTTGAGGAACTTTAATCACGGCTCACCAATTCTTCAACTTTTTCAATTCTGTATTCGGATAAGGTAACATCCTCAGCATCTATGACAATTTCATCCAAATTAATATAGCCTTCCTCGCGCATGGCGTTCACCGCAGTAAGGTACAAAGCCGAGTTGCTGTTTATAAAACTCGCACTGCCGTTGTTCTGAATATTCACCGATGCTTTTGGTGCAACCAATTCCGATTGCAACTTAATAGTCTTCATCAGTATTTCGTAGGGGCGTGGGTCAAATGTGCCTTCCTCAATCATCGCTGTAATTTTGGCAATCATCGGCGCAATTGAATACTGTTCCAATCGTTCATACCCTAAAATCGCCGACTTACCTCTAAGCATCATGAGTCCGTCTTGTGATTGTTGAAGCTGGATTTGCAAATAGCTTCTGACAACTTGTACAGTACAATTAAACTGAGTCGCAATTTCTCTTTCGTTTTTGCCAGAAAGCATTAGTTTGTACATCGCGGTTGCAAGGTCAATATCTCGAACTTTATGTCCAATTTCATTTGACTTATTGGGGCGATGTCCCATGCCCAATAATGGGGTTAATTCGTTTAGGGTTTTTTTAGTCTGACCCGATAGTTTGCGCGAGTGTTTCTTTCGACCTTCTGGTTTTATGGGGTCTATAACTATCTCTGGCAATTTCTTTTCGTCAGGCATCAATATAAACTCTCAATCTACTTGATATAAAGCCGTAGGCTAATTCACTGTAGCTCGCAGGGAAGCTAACTCCCTCCTTGCCAAACCATTCAATGCGAACCTTATTATTGATTGGGTATTGCCCACTCCACTGAATCCCTAGTTGATTCGCTAGGGATTCGTAATCGCTTGCCTTTAAGGTCATTTGTGTTCTACAGACACAGGGGCTGTGAAAGATTATTGCGTTAAGGCTTTTCTTTAGGACTCGCCCACATACATCACAACTCCACATCGTGGGGCTAGAAACGGTCGGCGCAATATCACCCAACAGTGTCATGCGATACCGCTTGCCCCTCGTTACATATTCTTCTCTACTAAGCGGTTTTCGTGCCATTTAATATCGCATCCTAATTTTTTTATGGTATAATAAAAACTCAAAAAGGAGAACTTTCCATGAATAGAGTTTATACTATGGCGAATAAAATATCGGATGAAGTGGTAAAAAGTATGCTAGAAGAATACAAAGTTAAGGTACATGGGTTTTTTGAAACGAAGGGGCTTTTAACTGTTTTTAGCTTTGCAACCGACCAGCGATGTGTGAGGCTTACTTATTTGAACGATGAATTGCTAATGGGCATTAATCCTATAACAGTTATAGACCAGCTTGTAGACGGCTTTAGATTATAACGTAACGTAGTTCTTCAACATTGTGCTGGTTAAAGGCTTCTAGTAGCGCTTGCGCTGTTTCAAAGTGGCTTCGGTTAACGAGATAGTCATTAACATGCACATCTATGCGATAATATTTTACAGCATCAATGTGGCTAAAGGCAATATCAATGTGCAGGGAATTTTGGATTCGACTGAACATAACTTTTTTTCTATCCATAATGTGGATAATCAATTCGTTAAAATTCAATTTTAACCTCTCTTTCTTTAATCACTATACGCCTGTTGGCGGAAAGTGATTAAAGTATTTCAGCTTTTGCAAGCGGCGTATCACCGCGTATGTGATAGGGTCTACGGCGCGTATAGTGATACTCCTACCTTTAGGTGTCCATAGAGTACAGAAACGCCGTAGGGCAAACCAGCCCTCGTATAGGTCGTCATTCTCTTTATCGTAGTAGGTAAAAACGCGCCATTTGCGTGGAATGTGTTTCATCAGTTTTAGCATTATTTAACCCACCTTTTCTTAAAGGCATCCCACGGGGAGGTTTGGTTGTTGTTTACGGGCAACCGCTTTGTTACCTCATCTATATCAAACCCCTCTTCTCTCTGATTGGGCGACTCTGTTTCATTCAGGAGTCGGAAAGCCTCCTCTTCAGTAAGTTTGCTTCCGCTTTTGTTTTGTTTTTTTAGTCCCATTTCATTTTCCTCAATCTCTCTTCAGTTTTTAGTATTTGCGTCTCTATTGAATATGAAGTTGCACGTCAGTTCTAGTATATCCAAACATGAAGAATAATCTCCAACGCGATATTTTTCTATAATAGATTCTCTCATTTCAGCGTAACTTCCATAAAGGTTGTTAAAATGGAAACCCCAATCTGTTTGAATCCCATTATTGTATACGGGAGAAGCATAGATGTTATCAAGAAACCCTTTGTATTCAATACTGATGGATGGAATTGAGGCGCTATCCACAATCACATCAATTAGGTATGCCCCGCGCAAGTCGGTATTAATTAGGGATGCGTTGCTTAGGTCTGACTGAACTACGTCTGCCTCTCTCATGTTCGCATCCCTTAGGTTTGCCCTACAAAAGATTGAATGAAGCAAGTTTGCCTTGCTTAGATTCGCATTATATAGGTTTGCTCCTCGAAAGTCTGCCATTTGTAGGGTCGAACCATTCAGGTCTACATTGCTTAAATCCGCATTGCGAAAGTCTGCCCAAGTTAAGCATCTGTTGCTGAAATTCCCCACAACAACATTCTCTTCGCGGGCAAATCCAAATCTTGAGAATTTCTCAATGAATTTACCTGCATCCCCACTGGCTTTGAAAGTGATTTTATCTAGCATAAAGTTCTCCTCTGTTTTAGGGCGTAAGTATTTTATTGGCAAAGCCAGTGGCAACGCATTTTTCAGCGTTCATCCATGTGTTGCGCGAAAGCATTTGGCGGAGTTGGCTTTCGTCCAAGCGCGTTTGTTCCTCGTAAAATTTTACAAGACTTGTCATAAGCATTTCCTGTAGAAACTGCTCGTCTTGAAACTGGTCATGAGTTCCCCAGAACATGCTACTTAATTGGTGTACCATCATGAACGAACTCGGCAAAATGTATCGTTCAGTCCCTACCATTGCGATGAGGGTAGCGGCACTGGCACACACGCCTTCTACTATGGTATAGATAGGCGATTTAATCATACGGAGTTGGTCTGCAATACTAAACCCTGTGAACAAGTCACCGCCGTTGGAACTGATGTGCAACCAAATGGGAGTAAGTGGGTGCAAATTATCTAAGCCGCGTGAGGTATGTTCGTTACGTAGAGATGAATCTAGGTATTTCACTTCTTGAATAAGCGCAAGCGAGCGGTCGCTATTTACATCGGCATAAAAATAAATATGGTTGTCCACAGTTTCTACCGTGAGCATTTCCATATCGTCACTACCTGCGCGGTGGGGCGGGGCGGTATATTTCCAATCGCGGGTCATTGTGTGTCTCCTATTAGTGGTGGGGCTAAGGGTTAAATTATATTACGGCGGTTATGGTCATCTCGTCAATGTTATCCATCGGTTTGTATTCCATGTGTTGCGCCTTCCTGTAACTGTTATAGAAAACTTTTCAGACGGGGATAGTCTAAGGCTTCTCGACAGTGATTGTGTATGCCATCGTTATGGAGCGCCCACTTTCGGTTTTAATTGCGACGCTATTCGCAATGCCTGCAAGGGGAGTTTCGTTTTCATCTGTAAGTAATTCGCAATGCTCAGATATGAGTTGGTACAGGAGGTTAAAATCCTTAATGTCATCTTCAGTCGCAACCCTTCTGGACGCTTGTGAAATCTCATGAAACCACGCGATGAAATCAATGTCATCAAACATTTCCTTTAATTCAATGTCTGTCATTTTTGCTCCTATACTCTAATTTGTTATTTTCACTTAAAGCCCACAGTAACCAGAAGAACAACCTGACTCATCAGTATCCATATATTTTTCATACACCCCTAAATGGTCAGGAATATCTTTTAACAGTATTGTATCACGATGAAGATATGAGTCTAAATTATAATAATCCATCTTTTCGCGCACTACACCTTCCAGCAAAACCGCCTTATCATACAAATCTCTGTGGTGATGGCGCAAATCATCCCAAGCCGCACGGCTATGAAATGGGCAGAAAAAACATGCAGAGCGTGGGGCGGTATCAATATCATGCTGGGAGAAAAGAGCTAGGCACTCATCACGAGAATAAAGCGCGTCATCTAGCAAGGGATAAACATATTGCTTCAAAAACTTAGTCTTTGTTACCCCTTTGCCATAATGCAACCCCTCTATCCGCTTTTTTCTACGCCGAATTTCATCAGAACTAAATCCGATACCGATGTCAACTGTGACGGAATCTTCGTACCTTTCTGGATTATCTCTAATGTGATTTTTTATCCACTTTGTAACAGGTGCTATTTTCCAGTCTTGGGTACATTTTCTCTGGGCAAAACCCTTGTTTTTCATGACAACTGGTATCTGGACACCCTTCTTACTTGTATCCATTGTGAAATCATATAAATCAACAGATTCCCCCGCACGGTTAGTTTTTCTAACCTCAACAAGAGACATGTTATGTTTTACAAAAAAGGGCTTTACGATATTGTTCATGTAATTGAGTGTGTCGGGGCTTTCAGCATTATCCCCCACATTGGCAAACACGAAATAATCAAATGGCTCTTTTAACTGATTATATGCCTGGAGAATAGCAACAGCCATTGACTGAACTCCACCACCGAAACTAAAAATTCGCAACTTTTGCACTTTCATTTTTACTCCTGTTCGTCAACAAAATATGAAATAGTAATTTCGTTTTCTACCCGATACTCTTTTCCGTCAGATTCAATTATTACCCACTCGCCTTCCGAATGATAATCATCCACAGGCAACCACTCGCCTTCGTGTAGAAATTCAATTGCATCAAGGTAACGCGCTTGTTCTTCAAACTTTGCAATGCTGAGCGTTTCCGTTTTTATTTCCATTGGTTGTCTGTCTCCTCTAAAGACCAGTATAAAATCCTTACCAGTGTTTTGCATTAAGGTGAATAGCTCAGCAAAACTCCAAACAATTATCATGATTTGAGATTCAGTGTCGCTGTTATCTTCAAATGCTAAGTTTTTTTGATTAACTCGCCAAACTCGGCAGGTTTTGTCAGACGACTCAAATACAGACCCCTTGTCAATTTCGGCTTGCACTTCTGCATCCATCGTGTTATCTCCTCTAAGGTAGGTGGTATCTGCCTAAATTTTTAGGCAGGTCTGTATCTGACAACGGCTCGCCAAAGAAAAAATTCTCACTGGCAATATATTCATCCGTAGCTTTTTCTAACGCATCATTAAACGATTCCTCTGTGGTTTCTTCTAACAGTTCATCCAACGCTTCCATTCTTTCCACGTAATTATCCCGAAGGGCAATAAGTAATTCGGCAATTTCGGATGGTCTCTTTTTAGAACCGCTTAATCTGTCCATGATGTGTATACCTCAGAAATATTTTTGTCAGGCGAAATTTCGTAACTGGGATTTTCTACTGCATCACCAAGCGATACAACCTCATTAGCAACTTTTTCTAGCAAGTCCCGCATATAAGCCTCGCCCCTACCAAGCGCGTCCAGATGCACTTTAAGTTCTGTGCAATATTCGAGGAACTCTTCTGGTGTCATTTTAGCACCGCCTAATCTGCCCATAATTTATATATCCTAAATCCATTTTTGTCGGTCGAAATTGTACAGGTAACTTTCTCTAAAGCATCACTTAGTGATTCCTCTGACGCTTTCATCATCCATCCCTCTGTGGATTCCTCTGATAGCTCCTGTGGCATATTCTCTGAATCCTGACAAGCCATAAAGAATTCAATAAACTCTTCTGGGGTAAAACCGTCGTCTTGATTCATATAGCTTACTCCTGACAGTAAATAGCAACGACTATATTATAACACAGAACATACTCCACTTGCAATAGCAAATCTGATTGATTATAAAATATGATTTAGGCACTAGATGGTAAACTTTATTTCATTTTGTTATATGACTCGGAGAGATACTTAATCTAATTAGCATCCTCTTTCCACAAACTCCTAGCTATCCCTCTTACACGTTAACACTGTAAACAACGATACCATGATACACGGTACTATGCCTATATAACAGTGTTTGCATGGTGTACGCTTAGGCTATGGTCTAGTGCTATGATAGGGCTATATGACACGTGTAGCCGTCTATTTGGCGTTATGTTGTGCTAATGGTATGGACATAGCCGATATAGCCTAACTCTTGACCTAGACGGCTACACGTAAGAATCAGAACGATTAAGCTAAGTGACGGGATGTACAATCCTATTAGTAATGTGACTAATGTCATGACTTAGTGACTAATGGGAGCAATCACTTGACGCGATAGGTGGTTTTGATATATAGTAGAGGAGTAAAGCAAAGCGAACAGATGAACCTACACCAGTAAGACGAAGACGCATAGCTCCCTACTGTACCTAAAGCCACTAGGTTAAGGTGCAGTAGGGATGCAAAGCTAAGCACCACAAGGTAACAAGGTATACCAATATAGGGATGAGCGAAAACCTACCCTAGACAAGTAATAACAAACATGGTATACTCAAGGGAATAAGCGCACCAAACGGGATAGTAGAACCAAACGCACTATGAACACAGTAGCACAAGTCTCAATTCACAATAGAGATTGAGAAAACAGCACCTTAACAACCTAAGCGCATTAGCACATTATAATGGTGTTGCAACGGATAATTACTCTGATTAGTTACCCTAGTCAGTGGACAAAGCTTTAGCAACCTACAAACTCATCATATTGTGAGCTTTATGTTATGATAATTCGGTTTAGTGCTTAATAACTACTTTTGGAAACTGTCACAGTGTAAGTGTGTATAAGTCTTGTGTTATTGCTTAGGGAGTTGGGTACTGTTGTACCTTAACAAAAATGGGAGCTACGCAGTGACCACGTTCATTAGTGTAGTGTCCATCATAGTATCATCTGATTGCAATCATACACGTGTAAGCCTTATTAGGGCTTACGGAGTAGTGATACATCAAACTGCACCATAGGGATAAATGGGATAACCTACCCTATGGCTAAAACTTTGGTGTATTGTGAGTGTGGATATGGTAGATGTAACCATACCCCTTAGGGGGATAATGAGCATGAGGATGATACCACCACACACTACCTA
>Ga0163154_10006928_pt1 | contig 13688 bp, 9 predicted proteins | sample OliLakLV19MP9P1_FD_148649 | JGI IMG/M metagenome (GOLD analysis project Ga0163154, IMG submission 148649) | Freshwater microbial mat bacterial communities from Lake Vanda, McMurdo Dry Valleys, Antarctica - Oligotrophic Lake LV.19.MP9.P1 | ecosystem: Environmental > Aquatic > Freshwater > Lake >... | reverse complement strand
TCCGCGTCGAGCGCGACCGTGCGTGCGCTCGTGACGGTCGCGCTCGACGCGGAGGCGCGGCCCGAAGTGCGTGCCGCCGCGGTCGAGCTGCTGCCCAAGTCCGGCGTCGGCGCGGCGGCGCACGCGCTCGTGCATGTCGCCAAATTCGCGCCCGAACCCTGGCTGCGCCGCAACGCGTCGTGGCGCGTGCGCGAGACCGCGGAGCTGCCAGGCTCGGACGGCGTTTTGCTCGCGCTCATCCTGCGCCAGAAGTACGAGACGGACGACGAGGCACGGGTGTGGCTTGCGAGCTCGCTCGCGGCGTTCGGGGTGGACGCCGGAGTCGAGGACCTCGTGCGCCTTGCCGCCGACAGCTCGCCCAGGACGGACATGTCGGTGAAGACCGCGGCGGCGTCCGAGCTGGCGCGTCTCGTCGAGGCCGCGGGGGTCGTGTCCGGCGAGGCGCTCGTCGCCGCCTGGCGCGCTAGCGCACCAACCCGTGCAGAAGTGGGCCAGCTGCCTGCCGCGCTCTCGGGCGCCGTGTGGCGCGCGGTGTCGGAGCTCTCGGGTGAGCACTTCCAGCTGCGCGGTGTCGACGACGCGCGCTACGCGCTGTCGCGCCTACCCGGGTGGGCGGCGCTGGAGCTGGCGCTCGCGCTGGAGGACCAGGACCCGTTTGTGCGTCTGCACATCGCTCAGGTGCTGGAACGGATGGGGCCGCGTGGGCGCGAGTTCGCCGCGCGGCCCCTGATCGCGCGCCTCGACGACCCCCATGACGGCGTGGCGGCCGCGGTGGCGGAGGCCCTTGGAGCAGTGGTCACCGGCGCAGGCGCCGACCCTCTCGCAGAGGCCGCGCGCGACGCCCTGACGGCCCGCATCGGGCGTGGGGTCGCGCACGAGTTACGGGTCGCCGCGGTGCGGGGTCTCGGGCGCCTGCTCGATCCGGCGGCGCTGCCGGCGCTGGAGACCCTTGCGGCGAACGCCGCGGAGCCGCAAGACGTGCGCATGGCGGCCGCCGAGGGCGTGCTCGCGCTTGCGGACGGCGACGGCCTCCTCGCGTACCTCGCCGCGCAGCTCGACGAGCCGCTGGGCGACGCAGGCGCGGCGGAGGCGCTCCTGGGCCGCTGGCTGGAGGGCGCCGCGCCAGAGAGTGCCGCCCACAGCGCCGCAGCGAGCCTCTGGCGCGCGCTCGCGCCGCCGTACGAGCGTGTGCACTCCTCCGAAGAGGTCAAGGCCCGCCGCCGCGCGCGCGGGGCACTGATCGCGCCGTTTGTCGATGGCTGACGTCGTCGGGCTCGTTCAGAGCCGGCCGTGGAACAGCACGACCAAGAGCGCCACGACGTACAGCAGCGCGTTCGTCACGAACAGCGCGTCGCCGCCGAGCAGCGTGCGCGTCGGGTTCCCGCCACCCTCCATGCGCTGCACGAGCAAGAGGTAGCGAAAGAGCCCGAACACGACAAAGGGCACTGTCCAGACGAGGTAGTCGCCGCCCGCGTAGCGCGCGATCGTCTCGACGTCGACCGCGTACATCGAGTACGTCAGGATCGCGCACGCGGCGAGCACCCCGGCCGCCTGGTCGAGGAAGCCCGTCGTGTAGTCGCGCAGGTTCTTGCGATGCTCACCCGCGTCACTGCCGAGCAGGTCGATCTCCGCGCGGCGCTTGCAGAACGCCAGGAACAGCGCCAGGAAGAACGTGCAGAGCATCAACCAACGCGAGACGGGCGCGCCCGCCGCGAAACCTCCGGCGAGCACGCGCAGCAGGAACCCGAAGGCGATCAGGAACGCGTCGAGGATCGCGATGCGCTTCAGCCCCATGCTGTACGCAAAGTTCTGCGTCATGTAGCCGAGCACCACCCAAGCGACGTCGAAGCCGCCTGGCGGCGTCGCAAGGTGCCCGAGCACGAGCGCCCCCACGACGCACACGACGGAGGTCGTCAAGGCCATGCGCACCGAGACGAGCCCTGCCGCGATCGGCCGAAAGCGCTTCGTCGGGTGCAGCCGGTCCGACTCGACGTCCATGACGTCGTTCAGGAGATAGATCGCGCTCGCGCCGAAGCAAAACGAAGCCGTCGCGAGCAATACATTGATCACCCGCTGCCCCTGGGCCTCGAGGTGCGCGCCCGACTCGCCCAGGGCGAAGACCAGCGCCGCGAGTACAAAGACGTTCTTGACCCACTGGTGGGGCCGGAGCGCCCGCAACAGGGCAGTCGGATTCATGGATCGCGCGCGCGGAGCTCAGTCGAGCGAGAGCTTCCGCAGCGACTCGACCTCGGAGTCCGGGCCGACGGTGATGAACTCCACGTCGTCGCCCTTCGGGAGCGTGCCGTCGTTCTGGAGGTCGATCAGTTCCAGGGCGAAGACGCTGCCGTTGCCCCACAGGACGTTGGTCGTCGTGTCGTGGTTCGCGCCGCCGTCGTTGTCGTCGGCGACGATCGCTTCCTCTTCCTTGGTCGGGTACTTGCGGAGCGGATGTCTCTGCGTGTCCCGGCCGGCGTAGGACGACGAGCCACCGTCGAGCTGGTCCAGGTCCTTGTACCAATCCTTGAGCGGTAGGCCTTCCTGCGAGGGGGTCAGCGAGCTCACGTCGACTCCCGGGCAGGTCAACTGCTTCGACGTCGCTTGCTCGGCCGGCCAGGCCTTCTCCGCGATGAGGCTCGCGAAGAACGCCACGCCCGAGCCCTTGGGCAGGCGCGAGTACTTCACCTGGTACTCGATGAGGCCCTGGTTGATCGCGCGCAGGTTGGCCTGGCACGCGGTGACTCGAGTGCGCTCGATCGCGGATGTGATGCGCGGGATGAGGAACGTGGCCAGGATCGAGATGATCAGGATCACGACCATCAGCTCGAGCAGCGTGAAGCCGGTGCGGCGGGACTGGGTGTGTCGGGCTCGGGCGCGCGCGGAGTGGCGTCGATGGGCGTGGAGCATTGGTTCGATCTCGGTCTTGGACGGTCCCGTGGGTGCGTCAGCGCGGTGCCAGCGTGTGTTGTACCCGGCGTGGGGACCGGTGGCCTACCCCGCCCCGCGGTGGAAGTCACCGCCGCGGGTGCGCCGCTCGGGCGCGCAGACGAGCGCAGGGCGGCGTCGCGCCACGCCCCCCAATCCGCTCGCCCGACCTCAACGCCGCGCCGCGCTGGCGCCCAGCGCCGCCTTCAGCTCCTCGACCTTGTTCGTTGCCTCCCAGGGGAACACGTCGCGGCCGAAGTGGCCATGGGCGGCGGTCTCGCGGTAGATCGGGCGCTTCAGATCGAGGGCTTTGATGATCCCCGCGGGGCGGAGGTCGAACACCTTCGTGATCGCCGCCGACAGCGCGGCTTCGTCGACCGTGCCCGTCCCGAACGTGTCGACACGCACAGAGAGCGGCGCCGCGACGCCGATCGCGTAGCTGAGCTGGACCTCGCAACGGCGCGCGAGGCCTGCCGCCACGACGTTCTTCGCGACCCAGCGCGCCGCGTAGGCGGCCGAGCGGTCGACCTTGGACGGGTCCTTACCTGAGAAGGCGCCGCCGCCGTGACGGCCCATGCCACCGTACGTGTCGACGATGATCTTGCGGCCCGTGAGGCCGCAGTCGCCGTGCGGACCGCCGAGCACGAACTTGCCGGTCGGGTTGACGTGATAGATCGTCTTGTCGTCGAGCATCCCGGCCGGGATCACGGCCTTGATGACCTTCTCGATGACCTCGCGCCGGATCTCGGCGAGGACCTCGCGGTCGTCCGACTTGCCATTGACGACCGGGTCGTGCTGCGTGGAGATGACGACCGTGTGCACGCGCACGGGCTTGTCACCCTCGTACTCGACGGTGAGTTGGCTCTTGGCGTCCGGGCGCAGCCACGGGAGCGCCTTCGACTGGCGCATCTCGGCCAGCTTCTGCACCAGCCGGTGGGCGTAGTGAATGGGGAACGGCATGAACACCGGCGTCTCGTCGCACGCGAAGCCGAACATGAGGCCCTGGTCGCCAGCGCCCATCTCCTTCGTCGCGTTCGTGCTCTCGTCGACGCCGCGCGCGATGTCGGGCGATTGACGGTCGAGCATGACCATGACGGCGCACGTGTCCGCCGCGATCCCGAACTGGTCGTCCGTGTAGCCGACCTCGCGCAACGTCTGGCGTACGACGTCCGGGTAGTCGATGCGCGCCTTGGTCGTGATCTCACCAGCGATGATGCAGACCCCGGTCGTGACGAGCGTCTCGCACGCGACGCGGCTCTGCGGGTCCTGCGCGAGGAGCGCGTCGAGGATCGCGTCCGACACCTGATCGGCCAACTTGTCGGGGTGGCCCATGGAGACGGATTCGGAGGTGAACAGGGTACGCGTCATCGTCGGTATCGGCTCGGAGAAGGGTGCGGAGAGGCGCGGCTGGCCCGCGGGAATGTCAGGGCCCAGATCGACCCTCGATCGTAGCGCACTGGAGGGCCCGAGGCCAAGTCAGGCGCCGCGCCGATTGCGGGGGCGAAGCACCACACGCGCGCTCGACCTGGGACACACGAAGCGCCCCAGAGGTCCCGCTTCGGCGCCCCCGGATGGCTCGGCGCGCCCGGAAGGCTCGGCGCGCCCATCTCGGCAAGCGGCTCCCACCGCCAGGCATCAGAGGCCCAGGCATCAGAGACAGAGCGTCACACGCTCGGCGAGCGCGCGCAGCGTCGACTCCGTGGCGCCGCGCTGGCGCTCCACCGCGAGCACGGCGCGCTCCCCGAGCCGCCGCGCCTCGGCTGGATCCTGCACGAGCTCGCGCACCGCCACGGTCAGCGCCGCCGCGTCGCGCACACGCCGCGCGGCGCCCGCGCGCTCGAGCAACGTCGTCTCCTGCACGAAGTTGCCCGTGTGCGGGCCGTAGAGCACGGGCTTGGCCTGCGCGGCGGGCTCCAGCATGTTCTGTCCGCCGTGGGGCACGAGGCTGCCGCCGACGAATACGATGTCGGCGAGCGCGTAGACACGCTCGAGCTCGCCGATCGTGTCGACGAGCAGCGGCCGCGTCGGGTCAGGGACCTCGCCGGCGCGCAAGCGCGACAGGCGCTGCGGCCGCGCATCGGCGAGGCTCTGCTCGAGCGCGTCCGCGCGGTCGGGGTGGCGCGGCACCAGCACGATGCGCGCGGTCGGATCCGCCGCACGGAATGCGTCGAGCACGAGGCGCTCTTCGGGCTCGTGGGTGCTGCCCGCGACGAGCACACGCTGTCCAGGCGCGCCGCCCGCGAGGCGCGCGAGCTCGTGGAAGCGCTCGTCGCGCGGCGCAGGGCCGAGGCGCAACCCATCGACCTTCACGTTGCCGGTCACGACGATGCGCGCGCGCGAACCGGTCAGCGTCGCGAAGCGCTCCGCATACGTCTCGTCCTGGACGGCGAAGAGCGAGATGCGCTCGAATTGCGGCAACGCGCCAAACAGGCGATAGCGCGCGAAGCTGCGCTCGGTGATGCGTCCGCTGACGATCGACACCGGAGCGCCGTGGCGGTTCGCCTCCCGCAGGAAACAGGGCCAGGCCTCGAGCTCCATCAGGAGCACCTGGTGCGGCCGCACACGGCGCCAGAAGCGCTGTACGAGCGGGAGGAAATCGATCGGGAACCTGACGACGACGAGGTCGGGGTAGAGCTGGCGCGCGACCTGGAGTCCCGTGTCGCTGAAGGCGCTGACGACGACTTCATAGCGCTCGCGCAGGGCGCGCACGAGGGACTGCGAGGCCTTGACCTCCCCCACCGACACGCCGTGCACCAGCACCCGCGGGCGCGTCGGTGGCGGCAGCTCCGGCAGGCCCCACGTCGAGAGCGAGAGCGCCTTCCGCGCGAGGCGCGGCTTCACGAGGCCAAACAAAAGGCAGAGGGGCAGCCCCACCACCCAGGCGAGCCCGAGCAGGGTGTCGTAACAGAGGTACACGAGCCGCGTCACCCATGACGCTCGCGGCGACGAGGTCAACGGCGGCGGCGACTCGGGCGAGGGGTCAGCGGGGCGCGAGGTCGGCCTCTTGATTTGGCCCGTCAGGCCTGGCCATGGCACTTCTTGTACTTCTTGCCGCTGCCGCACGGGCACGCATCGTTGCGACCGACACCCTCGTACGCGGCGGGGCGCGCGGTCGGCGGACTCGGCCGCGGCGGGGGCGCGGCGCTGCGTTGCGGCGGCGGCGCAGGCAACGGCTGCGGTGGTGCCATCGGTTGAGGTGCTCCGGTCCCAGGGTCGGACGCTGAGGGGGTGGAGGCCTCGCCAGCGCCCCCCTCGGGCGCATCGACGCCAGTCGTCGCCGCCGCGCTGGCGGCCTCCGCCGCCGCCGCGCGGCGCGCCTCTTCCGCTGCTTCCGTGCGTTTGCGGGCCTCTTCCAGCTCCTTGCGGCGCCGCATCACATCGAACGCGTTCGTCGCGGAGGTCCCTTGCTGCATCGCCTGTCGAGCACGCGCAGCGGCGACCGCCTTCTTGAGCTGCTCGAGCTGCTCCGGGTTGAGCTGCGAGGGGTCGATCTGGCGCGGCTGCTGACGGCCTGCCATCCCCTGGCCGTGCGCCCCGGCTTGTTGGGGCGACCCGGCGCGCACCATGCCCCGCGGCGTGAGTGCGTCGGGCTGCTGCTGTGACTGGGGCGCCGCTGCGCCGCCCGCTGGTGTGCCCTCGACGGGCCGTGGGGGTGCGGGGCGCGAGACTTCGATGCGCAGCACCTTCGATGCCACGTCGGCCTCGATCGCCGGCAGGAGCTGCTCGGCGAACATCTCCGAGGCCTCCTTTTTGTAGGCGATCTTCGGGTCCTGCTGACCATAGCCACGCAGACCGATGCCCGCCTTCAGCGCGTCCATCGCGTGGAGGTGGTCCTTCCACTTCTGGTCGATCGCCGTCAGCACGAGGTAGTTCTGGACCCGCGAGGTGAGCTCGGGGCCCCAGTCCGCGGTGCGCTCGGTGTAACGCGCGCGGAGGCGCTCGAGGACCGCCTCGACGCTCGGCTTGTCGGGGCGCACGGCCGCCTCGACGGTCGCGGCTTCGAGCTCGACGCCGAAGAACCGCAGCGCCCATTCCGTGAAGCCGGGCGCGTCGTTGACGTACACGCGCGACATGCGTTGCACGACGTTCGAGAGCATGATCTCGATGCGTTGGCGCAGGTCCTCGCCTTCGAGCACCGCCTGGCGCGCGGAGTAGATCTCCGTGCGCTGGTGGTCCATGACCTCGTCGTACTCGAGGAGGCTCTTGCGGATCTCGAAGTTGCGCTCTTCGACCTTCTTCTGCGCGCGCTCGATTGCGCGCGTGACCATCCCGGATTCGATCGGGATGCCTTCTTTCATGCCGAGGCGCTCCATCGCGTTGGTCACCCAATCGCGGTAGAAGATGCGCATCAGCGGGTCCTGCAGCGAAAGGAAGAAGCGTGTCGCGCCCGCGTTGCCCTGACGACCCGACCGACCGCGGAGCTGGTTGTCGATGCGGCGCGCCTCATGGCGCTCGGTGCCGAGTACGTAGAGCCCGCCGAACTCGAGGATCTCCGCCTCGTCGCGGTCCGCGACCTGGCGCAGCTCGGCGCGGATGACCTCGATGCGCGCGAGGTGCTCCTCGTTGACGAACTCGAGCCCCTCTGCTTTCAGGAGCTGCTCGAGGCGGAACTCGAAGTTGCCGCCCAGCTTGATGTCGGTGCCGCGGCCGGCCATGTTGGTCGACACCGTCACCCCACCCTTGGCGCCGGCGAGGGCGACGATCTGGGCCTCGCGCTCGTGGTTCTTCGCGTTGAGCACCTCGTGCTTGACGCCGCGCGCGCGCAGCATCTTCGAGAGCTTCTCGGAGTTGTCGACGGAGGTCGTACCGACGAGAATTGGCTGACCCTCCGCGTGGACCTCCTCGATCTCGTCACAGATCGCCTTCCACTTCTCGGGCTCGGTGCGATAGACGACGTCGACCTGGTCCTTGCGCACGAGCGGCCGGTGCGTCGGCACCGAGACGACGTCGAGGCCGTAGATCTTGTGGAACTCGGCCGCCTCCGTCAGCGCGGTGCCCGTCATGCCGGCGAGCTTGTCGTACATCCGGAAGTAGTTCTGGAACGTGATCGTCGCCAGGGTCTGCGTCTCTTGTTTCGGCGCCAGGCCCTCTTTCACCTCGACGGCCTGGTGCAGACCGTCCGACCAACGGCGGCCCGGCATCTTGCGGCCAGTGAACTCGTCGACGATGACGACCTCCATGCTCTTCTGGCCGGTGCGTTGGTCGTCGCCCTCCTCGACGACGTACTCCTTGTCGAGCGCATAGAGCGTGTGCGCGCGCAGCGCGTTCTCGAGGTAGTGGGGCCAGTCCTCGAAGCCGGGCACGTAGAACGATTCGATGCCCAGCAGCTCTTGCGCCTTGACGATGCCCTCTTCCGTGAGGCTGGCCTGGCGCTCCTTCTCCTTGACCTCGTAGTGCGTGTCGCGCACGAGCTGGCGCGCGACCGCGTCGGCCTCCTTGTAGCGGCCGATGTGGTCCTCGGCGGGCCCGGAGATGATCAACGGCGTACGCGCTTCGTCGATCAGGATCGAATCGACCTCGTCGACGATGCAGAAGAAAAGGTCCTTCTGGACCTGCTCCTCCCGGCGGGTCTTCATGTTGTCCCGCAGATAGTCGAAGCCGAGCTCGTTGTTCGTCGAGTAGACGATGTCGGCTGAATAGATGTCGTGGCGCTCCCACGGCATCATCGTGGACTGGATCGACGCGACACGCAGGCCCAGGTACTCGTAGATCGGCCGCATCCACTCGGCGTCGCGGCGCGCGAGGTAATCGTTCACTGTGCAGAGGATGCACGGGCGACCAGACAACGTGTTCAGCGCCAGCGCGAGGGTCGCCATCAGCGTCTTACCCTCACCCGTCATCATCTCGGCGATCTTGCCGGAGTGCAGCACGTAGCCGCCGACGAGCTGCACGTCGAAGTGCCGCAGGCCGAGCGTGCGGCGCGACGCCTCCCGGGTCAACGCGAAGATCTCGGGCATGCAATCGTCGAGCGCCATCGTCCCGGCGGCGACGGCTGCCTTGAGCTCGCGCACCTTGATCTGCATCCCCTCGCGGTCGAGCCCCTTGGCCCAGTCCTCGAGGCTGTTGATCTTGGTGATCAGCGGAACGAGCTTGCGGACTTCGCGCTCGTTCTCGGAGCCGATGAGACGCTTCGCGAAGCGGCCGAAGCCCTCCCCGAGGGAGGAGAACTTGTCTGTGATCTTGTCCCAATCCATGGCGGAGTGCGCGGCCTGCGAGTGTGGTGACCCAGGACCTTGGGCCCTGGGGCACGGGCCTCCCAAGGGAACGGGCCCCCAAAGGGAACGGGCCCCCAAAGGGAACGGGCCCCCCGAGGGCGCGCGCAAGCGGGCGAGAGCCCTCGAGCGCGAGCCCGGGTCGCGGGCCGAGCATCATCGTCCCCGGCCCTTGACGCTGCAACCCTGGAGGCGCTCTCCGCGCCCCCGTGGCCGGGGTCGAGGCCTCAGACGGCGCCCAGGAGGCGATCGATCATTCGGACCAGCACCTCGCGCGGATAGGGCTTGCGGAGCAATCCGCTGGCCTTCCGCAACGTCCCGAGGTCGATGTCGGAGGCCGTCGCGAGCAACAGCGGGATCTTGGCGGTCCGAGGCGCTGCGCGCAGTTGACGCATGACCTCCTCGCCGTCCAGCTCGGGCATCGCGAAGTCGAGCACGACCAGGTCGGGCAATGGGTCGCGGGCCATCCGGTCGAGCACCTGGCGCCCGTCGAAGGCCGTCTCGACGGCGTACCCGCGCGCACGGAGCACCGCCGCGAGGCCGACCGCGACGGCCTCCTCGTCGTCGACGATGAGGAGGCGGCCCTTGGTCCCGGCGCCGACATCACTCGTCTCGATGCGCGCCAGCCCTTCGCACAGTGCGCGCAGGTCGTCGTTGGTCGGCAGCTCGGCGCACGACCACGCGCGCTCGATCGTGAGCTTGAGCTGGCGGTTGTACGCGCGCAACTCCTGCCACTCCGCGAAGTCCGGCATCGCGGGGTCGACGCGCATCTCGTCGTGGGTGTCCACCGAGAAGAAGAACTCACCGTCCACGAGGTATTCCTGGACGACGAACTTCATGAAGGGGTAGCGGTGATTGCCGAGCCGCAACGTGTAGCGTCGGTGCGACGCCCCCGCGCCCTTCGGCGGATGAACGAAGAGCTCGCGCATCTCGCTCAGCGTGGTCTGCCCCTCGATGTCCGTGAGCGTGAACGGCGACTTCCGACCCGAACCCTCGGGCCAAGCGTGCTCGAGGTAAATTGCGACCGCTGCGCGGACGTGCTCCGGGGTCAGGTCTTCGATGCGCACCGCAAGTCTCCGTGGGGTCGGCGCTCAATACTCTCCGGCGGGGCGCAGCGGCGTCCGCGGAGTCACGTCGAGCGTCCCGACGAGCTCGCGCACGGCGGCGATCCCGGCGGAGTCGAGCAGCGCCTCGAGCTCCAGGACGAGCGCTGCGATGCGCCCCGGCTCCGCGAAGCTCGCTGTGCCGACCTGCACCGCTGCGCACCCCGCGACGATGAATTCGAGCACGTCCGACGCGGTCGTGATCCCGCCGCACCCGATGACCGGGATGTCGACCGCGCTCACACACGCCAGCGCGCAGCGCAGCGCGATCGGCTTGATGCCCGTGCCCGAGTACCCACCGACGATCGTGTTCAGGCGCGGCTTGCGCGTGCGCCAATCGATGCCGACCCCGAGCACGGTGTTCACGGCGGTGATCGCGTCCGCGCCGCCGGCCTCGACCGCGACCGCGATGTCCTCGATGCGCGTGACGTTCGGCGACAGCTTCGCGAACAGCGGCTTCGTCGTCACGGCGCGCACGCGACGCATGACATCCTCGGCGACCCGCGGGTCGGTGCTGAACGGGAGGCGTCCACCGTCGACGTTCGGGCAGGACAAGTTGACCTCGATCGCATCGACCTCGGCCCGCGCGTCGAGCTGCTCCGCGAGCTCCGCGAACTCGGCCGCGCTGTGACCGCCGATGTTGGTGATGATGAGCGTGTCGGCGTCGGCGACCTCCGCCAGGGTCTTGTCCATGTACGCGCGGATGCCGCGGTTCTCGAGGCCGATCGAGTTCAGGAACCCGGCCTCGGTCTCGGCGATGCGCGGCATCGGGTTGCCCGGCCGCGGCAGGCGCGTGACGGTCTTGCTGACGAGCCCACCGACGACCGACGGCGACACGATGCGACGCATCTCGAGCCCGTGCCCGAACGTGCCCGAGGCGCTCAGGATCGGGTTGCGGAGCGCGAGCCCCGCGAGATGGACCGTGAGATCGGCAGCCATGGCGTACGCAGCCTAACCCAGGGACTTCGGCGTGGGGACCTCGGGGGCCGGCGCCGTCGGGGCCTGCACGAAGAAGCCCGAGGCGAGCAGGAGGATCGCGCCGACCGTGATGCACGAATCCGCGACGTTGAACGTCGGAAAGTGCCAATCCCACACCCCGAAGTACACGTCGATGAAGTCGCGTACGGGGCCGAAGGGCTTCGTCGGATCCGGAAACCTCGGCTCGTAGAAGATGTTGTCGTAGAGGTTCCCGAGCGCGCCCGAGAGGATCAACACGAGCGACGTCAGATAGATCCACTGCCCGCGCGGCACGCGCACGACGAGGATCGAGAGCAGGACCACCGCGACGCCCCGCCCGAGCACGAGCACCCAGGGCCATTGGTGCCCTTGCCCGAAGGCGGCGCCGTAGTTCAGGTTCTCCATGAACGCGAGCCAATCCCCGACGAGCGGGTAACGCAGGTGCCCGCGGTCCGTGCGTACGAAGCCCTCGCGGGCCGTGGGGTCCTCGAACCACGCAAAGATGGCGGCCTTGCTCCAGAGATCGAGCGCGACGAGCACGGCGACGACCGCGAAGCAGAGGAGTGCGCGCCGGAGCCCGGGCGGACGCTTGGGCGCGCTCTCTGACTCGCTCGGGGGGGTGCCGACCGACGGGCCAGTGGCGGCGTAAGGGCGCTCAGAGCCTGCGTGGGCCCGCACGGGGTCGTTCACGAGCATGCGGGGGGGATGGTGTGGAGCCGAGCGCTGGGCGGCGTCGGCCTGGGGCGGAGCAGTCTACGCGAAGCGGTCAGCGACGGAGAGCACCCTTGCATCCGACCTCGCCGAGCGCGAGGCTCGGGGCATGACAAAGGCCCAGGACGACCAGCGCAGCGCCGCGAGCCGGTCGGACACGGCGGCGCCCGCGCCGCGGGTCCACGCGCGCAGGGCGCCGCTGCCGCCCGCGCTCGCGGCGGGGCTCGCGGACCTCATCGACACGCTGCGCTTGGAGGCGGGCCTCGCGTCGAACACCCTCGCCGCGTACCGGCGGGACCTCGAGCGGTTCCTGGCCGCCCTCGCGCGCACGGGCGCCGCGGACTACGACGCAGCAACTCGAGACTTCATCGTCGAGCACCTCGCGGGCCTGCGGCAGCGCGGCGCGGCCGAGGCGTCGGTCGCGCGCGCGTTGACCTCGATCCGGGTCTTGATGCGCTTCCTCGTCGGCGAAGGTGTCCTGCGCCGCGACCCGACGGACCAGCTCGCGTCGCCGAAGCTGCGGCGCTTGCTGCCCTCCGCGCTCTCACCGGAAGAGGTCGAGCGCCTCCTCACCGCGTCGACGGGCGAGGGCTGGCGCGCCGAGCGCGACCGCGCGCTGCTCGAGGTGCTCTACGCGACGGGCGCGCGAGTGTCGGAGGCGCTCGGCCTCTCGACGGATGACCTCGACCCGGCGCTCGGTGCGCTGCGGCTGCACGGCAAGGGTGACAAGATGCGCGTCGTGCCGCTCGGCGAACGTGCGCGGGAAGCGCTGGCCGCGTGGCTCGCTGGCGGCCGACGCGCGGTGGCGCGTGGCCACGGGACCACCGCGGTGTTCCTGACGCGCACGGGCAAGCCCCTCGACCGCAGCGCGGCCTGGCGGCGCGTCAAGGTCGCGGCGCTCGCTGCGGGCTTGCCGACGGCGCTCTCGCCGCACGGGCTGCGCCACTCCTTCGCGACGCACATGTTGGAGGGCGGCGCGGACCTGCGGGTCGTGCAAGAGCTGCTCGGCCATGCGTCGATCCGCACGACGGAGGTCTACACGCACCTCGACACGGAGCACGTCCGCACGGTGCACCGCATGCACCACCCGCGGGCGTGAGGCGCGCATGGCCCGCGCCTCCGCCGAGGGTCACTCCGGCGGCACGCTGCGCACGCCGCGCCAGATCACGGCGCTCCCCCCGTGCGCGCCGAGGCCGTAGCGGCCGGACAGGTCGAGGCCCGAGGCCCGGCCCGCCGCCATCAATTTGCCGTTGAGTGCGACGACGATCGTGTCGCCCGCGACACGCAGCTCGAACGAGTTGGGCCTGCCGGTGACGGGGCGCAGATCGGGGTCGCCGGTGATCTGCGTGTACTCGCCCGTCTCGGGGTCCCGCTTGAGCACCCACGTGCCCTCGCGCGTGTTGAACACGCAGAGGCAGCGGTCGCCGCCGCCGTGGTCCGCGAACGCGAGGTCGGCCTGCGAGGCGCTCGCGCCGTCGAGGGGGAGCGTCTCGAACGCGCCGACGAGGAGGAAGTTGTCGTCGGCGAACGGTGCGGTAGCGAGTACGAGCGCATCGACCCGCGGGAGCGCCCACTGCACGAGGCCGCCCGGGTCGAGCACTGGCGCGTCGGCGCCGACGGCGGGGTCGACGGGGCCGAGCAGCGCGGGCCAGGTCGCCGTGCCGGGGGTGACCTCCTCCCAGAGCGCGGGCGCCGCGGCCGCGGCCTGGATCCGCGCGCGGAACGAGGCGCGGCGCGCCGCAGCGAGCGCGCCTTCTGTCGCCTCGGGCGTGTCGGTCTGTTC
>Ga0163154_10006927_pt1 | contig 13688 bp, 15 predicted proteins | sample OliLakLV19MP9P1_FD_148649 | JGI IMG/M metagenome (GOLD analysis project Ga0163154, IMG submission 148649) | Freshwater microbial mat bacterial communities from Lake Vanda, McMurdo Dry Valleys, Antarctica - Oligotrophic Lake LV.19.MP9.P1 | ecosystem: Environmental > Aquatic > Freshwater > Lake >... | reverse complement strand
GGCAAGTGTATGTCCCGAATGCAGCTTATTTAACCCAACGAGGTGGGACGTTTTTATTTGACGATCGGGAAAATTTACTCTATAAATATTGCGATCGCGGCGTTTTAGGTTTTGCCGAAAACATGAGTCAACCTTTGGCATTTTTAGATCGCTTCATAGCATAAGTCTGATTGGACTGGGATCGTTTAACAAATTAACCAATTAACCCAATAATCATTACTTGGGGATTATGCTAAAGGGAATAAAAAGTAAAGCTAAAATAATTCCAAAATAAATCAATGGTTAAGATCGTAAGCTGTAAGTCTTTGGGAATGCAAACCGTCTATGACATCGGCGTAGAAAGAGATCACAACTTTATTTTGGGCAATGGCTTGGTTGCGTCCAATTGCTTTAATAAATCTCACAGCGTCGCCTACGGTTATGTTACCTATCAAACTGCTTATCTAAAAGCCAACTATCCCGTGGAATATATGGCGGCGTTGCTATCTTCTACCAGTGGCGATCAAGATAAAGTGCAGCGATACATTGCCAGTTGTAATAATATGGGCATCGATGTCTTACCTCCCGATATAAACGAGTCTGGGATCGACTTTACCCCGCGTGGTACCAAGATTATGTTTGGATTGGCAGCAATTAAAAACTTAGGCGAAGGAGCGGTAAATTCCGTGCTTGAAGCAAGGGAAACAGGCGGAGGATTTAGCTCTTTAGCAGATTTATGCAGTCGCTTGGATGCCAAGGCATTAAATAAAAAAGGTTTAGAAGCACTAATTCAAACAGGAGCATTCGATCGCCTCAATCCCAATCGCCATCAATTAATCAACGACCTAGAACCAACCGTAGAATGGGCATCCCGCAAGGCTAAAGATCGAGTGAGCGGTCAGGGCAGTTTGTTTGATATGTTAGGCGGCAGTACCGAAGAGGTAATTTTTGATGATGCTCCTAGTGGGACAAAAGTAGACGACTATCCTCCCCAAGAAAAGCTGCAAATGGAAAAGGATCTGTTAGGTTTTTATATTTCCGATCATCCCCTCAAAATTGTCAAATCTTCATCGGCAATTATTGCGCCAATTAACCTCAGCGATATTGAAGATTACAACACCCGAACGATTACAGCCATTATCTTAGTCACAGATATTAAAGAAATTATGACCAAAAAAGGCGATCGCATGGCAGTAATTCAAATTGAAGACTTAACAGGCAGGGCAGAAGTTGTAATTTTCCCCAAAACCTATGAAAAAGTGCGCTTAAATCTACAAAAAGACGCAAGGCTCATGATCTGGGGCAAAGTCGATCGCAAAGACGAGCAATCTCAAATTATTCTCGATGATATGCAGCCTATTGACTCGGTACGTATGGTAAAAATCCATCTCAGCTATGCCGAGGCACAAGAATCCCAAAGATTGTATGTCCTTAGAGAAATTCTCAAGACGCAGATCGATCCTGAGGCTAGCGGCAAAGTCCCAGTAATTGCTTCCATTGGTGAATCTTCCCAAGTTATCAGATTTGGCAATCAATATTGGGTGAAGGATGACGTTCAAACTGTAGAAGCTCTAGTTAAGGGTAATTTTCAGGCTCAAACCGATGGCTTTGTTAAATAATTGCTTATTTACTAAATTATAAAATGGCTGAATTAATTAGTTTAGGAGCGATCGCCTTATCAGGTGGGAAAAGTTCGCGTATGGGTACAGACAAAGCCCTATTAGAAATTGATGGAAAGCCGATCCTGCAAAAAATCTGTGAAGTCGCATCTGATTGTGGAGCCGATCCCATTTATATCGTTACTCCTTGGCAAGACAGGTATAAATCTCTAAATTTACCCGACCGATGCCGCTTTATTGATGAATTAGTACCAAAAAGTCCATTAACGGGATTTGCTTTAGGCTTATCTTATTTTTTAAATGCTTTTTTAATGGCTGGTCTAAAAACTGATTGGACGCTTCTACTAGCTTGCGATTTACCAAATCTTAAATCTGATGTTATTAAATTGTGGGCAGAGAACTTGGTGAATTTATCCTCAGAGGCGATCGCCTACTTACCCAAATCTGTCAAAGGCTGGGAACCACTATGTGGATTTTATCGTACTTCATGTTTAGAAAGCTTGAGGACATATATTGAAAGTGGTGAATACTCATTTCAAGCATGGCTATCGCAATCGGTTGTGGTAGAAATTCCCAATGTTGATATTCAAATGCTTTTTAACTGCAATACTCCCGATGATTATCAATCAATAGAACAATTATTAGAAAACCACGCAGAAAAAAACAGCCTTTTATAAGACTGTCTAAACTTTGCTTAAATTATTTAATCCTCTAAATTCTTCTAAATTCTATACATTAGCCGAACAAACCAGCTACATAGTCTCTAGTTGCAGAGTTAGAAGCATTTGTAAAGATTTTAGCAGTTTGATTGTACTCAACCATTTTGCCAATCCGACTTTCATCAGTATTAAAGAAGGCAGTGTAGTCAGATACCCGTGATGCCTGTTGCATGTTGTGGGTAACGATTACGATTGTTAAAGTATTACGCAGTTCTTGAATTAATTCTTCAATCTTTAAAGTCGAAATTGGGTCAAGGGCAGAACAAGGCTCATCCATCAAGAGAACTTTGGGTCTTACAGCTAGCGATCGCGCAATACAAAGACGTTGCTGTTGACCACCTGATAGTCCTAAGGCTGATTTCTTAAGTTTATCTTTGACCTCATTCCATAAAGCCGAACCTTTTAGCGCAGTTTCTACGGTTTCATCTAGCTCTTCGCGACTTTTGCTTTGCCCAGAAATCCTGACCCCATAGACAATATTGTCATAGATGCTTGTAGGAAATGGGTTGGGCTTTTGGAAAACCATACCAATCTGACTGCGGAGACGATTAATATTGACGTTAGATCCGTAGATATCTTGTCCAAAAAATTCTACTTTGCCATCAATTTTGATCTTGCTCTCCAATTCCCCAATTCTATTTAATGCCTTCAAAAGAGTGGACTTCCCACAACCAGATGGACCGATCATGGCAGTGACCTGATTTTGACGAAAATCTAGATTTACGCCCTGAAGCACCTTTAAAGTGCCATAGTAAAAACTCAAGTCTTTGACCTGAATGGCAGGTACTGAGATATCTGTAACCAGATCGGAAAGTTGGATGACGGTTTCTCCAGCGTTGGATTTAGAGGGGTTATTAGGGTTTTGCATAATGGCAGTATGGAATCTGGTGGGGGAATCTAATTGGGAAAACTAATAGGGAAACTAACTAACGAGCACTTAGGCGATCGCGGGTAACAAGACGGGATGCCACATTAACTATAATTACTAAAATAAGTAACACTGAAGCAGCAGTCCAAGCCAATCTATTTTGCTCTGGAAAAGCAGATGTCGAATATTGGTAAATAAGTACAGCCAAAGATGGAGCAGGAGTTAATAATCCTTGGGGCCAATCTTGGCTAGAGAGGGCCGTGAACAGTAAGGGAGCCGTCTCACCTGATACGCGAGCTACTGCTAATAGTACACCAGTAGTAATACCTGGTAAGGCAGCAGACACTACAATCCGAAAGGTAGTTTGAAATCGGTTGCCACCTAGAGCCGCCGATGCCTGTCGTACACTGGTAGGAATCAACTTTAAGGCTTCTTCCGAAGTTAAAGTTACGATTGGCAACATGATCGTCCCAAGGGCAAAAGCACCAGCCAAAGCCGAAAATCCTCCGATTCTAGCAACAATAACGCCATAGGCGAATACACCAACAACTATTGATGGAACGCTACTTAAAATTCGGGTAGCAAATCGGATGTAGCCAGCAGTTTTTGGTTGTTCTTTGCCAAACTCCGATAAATAGATGCCAGCCATCACTCCAAAAGGAATGGCTCCAAGCGAGGCAACTCCCACCATTAGTAAAGTGCCTAGAATAGCATTAGCAAAACCATTTCTAACATCTTGCTCGCCAACTGCTGCAGGTAAAGATGTAAGCACCTCAAGCGTCAAGTAAGGTAAGCCTTTAAAAAATATTTCAAATAATACGGCTCCTAGAGGTACCAATGCCAATCCAGTTAGGGCAAAGGCAAGCACCGTCATAGCTTTACTAAAATTAGCCCTAATACCAGGTAATGGTTGGGTTAATTCAATCAGTTCAGATCCCTGTGTTTGGTCGCTCATCTCTAATATTTTCTAATCCTTAGTAAAAATTTGCACTAACAGAACTGCTCCAATATTTACGACGAGGGTCAGTCCAAATAAAATTAGACCCAGATATAAAAGAGCACCAGGATGTAAAGCACCAGCAGCTTCCGCAAATTCGTTGGCAATTACGGCAGGAATACTATAGCCCGGATCTAATAAGGAAGCACTAATAGTAGGCGAATTTCCGATTACCATTGTTACTGCCATAGTTTCACCAAGGGCACGCCCTAAAGCTAATAAGATCGCACCAATAATACCTGGAGATGCAGCAGGTAAGATAACTCTAAAAATGGTTTCCCATCGAGTTGCACCCAAACCCATAGAGGCACTGCGAAACTCAGGCGGCACTGCTACCAATACATCTCTAGAAATAGAAGCTACAGTCGGAAGAATCATAATTGCCAATAATATACCTGCTGTCAACACATTAAAACCAACAGACTCAGTACCAAATAAAGGAAACCAGCCAAAAGTCTTGTTTAGCCATATTTGGAAAGGAAGAATCGCTGGAACAAATGTAAAAATCCCCCATAAACCAATAATTACACTGGGAATAGCCGCGATCAGCTCAATGGTGTAAGCGATGGGAATCCGTACATTTTTTGGAACAAAATTTTCACTTGTGGTGATGCCGATCGCAATACCTACGGGGGTGGCAATTGAAATGGCGATCGCGGAACTTACTAATGTTCCATATATAAAAGGGGCAGCACCAAACTCATCACTGCCTACGTTCCATTCTGTATTAAACAAAAATGGAATTCCAAATGTTTGAATTGCTGGAAATGCTTGGTAAGCTACGACCACTATCATAAATAGCAGCAAAGCTAGCATGCCTAAGCCAAAAATTTTAACTAGAACTGTGAAACCGTTTTCTAGAATGTAGCCAGTTGTATCAAATACTTTGATATCTGCTTCATTTGCAATTTCAGAAGTACTTTTAGATTCAGGATGACTTGTCATCAGCAATTTTTCCTTTAGGATGTCTGAACTTATTAGGGGCTAAACTTATTGTTAACCCCAAAATGTTTTACTAATTATTTAATAGAGTTGTTAACCATTTGAATGGCTCTTTTAGCTACTGCATCGGGAATCTGTGTATATTCTAAAGATCCATTGATTTTTTGTCCAGAAGTTAATGCCCATTGGACAAACTTCTTGATAGCAGCACCTTTAGCTGGATCGTAGTCCTTAGAAATCAACAACCAAGTTAAACCAACAATAGGATAACCATCGACAGGATCGCCTTCAAAAACTCTAAAGTTAGCAGGAAACTTGACGTTAGCCAAAGCTTTATTAGCGTTAACTAATTCTGGGCTGACATACTGACCTTTTTTATTTTGAATTAATGCAGTTTCAAGATTGCCATTCTTAGCAAAGCTATTTTCCACATAACCGATTGAACCAGCAGTTTGTTTTACTAAACCAGAGACTCCAGCATTGCCTCTACCTCTGAGTGGACTAGCTACCCACTTAGGTGAGGTATTTGCTCCAACTAGTTTGCGGAACGATGGATCGATGGCAGATAGATGGTTAGTAAAAATAAAGCTTGTACCACTACCATCAGCACGTACAGCTAGTTTAATTGCTAAATCGGGCAAAGTTACGCCAGGATTATCTCTTAAAACTTTAGGATCGTTCCAACGCTTAATTTGCCCTGTAAAAATAGCGGGTAATGTAAAGCGAGAGAGTCTGAGTTTTTCAACACCAGGGACGTTAAAAATTACAGCTACAGCACCGCCAGCAGTGGGAACTAAGATTACGCCTTTACTGACTGCAGCAATTTGTTCATCGGTCATAGCAGCATCACTGCCACCAAAGTCTACAGTTCCTGCGGTAAATTGTCTGATACCACCACTGCTTCCAATACCTTGATAATTAACTTTAATGGTTGGATTTTGCTTGGTAAATTCAGCAGCATATCTTTGGTAGAGAGGTTCTGGAAAAGTTGCCCCTGCGCCATTTAAAGTTACGGTCTGTGCGGTAGCAGCCATCGCCGTTCCAAACACTACTGAAATAGCTACAGCAGATGTTGTGGCTAGACGACGTAAACTTGTTGTAAAAAAGATCATATTTCCTAATCCGTTAGATTTTCCGTGCGATTTGTACAAGTAATCTCAAAATTAAGACTACATGTTCAATGACACGATTAAGGTTAACAAAGATCGAAGATATGGTTAAGAAAAGGTTAAATTATAATATTTCGCCTATCAATAGTCGTGTTTAAGGGATTTTTGTGGTTTTTAAGTGTACAAATTCATCATAAGGATAAGTAAAGAGTTAAATCGTTTTTCAGACTCAACAAATGATTTAATATCCAGTAATAACATTGATTTAATGAATGTAATTTCTAAATTTTTTAGCTGTAATCTTGCAAAGCCTATATGTTTTCATTTCAAGTTTTTGACAACGATATCGATCTTGATACCCTCAATCACTATCTTGGCTGTGAGGCGATCGCGGTTGATACCGAAACGATGGGATTAATTCCCCGCCGCGATCGCTTGTGTTTGATCCAAATTTGTGACGATTTAGACCATGTAACTGTAGTGCGGATCTCTCAAGAACTAGCTCAAAACTTAAAATCAGCACCTCTCATCAAGCAGTTAATGGAAGCAAGCAATGTCACAAAGGTATTTCACTATGCCAGATTTGATATTTGCACCTTAAAAGTTCATTTAGGAATCTTAACTAATCCGATTTTTTGCACTAAAATTGCCAGTAAATTAGCTCGAACCTACAGCAGTCGGCATGGACTCAAAGAAGTAGTCAAAGAACTCGAACAAATTGAACTTGATAAAAGTGCGGGCTCTTCAGATTGGGGAAGCGTTTACGACCTGTCCGACCAACAATTACAATATGCTGCTAACGATGTGCGTTACTTGGTTTCGATCAAAAATAAATTAACGCAGATGCTAAAACGCGAAGGAAGATATGAATTAGCTCAAAATAGTTTTGATTATTTGCCTACTTTGGTCGAACTGGATCTATGGGGCTATGAAGATTTATTTTCTCACCAGTAACTTCTGTAACTACTAGCGATCGCTATTTTACTGGGGTTCTAATGGCTTATTTTTCAATAGTAAAGTCGAATCCAGAGATCCACTTTCAATCTCTTCGGCTGAGTCTTGGATGGATTTATTGTCCTTTAAAGACTGTAACCTAAGCATAGCTGTCTCTCTTCCATTTATACACTCATAAGATTCAGGTTCGAGATTTAAGGCTTGATCGTAGGAAGCGATCGCCTCGTGATAACGCTCTAAGGTGACGAATAACTGTCCGCGATTATACCAAGGCAAATAGTAATCGGGTTTGACTCTAATTGCTTGACCGTATGCGGCGATCGCCCGATCGAACTGTTCTAGGCTTGCTAAAACGGTACCTTTATTATTCCAAGTTTCATAGAGATTAGATTGATATTTTAGTGCCTCTTCGTAACAGGCTAGGGCTTTACTATATTGTTGTAACTTTCTAAATAAATTGCCGCGATTGTTCCAAGCTTGATAAAAATTGGGATGAAACCGAATTGCTTCGTCGTATGACAGGATTGCTTCTTGATAACTTCCCAATCCAACTAAAGCACTACCGCGATTATTCCAAGCTTGATAATGATCGTATTTAAAACTAATAGCTTTATCGAACGAATTTAGAGCATTTTTATACTGTGAAAGCCTAAATAAAGACACTCCACGAAAATTCCATGCTTGATGATAACTGGGCTTGAGTTTAATTGCGATCTCATAGGAGGCGATCGCTTCTTCATATCTTTCGGCTTGTCTGAGGGCGGTACCGCGATAGTGCCATGCTTGCGGATATTCAGGATTAATTTCTAATGCCATGTCGTAGGAGGCGATCGCTTCCGCATAGAGATTTTGCTTGAGTAAAACGCTCCCTTGCTCGTACCAATATTGATGATTTTCGATTACAGGCTGATTAGTTTTAGTTTCTAGCACAGATATAACTCCAAGAAAACCGTAGCAACATCATAGTTTGACTTCAGGTTATTTTTAATTTTTTCCTGATTCTATTGATGAGATATTGAGATGTTTTACTTAACTTAGATTGATAGATTAGTCATGAGGTGTAATCGGATTGTCTAGTTTTTAACGGGCGATCGCAATCCGCAAAAATATAAGCAGAATTAGATAAGGTTTAGATTTAAAAACAAAAATCAGTTAGTTTAAACTCTATAAATTTCTAAATAACTTTCTTAAAATATTTTCCTAAAGTCTTTACTATAAATTAATTTTATGTGAATCATCTAATAACCTCTTATTATTTAATTAAAATTTAATTACGACTCTTAAAATTTGAGTGAAATAGTTAAAACTTGAAATCAAAAATACCTAAACTAATCTAATAAATATAAAAATTCTTTTAATAATACAAATTTAGGTTTATTTGTTTAATTTGTAGTTTAAAGCTTTATTTCAAAATAAATCTATATAAATTTAGAGTAATTTAAGTTAAGGCTCTACCATTTACAAGGGTTTTTGATAGTTTTTGCCATCGCCAAAAGAAGAGTAAAGCTGCCGTTGCTACGCCTAAAAGTTGCCCTACCCATAGCCCCGTTCCACCCCAGCCCAACCGAAATCCTAGTAGATAACCAGTAGATAATCCCACGCCCCAAAATGATAAAAAGCTGATAAGCATTGGAATAGTAGTATCTTGTAAGCCTCTTAATGCTCCTGCCACATTGGTTTGAACTCCATCTAAAATTTGAGACAAGGCGGCGATCGCCATCATCGAAGTTGCTAGAGAAATCACATGAATATTCTCAGGATTATTGACATCTATATATAGGGAAAAAACCTGCTTGGGGAAAATCGACAAAGCGATCGCCATTCCCAGCATAAATAATCCACCCAAACCCATCCCCACGTATGCTGATTGTTTTACCCCTCTCCAGTTTTGCAACCCTAGCCACTGCCCTACTCTAATTGTGGTCGCAAACGACATTCCTAACGGCACCATAAAAATTAAAGCAATTGTCTGAAATACGATCTGGTGTGCGGCTAAAACTTCTGTCCCCAATGCTCCCATCATGTACGTGGTGCTGGTGAATAATCCAACTTCTAAGGCAAAAGAGATGGCGATCGGCACCCCAATCGTAATCAGCGTTAGTAAAGTTTTAACCTCTAATTCCTTCAATCGACTAAATAAGCGGTAGCTGCGAAGTTCGGGTTCTCGCAAAATATAAGCGACAGCGATCGCCAGCATCAACCATTGCGACAAAACACTTGCCCAAGCAATACCTTCCATCCCATAAGCAGGAAAACCTAGTTTCCCGAATCCAAAGATATAGTTAGCGATCGCATTAAATAAAGTGCCAATCACCACAATTCCCATAATTGGTCGAGGATGAGACAAAGAAGAAATTACGCTTTTGAGTAAAGCAAATATTAAAGCAGGTAAAAATCCCCAAAGAATAATGCCTAAAAAAGTCTTAGCAATGCTCACAGTCCTAGGTGTTTGACCTAAATAGCCCATTAACAAATGAAAATTTGCCAAAATTACCATAACGGGAATTGTTACCAGTATCGCTATCCACATCCCATGTCCTGTGTATTTTTGAATTTTAAGGCGATCTCCTAACCCATACGCCTCGGCAACTAAAGGACTGAGACCGATCATCAGCCCCGTTGCAGTAACTAAAACCATAGTAAAAGTCAAAGCAGCTAAACCTCCACCCGCTAGGGTTTCTCGACCAAGCCATCCCATCATTACAGTGTCTACAAATCCTGTTGCAGCTTGGGCAATTTGAGCGCTGGCTAAGGGAATTGCTAAACGCAAAGATTCCTTAATTTCGGTACGAAACGATAATGGCATGGGGTAAATTACAAACAAATTACAACAGAATAGACTTCAGATTTACCTCTAGATTTAGATGCATTGCGAATAGCTTTGTGAAGTTTGGTAAAGTCTAAGCTTAACCTAAACTGAACCAGCCCAAAGAGTAGTTAGTAGTAGCGATCGCTTCAATTACTAAAAAATTTAACCATTAATCAAGCGATCGCCATGAGATTTACTAAATGAGGAGATGTGATAGTAGCGTAATCACCTTAGAATAGATGGATATTAGGGCGGTAAAAAGATGAAACCCAACAACCAGAATTTAGCTCAAAATCTAACTAAAGTCTCGACCAAAGAAGATATCTTGCAATACTTGCTCAAACAAGGACAGGCAAATGCCCAAGATTTAGCTGAATGTTTTGCCATTAGCCCTCAGGCTGTACGCCGTCATCTTAAAGACTTAGAAATAGAAAATCTCATCCAACATCAAGTCGAAGCGATCGCGATGGGTCACCCTCAATATATTTATCAGCTTAGTGTAGAAGGAAGAAAATGGCTGAGACACAGTTACAACCAGCAATCTGAGAGCCATGATAAATTTGCCGTGAATTTATTAGATAACCTAATTGAAACATTAGGAGTCGAGCAGGTAACTCAAGTTTTACATAAACAATGGCAGCGTAAAGCGATCGCCCTCAAAACCAGCATGGGCAGTGGTAGCCTCGAAGAACGTGTAGCAAATCTGGCAAAAATCCGCCGTGCCGAGGGTTATGTTGCCGAGTGGTATGTCGAGAGCGATCGAATTATCTTTACTGAATACAACTGTGCAATTTCTGAAGTAGCTGAATCATTTCCCAGTGTATGCAGCCATGAATTAGAAATGTTTGCCACTGCTTTACCAGATTGTGATGTTATTCGCACCCATTGGTTAGCTGATGGTCAACATCGTTGTGGCTATGAAATTAAGCCTCTAACTAATTAGCCTAATTAGCTTTAACCAAGTTATATTTAAGTGAAATACTCCTATGCTGATCTTTCCGATACAGCGTAGGCATGTTCAGTCTTTTTCAAGATATAAAGAATTTCCTTCGTGGTACTGTTATCCATAGTTCCTACTACAGAAATATTCCCACTACGGCGTTTTATACTAGGGAAAATTTCCAACCCTAGTCTTTTTAGGTTGATAGCAACATTTATATCTCTATCAACCATCAAAGATTCATGCTCATCCCAATATTCCCTCATACCGCGATCGGTGAAAATAACTTCATTCCGATAACTGAGAATCATTGATGTGTAAGCAGGATGTTTAGCGATGACAACTGATTCAGCTTTTGCGGCTACGTGTTCCAGTGTCTTGAAAAAATTACCAAATGCAGCATCAGCCCAAGACTGATTCAGTTCAGACTTTACCGATTAACCGTTGGGTAGAAAAGTTATATCATCAGATTGTTTTGGCTTATTGCGTTTGGTTAAACCTTTAAGATTAAGATCTTCATGAAAAAAGAATTTCTTACCAGTTCTAACGAGTTGATGAGCAGTTTTATACTGAAAATCTTTACGAGAACGTGCGATCTTTTGATGTTGCCCAGCTTTACGTTTTGCCAGTTTAAGTCTAGCTTTAGAGACTCTTTTACGCTTATTTCGTTTAATGGAAATGCGATCTAGTTTGGCTTGATTTTTACGCAATGGCTTGAGCAATGGTAGCTTTTCACCATCGGAAGTTGCTAGGTAAACATCTTCATGTAACACAGCATCTATCCCTGATGAATTATCCTAAGTTGGAATCACTTCATTACGCTTGAAACTAGGTACAGTAGCATCCTGTAGCATTATTTGGATAAACTAACCATCAGCTTTTTTAGTTACACTGACTTGTTTTATGGTAGATCCGCACGGAATGATTCTGTGCATCCTAACCTTAACAACTCCTAACTTTGGAAGTCGCAAGTATAACCAATTTTTTCTGATTAGCTTGATCCAATTATCCGACACAGTAGCGAAGGTCATTGTCTTGAAGTTAGCTTCAGATTTGAATCTGGGTTTGCCAGACTTTCCACCATTACTATTCCCAATAATGAAACGCTCAAACGATTCATCAACTCGCTTGGTAACGCCCTGAAGAACCGTTGCATCAACTCTTGAAAAGTTAAGCAACTCACCGCTATGGAATACCTTTACCAAGTCTTTTTTAATGATCGGTAATTGTGCTTTTTGGCTGTAGAAGTTAGGCTTATCCCGAACATTAGCAATGCTGCTAATCAAAGGGCAAGCGTTAACGTCGGTACGATTCATAGCCCACTAATCGAACCTATCTCCTAACTGGCGATTATACCAATAGCGAGAAATTCTGAGCCATTCGTTTAGCTCTAGTTTCTGATTAGTGGTTGAGTAGTTAGGAATAAAGATTTGTTTAGCTAAATAAAATGTCATCCAGATCTCATTAGTAGCGAATCGCCAATAACAAGTAGATAATAATAGATTGGTAACATTTAGGCGGTAAGCGGGTGGAGAGAATCGAACTCTCAAGATCAGCTTGGAAGGCTGGAGTTTTACCACTAAACTACACCCGCAATTAAATTACTTTAGTTATATAGCTAAAGCCAATTAAGAATATCATCTTAGCATCGAATTTTTCTAGTTGTTTAATAAAAAAGATAGTTTTATTCAAGAGTTAGAGATCGAACTGTATAAACATCACGATAAATATCAAGTGCTAAAACGCCACGTAAATACTTTAGACTTGAATTACGGCTGTGCCTAATGATTACAATCTATAGCTCTTGTTAAGCTTTTATATGAAAATTACCCAAATAGTTCAAGCGTTCAAAATCGGCACAATTTCATCCGCGATTTTAGTCTCTTTAATCGCTTGCAGTGGCAGTCTTACCCGTGCCAACTTTGATAAAGTTACCAATGGAATGGCGGTTGAAGAAGTAAAAAAACTTTTAGGAGAGCCCACTTCAGTTGAAACTGTAAGCGTACCTGTGCTGGGGACTGTAACGCGATATGGCTATAAAACGGATCAGGGCGAAGCTTCGGTAATTTTTAGAGATAATCAAGTACAAAGTAAAGCAGGCAGTATCGGTCAGTGAACAAATTAACAATTAAGTGTATTATTTCCAAGATTTAGTCAGTTCAAAATTAATGAACAAAAATTAATGAAGTTTAAAGCCAGAATATTTGTTACCCTGCGCCCCTCAGTGCTCGATCCTGCTGGTACTGCCGTTAAGTCTGCCCTTGAACATCTCAATCATCCAGAGCAAATGCAAAATGAGATCGAATCAGTGCGGATTGGTAAATATATTGAAATGATTTTTAATGCTGAAAATCGAGAAATGGCAACCGTACAAGTTAATCTAGCCTGCGATCGCCTGCTGGCAAATCCAGTTATTGAGACCTATACCTTTGAACTGAATCCGAGCGAATCATAATTAAATATTAAGTAAATCAAGTAATGTCTAAAAATTACAAAATTACCCTGCTGCCCGGTGATGGGATTGGGGGTGAAATTATGCAGATAGCTGTGGCGGTGTTAGAGGCGATCGCTCCGAAGTTCGATCTCAGTTTTAAGTTTGAGGCAGCTTTAATCGGTGGGGCGGCGATCGATGCGACAGGACATCCCCTACCCGAAGAAACCCTAAATACCTGTCGTCAGAGTGATGCCATACTTTTAGCAGCCGTGGGTGGTGAAAAATGGGATGCTTTACCTGCAGAGTTGCGTCCCGAAC
>Ga0163154_10006926_pt1 | contig 13689 bp, 15 predicted proteins | sample OliLakLV19MP9P1_FD_148649 | JGI IMG/M metagenome (GOLD analysis project Ga0163154, IMG submission 148649) | Freshwater microbial mat bacterial communities from Lake Vanda, McMurdo Dry Valleys, Antarctica - Oligotrophic Lake LV.19.MP9.P1 | ecosystem: Environmental > Aquatic > Freshwater > Lake >... | reverse complement strand
CCTTCCCCTGTCCCGCCTAATTTTTCGCAAGCGCGCTTGACCCGACACCCGCCCGCACGCCTCCATGGCTGCAAGTGCACCCATCTTACACGGACAGATTGTCCCCCAACGGCGAGCGCGATATTCCGGGAGGAACGGCGCTGCTCGGGAATTCGCTGCTGAACAAAGGCACGGCGTTCGACGGGAAGGAACGCGACGCGCTCGGCCTGCGCGGGCTCCTTCCGCCCCGGGTTTTCAACATGCAGGAACAGGTTGATCGCGCCCTGGGCCAGTTACGGCGGAAGCCGAACGACCTGGAGAAGTACATCTTTCTCACCACGCTCCAGCATCGGAACGAAACCCTGTTCTACCGGCTCCTCCTCGATCACCTCGAGGAAATGATGCCGCTGATCTACACTCCCACAGTCGGCCAGGCCTGCCTCGAATACGGCAGCATCTTCCGCCAGCCGCGCGGACTCTGGCTCACCCGCAATGATCGCGGACGCCTCCCCGAGATCCTCCGCCACTGGCCGAACCGCGGCGTGCGGATGATCGTGGTGACCGACGGCGAACGCATCCTCGGGCTCGGCGATCTCGGTGCTCTCGGCATGGGCATCCCAATCGGCAAACTCTCGCTCTACACCGCCTGCGCCGGTCTCCACCCCTATTACTGTCTGCCGATCACGCTCGACGTCGGCACCGACAACGCCTCCTTGCTTGCCGACCCGTTCTACATCGGTCTCCCGGAACGGCGCCTGCGCGGCGACGATTATCACGCGTTCATCGCCGAGTTCGTGGAGGCCGTCCGCACCGTGTTCCCCGGCGCGCTGCTTCAGTTCGAAGATTTCGGAAACACCAACGCGTTCGAACTGCTCCACCGCTACCGCGGCCGGATCTGCTGTTTCAACGACGACATCCAGGGAACCGCCGCCGTCGCCCTCGCCGGTCTCATGGCCGCCACGCGGCTGACCGGACGCCCGCTGCGCGAACAGAAAGTCCTGTTCTACGGCGCGGGTGAAGCGGGCACCGGCATCGGTGAACTGCTCGCCGGCGCCCTCGGATCCGAAGGCATCCCCGAAGCCCAGGCCCGGCAGCAATGCTGGTTCTTCGACTCCAAGGGGCTCGTCGTCCGCGATCGCGGCGACAAACTCCCCCCTCACAAAGTGCCGTTCGCCCACGCGGCTGCCGGCACCCCCGACCTGCTCGAAGCCGTCCGCCGCCTCCGCCCCACCGCCCTCATCGGCGTGGCCGGCGCGGGCCCGGCCTTCACCCGCGAGATCCTCGAGGCCATGGCGGAGATCAACGAACGCCCGGTGATCTTCGCGCTGTCAAACCCGACCTCCAAAGCTGAGTGCACGGCCGTGGACGCTTACACCGCCACCGGCGGCAGGGCGATCTTCGCGAGCGGCAGCCCGTTCGCACCGGTCGAGCTCGACGGCACAACCCACGTGCCCGGCCAGGGCAACAATGTGTATGTGTTCCCCGGCGTCGGCCTCGGCGCGCTCGCCTGCCGGGCCGCGCACGTCACCGACTCGATGTTCCTCGCCGCGGCCCGCACGCTCGCCGATCAGGTCGCCGATTCCGATCTGGCCCAGGGCCGCGTCTATCCCGATCTCCGCTCCATCCGCAAAGTCTCGCTCCGCATCGCCGTCGCCGTCGCGGAGGAAGCCCATCGCCTCGGCCTCGCCCGTACCCCGATGCCGCCGGATCTCGAGGCCGATATCCGCGCCCAAATGTTCGAGCCGGAATACCGACCGTATTTGCAGGGGTGACGGCCCGGCTTTCCCAACCCGCCGAGCCCTGCCGCCTGCACGCCCCCCCCCGTGCGGCAATCTCTGCGCAAAACGCCCTGGAGTGCGCGCGCGGGAGCGTCGCTTTGGATCGCACACGGGACACGGATCGCACGACGCGGGTGCACCCGGCAACGCGCGTGCCGAAACGCATATTCTGGAGGGCATCGCGTTGTCGATGCCGACCGCGCACCACTACACCCCGCAGCGACGGCCCCCGTGCGCCCCTCTCTGGAGGGCGCGACTCCCGGCGCGCCTGGCGGGTTCTCCCGCATATTCGCCCCCCACCCCAGCGTGCGAGGACGCCCGCCCTCCACTCCGTCAGCCCGCAAACCGGCCAGCCCTGGAGGACGGATTCCCGCCGGGCGATGCTCCGCGCGACAGAGCTTCACCGCCCCGATTCCACGCCCGCCTCCGCTGTGGAGGCGCGTCGATGACCGCCGCATTTGCTCCGCCGGGCGGAAACCCGACGTCGTCCATCAACCTGCCGCCCGCTCACAACGCCACGCCCTTCGAGGCACAGGCCCGGCAAACGCATCGATCCTCGGAAGGCACGCCCCGCTGCCATGCCATCGTTCGGGTCCCACACCCCACACAAAGCAGCCCCGCAACCCATGGGTCCGGTTCGGCGGGCGCGGACTCAACCCTCGCGGCACCGGCCGGACCGGCCGGACCGTCCACCGATCGGTCGTCCCCGACGCGGCGGCGACGCACCCGCGGAACCTCCGATTGACACTCGCGGCCGCTCGTCGACAACCTCTCCGTTGACCCCGGGCCGACCGGGCCGATGCCCGGTGCCAGTGCGGCACGGTCGGCCGGACGCACCGCGGGACCCGCCTCCACCCGCGAACGCCGAATCAACGCGGCAACTCCCTCGCGGGACTGGCGGGCCCGGGGTTCGTCGGGATGAGTCCAATCCGCATACCGATCGCTCCAGAGCAAATGCGCCAGTGACGTCGTCGGCGCGCTCTTTGCCGAATACTCCTGAACCCCGTGGCTCGGAATCAGCCGCCGCAGACTCGTCCAATCCCCGGTCTCGGGATCTAAAAAATGCAGGCTGTTCGGACTGCCGTACCATCGATCCGCGGATCCGAACGGTGATGCGTGCATCCAATCCCGCTGGGTGGGGCTCAAGAGAAACCCCGGCCGATTGGAATCAATCTTTTTGAGTGTCGCACTCAGAAACACCGGCCGAAACTCGAATCCCCGCTTTTGCAGGATCCGCGACAACGCATCCCGCAGCGCAGGCTCCGGGTTTTTGTCGACCAGAACGACCGCGACCGGCGGCCTGAGATCGCGTCGGAGAATCAAATCCACGCGGGCACCTTCCGTGATCCAGGGAAGAACGGGCTTGAGTTCGACCGGAGGGCACTAACCTGATCGCACACCCCGCCTCTTCCGCACAATCGCCCCGAGAAGCAACGCCCCAACCAGCATCGCTGGAACGACGTCGAACAACCGGTCGAAGAGCCACGCGTTGCGCCTCGCTACGCGCAGCTTCGCCTCCGCTTCCGGCCCCGGGTGGTTGACCTGTTCGCGAATGGCTTCCCGGAGAAAGGTGTAGGTCCGCGCATCCGTCACTTGGAACGGCACCGAAAACCCCATGACAACCCAGCCAAGCAGCACGCACGACTTCATCGAATGCGCCCATGCTACGGGCGAATCGCGGCCAGCGGCAAGGTTGGCGCACTCGTCGCGTTGACCCTCGCCATGCACGCCCCGGCTCAGATCTCCTCCCCGCTTTCCACCGGGAGATCGAGGAACAACTGCTGGAAATAGGCATCGAGCGCCTTCTCGGGAAACGCGATGCGCAGCGGGCCCTTCGGACTCGGGGACGTGAAGAATCCCGCTTCCAGCCCAAGCCGGGCGGCGACAAGCCGCCCCTCCCGGGAGGGACCGCGTGTCGCGGTCCGCGAACGTGCTTCATCGCACGCACTTCCCCGGGCAACACCTCCATCGAGCTTCGTGACCTCCACGAGCCGGGCAGCGACACGCCGCCCCTCCCCGGGACGGACCTCGTGACGCGCTCCGGTGAAGTCCCGCGCCCATCCACGAGCAATTCGCACCAGCGGGTGGTTTCTTCCACTCTTCATTCCGCCTTCTTCCTTTTCCCGCGATACGGCGCTGGTTCCTCGCGCAGCACGGATGAGCTTTTCGTTTTCGCCAGCGGTTCGATAACGACGTGCACGCGGGCGTGCAGGGCGGAGGCGACGCGGCGGAGCATGCTGAGGGAATGGCCCTCGTAGGCGGGCGATTCGAGGCGGTTGATCTGCTGTTGCGTGGTCTCCGACCGGTCGGCCAGGTCCTTTTGGGAGAGGCCGGCTTCCTCGCGGAGGCGGGTGAGTTGCAACGACACATCCCAGGCTTCACCGGCGGCCTTGAAGCGCTCGGCGAAGCGGGGATCCTCGAGTTGCTGCTCCAGATAGCGGTCGAAGTTGGTCTTTCTCATGCGAGGTTTCGTTGCAACCAGTCCTTCATCCTTGCGCGGGCGGTGTCGAGGTCGCGCGCGGGGATGGACCGGCCTTTGTTGCGGACCCCATGCGCCGCGATGACGCGGCGGCCTTTCATGAAAAACCAGAAGCTGCGCGTGTTCAGCTTTCCGACATGACGTAGTTCCAGCAAGCCATCGCCGAGCGCCTTGGACAGCGGTTCGCGGTGATACTGGCGTTGGCGCAGCTTCGCCAGTCCGGCGACAATAGCAGCAAAGTCGCCGGGACCAGAGGATTTGAGGTCGTCGAGAAATGCACGCACGGGGCAGCGTCCATCTTTGGTTTCGTAACATTTTACGGTGAAGTCCATATTCCATCCACGCCCATTTTGGTGTAGACAAAAATCATGCCGCGAGCAGGGCGAAGGGTCAGGGCAGCGCCGTTGTCTGGAAGAACCATCGGGCCTGACCCGTGACATCGGGAATCTGAATCGAAACGTCCGAGCCCGTCCCGACAATCGGTTCCAACAGAACCTCCCACGGATCCGTCCGCCCGAGGTCGGTGCTCTCGTCGATCCGGTAGACCCGGCCCGCCACCGTGGGAAACACAAGGGTGAACCCGGTGCCGTTGCGGGTGAGCCGGGCGGGCCCGGGATGACTCGCCACGCTCAGCGGGCTCGTTCCGGCCCTGAACTCGGCGATGTTCGAGTATCCGTCGCCGTCGGAGTCGGCCGTGGCCACAACGGCGGTCGTATTCGCGCTGTAGAGGCTCTCGAACGCATCGGGGAGGCCGTCCGAATCGGTGTCCGTGGTTGTCACGGTTCGGCTGGTCGAGAAGCCGGAACTGTTCCCCGCAAGGGAGGTGGCGGTCGCTGTGATCAGGTGGGCGGGAGGGACCGCCGTGGTCAGGTTCGTGCTGAACGACCCAAAGCCGGTCCCGTTGGTGGTGACGTTCGTGGTGCCGAGGTAGTGCCGACCCTCCGACGGATCCCCGGCGGGGGTGGCAAAGAACTCCAGCACGAAGGTGGAGCCCGCGAGACTCACCAGATTGCCGGAAACATTCGTGCCGTTCGCATTGCCGACGGGACCGAGAACGGCGGTGGCGAGCGTCGGCGCGGCCTGCGCGTTGTTCGATCCGCTGTAGAGCCCGATCCCGTTTCCGGCGTTGGTGCGAATCGAGTTTCTGCGGAACTGGTTCCCCAACGTGATGGCATCGAATAACGAAATACCGTTGCCTCCGTTCCGGGTGATGCGGTTGCCCGCCCCGGGGGCGGTCCCGCCGATGACATTGTTCTTCGCGCCGCCGAAGATCGAAACCCCTTGGTAGCTGTTTCCCGCCATCGTTCCCTTCGGGGTCAGCCCGATGGTGTTTCCTTCGACGCGGTTCTGATCGGTACCGGAATCGGCGATCAAGACCCCGCTGCTTCCGCTCGCGCAGATGTAATTCCTCGCGCCCGGCACCGTGCCTCCGATCAGGTTGTTACGGGCCATGCCGTATACCGCAACCCCCGAGAAGAGCCAGAAGTTGGGGGGATCGGCGAACCCATTCCCGAGGGAGACTGTTCCGGTGGCGTCCAGCCCGATGACGTTTCCTTCGACCACGTTCCAGTCCGTCCCGTTCCCGCTCACGGCCACCCCATACGCGGCATTCGCGGAGATCACGTTCCGTGCCCCGGTCGAGGTGCCGCCGACGCGGTTGAACGACGCCCCTCCATAGATGCCGATGCCCGGCGCGAACTGGTGCGTGGGCACATCGAAGAATCCGTTCCCCAGGCTGCCGTTGCCAGTGGCATCCAGGCCGACCGTGTTCCCCTGGATGGTGTTGTTGGCGACGCCGGTGCCGTTCAAGCGAATGCCCTCGTAATTGTTCGCCGACACCACATTCCCGGCCCCCGACGCGGTCCCGCCCACCGTGTTGTGATGCGCTCCCTCAAACAGTTCGATCCCCACGTACCGGTTGGGCAACGCCCCCGTGCCGATTCGGTTGCTCCCCACGATGTTGCCTTCGATTCGGTTGTTCAGGGTCGTGTTGCCCCGCAACAGCACACCGTTGTGATCATTTCCCGAGATTAGGTTCCGATCCGCGGTCGTCCGCCCTCCGATGAGATTGTCGTGCGCCCCGTTTTCAATTTCGATCCCGGGAAGCAGGTCTTCAGCGCGGCGGTCCCGCTGGCGTTGGCGCCGAGGAGTGCCCTGCAGCGACATCATCCTCATCGAGTGGGAATAAACCTGTGGGCTGTCTGCTCACTTCCACCGGCACCGTCTCATCCGCGATGGAAGCTGCGCGGAAACTGCCTGTCACCGGGCGGTTTTCACGTTTCGCCAAAAGCAAAAACAAAACAGACAACGAACAACATCACATGAAGAACACCAAGACACTCCTCGCCGGCGCTGCGCTCGCGGGCATCCTCACCGGCGGCTTTGCCGCCAAAGCCAACGCTGCCACCAACACTGGGGCGGCCTTCGCCAAGCAGACCGACAGCCAGCAGGCGGGCGTCCTCGCCGACGAAAAGAAAGGCGAGACCCACGACTGTAGCGGCAAGAACTCCTGTAAGGGCAAGGGCGGCTGCAAGACCAGTGAAAACGGCTGCGCCGGCAAGAACTCCTGCAAAGGCAAGGGTGGCTGCGCCGTGAAAGACGGCAAGCCGGTTGCCCCCAAGTAAGTCTGCAAAAACTTCGCCCGCGTGGGGCTCCGACGCGTGTCGCCGGGCCTCGCCGGGCGTTTGCTTTTTATGTCCGCCACACGATTTACCGGGCACGCCGACTATGGCGTGGGCATCGGTCTGCGCATCCCGCATTACCAGCACATCCTCGACCGCCGCCCCGGCGTGGATTGGTTTGAGATCATCTCGGAGAACTACATGCTGGATGGCGGACAGCCGCTCGCGGTGCTCGACCGCATCCTGGAGCGCTACCGCGTCGTGCAGCACGGCGTCTCGATGTATTTCGGCAACTTCGCGCGGCCCAATCGCGGGCATTTGAAAAAGCTCAAGGCGCTCACGCGGCGCACGTGCACGCCGTGGGTGAGCGACCACCTCTGCTGGGGCAGCGTGGACGGGCGCTACACGCATGACCTGCTGCCGATGCCTTACACTTGGGAGGCGGTGGAGAAAGCGGCGCTCAACATCCGCGAGGTGCAGGATTTTCTCGAACTGCCCGTCGCGGTGGAAAACGTGAGCAGCTACGCCGAGTTCCACGCCTCGGAAATGAGCGAATGGGAGTTTCTGAATGAAGTCGTCGAGCGCGCCGACTGCGGAATCCTGCTCGACGTGAACAACATCTACGTCTCCTCGCAGAATCACACTTTCGACCCGCTCGACTACGTGAACGCCGTGCCCGCCGCGCGCGTCGCGCAAATCCACATCGCCGGCCACACGCGGCACGAGCGCTACATTCTCGACACACACGACCATCCCGTCATCCCGCCCGTGTGGAAGCTCTACAAACGCGCCATCGAGCGCTGCGGACGGACGGCCACTCTGCTCGAATGGGACGACCGCATCCCGAGCTTCGATGAAGTTCACCGCGAGGCGCTCAAAGCCACCAAGTATCTGCCCGATGAAAAAGCGAACGCCGCCGCGTAGGACGGACACGGGCCTTGATGCGATTCAGCGCCTCATGGCCCGCGCGGTGATGCGCCCGCTCACTTCCGGCCAGCGCTCGCAGCGTGCGTGGGTGGACGGCTCGCCCTCCGCCGAAATCGCCGGCAGCTTCATCAAGCCCAACGACCGGCTCTCCTCCTTTGAGCGGCTGCAAATCTACAATCAGCAATACTGGTGGCGCATCCTCGGCTCGTTCCAGGAAGACTTTCGCGGCGTGTGCGCCGTGCTCGGCGAGCGGCGGTTCGATCATCTCGCAGTCGCCTATCTCGAAGCCCACGGCTCCACTTCCTGGTCCTTGCGCAACCTCGGGCAGCTCCTTCCTGCTTTTCTCGAAAACCATCACGCCCTCACCGCGCCGCACACCGCGCTGGCGCTCGACATGGCGCGCGTCGAGTGGGCGCGCATCGTCGCCTTCGACGATCCCGCGCTCCCGCCGCTCGACCCCGCGACGCTTGCACGCAAAACGCCCGCGACCATCCGCCTGCGCCTCCAGCCTTACCTCACGCTCCTCGCCCTCGCGCATCCCGTCGATGCGCTGCTGCGGAAGCTGCGCCAGTCGAGCGCCGAGACCGGCACGGCCAGCAACGCCGTCGGTGCCAGTCCGCGCCGCCGTCGTCCCGTCGTGCTGCGTGCAAATGCCTTGCCCGACCCGATTCACCTCGCCATCCATCGCGTCGATCTCTCCGTGTATTTCAAGCGCCTCGATCTCGAAGCCTTCACGCTGCTGACCGCGCTGAATGCGGGCGCTTCGCTCGAAGGCGCGTGCGCGTCCGCTTTCGCGAAATCCTCCGCCAGCGCCGGGGAGGCGTCCGCCAAAGTCCGCGAGTGGTTCGCGACGTGGACGGAACTCGGCTGGCTTGCTAAAGGATAGCGCGGATCGTGAACCGGTGCCGACTACACGGCGAGTGAGAAACATTCTTTTCCGATGAAACAATCCCGACATTTCTTCACCCACTTCATTGCGAGCGGCATCGCCGTCAGCGCGTTTTTTTTCGCGCCCCATCTCCCGCAGTGTCTCGGAGCGGAAAAGGCTACCCCCGCCCAGCACACCAACCGCCTCGCGAACGAGAAATCGCCTTACCTTCTCCAGCACGCGCATAATCCGGTGGATTGGTATCCGTGGGGCGAGGAGGCGTTTGCCAAGGCGCGCAAGGAGAACAAGCCCATCTTCCTCTCCGTGGGCTATTCGACGTGCCATTGGTGTCACGTCATGGAGCGCGAGTCGTTTGAAAACGAGGACATCGCGCGGCTGATGAACGAGCACTTTGTCTGCATCAAAGTGGATCGCGAGGAGCGGCCCGATGTGGACAAGGTTTATATGACCTTCGTCCAGGCGACGACGGGCGGCGGCGGCTGGCCGATGAGCGTGTGGCTCACGCCGGACCTCAAGCCGTTCGTGGGCGGCACTTATTTTCCGCCGGACGACAAGTGGGGCCAACCCGGATTCAAGAGCATCCTGAAGAAGCTCGCCGCGGCGTGGAAAGACGAACGGGAGAAGATCGTCGCCAGCTCGAATCAAATCGTGGAGACGCTCCAGCGGTTTTCGCAGCAGGAGAAATCGGAGGGCAAACTCGGCGCGGACATCGGTCGGAATGCTTACAAACAAATCGCCGGGAGCTTCGACGAAAAGCTCGGCGGGTTCGGACCCGAGCCGAAGTTTCCCCGCCCGGTCACGTTCAATTTCCTCCTGCACTTTTACGCCGCCGACCGCGAGGGAAAGGACGGCACACGCGCGCTGGAGATGACGCTCGTGACGCTGCGCAAAATGGCCGAGGGCGGCATCCACGATCATCTCGGCGGCGGCTTCCACCGCTACTCGGTGGACAAGTTCTGGCACGTCCCACACTTCGAGAAAATGCTCTACGACCAGGCGCAGCTCGCGTCGGCGTATCTCGATGCGTTCCAAATCACGCGCGAGCCGATTTTCGAGCAGACCGCGCGCGACATCCTCGACTACGTGCGGCGCGACATGACCGACAAAGAAGGCGGCTTCTACTCCGCCGAGGATGCCGACAGCCTGCTGGCCAGGGGCAAGCCGGAGCACGCGGAGGGCGCGTTTTACGTCTGGACGAAGGACGAGATCGAGCGCGTGCTCGGGCCGGAGCGGACGAAGGGCTTCACGTATCACTACGGCGTCGAGGCGAAGGGCAACGCGCCCGCGGGCAGCGATCCGCAGGGCGAGTTCAAGGGCAGGAACATCCTCATCCAGCGCCATACGCCGGCGGAGACCGCGAAGAAATTCGGTCTCGATGAAGCGAAGGCGGCGCAGTTCCTCGCCGAGAGCCGCAAGCTGCTTTTCGAGGCGCGCGCGAATCGTCCGCGCCCGCATCTCGACGACAAAATCATCACCGCCTGGAACGGCTTGATGATCTCGGCCTTTGCCCGCGCCGCGCAGGTGCTCGGCGATCCCGCGTATCTCGACGCCGCGAATCGCGCTGCTGATTTCGTAAAAGCGAAACTCTCCCGCGACGATGGCCGCACCTTGCTCCGCAGCTATCGCGAGGGCGCGAGCGACGTGCCGGGCTTTGCGGATGACTACGCGTTTTTGATTCAGGGCTTGCTCGACCTTTACGAAGCCTCCTTCGACACGGGCCGCGTCGCGTGGGCGCTGGAGCTTCAGGAGCAGCAGAACAAACTCTTCGGGGACGATAAGCAGGGCGGCTACTTCTCCACCACCGGCAAAGACCCGAAAGTGCTCCTGCGCATGAAGGAGGATTACGACGGCGCGGAGCCTTCGCCGAATTCCACCGCCGCCGTGAATCTCCTGCGCCTCGCGAGCCTACTCGACCGCGCGGACTTTCGCGCGCTGGCCGGGAAGACCCTGCACGCCTTCCATGCCCAGCTCGAACGCGCGCCCTCCGCCATGCCGCAGATGCTCGTCGCCCACGGCTGGCTGCAATCCAAGCCGAAGCAAATCGTCATCGCCGGAAAGCCCGGCACGGACGACACGCAGGCCATGCTGCGCGAAGTGCATCGCCACTTCATCGCGCACCGCGTGCTCGTCCTCGCCGATGGCGCAGCGGGCCAGCAGTTCTTCGCCTCGCACGTCGAGTTCATCAAAAGCGTCGCGCCGGCCAAAGGCGCAGCCACGGCCTTCGTCTGCGAAAACTTCGTCTGCCAACTACCCGTGACCGAAGTGAAAGCCCTGGCCGGTTTGCTCGCTGATGGAAGGCCATCTTCGCCGCCTCAATTGAAGAAGTGAGTTGACACCCGCGACGGAACGCGAGCACTCACGGCTTGCAGTATGGCGTAGCCGGACCCTATCTCTCGGGCATGAGCACTCTTGCATTCTACGGCGATTCCGAAGGTAGCGAAGTCCTGGTCATCGACGTGGACGCCATGTGCCTCAAGGGCCGCGTGCCCACGGGCCTTGGCCCCTATCCCGTGGATCGGGCGGGCACCAACTTTGTGCTGGCGTCCACGCGCAAGGAAAACTCCGTCACACCGATTGAAATCAGTTCGCTGAGTGCCTTGCCGGCGATCTCCCTCCCCCACACTCCTCGCTCTTCGACGATCCATCCAGAGACCGGCTTGATTCTCGTCTCCGGCGGCAACAAGCCGATCACCAGCATTATTGATTCGCGGTCCTGGACGGTTCTCCGCTCCTACGGCGAGGCCGTCACCGGCAAGGTCGAGGATTTCGGCGGCTCGCTCGCCTGCGGGCACGAGCGATGGGTGGATGCGGAGCGATTCTTCCTCATCGACCGCCTGCGCCGGAGACTCGTGCTTTACCGGTTCGGCGTGGACGACCCGATCTGGACGCTGAACACGCCGACAAGCTGCCACCACCTCGTGGCTGACCCACAGCCGGACCCGCCGATTCTTTACGCCATGTGCGAGGGAAATCCGCTCGCGAAAGTTCCGCCTTCGATCCTCAAGCTCACACCTGCGGGTGATGGGTTCACCGTCGAAGCTCACGTATTCCTACCCGTGGAGACTTCCCTCATCGGCAGCAGTGGCGGCCATCACGTAGATCTCTCCGGCGACTACCTGTATGCTGGATCGGCAGAAGGCCACGCCTACGTCTTCCGCAAGGACACGCTCACGTTCGTGGCCAAGATCGTCACAGGCGCGGGCGACGGACATACCGGCTTTATTGATGCCGCAGGGCGTTCTTTCGGCATCACGATCAATCACACAGCCCGCTTCGTGACTGTGTTCGATCGCGCTACTCACCAGCGCATCAAAGACATCGTGGTGAGCAACTCTGACGCGACGCCGCAAAGGCGCACGCAAGGGCACACCTCATGGAAACGCGACGGGTTTTTCTACATCATGGCAAGCCTCGATGCGACGTTCCACGAGATCGACGTGGTGAGTGGTGAAGTGAAGCGTTGCCTCGTCCTCGAACCCGCCCAGACAGGCGGCGCAAAACCGTTCCCGATGCAGGGCACCTTTGCCACCGATGTGCCGGGGGCTTTTTGCACCCACTGCTGCTAGTGGCTCCCACGGATACGAGCGGCGCTTCGCTTGAGCAAAACTCCGCGCAGGCCGGAGGGAATATGGCGCGGGGCTGATCGTTCATATCTGGCGTATGAAAACCCTCATTAAGTCCACCCTCCTCGCCGCCTTCGGCGCGGCTCTCGGCGTCGCCACCGCCTCGGCGGACAATCCGCAACTGCAAACCCGACTCGCCCTCGCGCGTCAGTCCGCACAACCCAGCCCATCCACGCCCACCATCGCGGTCTATGCTTGTGGACGCGGCGTGGGCCGCGCCCAGGCCACGCGGACGCGCGAAAAGGAATACGTCTGGAAAACGCGCCAGGTCGGCAACGGCCCGCTCATCACCTACCGCGCCCCGCGCGATTAACCCGCCTCCGCCTCACCCGGCATCTTCCATCGGCCCGGCTCGGTGGGAGGTGCCAAGGCTGCGGCGATTCGGCCACCGCCAGGCGACGATTGCGCACCCGGAACGCAGCGCCGTTCCGTCTTCGGCGCAGTTTCTGATGCGCGACCCCGGCACGGCACCCCGCACACTCGTTGCTACCGCGCGCGTGCCGAACGCCCATCCGCGGCAGCAATCAAGACCGCCACTGGTCGTCGCCGCCAGCAAAAGTCAACGCGGTGTGCATGAACCTTTGAACGTCCAGAGGACATCCGCCTCCCGCAGATAGTAGAGGGCGAAGCAGGCAGCCAGCATCGGCCAGGCGGCGAAGAAGAGCAGGTTGTGCGGCTCGAAGGGATGCAGGTATTGCTTGTAGGCAGAGAGGGTCGAGATGCCGTGCAAGAGCAGCACCGCCCCGTAGCCCAAGTTTCTTATGGAATGTGCCGATTTGTCGCAGAATTGGTGATTTTTCCGGCAAGCAAGTGCGTAAGTCATTGATAATCAACGATTCTGCTTTTCGGTCTCCGTTGTAGTGCCTAATTCGAATATATCGATCTTGATTTCCTCCCACGGTGGCGCCATGGTCGCCGCAATGTTTTTCCGCACCAAGACCATCAAAGGCACCCCTTTGGTCCAGCTCGTCGAAGCCTTCCGCAACGCCGAAGGCCAACCGCGGCAGCGGGTGGTCGTCTCCTTGGGCGAAGCCCGGCTGCCCGAGAGCGAAAAGCACCTCATCGCCCGCGCGGTGGGGAGCCACCTTCTGGGGCAGGCCGATCTGCTCTCGGCCGATCTTTCCGAGGAAGCCGCCACTTGGGTGCGGCGCATCTTGCAGTTGGCGGGGCGCTCGAAGTCCGCCCGCCCGGTTTACGGGGAGACCGTCGACGGCGTGGTCGTCGAGCGGGTGGAAAGCGAGAACGTCGTGCAGTTGGGCCCGCAACTGGCCGCCCTCGAGGCGTGGAACCACCTCGACCTCACGCCGATGCTCGCGCAGGCCGGGCTCAACCCGAGCCAGATCGCGACCGCACAACTGCTGGTGGCCAACCGGCTCATCGAGCCATCGAGCGA
>Ga0163154_10006925_pt1 | contig 13690 bp, 8 predicted proteins | sample OliLakLV19MP9P1_FD_148649 | JGI IMG/M metagenome (GOLD analysis project Ga0163154, IMG submission 148649) | Freshwater microbial mat bacterial communities from Lake Vanda, McMurdo Dry Valleys, Antarctica - Oligotrophic Lake LV.19.MP9.P1 | ecosystem: Environmental > Aquatic > Freshwater > Lake >... | reverse complement strand
GACCAAGCGCCATCGGGCATCATAGCGGGTGAAAACACATTATCCGCCAATGGACCCGCCATGAGCATTGCTATGGGTCTGGTAATCCGGGCAATAAAACTTCGTGCCGAAAACACCCTTCCCTGAATATCGGGCGCGACCTTTGCTTGCCATATCGCCTGATTAGACGCATTGAGAATATTGATGAAGAACGAATTACAAAAATTGGCTATCATCCAAATAATTATAAATTGCCCCAACCCCATGAGCGCACTCCCAAATAAGCTCGTGGCAAACATGCCCAATAGCACCCCCAACACCCGTTGTTTTGGTCCGCCCCATATACTGATGAGCAACGCCCCTATCACCCCGCCAGCCGCCCCCGCCGATAGCACCAAGCCAAGTAATTGCTCGTTGCTATCTGTCCGTGCCAAAATCATAGGTGTGACCAATATCATCGCCATCGTGCCAAACAGATTTGCCATAAAAAACATCATCTGCAATCCCAATAGGCTAGGACGCGCCCAAATATACCGAAATCCATAGACTGATTCTTTGAGCAAATTGCCACGCCCTTTTTTACCCGCCTCTGTGGTTTTTGGTTGGGGGATGTGGACAAAAAACAGCATAGAGACGGCAAAGATAAAACTGACAATATCAAACAACAACACACCGCGTATATCAACCAGCACCAACAGGGTTGCCGCCAGCGATGGGGCAAAGATGCCCGATGCCGATTCTGCCAAAGACAACATACCACTGGCACGCGCATACTGCTCTTTTGGCAACATTAAGGAAATAGAGGCGGAATAGGCAGGAAATTGAAATGCCTGAAACATCCCAGAAAATAACCCCGCCGCATATAAATGCCACATCTGTAATTGGTCGGCGTTGAATAGCAAAAATATCGCCACAGTCGAAAGTCCTGCCGCGAGGTCGCTAATCATCATCACCAATTTACGATTCCATCGGTCTACCAATGCGCCTGCGATGGGGCTAAATAAGACGATTGGCATAAAATTAAAAAATCCGACCAGCGCCAATGCAGTCGCTTCACCTGTGATAGTCCATGCCCAAATGCTGAGGGCAAAACCAGTCATTGCAGAACCCAACAACGATACGACTTGTCCAACCCAAATAATGGTGAATGCTCGCATCCCCGTAGGGCGTGTATCTGTCATCATATCCCATGCTCCTCTGTGTATTTGTTATTATACGCACAGAATAGCAAAACGGGTAAAACAATTGAGAATGCGTTGAGTATCAATTTATTTATGAATAAATTGATACAAAAACTCCATTATTAAAATTTGGAAAAAGAGTTATAATTGTGTTTATATAAAGTGTAGAAAGTGTTAAATATGGTTGTTAAGTTGGGGTATATATTTCTGAGTTATCGGCGTTTAGAGGTCGCATTAGCCACAAAATTAGCCACAGACCTCAAGGCATTAGGCATTTATATATGGATGGACACGCTCGAAATTCGCCCTGCGGATGATTGGGCAGATGCCCTAGCAAAAGGGGTAGATGACAGCACCGCGATGATTGCCCTCGTTAGCCCAGAATATCTCAAATCGGCGTATTGTTGCAGGGAACTGCATCGGGCAGACCGCCTAAACCGCGTGATATTTCCGTTATTATTGTCGCCTGTTGACACCCTCAACTTGCCACTCGAATTGGAACGGATACATTATCTCGATTTTAGCGATTGGCAAACGGAAACCCGCTATGCAGAAGAATTATACAAGCTGGTAGAAGCCATCCAAAGGCGTTTTGGCGATGCGGTAAAAACCACATCAGAAACAGAGATAGCGGCAATCAAAACCCTTACAGATACCCAACTACTCATGCCTATAGACCCCATTACCGAAATTATGCCTGTGGCGTTTGTCACAGCCGATGCCACTGCTATAGCTACAGAGACCCTCAACGACATATTGAATCGGCTTTGCATAGGTACTTGGGATTCCCGTCAAACAGCCACCCGTGATTTGCGCGATTATGCAAAGTCACTCAATGGGGTGTATTCGACACACATTCTACAACGCCTCATCAGCAAGCTATCAGATAAAGATTGGATGGTACGCTGGGCGACATTAGAAGCGATTGCATGGCTGCGGGCAAAAGATGCCAAGCCACATCTTTTGCCATTGCTCAAAGATACGCATCAATCGGTGCGGATAACCGCCGTCCGCACAATTGGACTTTTGGGAAATTCTGATGATGCAGAGACCCTTTTACCTCTGCTCACCGATAAAAATAGCATGGTGCGCGAAGCGGTCATTCAGGCATTGGGCGCGTTAAAAAATCCTACCACTATCTCTGCCCTTTTGCCCTTATTAAGCGATTCAGAAGAAGAGATTCGCCTGTATGCCATTGAGTCACTTGGCAAAATTGGCGATGTTTCTGTGGTGGACGCGCTCATCAGTACGCTACGGAATGGCAACGAAAAAATACAATGGCTCTGTATTGAAGCACTCGGCAGATTGGGCGATGCGCGTGCCATCCCCGTCTTGCGGGGCTGTATGGATGATATGCGTCACCCGGTTTGGGACGAAAAAACCATCTGCGATATCGCCCTGGAATCGCTTCAATCTATCAATACGCCAGAAGCCCAAGCAGTGATTGCCAACTGGCACAAAAAACAACTATCCCCTACTCAATCAATGACTCAATAATCTAACCCAGTAAGGGGGTTTAATACGATGAAAATTTTTATTAGCTACGCCAGAATTGATAAAGCCTATTGCATGGAACTGATGGAACTGCTCAATGACCATAATGTGTGGTTTGATAGTCGGTTGCATGTGGGGCAAAATTGGTGGCACGAAATTCTTAAAAAATTAGAATGGTGCGAGGGCTTTATTTATTTGCTCTCACCAGATTCTTTGCAATCATCTTATTGCCAGCGCGAATATGACATGGCAAAAAATATGGGGCGGGTAATTTTTCCCATTCTCGTGCGCGATACCCCCATCCCAAAAGATTTAGCCGAATTACACTATATCGACATCACATTGGGAATTAATCTCGATACCCTGCGGATGCTCCTCACCTCGATTCATCATGCCGAATTATCTAAGATACCCAAACGTGCCATAGGCATCATAGAAAAATCGGATACCACCACCGACCCAATGGATGCGTTTACAGGCGGGATGGATGCACTCAAAAAAGGCTTGTTTGACGATGCCGTATTTTTGCTCAAATTGGCAAAAGCCAATGGCTATAAATCGCCGTTTATCAAAATTGATGCCGTATTAGAGGAAGCCGAGTTACACCTCAACGCCCAAATGGAACATATCGAGCGTGAGCGCAACTATCGGCATATTGTTGAACTCATCCGAACACCCATCACCGAAAAAATTGGCTGGGAAGCCTATGAGACCTTTCGGGCGCAATATCCCAATTATGACCCCGATAATCTGAATAAAAATCAGCTAGACGAGACACATCGCATCAAGAAGATGTATCGTTTTTCGTTGCCACTCTTAGAATGGTGCAAAGTCCCCAGTGGCAAAGCCGAAATTGTCGATACTAGCAAAAAAGGGCAACGGCAAACGGTGGTTGTGCCACCATTTGCCCTGAGCAAATATATTGTCACCAATGCCCAATTTACGATGTTTGTGGATGACCCCAAAGGCTATCATAACAAAGCGCGGTGGCAATTTGACCCACTCGCCTATCAGACCTATCTCAAGCATCCACACCCTAAAGATAGCAAATATGAGGGGGATGAACGCCCGCGCACACGGGTTACATGGTACGAGGCGATGGCATTTTGTGGCTGGTTGAGCGACAAGTTGGGATATGAGGTCAGTTTGTTCAGTTATTCGCAGTGGGTACGGGCATTTATGGGCGATGACAAGCGCACCTATCCGTGGGGGAGTGGCTTTGATAAAAGCCGTTGCAACACCCGCGAGAGCGAAATTAAAATGCCCAATGTGGTAAGACGCTACGAAAATGGCACTAGCCCGTTTGGGATTCATGACATGATGGGCAACGTGTGGGAGTGGACAACCGATATAAGCACCGATGGCGATAAGAAAATCATTCGGGGTGGGTCTTTCACCAGCCCCATAGAACGGGCAGACCCACACTTTGCTTATGACATAGACCCCAACACCTTTCATATCACCATCGGCTTTCGGGTGGTACACTTAGATTAACTCAGATTAGTCGCAACTCAATAGTTCATGAGAGGCGCTGTAAACTTATTTACAAGCCAAAGAAAACACGATATAGTATAAACAGTTCACAGCGTTCACAAACTTTTGAACAATATGAACAACATAAGTGATGCGTGTAATGAGAAGTGGCACACCCCTATTGTGAGAACTCCCTCTGTGTGTGTGTGCAAGTAAAATGTGTGTGTGTGTTGTAAGCATGTGCCACTTTTCTCACGAACAAGCAATAGTCCCCCTCCTTTGTGGGAATGCCGTGTAGCCTTTGGTGTGCGCTACACGGCATTTTCATTTTTGGCATAAATCCAATAAATCTCATCTGGCTCTATTGGTAGAAAATACGGTGTATATGCTATAATGAGGCAAATTAGACTATTTATACCATAAAGTTATGTGCAACTTATACAAGGAGGATATGATGAGCGATACAACCGTGCCAACCGCCCGCCCCATGACCGAAGAAGCCGATTTTTTGAAGATTAATTCTGTAGACCATGTGCATTTTTGGGTGGGCAATGCCAAACAAGCCATGTATTACTGGTGGAAGGGTTTTGGGTTTAAGCCTGTCGCTTATTCTGGGCTAGAGACAGGCAATCGGCGTTTTGCCTCGTATGTGCTAGAGAGTGGCAAAATTCGGTTTGTGGTGTCGGCGGCATATAAATTTAGTGACGAAATTTCTGCCCATTTTATGTTGCATGGCGATGGCATCAAATATATCGCGTTGGGCGTGGATGATGTGGCATCGGCGCATCACGAAACGACATCACGCGGTGCAGAAAGCGCATGGTCGCCCCGTGAAGAACGCGACGAACACGGCATTATCCGCACCTCTGCTATCAAGACCTATGGCGATACCATTCATATGTTTGTTGACCGTAGCGATTATAACGGCGTATTCATGCCCGGTTATGTCCCCCTGACGATGGAACACACCAGCGCGGGACTCGCCGCCGTTGACCACATGGTCGGCAATGTTGAACTGGGCAAAATGAATCATTGGGTGAAGTTTTATCATGAGGTGATGGGCTTCCGCCAATTGTTGAGTTTTGATGACAAGGATATTAGCACCGAATATTCCGCGCTCATGAGCAAGGTCATGCAAAATGGCAATGGACGGGTAAAATTTCCTATCAATGAACCCGCCGATGGCAAACGCAAGAGCCAAATCGAAGAATATCTCGACTATTATATGACGGCAGGCGTGCAACACATCGCCATGTCTACGGGGGATATTTTGCAAACGGTTGCCACCCTAAAAAGCAATGGTGTGGAATTTTTGCGCGTGCCAGATGCCTATTATGACCTGCTGCCAGAACGCATTAAGCATGTAGGTGTCAAAGAAGATTTGGATAAAATTAAGGAATTGGGCATTTTGGTGGATTATGATGATGAAGGCTATCTGCTCCAAATTTTTAGCCGTCCACTCCAAGACAAACCGACCATGTTTATTGAAGTGATAGAGCGTCATGGCTCACGCGGGTTTGGCAAAGGCAACTTTAAGGCATTATTCGAGGCACTCGAAAATGAACAAGCCAAACGCGGGAATTTATAGACCATGATGAAATGGGTCGAATTTTCTCCATTAGCATTATCTGATGAAGATTATCCCCGTTTGGGGGTGGTGGCAGATGGACGCATTATCGAAATTGGTGAAAGTGATAAAGGCACGCTCATCAGCCTCATCCAACACCCCCATCAAGACGATTTGGTGGCGGATATTCGGGCAATGGTAGCGAGTGGCACATCGGTTTTGCGTGGTAAGGAACGGCGCACATTCGATTTGGCAGATGTGACACTGCATCCGCCCATCCGCAAGCCACCGACCTTGCGCGATTTTTATGCGTTTGAAGCGCATGTTAAAACGGCGAATCAAAATCGTGGGCGAGAAGTCCCGCCTGTGTGGTATGAAATCCCTGTATTTTATTTTTCCAATACGGGGTCAATTTTGGGACATGACGAAAATCTGCCCTACCCCAATGGGGTGACTGCGCTGGATTATGAACTAGAAATCGCGTGTATCATCGGCAAAGAGGGGCGCGACATCCCCGCAGATGAGGCAGAAAATTATATTTTTGGCTACACCATCATGAATGACTGGTCTGCGCGTGATTTGCAGATGAAAGAGGTCACGGTTGGTCTTGGACCCGCCAAAGGTAAAGATTTTGCCACATCACTAGGTGCAACGGTGGTCATGCCACACGACCTAAAACCCTATCATGCGGGGCGCACAGGCGTATACGATGCCCAGATGATAGCGCGGGTAAATGGCATAGAACGCTCACGGGGCAATTGGCGCGATATTCATTATAGCTTTGGCGAATTGCTTGCGCGTGCCTCGCAAAATGTCACCCTCTATCCGGGTGATGTCATCGGTTCTGGCACAGTCGGGACAGGATGCCTCTTAGAACTCACCCGCGCACAAGGTCCTTGGCTGGCAGTAGGTGATGTGGTCGAATTTGAGGTTGAGCCGATTGGGATATTGCGGAATACAATCGCGTAATCGTCTATTATTGCGCCCTTACACACCCAAATAACCTATCAAACTATTTTTAGGAGATAAAACACAATGCCTTTTTATCAAAAATTAGGACAAATCCCCCAAAAGCGCCACACCCAATTTCGCAAACCCGATGGCGGATTATATCGGGAAGAAGTCATGGGGCTAGAAGGCTTTAGTGGGATTCAATCCCTGCTCTATCATCATTTTTTGCCACCTCGTGTCATCAGAACCGAATTTTTAGGCAGTACCAAAATCGAATATGCCGATTTTGGCGCGATCCGTCACCGCGCCTTTAAGACGGTGGATGTCCCCGCAGGTGGTGATGCCGTCCAAGCCCGCCGTGTGCTATTGGGCAATGCCAACGTGACACTCGGCATCAGCCGTCCCACTGAGAACATGACTTATTTTTATCGCAATGCACAGGCTTATGAAGTGTGGTTTGTGCATGAAGGCACGGGCGAAATGCGCTCGCAATTTGGCGTATTGCCTTATGAAGCGGGCGATTATATCGTCATCCCATTTGGCACGACATGGCAAATGACCGTGAATGACGGTCATTCGCGCTTCTTTGTAATTGAATCGCCATCACAAATTGAGCCACCCAAGCGGTATATCAACAAATTTGGGCAATATCTCGAAAATTCACCCTACTGTGAACGGGATATTCGCACCCCACAAAATTTGGTCTGCCATACCGAAACAGGCGAGTTTGAGGTGCGAATCAAAGTGCGCGATAGCATCAGCAAGCATATTTTAGATCATCACCCATTTGATGTGATTGGGTGGGACGGCTGTTTGTATCCGTGGATATTCAATGTGCGTGACTTTGAGCCGATTACAGGGCGTATTCATCAACCACCACCCGTTCATCAGACATTTGAGGGATGGAATTTCGTGATTTGCTCATTCGTCCCGCGCCTATTCGATTATCATCCACAAGGTATCCCCGCGCCGTATAATCACAGCAATGTGAATAGCGATGAGGTACTCTATTACTGCGATGGCAATTTTATGTCGCGCAAGGGAATTGATAAATACGATGTTACCCTACACCCGTTTGGGTTACCACACGGTCCACAACCAGGGGCGACAGAAGCCTCTATCGGTGTGGAAAAAACATCGGAACTCGCGGTGATGGTAGACACCTTTCACCCGCTTCATATCGCCGTAGATGCGCTAGAATTAGAGAAGCCCGAATACATGGATTCATGGTCTGCGGGTAATGGCGTATAAATTTATCTCATATCCAAACGGGAGAAACGTGTAAGGGCGCAACATGTTGCGCCCTTACATCCTCTGATTTTATGTTGGGGCTGGGGTTCAATCTCATATAAGGCAACCGACATGACCCACCCCAAATACCTCACATGGCTCTGGATTGTTCCCCTGCTACTGATACTCTCCCTATTCGCACTTTCACGACTCAATGCCGATGGCTATTGGTTTGATGAATGGTGGTCGCTATTCAATACGGGACATCCCCAATATGGCGCGTTCACATCGCCCTTTCAGGTATGGGAGCGTATCGCCACACGCGATAATATCCTCTCACCCGGATTTTATATGGTGATGTGGGGATGGGCGCAGGTGGCGGGTTGGAGCGAATTTGCGACACGCTTTCTCGCCTTTTTGTGTGGGATTTTGGCGGTTGCCCTCACCTATCGGCTGGCGTGGCGCGTATCACACAATCGGGTTATCGCGCTAGGGGCGATGGTCGCGCTGGGGAGCAATGCCTATTTTCTGTTTTATCTGCACGAAATCCGTCACTATACCCCATTGGTGCTGATGACCATTTGGTGCGCCGATAGTTATTGGGGATTAGTCCATGCCCCGCGTGGCAAGCCATTTTATGGGGTGAGCCTATTCTTGGCGTGCGCGGGATTGCTCTATACCCAAAATTTGGGCGTGGCGATGATAGCCGTGTTGGGTATCACCCACCTCTATCGGCTTGTCACGCATGGGTTCACCCGCCAATGGGTGGTTATCACAGGCATCATGGGGCTGGGAACAGCGACATTCATCCCATGGGTGACGATGACTATCGAATCATCTCTACATAAGCGCGGACAAGAAGCACAATCTATCGGCATTGAGACTCTCATCCAGTTATGGATAGACAGCCTCAATTTTTTCACCAATCAATTAGGTGGTGTCGTATTGATGATGGGCGCAATGATGTTTTTCATGCGCGGAAAAATGCCCGCGCTGATATGGGCATGGCTCGGCATCGGTAGCATCGCGCTCACAGGGGTGGTGGTGTGGTCTGGCATCCCCACCAACCGTTATACGCTTATCATACTCCCCGCATTGGCGTTGGTGTTTGGGTATGGGGTGGCGTTCATCACCGAAAAATTGCCCACACAAAAAAATGCGCTGATAGGGATTTTTATCGGCGGAATGGCACTAGCGGGCATATTTTTTGCGCTATATCCCCCCTACGAATCGCTCATGTTTCGTGATGTGCATTGGCGTGAGCCAACCCGTGAATTTGTGCGCGTATTAGATGGTCGCACAACACCCACCGATGCGCTGATTTTTCACCCACGCGATATGAGCCAAGTGGCAAATGTGTTTCCGTTTTATCTGGCAGAATATGGCGTGGCGGGTGTGCCGTCATTGATGGATACATGGCAATTACCCACGCAAGCACAATATATCGAACAGGCAGAACGCATCATCGCAGGACATACGATGCTCTGGGTGGGGATGAGCCGGCCTGCTTCACGGTTTGGGGAATTATTCGATTATGTCATCCAAGAAAACGGCTTTGAGGCATGTGGGGTTGTTCACCGTGAAGAAAAATTGACCGTGAGCGCGTATATCGCCATGCCCGATGCGGGGATTGGTTTTGGTGAGGATATTCGTATCACGCCAATGGCACAATTAGCGGTGCAGGACGATTTATTGACCTTCCCATTGGCGATACAAGTGGCAGATGACGCGGATGTGTCGTATTCGGTGGCGGTGCATGTGGATGGGGTGAATCCCGCGATGGAACAACTCGATTTTTCGTTGCCCCGTGATGGTCAAAAATGCGAATGGGTACGCATTGACATGAGCCGACTTAATGCGGGTGAGTATACCGTGTTGGTGACGGTGTATAGCCAACAAACAGGGGAACGCCTGCCCGTATCGGGCGCAGAAACATCGCTAGAACGGGCGGTGTTGGGTGTCGTGAGCAAGTAGCTTTATAAACGAATATTGATATTCATTTTACACCGATTATCAGCCACGCTAGAATGTAAATATATATTTTGTGCGGGCGGCATATATGCCGTCCCTATTAGCCAATTATGAGATTGTAGGGACACGATATATCGTGTCCGCGCTCATCGGAGTTCAATTTATCCCATGCTACATTATTCCCGTCTATATATCACCCAATGGCTCATGTTGCCCCTGTTATTATTTGTATGGTGGGCGGGGTTTCAGTATTTTGACGAAATGCTATGGTATGACGAATATTGGTCATATTTTTATGCCTTTGGCGATGCTCCCACCGCCACCAACACCCCCGCCGATGTGGTGACGCGCCTTATTGATGCGGGCGCGTGGGAACGTCACCCACCCGGATATTATCTTCTGCTCCATTGGTCAGGCGGGTTATTTGGCACATCAGAGGCGAGTTTGCGCTTCCTCTCGTTATTTGCGGGGATGCTCACGCTGGCATGGGTGTATCGGGTTGGGGCGCAACTCACAGGCTCGCGGGTGGGCGGATTGGGCGGGACGCTCACCATTGGCATGACTAATTTTTTCATCCACTACACCCACGACATCCGCATGTATACTGTTGTGCTGATGTGCATGAGCGCCACACTCGCCACCTATTGGCACCTCACCACCGCCAAAAAACTGATGCTTGGCACACGCGCTATTTTTCTCATCAGCCTATTTTGGGGGATGTTTTCGCTATATGCGGTGGCGCTCAGTTATGCCTTTTTGGGCGTGTATCATATTTTATTCGCCTCCAAAAAACGCCGATGGCTACAAATTTTACTCATGATGCTCCTCACCGTTGCGGGGATGGTAGGGTGGATTGGTTATTATTTGCTCACACAAAAAGGAGGTGGGCAATTATTACCGGGTAGTTCTGCGCCACCCCTCACACTCATCCGCAATTTTAGCCATGTCTATACCAACGATTTCCCTATATTGCTGGCGTTGCTCATCGGCTATGCCCTGCTCCATGCCAAACCATTCGCCCGTTCTACCCTATGGGTAGGGTTATTGTCATGTGGCACATTGGCGGGGTTACTGGTCATCAGCACATTCACGCCGTTTTATCATATCCGTTCCATGATAACCCTATTCCCGTTTGTGGCACTCATCGGTGCGGTGGCATACGGTGCGATGCACACCAACCGCGCCCGTTATGGGGTCGTGATGGGTGTGTGGATAATCGCATTTGGCGTACAATGGATAAATTTCCCGCCCACCCTCGCCCCAAGCGCCCCATATAAAGCAGATTGGGAGGTTGTCACCACATTTCTGGACGATTGCGCCCAACCCACCGATACGGCATTATTTTTCTTTGATGAAGTGTCACCCCAGCTATGGACGGATGTCTTGGATTTTTATCTGCCAGAGACACGCTATCGCAAGCGGGAACTCGCTACGCTGATGCGGGATAGTCGAGATGTCACCGAGATGATAGCGACATCCACCAATATCTGGCTCATGACCTTCAAGCGACCCCATTTCATTACTTATCGGGATTATGTGGGTCAATTTGAAACAGCAGTGAATACCACGTTTGCCCTATGTCCCATCCAATTGGAGTTGACCGACCTCACTCTATGGTTATATACTCCAATCGGTGAGCGTGCATTGGGATGTCCCACGCCACCCTATACCGCAGATAGATTAACTCCGTGCGAAAGGCGATTTTATACCCCATGACCAAATTTTTTCGGAATATCCAAATCTCACAAAATACCGCCATGTTCATCATTGCCGCGTTCATTGGCGTTTTTACGGCGCTGGCATTATGGCTGTTTCGGTTGGGCATCGAAGCCTGTCATCATATTTTTCAAGAATGGTTTGGGCATGAGGTCTTAGGCGGATTTGGCGCGGTGGGCGGGGTCATCACCCTCACATTGGCGGGGCTGATTGTGGGATGGATTGTTCACACATTTGTCGGACACGAAAAATATCATGGTGTGTCGCTCATTATCGAATCAGTGGCGCTCACAGGCGGAAAATTACGCTGGTGGAAAATGCCATTTAAGGCGTTGGCATCGGTGATTTCATTGGGCGCGGGTGCATCTGTCGGACCAGAAGACCCTAGTGTGCAAATCGGCGCGAATATCGGCTCATTTTTGGGCGGGCGTTTCCGTTTGGATGAGGACACCCTGCGCCTCTTGGTGGCGGCGGGGGCGGCGAGTGCGGTATCTGCGGCATTCAATGCACCTATAGCGGGGGTATTTTTTGCTCTAGAGGTAATTTTGGTGGGGGAATTGCTCAGTAGCTCGGTGGGTGTGGTGATTATCTCGGCGGTGATTTCGAGTGCCATCACACGCGGGCTTGGGATAGATGAGGCGGCGTTGGGTCCGTTTAATTTTTCACTACAATCGCCGTTAGAAGTCCCCTATTACCTGCCATTGGGGATACTACTCGCACCGTGTGCGGTGATATTTATGCACAGTGTTTATTGGATGCGTGGGATATGGCATCGGATGATACGCCTGCCTATGCCCGCAAAAACGGCACTAGCGGGGGCGCTGGTGGGGATTATCGGCATTGTCTTACCCGAAATTTTAGGCGGTGGGCGCGAAATTATGAACGATGTGCTACACGGGGATTTGACCATGCCGTTTTTGCTCCTCATCGCTATTGCGGGGATGAAAATCATCGCCACCAGTATTTCGTTGGCGGGTGGATTTGTTGGCGGGGTATTTGCGCCATCGCTGTTCATCGGCACGATGATAGGCATGGCTTATGGCAATTTCTTATCGTTTCTGATGAATGGGCAGGCAGGCGACCCGCGCAATTATGCCATTGCAGGCATGGCGGGGATGATGGCGGGTGTGGTGCGCTCCCCCATCACTGCCATTATGATGGTGTTTGAACTCACCAACGATTATCAGTTCATATTGCCGATTATGTTGGTGACGGTGGTGTGTATTTTTATCGCAGAAAAATTTGCCCCACACGGCATTTATCAACTGGCGCTGGTGCAAAATGGGATTAATTTGCGTCCCGGACGCGATGTAGACCTCATGCAAGGACTGATGGTGCGCGAGGCGATGACCCAACCCGCCCCCACCATCAGTCATAAAGCCAATCTGACCGAATTGCGCGATACATTCCGCACACAACATCGCAATGCCTTGTGTGTGTTGGATGAGGCAGGTGATTTATGCGGGATTGTCACCCTATCTGACCTACAAAATGCCTTTCAATCACCAGAAACGGCGGTGACTTTGCGCGTGGGTGATATTTGCACGCGCACCGTCATGACGGCTCATGCCGATGATGTGTTGTGGAAGGCGATAAAATGGATGGGCGCACGCAATATCGGGCGCTTGCCCGTGTTGGATGAAAACGAAAAATTGGTGGGGATGCTCAACCGTGATGATATTGTGAGCGCCTATAACACCGCCATTGAGCGCAAGGTAAAAGACCAACAACTGACTGAGCAAATCCGCCTGAATACACTCACAGGGGCGCATGTGTATGAATTGCATATCGGTGGACACTGCAAATTGGCAGGGATGCTCATTAAGGATGTACAGTGGCCCCCCGAAGCAGTGGTCGCATCGGTCATGCGGAATGGTCGCTTAGTCGTACCGAATGGCAGTACATTGTTGCGTGTGGGTGATACCCTTTCGATTGTGGCAGACCCACACATCGAAAAATCGCTACGGGCGCTCTTTGCCCAATTGCGCGATGACGATGTGAGCTGGGGGTAAACTTCTAACCTGATTTGGCAGATAATTGTTCTAAAATAGAGAGTGATGATTTAAAGTAACCTTCGCTATGTAATTATAAAAACATCCCCTATCCCCCCCGCCCCCCTTATCCTCAC
>Ga0163154_10006924_pt1 | contig 13696 bp, 12 predicted proteins | sample OliLakLV19MP9P1_FD_148649 | JGI IMG/M metagenome (GOLD analysis project Ga0163154, IMG submission 148649) | Freshwater microbial mat bacterial communities from Lake Vanda, McMurdo Dry Valleys, Antarctica - Oligotrophic Lake LV.19.MP9.P1 | ecosystem: Environmental > Aquatic > Freshwater > Lake >... | reverse complement strand
GTGGGGGGGGACGAGGTCGGCGCCGGCGTCGTATCCGGTGCCGGAGTTCGGTGCCGCCGACCTCGTCCCCCCCCACAACCCCGCGGTGTTCCAACCACCCCGAATCGTTCGACGGGAGAAATAGGCGATGCCGACTGCCGAACACCTGCACGAGCGCATCCGGGCCAGCCTCCCCGGGGCCGCGATATCGGTCGTGCCGAACGGCAGCCCCTCCGCCCAACACGGACTCCTGGTCGGGACCGGGGATGCGGAAGCCGTGGCGCGTTTTCTCCGCGACGATCCCGCGCTCCGCCTCGACTTCCTGTCGAACGTGACGGGCGTCGATCACGCCCCGCCGGGCGAACCCGGATATCTCGAGGCCATCTACCATCTCTACTCCATCGAGCGGGGCCACGGGCCGGTGACCCTCCGAATGCAGACCGCGGATCGGAGCCTGGGCGCCCGGCTCCCCTCCCTCACCCCGGTCTGGCGCAGCGCGGAATTCCAGGAGCGCGAAATCTTCGATCTTTTCGGCATTGTGTTCGAGGGCCATCCCGATCTGCGCCGGATTCTGATGTGGGACGAGTTCGAGGGGTACCCGATGCGGAAGGATTACGTCACCCCGGACGATTACGAGTACGAACCGACCCCGCACGACACCGTCCTGGAGCGGGCGCGGGCACACGACGCTCCTGCCGACCCGCCGCCCGACGGAGGGACGCCCCCACCGTGAATACCGCAGAGGACCTGCCGGAAACGCTTGAAGTTTCGATGGGGCCGCAGCACCCATCGACGCACGGCGTGTTCCGGATGAACGCCGAACTCGACGGTGAAACCGTGGTGCGCCTGAAGCCCGTATTCGGCTATCTCCACCGCAACCACGAGAAGATCGCGGAATCGATCTCCTGGCTCGGCTCGATGCCCTACACCGACCGGCTCGATTACTTCTGCTCGCTTTCGAACAACTGGGGCTACGCGCTGGCGGTCGAAAAGCTGGCGGGGATCGAAGTGCCCGATCGCGCCGAACACATCCGGGTGATCACCGCCGAGCTCACCCGCCTGCAGAATCACATCTCCTTTCTCGGGTTCATCCTCGGCGACATGGGCGCCTGGGGCACGGCCCTCATGTACGCGTTCCGCGAACGGGAGTACGTGCTCGACCTGTTCGAGGCACTCACCGGCTCGCGCATGATGTGCAATTACATGCGGTTCGGCGGATGCCGCTGTGATCTGCCCCCCGGCTGGGCCGCCGCCGCCGGCACACTCGTCGACCGGTTCCCGCGTTTCCTCGACGAACTGGAACGACTGCTGGTCGGAAACGAAATCCTGATCGCCCGTTTGCAGGGGGTCGGACGCGTCGACGCGGCGCGCGCCATCGACGCGGGGCTCTCGGGGCCCGTCCTGCGCGCCTCCGGCGTGGCGTATGATGTGCGGAAAGCCGACGGCTACGGCATTTACCCGCGCTTCGCGTTTCGCGTCCCGCGCGGCGAGCACGGCGACTGTTACGACCGGTTCATGATCCGCGTGATTGAGATGCGTGAATCCCTCTTGATTCTGCGCCAGGCGCTCGATGCGCTCCCCGAGGGACCGATCCAAAACCCGAAGGTGAAGCTCCGCAATTTTCGCCCGCCTGCCGGGGAAGCCTACGGTCGGATCGAGGCCCCCAAGGGCGAGCTCGGGTTTCATCTCATCAGCGACGGCACCGACAAACCGTACCGGTATCGGGTGCGCCCGCCGAGCCTGATCAACCTCACCCTGCTCGAGGAAATGTGTCTCGGGCACAAGGTGGCCGATGTGATGGTGATCCTCGGCTCCATCGACATCGTGCTCGGGGAGGTCGACCGATGAAGCCGCTCCCCGGATCCGGCATCGTGAAGGGCATGGCCGTCACCGCCCTCAACTTCGCAGGCAGCTGGTTTTCCAAGGACCGGCTCGTCACCGAACAATACCCCGAGGAACGACCGAATCTCCCCGAGAACAACCGGAGCTTCCCGTTCCTCGTGCACGACGGCGACGACCCGGAAGCCGGCATGCGGTGCGTCGCGTGCAAGATCTGTGAGAAAGAATGCCCGCCCCAATGCATTTACATTGTCAGCGACCGCGATTCGAACGGGAAACTCCTCAAACGCCCGGCCATCTTTGACATCGACGTCTCGGTCTGCATGAGCTGCCAGATTTGTGTCGAGGTCTGCCCGTTCGATGCGATTCGGATGGATCAGGAATACGAACTCTCGACGACCAATCGATTCGCCCCCCTCGTTCTGGACAAACAACGCCTGCTCAAGTCAAACGATTACCACCACACCCTTCACCCGACGGACGCCGCCGCAACGGATGCACGCCTTGAAGCCGCCGCGGCGAAAAAGAAACCGGCAGCCCAGGCCACGCCAGCGCCCGCGAGCCCCGACGAAAAGGAGCCGACCCCATGAGGGCACCCGTTGCATTTCGCGCGAAGCGCTTTGGAGTGCGCGGCGTCCCCGCAGCGCTTTCGAGCAGCCCGCGCCCGCTCTCCAACGATCCGATCCTCCCGGGCTCATCGAAATCTCCTGGACGCCCTTCCGCTGCTCTCCCTGCCCGGTGCGAGAAATCGCACACGCCTCGCGCGTCGCGCGCGCCTCGAAAGCGGCGTGAGGACCCGCCGCACTCCAAAGCGGCCCCAAGCGCCGCGAAAGCCATCGCTCGCGCCACCCCATGATCGAGCACCTCCCCGCCACGATCCACGACGCGCTGCCCGGCCTGCTCCGCCACACCGGCGCACCGCAGTCTCTCATCGATCTCGCCTCCGCCCTTCTCATCGTCTCGACGCTGCTCGGGCTCTTCCTCGGACTCTTCGCCCTCACCTCCGTCCTCGAACGCAAGATCCTCGCCCGGATTCAGAACCGATACGGCCCGAACCGGGTCGGCCCGTTCGGCCTCTTCCAACCGGTCGCCGACGGGATCAAGATGCTGACCAAGGAAGACATCGTCCCCGCCTCCGCCGACCGGGTCCTCCATTTCCTCGCGCCGGTGGTGGCCGTCATACCGCCGATTGTGGCGCTTGCGATTCTCCCCTATGGCGAGGGCCTGACCCCGGTCTCAATCGAAACCGGGATCCTCCTCTACTTCGCGGTCAGCACCGGCGCGGAGATCGCGATCTTCATGGCCGGGTGGGCAGGCGCCAGCAAGTACGCACTCCTCGGCGCCATGCGCGCCATCGCCCAGATGATGGGCTATGAACTGCCCCTGATCCTCTCGGCAGCCACCGCGGCGATGATCTCCGGATCACTGCGGCCGGACGACATTGTCGCGGCCCAGTCGGGGTTCGCCCTGGGGTTTCTTCCGAACTGGTTCGTGTTCACGCCCTGGGGATTCGCCGCGTTCGTCGTGTTCTTTATCGCGGCACTCGCCGAATCCAACCGCAGCCCCTTCGATCTTCCGGAGGGCGAATCGGAACTCGTGGCGGGTCATCTCACGGAGTATTCGGGGTTTAAGTATGCGCTCTTTTTCATGGCCGAGTATGTCGGGATGTTCGCCGTTTGCGGGCTCGGTGCCGCCCTGTTCCTCGGAGGCTGGCAGGCTCCTCTGCCCTTCCTCACCTGGATTCCCTCCTGGGTCTGGTTCCTTGCCAAACTCTACGCGCTGGTGGTGCTCATGATCTGGGTGCGCGGCACCGTGCCTCGCATCCGGGTCGATCAACTGCTCGCGTTCGCCTGGAAGTTCATGCTGCCGATGGCATTCGCCGCGCTGATCGCCGCGGGCGTCTGGCACCATGCCGGACGCGGCCCCCTCGGGTGGTCGATCAGCGCCGTGCTGGTGGTGATCCCATATCTGGCGCTCGGACGCCACTTCACCGCCCGCCCGGCGCCCCGCCAATACTTCCCCACGGAAATCGCCGCCCCATGATCGCCGCCTCGATCCTTCTCCTGCTGGCCGGGCTCGCCGCGGTGAGCCTGCAAAACCTGATCCGTTCGACGCTCGCGCTCGCACTGGCGTTCGCCGCGCTTGGGGTTTTGTTCTTCGGGCTCGGGGCCGAGTTCGCCGGGCTCGTTCAAATCCTGGTAAACGTCGGCGCCGTGGCGGTGCTGATCGCGTTCGTGGTGCTGATCACCCGACCCGACCGGATCACCGTGGACGCACCCGCCGGCAGCGCCTGGGTCGGCGCGCTATGCGCCGTGATCGCGGGCGGGCTGCTGACTTACGCCCTGCTCGGTGATCCGTCCGTCGCGCGCGGGGCTCCGACAACGGTTCCAAGGGCCGGGGTCGCCATGATCGGCAAACAGCTCACCGGCGCGTATCTGGTGCCGTTGCAGATGATCGGGCTCCTGTTGACCGCGGCATTGGTCGGGGCCGGACTCCTCGCTGCGGACGATCACCACGACCGGAAGGAGAAACCATGACTCTGCAGAGCGTCCTGCTCGTCTCCTGCATGCTGTTCACCCTGGGGCTGTTTGCCGCCCTCACCCGCACCCATGCCGTGCGGATCCTGATCGGCATCGAGCTGATGCTGGCGGCAGCCAACCTCAATTTCATCGCCTTCTGGCACTTCGGAGACAACCCGGACACCCCCCTCGGCGTGATGATGGTGCTGTTCGCCATCTCCGTCGCCGCCGCCGAGGCGGCGCTGGGTCTCGCCGTCATCCTGTTGGTCCGGCGGCGATTCCGCGAAGTGGACGTCGACCGCGTCACGGAGCTTGGCCAATGATGATCTGGATTCCGCTGCTGCCACTGCTGGTTGCGGTCCTGCTGACCCTTGTCCGGCCCACCCCGCGCGTGGCGGCCGGGCTTGCGATCACGGGGATCGGCGGGGCGTCCGGATTGGCTCTCGATCTGTTCGTCCGCGTGGCGGCCAACCGTCCCACCGGGCCGGTGGTCATCGATTGGCTGCCCGGGTTCAACCTGAGCCTCGCCGCCGATCCGCTGGCCGCCGGCACGGCGCTGATGGTCGCCTGCGTCAGTCTGCTGGTTTTCATCTACAGCACCGGTTACATGGCGGGCGATCCACGCGCCGCCCGCTTCTTCGCCTTCCTCAGCCTGTTTGCAGGCGCCATGCTGGGCCTGGTCCTGGCGGGTGACCTGCTGGCGCTCTTTGTGAGCTGGGAACTGGTCGGCCTGGCCTCCTACCTCCTGATCGGGTTCTGGTTTCACAGGCCCGAAGCGGCGGCCGCGGCCCGCAAGGCGTTCCTCACCACCCGGGTCGGCGACATCGGGCTTTTCGCGGGGTTGATCTGGCTTCATTCGATCAGCCCGATCCAGTTCACCTTCTTCAATCTCTCGCACGATCCGAGCGTTGCTCCGCTTTTGACCCAAACGCCGGTCCCGATTCCTCTGGCACTGAGTCTCCTCCTGTTCCTTGGGGCCATGGCCAAGTCCGGCCAGTTCCCGCTGCATGTCTGGTTGCCGGACGCCATGGAAGGACCGACCCCGGTCAGCGCCCTGATTCACGCCGCGACGATGGTTGCGGCCGGTGTGTTCCTTGTCGCACGCACCTTTCCGCTCTTCTCGTCGGGTGGCCCGGGTGATCCGGCGCTTGCTGTGATTGCCTGGACAGGCGCCCTCACAGCCCTCTTCGCAGCACTCATCGCCGTCGCGCAGAACGACATCAAACGCATCCTCGCCTATTCCACCATTTCCCAGCTCGGCTTCATGATGCTGGCGCTGGGGGTGGCGGGCCCGGCGGTCGCCATGCTCCATCTCGTGGGCCACGCGTTCTTCAAAGCGCTCCTCTTCCTCGGCGCCGGCTCGGTGATCCACTGCGCGCACGGCGAACAGGATATCCGCCGCATGGGCGGCCTGCGGCGAACGATGCCGTCCACCTTTGCCACGTACGCCGTTGGCATGTCGGCGCTCTCGGGTGTGCCGATCTTTTTCTGCGGATTCTGGAGCAAGGATGCGATCCTCCACGCCGCACACGCATGGCCGATCTCACAGGGCCCGTTTTGGATGGCCTGCGCCGCCGCGCTGCTCACCTCCTTCTACATGACCCGGCAGATGTGCCTCGTCTTCGGGGGCACGCCGCGCCACCCCACCCCCCACCCGCACGAGAGCCCGGCCTCGATGGTCGGCCCCCTTTGGGTGTTGGCGCTCGCTTCGATCCTCTTCTCCCTCGTCGCCACGCCCGCCTGGCCGTGGTTCGAGGCGTTCCTGAACGGTCACGCCGCCCCATTGGATTTAGCCCGCATCGCAGAGGCCGGTTTCCTCAAAATCGCCTTGGCCTCGGCAGCGCTCGCTCTCGGCGGCATCGGCCTCGGCTGGGCGATCTATCGCAAGGCGTTCCCACTGACCGCGAGCGACCCACTCGCCCGTCGGTTCCCGCGCCTCCATCGGGCGCTGGAGAACAGGCTCTATATCGACGAGTTCTACGGCGCCACCCTGCTCCCGGGCGTGCGGGGTCTCGCCCGGTTGTGCGCCGGGCTCGACCGTTGGCTCTGGGATGGCTTGGTGCGAGTCACCGCCGCGATCTGCCGGGGACTTTCGATCTCCGCCCACGGACTGGATGAAGCGGGAATCAACGACGGCGTTGATCGGGGTTGCGCACAGCTTCACGCCTCCGGAGCACGGATCGACCGTGCGCCCGGACGCAACGCGCAAAGTTATCTACGCTGGGTCGCCCTCGGCGTGGCAGTCACTGTGGCGTTCCTCCTCTGGATCCGATGAACGGTCCCGGGCCCCTCTCCATCCTGATCGGCGGGCCCATTGCCGGAGCGCTGCTCTGCCTGCTCGTTCCCGCCCGGATGCGGCATGCGGTTGCTTTGGCTGCCAGCCTCGCCCTGCTGGGGTTCGCCGCCGTCGTGGCCGCGCAGTTCGATCCCTCGAACGCACAGTTGCAGTTCGAGGAGCGGGTTGCATGGATTCCCGCGCTCGGGGCGGAGTATCGGGTGGGGCTTGATGCGAGCTCGGTCGGGTTCGTGCTGCTGACGGCTGTGTTGATCCCGTTGGTGCTCATCGGCCTTGACCGGACGCTGGGCCGGGACCGTGCGTTCCTGTCGCTGACGCTCGGCCTGCAGGGGATGTTGTTCGGCGTCTTCCTCGCGCAGAACTTCCTTCTCTGGTTCCTCTGCTACGAACTCACGCTCATCCCGGCCTACCTGCTCATTCGGTTGTGGGGCGGACCCGCACGCGCACCCGCTGCGCTCCAGTTCTTCCTGACCACCCAGGCCGGCGGCATGGCGATGCTGATTGGCTTCCTCGCACTCTTCAGCGCAACGAACACGCTCGACCTGCCGACCCTCGCCAGCCTGGGCCAGGCCGGCAAACTCGGCTTGGCCTCGACACTCGGGTTCCCGCACGCCGGGGCGGTGATCTTCGGACTCATCCTGCTCGGGCTCGCGGTGAAGATTCCTCTCATGCCGGTGCACACCTGGCTGCCGTCCGCTTACGCAGAGGCGCCCGCACCGGTCACCATGCTGCTCACCGGCCTCCTCTCCAAACTCGGGCTGTACGGCTTGTTCCGGCTCCTGATTCCGCTTTTCCCTGCGGAACTTGCGGCGTTCCGCGGACCGCTCGTCGCCCTTGCGACTCTCACCGTGATCTCGTCCGCCCTGGCCGCGCTCGCCCAGTCCGACCTGAAACGCATCTTCGCCTATTCATCGATCAGTCACCTCGGCCTTTGTGCTCTCGCGCTCTTCGCCACCGCAGGTCGTGCCGTGCCCGGCGGATCCGACCCCGGAACCACGGGGGCCCTGCTGCTGGCCCTCAATCACGGGATCACCGCCCCCGCCCTGTTCTGGTTCGCGGGAATTCTCGAAGCCCGGTCGGGCGGTCAGCGTGAGCTCACAGCGTTCGGCGGACTCCGGGCGCAAATGCCCGTGCTTGCAGGGATGATGGGCCTTGCGATCTTTGCGTCGCTCGGATTGCCCGGGCTCAACGGGTTCCCGGGCGAGCTGCTCATCTTCCGCGGTCTGCTTCCGGCGTCGCCGGTTGCGGGCGCCATTGCACTCTGCGGACTGCTCGTCACCGCGGTCTTTCTGATTCGGATGATGCATGGGGTGTTCCATGGTCCGCTCCGGTCCGGCCACACCAACTGGGCCGACCTCACCGGCCGCGAGCGTTTGATCGGCTCGCTGTTTGTGCTGGCTATGGTCGCGCTCGGGCTGTGGCCGAGGTTCCTGACTGATCTCTTCGCTCAAATGCCGGGAGGACTCCTCCCGTGACACCGCTGACCGCCATGCTGCTGTGTGCCGCCGGCGGGGCGGTTGCGGTGGGTTGCCTGCCGGAACGCGGCTCGGAACGATCGGTGCGCTGGGTTGCTCTCGGTGCGGCAGTGTCGGCGTTGCTCTGCAGTCTGGCGATCTTCCTCGGGTATGATCGCTCCCCATCGGCCCCGGCATTGCAGTTCGTCACCCGGATCGACTGGATTGCATCCCCGCGCATCCAGTATCTCACCGGCACCGACGGCATCGGGGTGGTGCTGCTGTTGATGACCGGGATCGTCGCGGTCGCCTGCGTGCTGTTTTCCTGGAACGTCACGCACCGGCCCCGCGCATTCTTCGGGTGGATGCTCGCGGTGATCGCCGGCGCCACGGGCGTGTTCCAAAGCCTCGATCTGGTGCTGCTCTTCGTGTTCTACGAGGCGGTCATTCTCCCGAAATATCTGCTCATCGCGATCTGGGGGTCGAAGGATCGTGAGTACGGGGCGATGAAGTTGACGATGTATTCGGTGGCGGGCGGCGGACTGGTGCTCCTGGGCATCCTGCTCATCGCCGCGCGACCCGAGGCTGCAAGCTTCAGCATTGCCGAGCTTGCCGGGGCCGGCTTCCCGTCCGCCTTCCAACATGCGCTCTTCCCGATCCTGTGTCTCGGGTTCGGAGTGCTCGCAGGGCTTTGGCCGTTCCATACATGGGCACCGACCGGACACGCGGCCGCACCGACCGCCGCCTCGATGTTACTGGCGGGTCTCGTGATGAAGCTCGGGGCTTACGGCATCCTGCGCGTCGCGATGCCTCTGTGCCCGGAGGCGCTGCCCCACTGGCGTGGTGTCCTTGCGGGCCTGGCGGTTGCGGGAATCCTTGCCGCGGCGTTGGTCGCCCTCGCCAGGCAGGATCTCAAGCTGGTGATCGGTTATTCGAGCGTGGGCCACATGGGATTTGTGCTGCTCGGGCTCGCCACGCTCGACCGACTGGGCATCACCGGAGCGGTGCTTCAGATGTTTTCGCACGCGATCATCGCCGGGCTGTTGTTCGCTGTCGCGGGCCGGATGCTGTATGATCGCACGCACACCCGGGAATTGGCGAAACTTGGCGGACTGGATCTGCGCCGGTCGATGCCGTTTGCGGCGGTCATTTTCGTCGCGGCATCGGCAGCCTCGATGGGGATGCCGGGGTTTAGCGGGTTCGTCGCCGAGCTTTCGGTCCTTCTGGGAGTCTGGAGAACCTCACCCTGGCTGCTCGTGCCCGCGGGAATCGGAGTGGTTCTCACCGCGGCATTCACGATGCGGGCGTTGCAGACGGTGCTGGGCCCCGCCGGCACCGAGGCGCCCCGGGACCCCGCCCTCCCGCTCGATCCGATCTCGGGCCCCGAAATTCTCGGGGCCGGTCTGCTGCTTGGCGTGTCGATCTGGATCGGCCTGTTCCCGGGCGAATTCATGGACCTGATCGGCCGCTCGCTCGATCAACCGATGATGCACGGCATCCTTCACCCCGTGGGAGGAGCACGTTGAGCGCGTCACCCTTTCGCGCGAAGCGCTTTGGAATGCGCTGCGTTCCCGCAGCGCTTGAACTCCCGTTGCATTCAGCGATCTCCCAACTGGATGCGATATCGCAACCGCAGCCTGTTTTCCACCCACCTCGAAAGCGGCGTGGGGACCCGCCGCACTCCAAAGCCGGGCTGTGCCTGGCAAAAAGCCTCGCAAGCCCAGTGCGCCTCGATGGTCCGCTAAAAATCATCCGGCACATTCAGTCGGTCGATCTTGAATCGCTTCAGTGTATCGATAAACGCGGGGCTCGCGTTGCTTTCAAACCATCGGGCGGAACACCACGGATACATCGAAGCCTCTGCGACCAGCCCATGCTTGACCGGATTCTGATTCACATAATGCATGCGCGCGAGCCACGATTTCTCAAACGTGAGCTGCGTATCCCAGAATTGGTAAATCACTTTGCGCCGGGGCGTCCCGTGGCGACCATTCAGCTGCACTGCGACCTTCCGATGGAGATGAGCGAGAAAGCCACGAATCCCGATGCCCGCATCCTGGATCACCAAATGATAGTGGTTCGGCAGAATCGCCCAAGCATGCAATCTGAGCCGATAGTCTTGCGCCAATCTGAAGACGAGCTCCCGCAAGAGATCCCGATCGGCAGCTTCTTTAAACAACATCGCCCGATGCAGCGTCGCCGCCGTCACCATGTAACAGCCGTCCGGTTCGAACCGGTGCGGCGGCGCATGCGGCCAGTCGCTTTCCATGCCGCCAAGCATAGAATCTCACTCCCGACATCCGCAACATTTCGCGCGAAGCGCTTTGGAGTGCGGCGCGTCCCCGCGCCGCTTTCGAGCAGCCCACGCCCGCTCTCCGACGGTCCGAATCTCCCGGGATCATCGAAATCTCCCGAACGCCTTTCCTCTGCGCTCCCAGCCCAGCGCGAGATACCTTTCACGCTTCGCGCGTCCCACCCACCTCGAAAGCGGCGTGGGGACCCGCCGCACTCCAAAGCCGGGCTGTGCCTGGCCAAATCGGGCGCACGATCCGGGAGGATCGCACGATGATTCCCCTCATTGAACTCGTCCGGGCGCATCTCCCGGAAATCACCCTTGTCATCGCCGGACTGGCAGCCCTGGCTCTGGGAGCGGCACGCGGTGACGGCGGAAACCGCGGCACGGCCACCATCATCGGAGTGGCCGCCGCGGCACTCGCAGCATACCTCGTTCTCGCAAACGCCGCCCCCTCGCCCGCCACACTCGCCCGCGGATGCCTCGCCCTGCTGGCTGTCCCTGCTCTATGCGTCGTCCACGCCAGCGCTCCCCGCCGTCACTACCCCGAACAGATCGCGCTTTTGCTCTTCTCGACCACGGGCATGTTGCTCCTCGCAGGCTCAACCGATCTGCTCACTCTCTTCATCGCGCTCGAACTGGCCGGGCTTCCGCTCGTTGCGATGTCGGCGCTTGGCACGACCGGTCGCAAACCGGCCGAGTCGGCCCTCAAACTATTCCTCGTCGGCGCGCTCTCCTCCGCCCTGTTGCTCTTCGGGATAAGCCTGCTCTACGGAGCGACCGGTGGGCTTTCCTTCGAGGCGCTCGCGATGGCGGGGGACACCCCGGGCGCAACCGGGTCGCTCTTTCTCGCAGGGACCGTGCTGGTCCTCGGCGGGTTCGCATTCAAACTCGCCGCGGCACCCCTGCACCTGTGGGCCCCCGACGTTTATCAGGGCGGGTCCATGCCCGCGGTGGCATGGATCGCATCCGGATCCAAAGTCGCTGGGTTTGCAGCCCTGGCGCGGCTGCTGTTGATGAGCGACGGGCTGGCGGCACAGGCCGCTCCGGTGCTGGCGCTCTTCGCAGTGGTCTCGATGCTCGTCGGCAATCTTGCCGCACTGGCCCAGCGCAACGTGCGACGGATGCTGGCATACTCGGCCATCGGCCAGGCCGGCTACATCCTCGCCGCGATGGCGTGGGGCGGACGTGACGGGCTCGCACCGGCATTGTTCTACGCGGCGATCTATTCGGTCGGAACGCTCACCGCGTTCGCCGTGCTCGCCGCCAACGAGTCCACCCCCGGGCAGGAACCTGCCGACGATCTGAACGGGCTTTGGCGCAACGCCCCAGGCTCGGCCGTGGCCCTGCTCGTCGCCATGATCACCCTGGCGGGGCTCCCGCCGTTCCCGGGCTTCATCGGCAAGTTCCTGCTCTTCCGCTCGATGATCGCAACCCCGGACTCCACGGGCCTCGCCCCGTGGATCGTCGGACTCTCAGTCGCCCTGAGCGCGCTCTCGCTCTGCTACTACCTGAGGCCCTTGAAAGCCGCCTGGTTCGGGGAACCGCCGGGGGGAGGCCCCCCGGCCAAGTCGAAGCAAACGGCCGCCCTCGCCGCGCTCTCACTTGCACTGCTGCTGCTCGCCGTTGGATTTGCCCCTGAACTCATTCTCGGCCCGTTGCAAGTGGCGGCTCGCCGATAGCCCTGGCAGATACCAATATCCCGGCGCCTTACAGCGGGACCAGGAGCAAGAGCGGAGGCAGGAAAGGAAGGGGGGCGATTAGATGATGAGCATGCAGTCGCCGTAGCTGTAGAAACGATAGCGTTCGCGGACCGCCTCGCGGTAAGCCTGCATCGCCGGGTCGTACCCTGCAAATGCGCAGACCAGCATGAGCAGGGTGGAATGCGGCAAATGAAAATTCGTGAGCAACGCCCCCACCCTTCGAAATGAATGCGGGGGATGGATGAAGATCGCGGTGCGCCCGACACGGGGATGCACCACACCTGCGGGATTGGCGCAGGTCTCAATCACGCGCACACTGGTGGTGCCAACCGCCAGGACGCGTTGCGCCGAGTTGATTCGGGCTGCGGTTTCCGGCCCCAATTCAAACCGCTCTTCGTGCATGGCGTGGGCAGAGATATCCTCCACCTCGACCGGACGAAAGGTGCCGGGGCCCACATGGAGCGTGACGAACGCATGGTTCAACTGCGCGAGCATCTCCGGGGTGAAATGAAGTCCGGCAGTGGGGGCCGCGACCGACCCATCGTGCCGCGCATAGACGGTTTGATAGCGTTCGGCGTCGGACGCCTCCCCGGCGCGGCGCAGATAAGGCGGAAGCGGAATCTCGCCATGACGCTCCAGGTCGGGGGGCCTTTCGAACCGCACGACGCGTTCGCCCGAGTCGAGCACCGACTCGACGCGAACGGTTTGGCCTGCGACGTGGGCTGCCGCGCCCGCCCGCCAGCGTCGCCCGGGCCGCACCAGTGCCAGCCAGCACAGGGAGTCGGGATCCAGAGCTTCGAGCAGCAGCAATTCGCCGTTGAACGTTTCCGCCCGCAAGCGGGCCCGGATCACTCGGGAATCGTTGAGGACGACGAGATCCGTTGGCCGGAGGTATGCTGGCAGGTCGGCGAAAGATCGATGGGCGACAGAACCTGTCCCCCGGTCGAGCACGAGCATCCGCGACCCTTCGCGCTGAGGGGCGGGATGCCGGGCGATCAGGTCGTCGGGCAACTCGAAATCATAGTCGGCGGTGCGTTGCATCAGGCAGGGTGAGCCATCCGGATACGGGCCCGGGCGATGGCGTAGAGAGGAGGAATCAGGATGAACAGGCGCTGCCAGACGGGTTGTTCCCAGGCAACCCAAAAAGGAGTCGATTCCCAAAGGAGAAAGTAGCCGAAGATGGAGACCGACAGGACCATCCAGGGAACGCTTCGTCGCAGGCAGGCGAACGGCAACACCCAGCAGAGATACCATGGGTGAAATACGGGACTTAAAACGACCGAGGCTCCGAGCACCGCAAGAACGCCCCGCGCCGGGTCACGTCGGAAGCGCCAGCCGAGCAGCACACAAACCGCAGCGAGGATCGCGTTGTAGGCGGTGTTGGTGGATCGGCGGCCTGCGATGAGTTCCCACACCCACCAGACCAGATCATTGGTGCGCGCGCGCAACGCGAACTCGCGCAACGGCGTGAACACCTCCACTCCCGGGAAGCCATAGAACATTGCCAGCGCGAACGGGATGAGGAGTCCCGGAATGAGCCACCCCGCGCGACCCCGCAACGCAAACACCCAGAGCGGCAGGAGCACCACCGGCGCGATCTTCAGAGAGACGGC
>Ga0163154_10006922_pt1 | contig 13698 bp, 12 predicted proteins | sample OliLakLV19MP9P1_FD_148649 | JGI IMG/M metagenome (GOLD analysis project Ga0163154, IMG submission 148649) | Freshwater microbial mat bacterial communities from Lake Vanda, McMurdo Dry Valleys, Antarctica - Oligotrophic Lake LV.19.MP9.P1 | ecosystem: Environmental > Aquatic > Freshwater > Lake >... | reverse complement strand
GACGTCGAAGGGCGCTGGAGCGCGACGTTTGCCCCGCGCGAAGGCTCGGTCCTCCCGCGGCAGCTGGTCGTCGAGGCGGGGGGGCAACGGCTCGTGGTCGAGGACCTGCTCGTCGGCGACGTCTGGCTCTTCGCTGGCGCGGCCGAGCTCGCTGCGCCGCTCGAGCGCGCCGCGGCGGGGCAGAGCCGCACTCCATTGCCGGGCCACGTGCGTTTTCGGGTCGGCACGACCGCGGCGCCCCTCGGCGACGTTGTCTGGACACCCGAGCAGCGGCGCGCCGTTGCCGAGCGCTACCAGGCTGGCCATTGGTGCCGCGGGGACCTGCTCGACGAGGCACACGTCGCCGCGACCGCGTGGCACTTCGCGCGCGCGCTCGAGTCGGAGCTACGGGTGCCGCTCGGCATCGTCCAGCTCGCAACGGAGCCGGTGCCGCTCGAGAGCTGGATGCCGCGCGCCGCGCTGCTCTCCGAGCCGCGCCTCGCGCGTCGCCTCGTCGGATGGTGGCGCTCGGAGTCCGTCGACGCCGCGCTCCGCGCCCGCGCCCAACGACACTTCGCCGGCCACTTCGACCTCACGGCCGACGCCTCGGACGAGGGCGTGCATCCGTTCCAGCCCGGCTTCCTCTGGGACGCAGTGCTCGGTCCGCTGCACGGGATCCCGTGCGCTGGGGTCGTGTTCGGCTGCACGGCGGACGTGCCCGATGAGCCCCAGCTGCACGAGCACCTGCTGCGAACGCTGATCGGCGCCTGGCGCGAGCGCTTCGCCGGGCGCCTGCCATGCGTGCTCGTCGAGTCGAACGGCCACGACATCTTCCTGGACCCGGACGGGTTGTCGGCTGCGCTCCGGCGCGACGCCGAGCGGCGCATCGCGTCAGGCGAAGGGGGGCTGCCCGACGTCGGGGAGGTGGTGACGACCGACTTGGCTCGCTTCGACCGAGTGCCTGCCCAGCGACTCCAGGTGATCGGTGAGAGGCTCGCAGCGTGGGCAGTGGTGCTCGGAGTCGGGCGCGACGGCGTCGCCGCCAGCGGACCGATCCCTGCCGCGCTCGTGAAGGACGCGAAGCAGCCTCTCGCGCGCCTGTCGTTTCGCCACGGCGAAGGTCTCAGGACTACGGATGGCGGGCCGCCGAGTGGGCTCTCGGCCCTCGCGGGCGACGGTCGCCTGGTCGCGGTGCGAGCGCAGATCGCAGGGGATGGGCTCGTGCTGGAGTTCCCCGACGGCGAGCCGCCGACCGAGCTCCGCTATGGCTTCGGTGTGAGTTGGCAGGGGAACCTCGTGAATCGCGCTGGCCTGCCGGCGCCGACGTTCCGCATCGAACTGGCCCAACCGCGGGTCGTCGAGGCCGCGGTCAGCCGCGGATCGCGCTGACGGCGCAACGGCCCCCGGGGGCCGTCTCGAGGTCGATCAGCGCCGGAGCTCGATGATGTCGAGGGTCGTGCCGCTGGCGGTGGAGACGAACCGGATGAAGCCGTTCCCCGCTACGACATGGGGCGGCTGGGGCGCATTCGTCTGCACCACTTGCGTAGGAACGAAGCCGAGGTTCGTGACCTCGACGATGACCGGTCGCCCTAGGAGATTCGGGTGTGAGTGCAAATCGCGGCCGACCTTGAACGTGACCGTGCTGCCCTGCGTGTCGAGCTGGGAGCGGACGGCGTCGATGCGCACCTCGCGCACGTTGGTCACGCTGGAGAAATCCACGGTGCTGGACTGCAACTGCACGTCGAAGTCCAGCGAGCCGAAATCGCTGGCGATCTTGCGGGTCAACCCGAGGTCGTGATAACGGGCGTCGCGGGAGAAGTGCACGGTGCCACTCCTCGGCACGACGAGCGTGTGCTGCCAGAACCAGTCGCATGCGGCGACCGGGTCGAGGTATTCCCAAGCGTGGTTGGGGATGGCGGGCCCCGTCGGCGGCAGCGGGAGCGTGGCGGGGTACTCGATCTCGTGGTCGAGGACCAGCGTGTCGAGCGCGAACATGAACTCCTCGGCGCGCTGGAAGGCCGTGTCCGCGGTGTGGTACCAAGAGCGGGTCGGCGTGACAAACAGGTTCTCCGCGGCGTGGCGTCCTGCGCCCGTGAACCCACTCGGCGCGATCGGAGACCACGGGAATTCGATCGTCGACGCGCGCCGGTAGGCATAGCGCGCGGCCGCCGGTGTCCCCGAGAATGCGTTTTCGAGCGGGTTGCGCGACGGAGGGCTGCGTGTCCACTCCTCGGTCAGCACGAGCGTGCCCGTATGGTTGATCACGGCCGCGAACGCGCCGCGCTCGGGGTCGAGGTGCTGCGCCGCGTAGGCGAGGCAGTCCCCGCCGCCCATCGAGAAGCCATAGCCGTAGATGCGGGTCCGGTCCACCGGCAGCGCCGTGAGGACCCAATCGAGCACGGCCTGCACGCGGCGCTGGGCCTCGTCGCTGCCGTACGTCTTACCGTCGGCCTGGCCGAGGGCATTGCGCACGCTCTGGTCGGGCGCCACGAGGATCCAGCCGCGCGCGTCGGCTTCCTCGAGCATGCTCTGGGCGAAATAGAGGAGATCCGTGTGCCCGCCATTGAACGCGTGGAAGTGCACGAGCAGCGGGCTCGTGGGCAGGACCGGCACGTTCGGGACGTAGAGCCCGAAGCGCTCGGGACCGTCGGGCGTGCCGAGCTCGAGCTCGTGGAACGAGCCGTTCGTCACGCTCAGGCCGTATGTGAGCGGGTCGTACGTGAACAGGCGCCGCAGCGCGTGCTGGGGCGCCCTGGGCGCGGACGGGGCGACTTGGCGCGCGACCTGTGGCGTCAGGCAGAGCGCGAGTGCGAGCAGTGTGGTCATCGGAGTGCCGTAGGTTAGACCCTGTCGAAGGAAACCAGACTCCGGGGCCGCGGTCAAGGTGACTGCCCATTACCGGATTCAGGAGATCGCCGGGCGCGTCAGATCGCCGGGCGCGTCGGGCCTCTCAATTCGAGACGAATGGCTCGTGCCGCGCGCTCTGTTCTGCCGGCGCAGAACGGTCGCGCGGCTCAAATTCGATCCGCAGCGACATACGCGTCGATGACGGCGCGCTCGCCTTCCTTGCCAGGCCGCGCGTTGCCGTGCTCCATGCCGACGATGCCCGCGAAGCCCTTCTGATGCACGTGGCGAAACACGTTGCGGTAATTGATCTCGCCGGTGCCGGGTTCCCGTCGCCCGGGGTTGTCCCCGACCTGCAAATAGGCGATCTCGGCCCACGCGGCGTCGAGGTTCCGGATGAGGTGCCCCTCGGTGATCTGCTGGTGGTAGAGGTCGTCGAGGATCTTCACGCTCGGCGAGTTCACTGCGCGGCACACGAGATACGCCTGCGGGATCCCCGTCAGGAAGAGGCCCGGGTGATCGACCCAGGCGTTCAGCGGCTCGAGCACCGCGACGAGGCCCGCGGGCTCCAGGAACTCCGCCGCGAAGCGCAGGTTGTCGATCACGTTCGCCGTCTGGTACTCGAGCGGCGTGCGGTTGGTCGAGCAGCCTGGCACGACGGTGCACCACCGTGCGCCGACGCGCTGCGCGACCTCGACGGCTTTTGTCATGTCGGCCCGGATGCGTTCGCGCGCCTTCTCGGGTGGGAGCGCGAACGTCGGGGCGGAGAAGTCCCCGTGGGCGACGAATACACCCATCTCCATGCGGAGGTCGCGCAGCGCCTGGCCGATGCGCTGTTGGTCCTCGACGCTGCGCCCCGGCAGACCGTTGTCCTCGAGCGCGGTGAAGCCCTCGTCCGCCATGAACTTCAACTGGTCGACGATGTCGTCGCCCGCGTGGTGCCGGAACATGCCGAAGTGGGGGGCGTACTTCAGCTTGAAGCGCCCCTGGGTGGGAGTCGGCGCGGGCGCGCCAGGAAAGGGCTGCTTCGGCGCGGGCTGCGGCAGGCCCGGCTGCGGCTGGCGCGGTTGCTTCGGCGCGGGTATCGGCTGCTGGCCTTGTCCGACCGGGTCCTGGCCGAGGGCGGCTTGGTCGGCGGCGAAGTGTCGCGGGCTGAGGAGTGGTCCCTTGGCAAACAGTGCGGGCGCGCCAACGAGGGCGGCGCCGCTGACGAGGAGTTGACGTCGCAGCATATGGCGCCGTTGTACCGCAACAGCGTCGCTGGCCGACCGCAGCGCGCTCCGTGCCCCCTGTGCGGGTCCGCTCGACCCTTGCGAGCGGTCCCGGGGGCGGCGCACGGTGGCGGGCGCGCGGCGAGGGGTTCCATGAGCTCCTCTGGGCGTCCCCATTGCGGCGGACCGGGGCGCGGGAGCTTGGCACGCGCTTTGAGAGGTGTGGTGCGAACCGCGGACCCTGCCGGAAGTTCCCAAGTTTCGCCAGGTCCGGGCACCCCGGCAGGGTTTCGCGGTCGCCCCCTCGACGAGGGTTGGACTCGGGGTTCTGAGTTGCGACTCGGGGTTCTCCGTTGCGGGTTGACCAGCGGGTCGCCCGGTTCCGCGCTCCGAAGCGCCGTTCGCCGTTGACCTCGGCGCCGCGCGGACTACCCTCGCCGGGCCAATGATCGAAGTCGCACACCTGACCCGCCGCTTCGGAGGCGTCGCCGCTGTCGACGACCTCTCGTTCTCGCTCGAGCGCGGCGAGGTCGTCGGGTTCCTCGGGCCGAACGGCGCGGGCAAGACGACGACGATGCGCATCCTGACGGGGTACCTCCCCGCGACGCGCGCGAGCGTGCTGCGGGTCGCTGGCCACGACGTGCTGCGCGAGTCGCTCGCGGTCCGCCGCCGCATCGGGTACCTGCCGGAGTCGGTGCCGCTGTACCCAGAGCTGCGCGTCGGTGAGATGCTGCGTTTCCAAGGGCGCCTGCACGGGCTCGACCGCGCGGCGCTGAAGGCGCGCGTGCCAGCGGTCCTCGACCGCGTCGGTGTGCTCGACCGCGAGCGCCAGCTCGTCGGCAAGCTCTCGCGCGGTCTGCGCCAACGGGTCGGCCTCGCGGTGGCGCTGCTGCCGAACCCGGACGTGCTCATCCTCGACGAGCCGACGAGCGGCCTCGACCCGCTGCAGCGCCGCGAGGTGCGCGCGTTGATCAAGGGCCTCGCGCACGAGCACACGGTGCTGCTGTCGTCGCACATCCTCGGCGAGGTCGAGAGCATCGCCGAGCGCGTGATCATCGTGCACCGCGGGCGCAAGCTGGCGGACGGCACGCAGGCGGAGCTCATCGAGGGCCTCGCCGGCTCCCTCGCCGGCCCGCTGGCGGGGCGCGCGCACGTGCGCTTCGAGGCGGTGGTCGGCGACGCGGAGGCCGCGGCGGCGCTCATGCGCACCCTCGACGGCGTCGCGCGCGTCGAGGTCGGCGCAAAGGTCGGGATTCACCACGCGTTCCGTGTCGAGGGCGAGGGCGACCTGCGTGAGGACCTCGGCGCGCTCGCGCTCACTCGCGGCTGGGCGGTGCGCGAGCTCAGTCACGTGAAGCCGTCGCTCGAGGAGCTCTTCATGCGGCTCGTGCAGGGCGACGAAGTGGTGGTGTCGAGCGCTGGCGGCAACGTCAGCTCGCGCACGGGCGCCGCGCGCGCCGCGGCGCCGCCGAAGAACGGGCCGTCCGACGAGCTCCTGCAGCTCGGAGGGGGACCTGCGCTGGCGCGGCCGAGCGCAGCGCCGGGCACCGCGGCTGGCCCCGCAGTGGGCCGTGTGATCTACAGCTTGAACCCATTCGACCGCGGTGCTCAGCGCGACCTCTCGAAACCCGTGCAAGTCGATGGTCCGCTGCCGCCGCCGAGCGGCTCGGAGCAAGTGGGAGGTGGCGCGTGAACGGCGCTCTCGTCATCGCGCGGCGCGAGCTCGCAGGCCTCTTCAAGGCGCCGTTCGCGTGGATCCTGCTGCTCGTCGTGCTGTTCCTGAACGGCATCATCTTCCGCGCCGTGCTCGTGCAGAGCGGCGGCAACGTGTCGACGGCCCTCGACGCCGTGATGGCGGGGCGGTTCTTCTGGTTCTGGCTGCTCCTGTTGCCTCCGCTGCTCGCGATGCGGCTCATCGCCGAAGAGACGCGCACCGGCACGCTCGAGTATCTGTTGACGGCGCCCGTCAGCGACGCGTCGGTCGTCGTCGGGAAGTTCGTGGCGGGCCTCGGTTACCTGACGGTGATGTGGTCGTCGTCGCTCATCTATGCCGTGGCGATGATGCGCGCGGGTGGGCACCCCGACTGGTCCGCGGTGCTCGGCACGTTCTTCGGGACGGTGCTCGTGTCGGCGGTCTTCGTGGCGCTCGGGCTGTTCATGGGCACGCTCACGGGTACGCCGCTGCTCGCGGCATTCCTCGGCGTCGCGGCCTGTGTCGTGTGGATGCTCCTACCCTATTTCGGGTCGCGGCTCGCGGAGCTCGTCGTGCCGCTGATCGCCGATTCGGGCGAGGCCGTGCAGCGCATCCGCGCGCAGGTCGACGCGCTGCTCGCCAACATGGACGCCGTGCGGCACTTCCAGCGCTCGTTCCAGCGGGGCATCCTGGACACGTCGGAGCTCGTGTTCTTCGCGAGCTGGTCGGCGTTCTTCCTGTTCCTCGCGACGCGTTCGCTCGAGGCTCGTAGGTGGCGAGGTTGAGCATGCTCGATCGACAAGGAATGGGCCTCGGCTCGCGCTTCGGGATCGGTCTGCAGGTCGCGCTGTCCGCGGTCCTGGCCCTCGTGGCGGTGCTGCTGGTCAACTGGCTCGCGGGGCGGCCCGGCGTGCGACAGCGCTTCGATCTCACCGCGACTGGTAAGAACACGCTCTCGACTGCGACCCTCGGCACGCTCGAGCGCCTGCCGGAGGGCGTGAAGATCGAGATCCTCTACGAGCCCGAAGCCCCGCCGATGACGACGATCGCGGCGGAGCTGATGGCGCGCACCGAGGCGCTCCTGGCGCTGCTCGAGGACGAAGCGGGCGGGCGCCTCGAGGTCGAGCTCGTCGACCTCTCGAACCGCGAGGCGTGGCGCGCACGGGCGCTCGAGCTGCGCATCGAGGGCTTCGAGAGCGGCCTCCTCGTGTCGCGTGCTGACCGGCGCACGTTCGTGCCGTTGATCGGCCGGCTGGCGCAAGTGAACATGGGGGACATGACACGCGGCACCCGCCCCAGCGTCGCGTCCTTCACCGCCGAGGAGGCGATCGTCGAGGCGTTGCTCGACGTGACGCGCGGCGACCGACTCCACGCCTATTTCACGTTCGGCTACGGCGAGCTCGACGCAAAGGAGGAGCTCGGCGACTTCGAGGCAGGGCGCCTCGGCAGCGCACTGGAGCGCGAAGGGTTCCGTGTGCACCGTTGGAACTTCGTCGAGGATGGCCCGCTGCCCGACGACTGCGAGGTGCTCGCAATCCTCGGTCCGACGCAGGCCTGGCCCACGGAGATGCGCATGGCGGTCGAGGCCTACCTCGCCCGCGGCGGGCGCGCGATCGTCGCCGCCTCGCCGAACGCCGAAGAGCTGCGGCGCAGCGACGTACCCGCACTGGTCGAGGCGTACGGACTACAAGTGAGCGAGGGCACATTGATGCGCTTCATCGTCGAGGAGACGACGGGCAAGCCGATCGACGGTGACGAGCGCTGCGCCGCCTTGAACATCCCTGCGGCGGGCCTCGCCCTACACCCGATGGTGCAGCCGTTTCGCAGCGCGGGCCGTGGTGGGTTCAATCTGATTCACTCGCACCAGGTGCGTGTGCGCCGACAGCCAGACGCGGGCATCGCGCAAGTCGTCGCCTGGGCGACGCCGTACGACCGGTCGGCGATCTGGCTCGACGCGCCGCCTATCGATCTGCGCTACGACGAACGGGCCGAGACGCTCATGGGCTCTCAGGCGGGCCAGGCTGGGGTCCTCGCGACCGTTCAGGTGCCGCCGACGGAACCGATCGCGACTCCGCTCGCGCTCGAGGCAGAGGCCGAGACACGCCTCGTCGTGTTGGGCTCGACGTCCGCGCTCATGAACGGACTCGAGCCATACAATGCCGACATCTGGCGCGCGATGTTCAACTGGGCCACGGACCGCGACCACCGCGTGAACGTGTCGCCGCGTGACCCAGACTTGCGATTCCTACCGCAGGACGACCCCGCGGCCCTCGTCGGCGTGGTGCGATTGGCGCAGTACTGGCTGCCCCTGGGCGCGCTGTGCATCGGCGTGGCCGTGGCGTTCCTGCGTTCACGTGGCGGGCCGGCGAAGCGCGCGCGCGCGGAGGTCGCCGCGTGAGCCGCTTCACGACGCTCATCCTGCTGCTCGTCGTCATGGCGCTCGGGCTCTCGGTCTATCGCCAGGCGCAGTTCGAAGCCGAGCACCCGCCGGAGGTTCTCGAGGCGCTGTTCAAGGGCGTCGAGCCCGCGCGCGTGAGCGCGATCCGCTTCGAGAACCTCGAGCGCTCGATCCATGCGCGTCTCGAGCGCGACGGCCGCGGCACATGGTTCCTGACGGACCCGATCGCTTACCCGGCCGCGCCAGAGGTGGTCGATCAGGTGTTGCAGATCGTCACCGGGAATGTGGCGGGACCCGTGCCGCCGGCGCTCGCCGACCGCGCCGCCGCGGGCCTCGCGCCGATGCGTGGGTTCCTCGAGGTCGAGGAGACCATGCCCGAGGGCCCGGTGCGCCGCACGCGAGTGGAGCTGGGCGCCGTCGACCTCGACGGCCAGCGCGTGTTCGTTGCGCGCGACGGGCGCGTGCTGCGCACGCCGCGCAACATCGAGACACTCCTCCAGCGCGACTTGCCGGACCTGCGCAACCGCAGGCTGTTCCGCGTCGACCCGACTGCGGTCGTCGAGATCGAGCGCCTCGGCCGGATCTATCTCGAGAACAGCGCTCCGTCCGCGGACTGGAGTGCTATCGCGGAGGGCGAGAGTTGGCGCATGTATCGGCCGCTGCGCGCCCGCCTCGACGGCCATGGGATGGCCTTGTACACGACGTTGCTCGGGTCGCTACGCGTCGCGCGCTTCGTGACGGACCTACCCGGCGCCGATCTCGAGCCGTACGGTCTCGCGCCGGCGTGGTTCTCGGTGCGCCTGCGGGACCGGCGCGGGGCCGAGTCGATCGTCGAGTTCGGCCAGGACAAGTTCCGCAAGACGTTCGCGCGTCACCCGGGGCTACCGCACGTTTATGAACTCGAGGATCAGAGCTGGAACCTCCTCGTCGAGGGCGTGGACAACCTGGGCCTCCTCATGGAGCACTGGTTCCACCGTCTGCGCCGGGACTCACTCGCAGAAGTGACGCTCGAGCGCGGCGGCCGCGTAACGCGCCTGTCGCGCTCGCCCGACGGCCAGTGGTCGGTCAGCGAGCGACCGGTGGGCGAGACCGAGTTCCGCCTCGCCGTGCCTGCGGAGCACAGCGCGGTGGATGACCTGCTGACGCGCCTCGAGAACGACGCGAAGCTCACGTACTTGCTCGATCGTCGGCCCGAGGAGGCGTTCCCCGCGGGCGCGCCGCGCGACAGCATCTGGCTCACGCCCTATGGCGACCAGCGCCAGGGCGGATTTGTCGGCGGCCTCATCGAGGCAGCCGACGGCACGCAGCTGCTGGCGTTCGCGCGCGAGGACGAGGGCGTGCTCGCCGGCCTCGACCCCGCGCTGAACGAGGTGCTGGACCTCGACGCGACGCACTTCTTCCGGCGCGTGGTGTGGGACGTCACGGAGGCGTACTTGCGCGAGCTCACGATCACGCACGCGGGCCGCACAAAGCGCTATGTACGCGGCGACGGTTTCACCTGGCGCCCGAGCGACGCGGACGTGCCGGCGCGGGAGTTGCGTCAGCTGCTCGACTCCATCCTGTTCCTGAAGGCTGCCGCTGAAGTGCCACCGGCCGAGCGCTCGGAGCTCGGCGATATCGTGCGCCTCGAGCTCGTCGACGCGGACGGCAAGCGCCTCGTGGCGGAGCTCGGCGTCAACCCGGCCGGGGTCGTCGAGCTGGTGCACGGCGTCCGCCGCGCGAAGGCCCTGGACCAGAGCTTACACGCGGCGCTGCGGGCGCTCTGCGACGGGTGATTGCGCGCGCGGTGCTCACGAACGGGCGCGGGCGGCGTACGCTGTGCGCTCTCCCCGTCATCATTCCCGAGAGCCCATGCTGCGCGAAACGCTGCGACGCGAGACCCCACCCGGGCGACCTGCATCCGCGGACCAGGGCGAGCGGTACTTTCGCTGGCGTGGCAACCGCGTCTCGCGGCTCGAGGGGCTCTCCGACGCCATCTTCGCCCTCGCGCTCACATTGTTGGTCGTGCGGCTCGACGTGCCGCGGACGTTCGCCGAGGTGCGCTTCGCCTTCCTCAGCGCGCCCGTTTACCTGGTCTGCTTTGCGCTCTTCCTGTGGGTCTGGTACTGCCACTATCAGTTCCACCGGCGCTACGGTCTCGAGGGGCCCGCTGTCGCGACCCTGGATGGAGCGCTGCTCTTCTGTGTGCTAGCTGTTCGCGCTGCCGCTCCGCTTCGTCGCGGAGTTCCTGTGGACGAACACGCGGCTCGGGGCGCCGTACGTGCTCGACACGAGCGGCGCGATCGTCCGCGGGCCAGACGGCGCGCCGACGTACTCGCTGACTGCGGCGGACAACTCGACGCTGATGCTGTACTACGCGGGCGGCTTCGCGTTGCTGTTCGGGATCCTCGCACTGCAGACTCTGTACGCATACACACGCCGGGACGCGCTCGCCCTGGATGACGTCGAGCGTTACTTGACCCGCGCCACGGTGCGCGCGCATGCGCTGACCGCAGCGGTGGGGGCGACGGCGGCCGTGCTGGCGAGTCTCGGCCCAGCGGCAGCACAAGGCGCGGGGCTCGTCTTCTTCGTGCTGGGGCCGATGCACGGTGTGCTGGGCTGGCGTCGCGGCGCCGAGCGGCGCCGAGCGGCGCCGAGCGGCGCGCGGCGGGCTGACGTCCTCGGACGTTCCCCGCGCCACGTCGCGAGCTCAGACGCGATCTTGCAGTTCGGTGACACCTGTCTTCGAGGCACAGTGCGCGCAACAGAACATCACGCCATCCGCCTCCAGGCCGTGCCCGATGATCCGGCACTTGCAGTGCGCGCAGCGCGGCGCAAGGAGATGGATTGCGCATTCGAAGCTGTCGAACGTCTTGACGTCACCACCGAGGTGGACCTCGAACGATTTGTCGTAGTCGTTGCCACACGCGTCGCAGATGGCCATGTTTGCTCCAATTCGTTGAGGATTCCCCCGGGGAGTCCGGGCGCCGCCCAGCGAGCGACGGACTCGACGAGCTGTAGGGTCACGAGCTGAAGGTCAGGATCTGAAGGTCAGGATCGGTGATCGACGTGAACAACAGCCTTTACCGGTATGAAAGCTCGCTCGCTGGGTGCTCTGGAGACCCGGAGCGCGCACACAAGTCGCTATGAGCGCTCCTTGAATCAACTCTCATCGCGCGTCAAGCTCGACGTTCCATGATCCGGAAGACGGCCTTAGATGGGACGTCGAGAACCATGGGGAACTTCCACACGCACCTCGCGCACCTCACCCCCGGCCCCCGAGAACCACAACGACCGGGTCGCGGAAGTGGTGCGCCGCGCACGATCGGTTACGCACCGCCGAGCTATGGCGATGCGTTCGAGTGGCGCGAAGGCGCGCGGATGCCACCGCCGCCGAGTTACGACAGTCATCGCCTCGACGACGACGGCTCTTCGCGCTTCGCGCTCCTGGGTAATGCCCTCCGCTGAACCAGTCAGAGCGCCGTTGTCGGATTCAACCGCGGCTGGCCACCGCAAGGCCGTTCGCCTTCGATGTGGACTGCCGGTCCTCTCCAGAGACCACTCGCGGCTCGAGCCCGGCGTCCTTCAGGAGGCGCAACGCGTCGTCAGCCCGACCTGCGGGCGCCTCGTCACCGATCCCGACGCCGATCAGGATCTGATCGTCGTTGAGCTGTTCGTCGTATATGGCGTCCGGCCGGCGCCGCAGCAACCCGGCCCATGAGCGCCCCAGCAGCGCCCCGACTACGGCCCCCAGCAGCCCGCCCGTGAAGGCGCCAGCCGCATAAGCCCCCGTGGTACGCAAGGTGAGACCGGCCCAAAGGACGCCGAGCAGCGCACCGAAACATGCACCCGTGGCGACACCGGCGACCCAGCCGGATTGACGAGCGACACGTAGCGAGTCGACGACCTCGAGCGTGTCCTCATCGGGGTAGGGTCGAAGGGTGTGGACCCGGTTGCTCACCAGGACGAGTTCGCTCCTCTCGAAGCCGAAGTCGAGCAGCTTGCGCGCGACCGCTTCCGCGGTACCTACCCTATTGCAAGGCGCAATGACGTACGCGGTCGCCGGCCTGAGGCGTAGGAGATCCTCTGGCATCGTCCGCGGATTCGAGGTGGTGTCGCTGAACGCGCCGAGCAAGCGACGCACGTACGAGGTCGATGATTGTGTCACGGCACGTACTCCGGGCATGTGGACGCGCGCAGGTACGCGCATGATGCGCGCAGACATCGGCGCCAACGATCTTGAACGCACGGAGTGGCTGTGGTGTGAGCGACGAATGAAGTTGGGACCATCAATGGGTGGACGTTGCGCACGCACTCCTTCGATTGAGTCCCTTTCACGACCGGACGCGGGCATTCCTCATACGGCCGTGCCACGAATGTACACAGCGACGCGTCACATGACGCGGCTGACCGTAGACCGAAAACCCAAGGAACGATCATGCCTACGCCCGACCGCAACAAGGAAGATCAGGAACGTACGAAGCCGCAGCAGCCGCAGCAGCCCCAGGAGCGCAACAAGCCCCAGGAGCAGACGGAGGGCGATCGCGAACGGCGAAGCACGGAGGGCAATCCCTCCTCGCCGCGCACGGATCGCCCGGACCCGCGCGAGCAGAACCAGCCGCAGCGCGAGGGCGAGCGCCCCAACCGCGATCGGTGAGCTGAGATCAGGTCCGACCACGGGTCAACCCGCTGGGACCCGCGGACGATGTCGGATACACGAGAGCCCGAGCGACGAGCGCTCGGGCTCTCTTCGATTTCGCGCGGATACGCCAGCACTTTGCCTTCGCGGTACTCGGCTCAATGGCCCACATGGCTCATTGGCTGCGATCGGTGCCGGCGGTGCCCACGGTGCGGCCCACGGCGCAGCCGACGCGCAGCGAGCCCCCTCGGCGGTCACCCCAAATCCGGCCAGTCGTGGTCGGGTCAAACCCGGCCAGTTGAGAGCTCGGGACGACGTGGGTCAGTGTGTATCCTCGACGCGGCTCGACGGCAACCCGTCGCAGTCACAATCCAGCGCGGTGAGCGGCGTCGGCGAAGTGCTCCTCGTCGCGCGCGCTTGCTAGCTGACGAGTGGCGGCCAGTTCTCGCCGCCCCGGTAGGGAGGCGTGAGCAAGCTGTGGGCAGGTAGCGTTGTGGGAAACCCCGGCCGTCAAGTGCCTGGGGGTTTTCCACGACGCGTTGGCTGTCCACAGCTTGGTCATGCCGACCGGTCGAATATCGGGCCGCGTCACGAGCCCGGGCCCTCCTGCGTAGGGAGGCCCGACCCGCGCTGCAGGCGCCAGCTCCGCGGCCCACACTTGAGGACGTGGGCGTGATGCAGGATCCTGTCGAGCATCGCGCTCACTGCGGCGGCGTCCCCGAGCATCTTGCCCCAGTCCTCGATCGGGCGGTTCGAAGTGATGATCGTGCTGCTCCGCTCGTAGCGGCGCATGATCAGCTCGAGCAAGTCCTCCGCTGCGGTGCCTGGTGTTGCGTTGCATGCCCAGCGCCGGTTCTCGTCTCACGTTGAATGGCACGGAATATCTCCGAGGCCGAGGCTGAGTCGTTCCGTTCCGCCGCGTCCCAGGGTAGAGCTGGAACGGAACGGTCGTTGT
>Ga0163154_10006919_pt1 | contig 13699 bp, 12 predicted proteins | sample OliLakLV19MP9P1_FD_148649 | JGI IMG/M metagenome (GOLD analysis project Ga0163154, IMG submission 148649) | Freshwater microbial mat bacterial communities from Lake Vanda, McMurdo Dry Valleys, Antarctica - Oligotrophic Lake LV.19.MP9.P1 | ecosystem: Environmental > Aquatic > Freshwater > Lake >... | reverse complement strand
TTCTTATACAACGATTACCCTACGGCGGCGAGCGCCTATGCCCTGACGCCTCGGCGTAGATGCGGTACAATCATCCGGTTAGAAGTCAGCCGGAATCATTGTTATATACCCATGGCGTTTGAATACGAAGCCCTCATTGGACACCTCAATATCATCGGCGGACGCGCCCTCACCGCGCAGCCGCCCGGTGCATTGGTCGAGGTCGCGCCGCAACGCGCCACTCGTGGGCGCGAGGCCGATACTTTCTTCACGCTGGTGTTGCCCGCCGGGAGTCACATCGCGCCCGCCTCATTTTATGAGCAAATGGCGCAGTTGGCCGCCGAAAAATATTTCGATACGGCGGGCAGCGTCACCGCCGCCCTGCGCGAAGTCCTCATCTCCCTGAATCAAAACCTGCTTGACCACAACCGTGCCGCCGCCGCACAAGGCCGCGCCTTCCTCAGCGACATCCTATGCGCGGTCTTGCGTGGGGATGATTTAATTTTGGCGCGAGTCGGGCGCGGGGTCGCGGCATTCGCGCACGACGGACGGCTAGGCTTTCTACCTGACGAACCGACTTCCCCAATGGAAGCCCCCCAGCCGCTAGGCGCGCAACAGACTCCCGAAATCAAACTCACCCGCCACAAGGTCACAGCGGGGACGCGCCTGCTGTTGGGGGATTATCCGCTGGGAGAAATCAACCCAGAGCGCGTGGCCGCCGCCCTGAGCGAAATCGGCCTCGATATGGCGCTGGTGCGGATGAAAGAGAGCGCTCTACTGCAATTGACCCTATTGTCAATCGAATTCGTCCCGCCAGAGATGCCCGCCCCGCAACCCGTCCCAGAAGGCGAATCCAGCAAGGCCGTCGCCGCCGCTATCCGTAGCGCCGAGAGCCGCCCCGCCGAGCGCAAGCGCAAATCTAACGCCAGCGGCGCGGGCTTCATCGCGGTAATTATCCGGCGATTTATCGGCCTGATTGCCGGAGCGTTGGCGCGGGTATTGGGATTAGCCAGCGGCGGAATCGATAACGCCTTCGGCCCGTCAGATGAGGGCGAAAAACGCTGGTATCAATCGACTCTGGTGGCCGGTTTGGTCGTGCTGATGCCGGTGATTCTGGTCGGGCTGGTGGTCGGGTTATGGTTGGGCGGCACGGGTCAAACCGCCTTTGAACTCTGCATCGGTGAAGCCACTGAACTGGCCGACATCGCACGCGGGGTCCCTAGCGGCAACCCAGACGGCTTGCGTTCGACGTGGAGCGCGGTCATCACGGCGGCGGGCAACTGTGATACTTTGCGCCCCGGCGACGAAACCTCAAATAAGTTAATGGATGAGGGGCGTGACATCATCGACTCGCTCAATCAAGTCACACGACGCGACGCCAAACTCTTGCATACCTTAGAGGACGCGCAATTTACGCGCCTATTGGTGCAAGGCTTGGACGTCTACTTATTAGATAGCAGTCGTAGCCGCGTCTATACGACCACCCTCAATAGCGACGGCCTCAACCTCTCGCGTAGCGTGACCCCCATACTCAGCATGTCCAGCGGCGCAAACGTCAACGGCTACACCGTCAGCGACATCATCGACATCTCGTTCGCCAGCGGCACAGACCAACTGTTCGCGCTGGATAAAAACGGCCTGCTAATTCGCTGTCCGCGCCGCCAATCCCAGCAGTGCGAGGCGCTACAATTGCGCGGGGCGGAAAATTGGACGACCCCTCTCTCTATGGTGGTGTGGGGGCCAGAAGACCGGATTTACTTGCTTGATGTGGGCGCGAATCAGATTTGGCGCTATAACCGTGACGGTGGCTCATATTCCGGCATCGCCACCCCGTATTTCGACGGCCAGAATCAAGGGGCGCTGCAAACTTGTCTCGACTTCAAAATTGACACCGACGGCAGCGTGTTCGCGCTACGCGCCGACGGCGTGGTTTTGAAGTACAATCGCGGCCAGATTCAACAATTCCGCTTGGGCGGCTTCCCGGAAGGGCAAGAACCGCGCAGCGGGCAATCGCTGACGCTGGATGAAGACCCTATTGGGCAGGCCATTTACGTGACCAGCCGCGAGGGGTTGACCATCCACGAACTGACGTTGGGCGGGACATTCTCCGCCAATATCAAGGTCAGCGATGAACGGCTGTTTTCCGCGCTGGCGGGGGTCGCCACCAATCCCGCCCAGCAATTGCTCTACGTCATTTCCGGCAATGCGTTTATGGTCATCCAAAAGTAGGGATTCCTCCAATCATGACTTCACCCACTCCGCCCACGCCACCCACCCCGCCAGCCCAACCGGCACAGAATCGACTGCGTATTGAATATCCGGCCAACCAAACGGCCACTTATGCGAATGCGGCCATCGTCAACAGCACACACAGCGAAATCATCCTCGATTTCTTGCAAATCCTCCCCAACGACCCACGCGGCAAGGTCACACAGCGCATCGCCCTGACTCCGGCCAACGCCAAATTGCTGCTCAACGCGCTACAAGATAACTTGACCCAATTCGAGACCAAGCACGGTGAAATCAGCCTGCCGCCCAAGCCCATCACCTTAGCCGACCAATTGTTTCAGGGCTTGAAGCCGGGTCAAGAACCGGGTGACGGCCAAGCTGAAGCGCCCAAAGAGTCGACTCAAGAGTGAGCCGGATGCGCGGTTGGCTGTTCGCACTTTGCCTGTGCGCTGGGATGTTGGCCGCCTGTGACCCGATGGCTCCGCAGGTCGTCCCGACGCCGGATGTGACCAATACCCCGACGCCGACTCTGACGCCCAGCGCCACGGTCAGCCCGACGCCTTCGGTCACGCTCACGCCGGACTATACCGCCACGCCGACGCCGTATCCGTGTGACCAAGACGGACGCATCATCGAAATTGAGCCGAATCGCAGTGAAACCGCCGGGGAGGACATCCCCTATCACGCTTATCTGCCGCCCTGTTATCAAGAGACCACTCGCCGCTATCCGCTGGTGATTCTGCTGCCTTCGGTACAAGACACCGCGATTGAATGGGAATCGATTGGGCTGGCGTCTGCGATGGATGTCGGCATCCGCGCTGGGATTCTGCCGCCGATGGTGGTGGTCATGCCCGCGCTGGGTCGAATCGGCACGCGAGACGCCTTCCCGCCTGATAGGTCTTATGAGACGGTGTTGATCGATGAACTGCTGCCCGCGCTTGAGCGTGACTTCTGCCTCTATGAGCGCCGCGATTACCGCGCCATCGGCGGAATCGGGCGCGGCGGATTCTGGGCGTTGAGCGTGGCGCTGCGGCATCCTGACCTTTTCGGCGCGGCGGGCGGCCACAGCGCCTTATTAGAGGATGACGTGCCGCCGGAGTTCAGCCCCGCTGAAATCGCCCGCAACAGCGCCGACCTCCCGGCCTCTGGGTTGCGGATGTATCTGGACAGCGGCGTGCAAGATTCCGAGGCTGTGAGAGGGTTACAAGGTCTGAGTGACCGGCTGACCGCCCGCCAAATCGCCCATACCTACCTGATTAACCCTGTCGGGACGGGTGATGACTCCTACTGGACATCGCATCTAGGCGAATATCTGGCCTTTTACGGCCAGCCGTGGCCGCGTGAACTCGGCGCACTGCCAGATTGCCGCCAACCGAGTCCTTAATCCCCATTTTCATGCCCGGTAGGGGCGGCTCGTGAGCCGCCCGCCTAACGGTTGTGATTCTCAGACAGATTAAAATTTGCAGTGGTATGGGCAATACCTTCGCCAAAATCCGATTGATACCATCTATCATCAGCGGACACGGCAGGCCGTGTCCCTACAATAAAAACCTGTCACGGGAGAATTCGTAGGGACAACGCCCGCGTTGTCCGTGATAATCAAAATTGGCGAAGGTATTGATGGGTAAACAACATTTAGATGTTTCTTACTTTACCTGTGGTATGAAAAGTGTTATCCTGTTTGATACCACAGTAACCCTGTGAGGAACAGGACACAGCCGCAAACAACGCTGTGTCTTTTGCAGTTTAAGTGCAAAATACCTACTAACCTAAAACAAAGGACGGAGAAGACGCCGTGATTGAACAAGGCCAATATCTGACCCCTGAAGGTCTGGTAACGCTCGAAAATCGTCTATTAGACCTTAAAGAGGTGCGCCGAGTCGAGATTGCGGAGCGTCTCCGCTATGCAATGGAAGAGGGCGGCGACCTCAGCGAGAACGCAGAATATGAGGACGCCAAGAACGAACAAGCCTTCATCGAAGGTGAGGTTCAACGCCTAGAGGAAATTATCGCCAACGCCCAAATCATCGAAGGCGGGAGCCGGACAGACCTCGTAGTGGTCGGCTCGCGGGTGACGGTACAAGAAAAGGGCAGCAAAGAGACCGAACAGTACATGTTGGTCGGCTCGGCAGAGGCCAGCCCGCGTGACGGCAAAATCTCGCTGGAAAGCCCGATGGGACGCGCATTAATGGGTCTGAAGGTCGGCGGCAAAGCCACGGTCAAAGCTCCTGATGGCGATATTCTGTTCACCGTCAAGAAGATTGAGTAGCCTCAACTATGCCGTGGCAACCTACCAATCTTGAACAGGAACGCCTAGACAAGCTCGAAGCCCTCAAGACACGCGGAATCGAAACCTTCCCTGCCCGCGTCCAACGTACCCATACCAACCGTGAGGCCATCGCCGCCTTTGAGCAAGCGGGCGACGCCCCCGGCGTAACGGTCACGGTGTGCGGGCGCATCCGCCGCACCAATGTCACCGGCAAAATCGCCTTCATGCACATCGAAGATGAGAGTGGGCGAGTGCAATTGTTCGTCCGCATCAACGAATTGGGCGAAGAAACATTCGGCCTGATTAAAGAGCATCTCATCGACACCGACGACTACGTAGAAGCCAGCGGCGAGATGATGCGGACGAAGGCGGGCGAGGCCAGCGTACAGGTCAAGACTTTCCGCCTGTTGGCAAAATCCCTCAGCCCGCTACCAGTGGTCAAGCAGGAAAAACAAGACGACGGCACAATCGTCGAACACGGCGAATTTACCGATAAGGAAATGCGCTATCGCCAGCGCTATGCTGACCTCGCGGTCAATCATAAGGTGCGCGAGACGTTCATCAAGCGTAGCCGAGTCATCCGCGCCATCCGCGAATATCTGGACGGTGAAGGGATGCTCGAAGTTGAGACGCCCATCCTACAGCCAATTTATGGCGGCGCGGCGGCGCGTCCGTTCACGACCCATCATAACCAACTTGACCAGTCTTTATTCCTACGTATCAGCTTTGAACTCTACCTCAAGCGCCTGATTGTGGGCGGCTACGACGCGGTATATGAAATCGGGCGCGACTTCCGTAACGAGGGCGTGAGTTATAAGCACAACCCCGAATTCACCATGCTGGAGTTTTATAAGGCGTACATCGACTACCGTGATGTGATGGTGATTGCAGAGAACATGGTCGCCCATGCCGCGCAATCGGTTAACGGGTCGCTTTCCTGCACGTTTGAAGGCCACGCCATTGACCTGACGACCCCGTGGCGGCGCGTGACGATGCGCGACATCATCAAGGAACACGCCGAAATCGACTATATGGACTACCGCGACGCCGAATCGTTAGAAGCGGCCATGCGCGGGATGGGCATGACCTTTAAGCCCGGGCAGCCGTGGGGCAAACTGGTCGAGCATTTGTTCAGCGAGTACGCCGAGCCGAAACTCATCCAGCCCACCATCATCTGCGATTATCCGCGTGACATTTCACCATTTGCCAAGCGAGTCGGGTATGATGAGTTACACGTCGAACGCTTCGAGTTCTACATCGCGGGCATGGAGATGGGCAACGCCTTCACCGAACTCAACGACCCTATCGACCAAGAACAGCGCTTCCTTGATATGGCGGCGACGTTCAAAGAGGGGGACGACGATGAGACCATGCTGGACGAGGATTTCCTACGCGCCATGCGCTATGGGATGCCCCCGATGGGCGGTTTCGGGATGGGGATTGACCGTATCGCTATCCTCTTAACTGACCAGCCCAGCATCCGCGATGTGTTACTATTCCCACACATGCGTGATGAGAAATAAACCGACCCTTACTTAAAAGGAGCCGCCCATGCCATTTAGCCGCAATCCTGATTTGCAAGCTGTCCTAGATGGCATGGGGCAAGGCATCCTCGTTTTCGCGCCCGATGGCAAATTGGTCGTAGAAAATCTCGCCGCCCGCACCATGCTCAATACCGACCTCAGCGTCGTCCGGCAAGCCGGATGGTCTGCGGCGGCGGTGTTATTCAACCAACAAATCCCAGACCCCAAACAAACCTTAGATGCGGCGCGCACACAGGCGCTCACCGTCGGGCGGCCAATCCGCTTCCGTACCTACCGCACGGGTGAAGTCATGCCGTGCTGGGTGGCGGGCGTCCCCGGCGCGAACGGCACGCTCTATACCATGCTGACGATGGAGCAACCGGACTGGCAACCGGTGGCCGAAATCCTAGAACGCTTCAATGAGGAACTCCGCACCGCCGTCGATTCGGCCAACGGACACACACGCCTCATCGCCCAAGTCCTGAATACCCGTAAACCGGATGACACGCCCGAACAATTGGCGAAACGGGTGGTCGGATTCACGCGCTTGGTCGATATTCAAATGGTGCGCTCGTCACGCCTGTTGGGGATGGTCGAACGCCTGAGCGCTATCCGCGTCGGCACGCTGCGCGAGCAAGTGCGGGCGGGGCGGCGGCCTATCGGCCTAGAGACCTACCTCGAAGACCTGATAGAGGATGTCAACAAAGCGCTGGTGATTGACCCCGAAACCGTCGTGGCGGATGTGCGTTCCCGCTTATCGCTCATCCTCGCCCCCAGCCTGAGCATCGAAGCCTCACCCAACCATTTGATGCGCGTCTTGCACGACATTTTGGCGAATGCTATCATGTACAGCATGAGGGCGACCCCCGTCCGCGTCAACGTCTACCGCAAGGGCGGCGTGGTGCAAATCGACATCTCGGACGAGGGCTACGGCATCCGAAATGGCGAACGGGAGCGCGTTTTCGCGCCCTTCCAACGCGCCCGGCAGCCCCAAATTATGGGCGAATTCGGGTACGGGTTGAGTCTATACTTGTGTAAACATGAGGTAGAGGCCATGAACGGGCGAATCTGGTTCGACAGCACTGAAGGCTCAGGCACGACATTCAGCATCACGCTCCCGGCATCAACCGGCGGGCCAGTGCTGCCTTCTTCTGCTGACATTCTGCCAGAGTAACCGTCCCCGCCCACCCCCTCAGAGGCTTTTGGAACAGTGCGCCTCGTCCGGTTCTGCGGGCGAGGCGTTTTTGTTGGATGATGCACCGATTGGGCAGCCGCTATGCGTTTTGAATTCATGACCCGTGACATCTGGGATGCGCTCATCCTCGGCATCATCATCATCGGGCTGGCGCTGACCGCCCTCCGGCTTTATTCCGATTTCACCCGTCCGACAGACGGGGACAACGACGACAACGACACGCTTCCTACCCCTACCGAAAGGCAGTAACCCGTACCATGATTGACATGACCCTCATCCGTGAGAATCCCGATTTCGTGAAGGCACAGCTTCAAAAGCTACAAGACGAGGCCGCCATCGCCCGGATTGACCAAATCCTCGTGCTGGATAAAGAGCGTCGCGCCCTTTTAACCCAGAGCGAATTGATTCAGGCCAGCCGAAATCGCCTAAACAAGAGCATCGGCAAGCTGATTGGCGACAAAACCCTCAGCGAAGATGCCCGTGCCGCCCGTGCCGGTCAGGTCGTGGCCGCCATCGCACGCGGCGACCTCAATGCCGCCGTCGCCGCGATGGAAGGCACTGCCGAAGTTGATAACTCAGCGCCCGCCACGCTAGACGACCTCAAGAAGGCTGTCGGCGGCCTCGGCCAAGCTGTTGAGGAATACAATGCCAAACTCAAGACGGTGGACGACGAACTCACCGACCATCAACTGTACGTCCCCAACATGCCGCACGAGAGCGTGATTTACGGCGTCGGTGATGAAGACAATAAGCCGTGGCCGCCTGAAGGCGAGATGCGCGAATACGACTTTGAGGTGATTCCGCACTGGGAACTCGGCCCCAAGCTGGATATCATCGACTTTGAGCGCGGAATCAAAGTCGGTGGCTCACGCGGCTACATCCTCAAGGGTTGGGGCGCACGCCTGCAACGGGCGTTGAGCAATTTCTTCCTCGATACCGCCCTCACCAACGGCTACACCGAGTGCTATCTGCCGTTCATGGTCAAAGAAGAAATGATGTTCGGCTCAGGTCAATTCCCCAAGTTCCGCGATGTGGTCTATAGCGACCCCGACGCCGAAATGTACATGCTCCCGACTGCGGAAGTCGCCATCACGAATATGTACCGCGAGGAAATCCTCGATGAGTCGATGCTGACCCTGAACATGGTCGGTCATACCCCATGCTTCCGCCGCGAAAAGACCAGCGCGGGGCGCGATGTGCGCGGCATCAAGCGCGTGCATCAGTTCCAGAAGGTCGAACTCTATAAGTTCGCTAAGCCAGAGGATAGCTACGCCGAATTGGAGCGTATCACCGAGGACGCCGCTGGGATTCTACGCGCCCTCGGATTGCCGTTCCGTCGCCTAGAGATTTGCACTGGCGACCTCGGATTCAGCGCGACCAAAAAGTACGACCTCGAAGTCTGGTCGCCGGGGTGCAAGGAATGGCTGGAAGTTAGCTCATGCAGCAACACCGAAGCCTTCCAAGCCCGCCGCGCCAACATCAAGTACCGCCCCGCCGACGGCGGCAAGGCACAGTACGTCCACACCCTCAACGGTAGCGGATTGGCGACCCCGCGTGTGATTATCGCCATCTTGGAGAATTATCAGCGTGCCAACGGTAGCGTTGAGATTCCGGCGGCGCTGCGCCCATATCTCGGCGGCGCAACCGAAATCCCCGCGCCGTAAAATAACGGCGGCGCAACCGAAATCCCCCGCTGTAAAATAATTGTAGGGGCGACCCGCTGGGTCGCCCTCGATAGCGTCGCCTTCCGCCTAACAGGGAAAATAATATGCTCCGTTCGTTCGCCTTAACCCTACTGCTCGTCGCGGCTGCCTTTGGGCTTGACCGGCTGAATATCGCGCTGAAGGCCTCCCCACCGGTCATGACTGCCGCCCCCGGCGCAGTCTTATACGCCGCCGGATTCGATGCGCTGGCCGATGACTGGGAGACATTCGATGACGGGCAACTCTCAGCGCGTATCATAGATGACGACCTCGCAACGGCTGCTATCAAGTTAGGAGCTGAGAAAAGCGGAGTTGCTGTATCATCTGCCGCGCATTGGCATATCGCAGACTTTGATTATTCGGTCATGGCGGCAGCCGTCGGTGGGCCAGAGAATAACGGCTACGGGGTGGTTTTTCGCTATACCGACCCCAACAACGCCTACGCCTTCCACATCAGCAGTGATGGCTATTACCGCGTCACGCGCACGGTGGGCGGCGTCTCTAAAGACCTCTCGACGTGGATTAGCTCCGACCTGATTAACCCCGGTTTTGGCGCGGTCAATACCTTGCGCGTGATTGGGGTCGGCGGCGTGTTCCGGTTTTTCATCAATGCTCAAGCCGTACAAGTCTGCCTGCCAGATGACCCGACTGGCACAAGCACTTATTCAGCCGGACAATGTGTGGGCGGTCAGATGTCAGATACGCTGACCGATACGACCTTCCCAACCGGAAAAATCGGCGTGACCGTCAGCACCCCCGGCGACCCCGATGTAGAGGCCGTCTTCGATAACGTCCTCGTACTCATGCCCAAAAACGGAGAATAATCCTCATGCACAGCGCCTACCATCTGGGCGAGATTCGCCAAGCCCTCTGTACCTTGAGATAACCGAATCAATGTGCGGTATACTAACGAGATGAAACTTTACTGTGCCGTACCCTAATCCGTACCTTGTAGGGGGCGACCCATGGGTCGCCCTATAGAAAACATCGAAACCCAAAAGGATAGACCAGTCCTATGTCAACCATCCGTGAAACCCTCACCGCTGCTCTAAAAGAAGCCATGCTCGGCAAAGACAATGCCCGCCGCGATGTGATTCGCCTGATTCAGAGCGCGATTAAGCAAGTCGAAATCGACAGCCGCAAGGAAATGACCGATGACGACGTGATTACCGTCATCCAGCGCGAAGCCAAAAAACGCCGCGAGGCCATTGAAGAAGCGAATAAGGCTGGCCGTTCTGACATCTCCGAAAAAGAACAAGCCGAATTGGTCATCGTCGAAACGTTCCTCCCCCGCCAACTGTCGCTGGAAGAAGTGAAGGTCATCGCCGCCGAAATCATGGCGGAGGTCGGCGCGTCCGGCCCGAAAGATCAAGGCAAAGTCATGGGGCCATTGATGGCCCGTGTCAAAGGTCAAGCCGCCGGAAATATCGTCAATCAGGCCGTCCGGGAATTGCTCAACGGATAAGACATGATTCCTTCACTGGCCGACCAGCTGCATCGTACTTTTGGCTCTGACCGAGAACTGGCGATTCAACGGCTGACGCTCGCGGCGGTGGTCACGGCGGGGCTGTTGATGTGGGGGGTGATGACTGTTTTGGTCGCCTTCGACTCGTTCTTTCCGGGTCAGAGCTTCGCCAGTACCTTAGAGGTCGACCAAGTCGCCACCCGTGATATTTTCGCGCCCGTATCGCGCACCTATACCAGCACCCTCCTGACCGATCAGCGCCGCACGGAAGCGCGTACCGTCGTCCAACCCATCTACAGCCAAGCGGATTTGAACGTCGCCCGCGAACAATCGACGCTGGCGGCGCACATCCTCGAATACATTGACAATGTGCGCCGCGACCCGTATGCCTCGCCAGAGCAGCGCGTGAGGGACATCCGCCATATTACCGCGCTGCAATTGGACGAAGATTTGACCGCCCGCCCCATCGCCCAGATGAGCGATGAGACATGGCTACTCATCCGCGCCGAGACCATCAGCTTGACCGAGCGCGTCATGCGCGACTCCATCCGCGAAAGCGATTTGGCGCGTATCTTAGAGCGCCTACCAAATCAGGCCAGCCTGCGCCTGAGTTCTGCCGAGGTCGCCATCGTGGTCGATTTGGTGGCCGACCTCATCCGCGCCAATCAGCGCATCGACACCGTTTCTACCGACGCCGCCCGCAATTCTGCCGCCTCGAATGTGCCAGAACAATCGGTCAGCTTTCAGCGTGGGCAATTGGTGGTGGTCGCTGGCACGATGATGGAGGCAACCGACCTCGAAGCCTTAGCACAGTTGGGCTTAATCCGCCCACCTGACCAGCGTTTGCCGGATATATTACGCGCCCTGATTGCCTCGTCTATCGTGCTGGTGTTGTTCACCCTGTATTTGCAGCGCTTCCATGACCGCATCCTGACCTCGCAACCGCGCACGCTTTGGCTACTGGCAGCCGTTTTCCTGCTGATGTTGGGCGCGTCGCGCCTCAGCACAGAAGGCCAATATTACATCTTCCCTGCTGGGGTGCTGGCGTTGCTATACGTCTCGATGACTGCGCCGGGAGTCGGCCTGATTGGGTCGCTAGGGTTCGCCTTCCTCGCCGGGATAATTGCCGATAATTCGATGGAATTTACGCTGTTGGTGGCCGCCAATGGCGTGATGGGGACTCTGGCGCTCAAGCGACCTGAACGCCTCAACAGCTATATCGTCGCTGGGTTGATGGTGTCGCTGGTCAATGTCGGGCTGCTGGCGGTCTTTACGTTGGGGATGCCCACCCCGCTGTCCACGGAAGAACTGCTGTCCAAATTCCTGTTTTGCCTGCTGAATGGCGTCATCACCGCTGCGCTGACGTTGGTCGGCCTATATTTGTTGGGACAGATGTTCAACCTCCCGACGGTCATGCGCCTGATGGAACTAAGCCAGTCCGGTCAACCGTTACTCCAGCGCATGATGCGCGAAGCCCCCGGCACATATCAACACAGCTTGCAGGTGGCGAATATGTGCGAACAGGCCGCCAATGCTGTTGAGGCCAACGCCGCGCTGGTCTATGTCGCCGCGCTGTATCACGACGTCGGCAAGTTATTAGCACCACTGTTCTTCACCGAGAATCAGCGCGGAGACCGCAATCCGCACGAAGAACTCAACGACCCGACTCGCAGCGCCCGCCTGATTATCGGCCACGTCACCAACGGTATCGGCATGGCACGCCAACACCGACTTCCGTATCGCTTGGTCGATTTCATCAAGGAACACCACGGCACATCGCTGGTGAAAGTGTTTTACCAACAAGCGCTCATCCGCGCCGGAGACGACCCGTCATTAGTGGATGAGTCGTTGTTCCGATACCCCGGCCCGCGCCCCCAAACCAAAGAATCCGGCATCATGATGCTGGCCGACTCGTGCGAGGCCGCCTTGCGCTCTGCTGAAATCAAGACCCGTGACGACATCCGTATGCACGTCAGCAAAATCATCAGCGCCTACCGCGAAAAAGGCGAATTGAACGACAGCGGCCTGACCCTCAGCGACCTGACCAAAATTGAAGATATTTTCGTCAGCTTGATTCAGGCCAGCGTCCACCCACGCATCAACTATGACGAGGCCATCGCCCGTGCGCGTCTGACACAATCTATGGCCGCCGTGCGCGTTGAGCGCATCAACGATGCCAAATATCTGACCAGCGATGAGTTGGCGTGGCTACCGCCTAATCTGACCGGCGGCACTGATCGCGCCCTCGGCTTACCCGATACCCAAACCCCAACCGACGAAGATGAGGATTATGACGATGACCGCACCCGCGCATGGGATTGATGTCCAGAACGAGGCGGGCTATCCGGTTGACCCGCAAACGCTGGTCTGGGCGGTGTTGGCAGTGCTGACCCAAGAGGGTGAGAATCCTGCTAGCGCCATCAGCATCGTCATAACCGATAATGAAGGTGTCGCCCAGCTAAATCGTGACTTCCGGGGCATCGATTCGCCCACCGATGTGCTGTCGTTTCCGGCAGACCCATTGCCGCCCGAATTGGCCGAACACCTCGGCGATGAACCGCCGTATCTGGGCGATTTGGTGATGGCCTACCCGTATGCGCTGTCACAGGCCGAGCGCGAGAATCACCCACCCGCTGACAGCTTTATGCTGCTGGCCGTCCACGGGACGTTGCATCTGTTGGGCTATGACCACAATACGCCGGAAAACCGCGCCGAGATGTGGGCGGCGCAAGATGCCGCGCTCAAGACGCTGGGGATTCCCCTCAGCCTCGTGCCAGCGCTAGAGGAAGCACGCCATGACGGGGAACACTAATTCGCCCAAGCCGGGAAATTTGTGGGAACGTCTGACCAGCACCGCCCGCATCAATCCTGAGGGTTACAGCTACAAGGTCAGCCGCAACCGTTGGGTGAGCTTAGGGTATGCGCTGGCGGGTTGGTTATATATGCTGCGCTGGCAGAAAAACACCCGACTGCAAGCCGTCGCCAGCATCGTCGTATTCGGGCTGGCGCTGTTCCTACAGGTGGGTTTTACCGAGATAGCCGTCCTGATTCTGACCATTTCCATTGTCTGGATGGCGGAATTTATCAACGCGGCGGTAGAGGCGGTGGTCAATCTCGCCTCGCCAGAGTTCCACCCGATGGCGAAAGTCGCTAAAGATGTGGCCGCCGCCGCCGTGCTATTGGGGGCTGTCGCCTCGGTCTTGATTGGCTTGCTCATCTTGGGGCCACCATTATTAAACTTAATCACGAATCGCTAGGAGGAAACCCGACGTGGACGATTGGAGCGACCTGCCAACGCCGGACTCCCCGCAGACCGGCGCACAGGATAAAAAAACT
>Ga0163154_10006917_pt1 | contig 13700 bp, 7 predicted proteins | sample OliLakLV19MP9P1_FD_148649 | JGI IMG/M metagenome (GOLD analysis project Ga0163154, IMG submission 148649) | Freshwater microbial mat bacterial communities from Lake Vanda, McMurdo Dry Valleys, Antarctica - Oligotrophic Lake LV.19.MP9.P1 | ecosystem: Environmental > Aquatic > Freshwater > Lake >... | reverse complement strand
CTGGTCAGTTGGGGTTGATGGTCTTGCTCGTAAACAAGTGTCGATCGAACTTCCCACACTTCCCGTTCTAGGGGTGAATCATTCGATCGACGCAGACTTTTAGTACAGCTAATTCGAGAGGAAGCCCCCGTAAGTACCAGCGATAACAACTCGCTCGATCTCGATCGAAAAAATCTTCGTTTAAACGATCTCGCTTGTATCTTTCAAACCAAAGCCTAATAATTTTGTCGCGATTGTAATATGGGACGAGCTTTTCAAGTTGGCGCAATGACAGTTTTGAGAAGAAATCGCTACCTTTTGGAACTTTAAGGGCTGCCCATTTCCCGAATGGGGCATTGACTCCCTCGCGTGCGAGTTCCGAAATCTTGGGCACACCAAACCCGCCCAAAACCATAGCTCCTTCGATCGGTCGATCGATCCCTCCTAGAACGACATCGGTATCTCGTGGTTGCATCTCCATCAAATCAGTTGGGTTTCTTCAGACTATCAGAGATCTTCACCCAGCCCGTAGGCTGAGTGCAACCATCGAGTGTAACAGCACCTGATTTGATGATTGGGTTCCAATCCTCACCCAGCCCGTAGGCTGAGTGCAACGGTGCATCTGATTATTTTAAAGCCGTAGCTTCTGAGTTCCAATCCTCACCCAGCCCGTAGGCTGAGTGCAACTCTAATTCCTAGCGTTTCCACATCGAACCATCAAGTTCCAATCCTCACCCAGCCCGTAGGCTGAGTGCAACTGCGCCCCGACCGGGAAATTGCATTTACTGTTGCAGTTCCAATCCTCACCCAGCCCGTAGGCTGAGTGCAACGTGATGCCTTCGGAGTTAAGTTTGAACAGCAAGATCGGCAGTTCCAATCCTCACCCAGCCCGTAGGCTGAGTGCAACTATCGATATTGCCTCGAAAGTAGTCGATCCAGATCCCGTTCCAATCCTCACCCAGCCCGTAGGCTGAGTGCAACTAAACATTTCATCAATCGATCGCTGTGGTAATCACCAGTTCCAATCCTCACCCAGCCCGTAGGCTGAGTGCAACGCTAGTCGATCGCCAAAAGTCGAACCAGACGGGCTTGTTCCAATCCTCACCCAGCCCGTAGGCTGAGTGCAACTCCTGCAATCATTCTCCCAGTGGCTAGCTAATGGTTGTTCCAATCCTCACCCAGCCCGTAGGCTGAGTGCAACACCTAGAAACTTTGGCAATGCTAGCCACTGGGGCGAGTTCCAATCCTCACCCAGCCCGTAGGCTGAGTGCAACTATGCCATTTCAATGCTCAAACGGCTCTGAAAAGTTCCAATCCTCACCCAGCCCGTAGGCTGAGTGCAACAACTCTTTAGTCGCCGCCGTGTTTTCTTGCACGGCAGTTCCAATCCTCACCCAGCCCGTAGGCTGAGTGCAACGTAAAGTCGCTTTTTTATTGGCGATCCATCGGAGGTTCCAATCCTCACCCAGCCCGTAGGCTGAGTGCAACTTGGTTTTGGAGTCGTACACATCGTATTCTGATGTGTGTTCCAATCCTCACCCAGCCCGTAGGCTGAGTGCAACTTTAAGCAGTGTGGAGCAAATTGTGTGGATAGCTTGTTCCAATCCTCACCCAGCCCGTAGGCTGAGTGCAACGCGAACAAAATCATCGACTCCCCTATTGCGTGGACAGTTCCAATCCTCACCCAGCCCGTAGGCTGAGTGCAACTGAAAATATCGGCACAGATTATGCCAGTCAAAAGTTCCAATCCTCACCCAGCCCGTAGGCTGAGTGCAACCTGCAATATCTTCCATTACTTCCAGACAATCGCCATGTTCCAATCCTCACCCAGCCCGTAGGCTGAGTGCAACTTCCGAGATTTCCCCAATTACAATAAATAAGTGAGTTCCAATCCTCACCCAGCCCGTAGGCTGAGTGCAACCCGCTTGGTAATATTTGGTGTCTAATGGATTAAAGTTCCAATCCTCACCCAGCCCGTAGGCTGAGTGCAACTCCGATCTGATCAGCTTGGGTTTGATTTACAGCGTTCCAATCCTCACCCAGCCCGTAGGCTGAGTGCAACTATGGAGGCATATTACGCGGCTGTCGGCAAAGATAGTTCCAATCCTCACCCAGCCCGTAGGCTGAGTGCAACAACCGTAATTTGCAAACCTTGTTCCAAGGTATAATGTTCCAATCCTCACCCAGCCCGTAGGCTGAGTGCAACCTGAATGTGGCGCAGTGGCACACCGCCGTTGCTCAGTTCCAATCCTCACCCAGCCCGTAGGCTGAGTGCAACTTGAGTCCCCCGCCCCCGCTTACAGCTAGGGTTGTTCCAATCCTCACCCAGCCCGTAGGCTGAGTGCAACTTATGTATGTATCTCCGCCCCGGGGCGGGTTGAATTGTTCCAATCCTCACCCAGCCCGTAGGCTGAGTGCAACCTAATGCCATCAAAGATTTAAGGCTTGAATCATCTAAGTTCCAATCCTCACCCAGCCCGTAGGCTGAGTGCAACTTACTCCCTGAATATATTTTGGCGGTTAGGTTTCTCGTTCCAATCCTCACCCAGCCCGTAGGCTGAGTGCAACTAAGCAGGTTACGCAGTTAGACAGGGTACAGAATCGAGTTCCAATCCTCACCCAGCCCGTAGGCTGAGTGCAACTCACTCTGTGCAGAAGTTGCACAGCTTGCTTGGGTGTTCCAATCCTCACCCAGCCCGTAGGCTGAGTGCAACTTAGCTTTCCATCCCAATAGCGAGCATAGGAACCAGTTCCAATCCTCACCCAGCCCGTAGGCTGAGTGCAACGGGTAGAGTTCGCAGTGTCTAACCTCTCTATCTATGTTCCAATCCTCACCCAGCCCGTAGGCTGAGTGCAACTGTCAGTCAGAGTGACTTTGATAGCTTCAAAGGTGTTCCAATCCTCACCCAGCCCGTAGGCTGAGTGCAACTTTTGGAATCGTACACATCATATTCTGACGTGTGTTCCAATCCTCACCCAGCCCGTAGGCTGAGTGCAACGCAGGGCGTAAAAAAGGGGCTGCACGACACGCCCTATCGTTCCAATCCTCACCCAGCCCGTAGGCTGAGTGCAACTAAGCAGGTTACGCAGTTAGACAGGGTACAGAATCGAGTTCCAATCCTCACCCAGCCCGTAGGCTGAGTGCAACTTAACCGTATTTTGGGAACCCTATTCCCAAGTATAATGTTCCAATCCTCACCCAGCCCGTAGGCTGAGTGCAACTTGGCTGAGATGTCTGAGGGTGACATCCCTACGTTGTTCCAATCCTCACCCAGCCCGTAGGCTGAGTGCAACTAATCTTGGGCGAGTTAACGGCAACTGACAAGCCCATTGTTCCAATCCTCACCCAGCCCGTAGGCTGAGTGCAACTGGCAGAATCGTTGACGTACTCAGCACTGAGAATTGGTTCCAATCCTCACCCAGCCCGTAGGCTGAGTGCAACTTGGCGGATCTTTCGGTGTTGTCGGATTGTGGTAGAGTTCCAATCCTCACCCAGCCCGTAGGCTGAGTGCAACAGATCCTTTGGATTGATTGCAACTCTTACAGCACGTTCCAATCCTCACCCAGCCCGTAGGCTGAGTGCAACAATCCCAACCCAGCGATCAATTGAGGGATTATCGTGTTCCAATCCTCACCCAGCCCGTAGGCTGAGTGCAACTATCGAGAAGCCTCCGACCTTGCTATCCGCAGACTTGTTCCAATCCTCACCCAGCCCGTAGGCTGAGTGCAACTAGCTTTCATCGCCGCAATAATGATCGACGTGAATGTTCCAATCCTCACCCAGCCCGTAGGCTGAGTGCAACTTCAAAGCTTAAATCCTCTAAGCTCAATGTGACTGTTCCAATCCTCACCCAGCCCGTAGGCTGAGTGCAACTGTCATGTATGAGAAAATTCAGGATTATCTAAAAGTTCCAATCCTCACCCAGCCCGTAGGCTGAGTGCAACATATATCTAATTTGCCCTGAATCATTCTCCACTAAGTTCCAATCCTCACCCAGCCCGTAGGCTGAGTGCAACGCAACCGACGATCCAAATTATGCCCGCGTAACTTATGCGTTCCAATCCTCACCCAGCCCGTAGGCTGAGTGCAACTTTCCCAGTCGATTCGCACCATGCACAGCCAATTAGTTCCAATCCTCACCCAGCCCGTAGGCTGAGTGCAACAAGGCAGTCGATCGCGCAGCGAGTCTTGGAGGTTCCAATCCTCACCCAGCCCGTAGGCTGAGTGCAACGTAACTCGATCATTTCTTCGAGTAGCAATAACTCGTTCCAATCCTCACCCAGCCCGTAGGCTGAGTGCAACCTGGATCTAGCAAAATCATTAGGTTTACTGTCTCACTAGTTCCAATCCTCACCCAGCCCGTAGGCTGAGTGCAACCTGATTAACCATGAGCTAAATGCAACCGACGATCCGTTCCAATCCTCACCCAGCCCGTAGGCTGAGTGCAACAAAAAGACCTTGCTGGAACTGGTGAAGTTCGCCAAAAGTTCCAATCCTCACCCAGCCCGTAGGCTGAGTGCAACGTAAAAGCTGAAGTAAGGACAGCAATATATTATGGTGTTCCAATCCTCACCCAGCCCGTAGGCTGAGTGCAACACAGGAACGATTGAAGTTTGGACACATAGGACGTTCCAATCCTCACCCAGCCCGTAGGCTGAGTGCAACTTTAAAACGGGTACACGCACATCTGAAGCCATTGGTTCCAATCCTCACCCAGCCCGTAGGCTGAGTGCAACTCTCAATGGCAGTTTTACAGCTACCTGTAACGATGTTCCAATCCTCACCCAGCCCGTAGGCTGAGTGCAACTCGATGCCGAAAATGTTGGCTGAAATGAGCTTGGGTTCCAATCCTCACCCAGCCCGTAGGCTGAGTGCAACATTACGGAATAGGCTCAAGACTTGGGTTTCTTTCATGTTCCAATCCTCACCCAGCCCGTAGGCTGAGTGCAACTTATTATTCGCTCCGTAAAATTCTATTTATGCCTGTTCCAATCCTCACCCAGCCCGTAGGCTGAGTGCAACTCGGCTGGCAGCTTGCGCTCAGCCAAATACGATCGTTCCAATCCTCACCCAGCCCGTAGGCTGAGTGCAACCAAAGCCAATGTTTTGCTCTGTGCTATCACTTGTTCCAATCCTCACCCAGCCCGTAGGCTGAGTGCAACGAGGATATGGTGCGTAGATATGGTGCGAGTAGGGTTGTTCCAATCCTCACCCAGCCCGTAGGCTGAGTGCAACGGGTATTAGTGGTAGGTACTGCGCGTTCGGCGTGGTTCCAATCCTCACCCAGCCCGTAGGCTGAGTGCAACGATCGATCTAAAACAAATCCAGTTGGCTGTCGGATGTTCCAATCCTCACCCAGCCCGTAGGCTGAGTGCAACTTTTGGGATGTCCGATCACCAAAGGCACCTCGTCGGTTCCAATCCTCACCCAGCCCGTAGGCTGAGTGCAACTATTCACCAAAGAAGAAGAGGTTTTAAAAAAGAGGTTCCAATCCTCACCCAGCCCGTAGGCTGAGTGCAACATCCGAGGTTTGGGGGCGACTCAATGCCTCAGAAGTTCCAATCCTCACCCAGCCCGTAGGCTGAGTGCAACTTCAGCTTCTTCGCTTCTTCAATTCCGATCATCGTTCCAATCCTCACCCAGCCCGTAGGCTGAGTGCAACTTCTGATCGGCGGGGTTCAGTTCCAAGGATTTGTAGTTCCAATCCTCACCCAGCCCGTAGGCTGAGTGCAACCTGCCAGAGATTAACGCCAAAAAAGCAGCATTCCTGAGTTCCAATCCTCACCCAGCCCGTAGGCTGAGTGCAACTATTTGTGCTTTGGAGAGCGTTCGGATAACATGTTGTTCCAATCCTCACCCAGCCCGTAGGCTGAGTGCAACATTTAAACGGATAAGGCATCCCACCGATCGACGTGTTCCAATCCTCACCCAGCCCGTAGGCTGAGTGCAACGTCACCCATGCTGCCTTGTGGGATGCTGCGAGTGGAGGGTTCCAATCCTCACCCAGCCCGTAGGCTGAGTGCAACTCGGTATAGCAAACACCGTCAACAGTGATCGGCGTGTTCCAATCCTCACCCAGCCCGTAGGCTGAGTGCAACAGTCGCGTCGATCGCGATCGATATCGACCTTTACGAGTTCCAATCCTCACCCAGCCCGTAGGCTGAGTGCAACCATTGCGCTGAACGGTCTTAAAGGTGCGAGTAAAGCTGTTCCAATCCTCACCCAGCCCGTAGGCTGAGTGCAACCTAAATCCAAAATTTGCGGGTAGTCGATGGAAAGATGTTCCAATCCTCACCCAGCCCGTAGGCTGAGTGCAAAAGTGCGCACAGATATCGCTACAGCATCCGATCCGTTCCAATCCTCACCCAGCCCGTAGGCTGAGTGCAACCCACAAGCGACTGAACGCCTGAAACCAGACTCAGCAGGGTACAGGTAGCTTAAACATCTCTTCAAGACAGATCGCCTGAGCACAAAGCTGAACATCATCTGCCTTGCGAGGTTTTTTAGAACCTGATTTATATTCAACTGGGTAAGGAGTTCCATCTAGGCTAAACTCTACTAAATCAGCAAAGCCTGTTAGTCCTAGCTTGTGCGACCATAGAGGTAAAGCTCGTTCGACTCTTACACCCTCAACAATTTCACTATCAGGAATGTCCACTTTGTCATGTACTCGCTGCCCTCTGAGTGTATAGAGATTTTCATCCCAAACTTGCTCGACATGAATTAAGGCACACTGTCGAGGGCAGTAAACATAATGCTGAAGTGCGCTAAGCATCACATAATCATCAGGTTCCATTAAATCATTTCCTACAGATTCGTGGATAGAACTTCCTGCTCAAATTCTGGTCGCTCTATCTCTACTTTGTCGTAAATGTCTGCGAATGATATAGCTAGAGATAGAGAGCCAAAAGTAATCTCATCTTCTAATCTGTCATATTCTTGGAGTTCCCATTTCTTCACCCCTGTTTTTGCATATTGCTGCACATGATGACTGTATTGATCCACCAGCACATATTCCTGAAATGTCGGAATTGTGCGATAAAAAGTAAATTTTTCGCCTTGGTCGTAATTGCGGGTCGATTTTGAAAGCACTTCAATAATCAGCAAAGGATTTATAATCGTATCTTTGCGTCCTTCTTGATAAATCAGATTGTCCTGAACCACCATCACGTCAGGATAGGTATAAATTCGTCGCTTGGGAATCCACAAACGTTGGTCAGCCACAAAAACTTCGTAGGGCTGACCTTGCATTTTCACTGTCATTAGTGTACATAGATTGCGAACAATGCGATTATGATTTGGCATTCCACCAGCCATCAGAACTATCTCCCCGTCAATGTATTCGTTACGAGTTTCTGAGGCAATCTCTAATGCTAAATATTCTTCTGGCGAATAGGTGCGAGGTGTTTGAACTTGAGCAACCATGTCACAACTCTCCTAAATAGCTTTATTGTCAAGATCGTAGCATTTGGGCAAAGTCTCAAGCACAAACTCTAAACTCTGCCCAATCGTCTACCCTTCAATCAATCGCGTCAGCGTGATTCCGCTTGGCAGATCGGCATCATTTACAATAACTTCGTAATCCGAAAAATGTCGAGGAATTGTATCTTCTTGGCGTAGCTGAGGTTCGATCCGCTCAAACAATTTGTGTGCGGGTGCATTTCCCAACTTGTTCTCATGGCTGAATATATATAGTCCACGCGGAGCCATCATGCCACGACTAGCAGATCGATCGAGATCCCACATATTTACAAGTGCTTCCCAAAACAGTTTGAGATCGAACTCAGTTACACCCGTACTTTGTGCCAGATAAGGTGAATAGAAACCATGAGCCATATAAAGCCCATAAGGAATGAAGGTTTTACGTCCAATAGTTTGTAGCTTCTCACGATCTTTTTCGTCGGTTACAGCCATCCGCGTAATAGCTAAATCTTGTGGCAAAACTGGATCGAGCGATCGCGCAAATGTAATTTGCATTGAACCTCTCACCTGTCCCGCATTTAGCCCCGTACTCATCACAGCTCCAAACATCCGCACATCATAGAAATTTTCACACATCCAAGTTTGGGCTTTTGCCGCATTGGCTCGACTTTTATCAGGTTTACCAGCCTTCTTTGTCAGTGCGGTAATAAATGTTTTGACAGTTTTAGTAAAGCCAGCTTCACTTTCTAATAATTCCAATGCTTCCTTGAGTTCAGAATCAGATAGCTCACCACTATATTCCAAACTAGCAACGACATCTTCGGATTCATCACTACCATCGACAAATGTAAAAGCATCATTCAGGTAAGGTTTGAGTTGTCTTAATCCTTCAATAATTGCTGAATCTTTAATCACCTCGTTTGCAGGTTTACCTGTAGGAATACCCTGTTCAGTATAGGCACGCCGAATCTGGCTATTCAGAACACCATGATGTTCCACAAAAATCTTCAATCTCGACTTTTGATCTTCTGTTGCTTCAAAGGCTTCATAGGTGGTCACATAGTTCCGTACCTTTCGTTTGATGCAGACATCGGTAACGATTCCTTGCAAAGTTTCTGGATCGGTGCGAGGCATATTGCCACCATCAGGATCGCCATTGGGGTTGCCATCAGTGACATCAAAAAGTAGAACGAAATCGTGGCGGTGTTGGGGATTGGTATAAACGGACTTAGTATCAATAGTCATTAAAATTACTCCTGTGTTTGTTTAGAGGCGATTCCTTGCAGGATGCGTCCCGCCGCAGATTTAGCGGCAGCACGATTTGCCGCGCGTTGATGGTAGTAACCCAAGGCAAATAGACCCTGATTTTGCATCGTCATTGTTTTGGGGAAATCAGAAAGATGAGAAGTGATTTCTTCTATACGCTCTTCTAGAGCATTGTAAGTACCTGATTGATTTTTTCTCAATTTGGATAAATGCGCTCTAGCTCCACGCATTAAAGGCGGAAAAGCACTAGCAGGATTACTAGAAGCGGCTCCATAATAGCGATCGGTCAGAGAAGCATTGATCTTGCCAAGCGCTGCGCGTTGAGTTGCTTCTAGCTCGGCAAGCAGACGACCGCAGTGATAAGCAGGACGATCTTCAGATTGAAGTTCGGGTTCGGGATTTAAACTTTCCATAGGTAACATTGCGAATTGTGCATTTTGGGTAGTGAGAATCAGTTTGATCAGGGCAGCACGATAATAAGTAACGTCTTGCTCTACACGATTGCGTCGCACCAATCGGGCTAACAAATCGAGCGGAAGTTTACCACCATAAAGAGCCACTCTAGTTAGAGAAGTAGTTACAGCAGGTAACATTTCCTTCGCTGCATCACGATAGGCACTAGCAGCCAAACCATAGACACCTAGAGGTCTACCAACTTCTCCGTAAGGATCGACGATTCTTTGAGCAGTAAACCAGTTACTTAGATTTCTCTCAACTTCTGGAATTGTCATCTCCAGCCAGTCTCGGATTACAGCCCTTGAGCTATTTGCGGTCAGAGCTAGAACGTAAAACTGATTTGTATCTGTTCCATAGGTTTGTTGCCCCGATCGCACAGAATCCAAGAGATTTACCACCGCTTGCGGGTCGGGCTTATCTATAAACGAAAAAGCATTAAAAGTGGAAGGTTCTCTCGTCCAAGCAACATAGGTAGTTGTGCCAATGTTGCGCTTGGAATTGGGTGAAGCAATCAGATGATTTAACGCCTTGGCAAATTTCTCGGCAGCATCACGAGAGATTGGTGATGTCAGCGAATTTTTTAATCCATAGGAAGTAAATGGATCGGCATTTGCAGACACCAAGACAGTTCCAGAAGGTTGACCACCGATCAATCTTTTGATAAAAACTGGCATTCGTTCAACTACGGGTCTGAGTTCACCAGTCACCAAGCAAGTCATGATTGGTAAATCTTTTTTGTCCTCATCCCCGCCACCTGCGGTGTAGTCCGCCCAAAACTCTTGAATGCTAAGAATTTCGGCTTTAGCATCTGCTGGAATGATATCCAGTACAGAAAAAGTGAGGACTTCGCTGGGGTCAAAACCTTGGGGCAACTTGTCTCGGTCGGTTTCTGAATTCCACGAGTCTAAAAACTGAGAGATAATCTGTACCGAAGGTTCCTTTGTGATTTCAGCGCACTTTTGCACTAGAGCTTTGAACTGTTTGTGATAGTCTTTGATCCGATCGGGTTTGGATTCTGGTCTGCCAATGCCCAAGACATACTCACCTGTATCAGCAAGCAGTTTAGGTCTAATTCCCGCAGCCCTAGTCACATGAGGAGTTACCATTAATTCTCCACGCTTATCAGCTTTGGTATTCCCGCCTCTGGGCGTAAAACCTTGCAGCGTACCATCTGAATTGAGATTAATCACCCATCGCACTGGTACTGCTAAATACATGGCAGGCGGAAGTACCATCTGTGTCTCAGCGTATTCTTTGAGTTTAGTTAGAATCATGATATTGGAACCCTCAAAACACCGCGATCTAGTCTGGCTCGAAAGAATTTGGGTTGAGCTTTACCCTTGGCGACTTTTGCCCCAGTAGCGTCATGATTGAGATAAGTGAGAGTCCCATCATTGGATTCAGTAAAATCCATATCTAAGAGCATCAATCCCAGTTCATCTGTGCGATCGATGGCACGATCGAATTCTTCGGGTGGTTCAAAAAAAGCACTAAACTCTCGCGTTCCCAAATATGGCTGGTGGTGACACTGACCTCTCGCAACACGTCGGCGAAACTGATCGCGATACTTGGCAGGATGGGCATCAGCATGAGATTTGAGGTTAATATTTGCCTTGATGATGTAGGCAACATCGCGCAAACAAAGGGTATGACGCTGAGTGCGATCGTCATCGGCATAGTAGTGAAAGTCTGGGTCTTTCGCCGATCGATCGCTTTGCCAGCTACTAACCTCATTTCGCAAAATCGAAAAGCGTTTAATCGGTCTAAGCACATGAATCTCTTGAACTTGCCATGTAAATTCTGGCTTCCAAAAAATTGCTTCTAAAACACCTCTAGCTGCGCTAGGAGTCATCACCTCATAGCTAACGCGCTCTACACCAAATTCGGGTCGCGTAAAATTTGCGAAGTCGCTCCAAACTTTTACGCTCAACGGTGGATCGGCTGTCATTTTCGGTCTTGGATCAATAGTCATGATTGCTCCCCAAAATTACATATTGTATCCCCGCAATTCGAGTAAGGATCGACCCAACTCTCAAGCTCGGAAATTTTTTCGACTTGGGTTAAGACAACATTAGAAACTAATGCCTCTAATTCATTAACTTCGGCTTTTAGATAACTGAGTTTTAGAATGATTTCGCCTATTGGAGGTGGTAATGACAAAGTTTTTATCATGGGTAGGTACTCTTAATTTATGAACATAGCCACAATAGCATAAAAATCTTAAAAACTATAGCTACGCTTCAGGTGAAGTTCAATTTTTAAATGGTTTTGGATGCAGTATTTTTACTGCATCCAACTTTCTTAGGCACTATAGCCACGCTAGAGGTGTTCCAATCCTCGTCTAAACTAGGTAGACGCTTAAACATAGACATATCATTGTATGAGATCGGCTGGATCGTAAGCGATCGCACGATCGCCTAGCCCAATTCCTTTAATAGAGTCATAATAGCCATGCCAAACCCACAAACTAGGTGCGATCTCTCGGCGAAAATCTTCGGCTTGCTTAAACTCATAATTGCGGAGGTTGACTAGATAGGGCTGAAGCGATCGATAGTCACCAGAATGTAAACCACGTCTTTCAATCGAGCGTAAAAGCTCGCGCACTCGATCGTCATACTGAATCACGACTGGTGTAGTGTCATCGTTAATAAACTTGAACTGCTTAGAAACCTCTGGGTAATTCCTGTTTTCGCGTAACTCTTGGATACCACGTTTATCTAATTCCACATGTTTGTAAAGCTCTCGGAAATAAGTCTCAAAAATCGCTGGACTAACGAGATCTAGGTCTGGATTCTTTAAAAGCATCTTTGTTATAGCGATCGCCGTATCATATTCGCCCTTTGGTGTACTGCCCTCATTGGGTTCAAAGATCGTGACTCGCCCCTTATGTTCCATTTTACCTTCACGGTTACAACGTCCTGCCGCTTGCACAATGCGATCCAGTGGAGCGATCGCCCGATAAACTGTCGGAAAGTCTAGATCGACACCAGCTTCTACAACTTGAGTTGAAACCAAAATGCAGGGTTGTTTTTGTGTGAGGCGATCGCGTACTTCTTGTAAAACCTCTCGCCTATGTTTTCCACACAACAAGGTAGATAGATGGAAAATATGCTCAGAAGATTGAAGTTCGTCTAAAACTGCCAATGCATCTTTACGAGTGTTTAGAATTACCAGTGCGAGATCGTTTTGCTCAACATCTTCTGCCAACCTCAACCAACTCCATGACTCTGTTGGAACTGAATAAGTTACTCGACTCAGACTTGCGAAGTGCCGTTGAGCTTGTTCTATTGGAATAATATCTTTGACTGAACCTGCGGCAAAACCTTCAAGATAGCGACTTTGTCCTTCTAAAGCTGGCTGAGTAGCAGTACAGAGAACTATCGTCACTTTATAGCGTTCCACCAGTTCTCTCAATACGCTCAAAATTGGTGTAAGCAAAGACAATGGAAGTGTTTGCACTTCATCCAAAATGACTACACTGCCAATAATATTGTGCAACTTGCGACAGCGACTAGGGCGATTGGCAAACAGGCTCTCAAATAGCTGCACTGTAGTCGTCACTATCAATGGCGCATCCCAGTTTTGAGTCGCTAAACGAGCTTGGGCAACCTCTCTGCGTGCATCTTCAGGATCGGGTTCCTTTGCTGCACTGTGATGTTCTAAAACTGACTCTTCTCCAAAAATACTACGATAGACATTAACCGTCTGCTCGATGATGCTGGTATAGGGAACGGCAACAATTACTCGATCTAGACAATGTTCTTTAGCATGACGCAGTGCAAAAGCCATTCCACTCAAAGTTTTTCCACCACCCGTGGGCACTGCTAACCTAAAAATCCCTGGCGACAACTCGGCTGCATTCACACAAGAATGATATACCTCAGCTCGAATCTGATTTACAGGAGTACTTTCGGCGTGTACGATCGTCTCCTTTTGCTTTTTTTCGAGCAAGCTCCAGAGTTCTGTAATTGTAATATTAGAACCGCGTAATGCCGTAACTTCTGGATTAAAGTGTGCTTCAGTATCCAAATAATCTGCATCAATCAAACAAGAGAAAAGAATTCGGGTAAATAATTCATAACTATGAGCATCATTTACCAGTCCAGACATTAGTTGTTGCAGATTTGTCTCAGTCTGAAGCCGACACAAACTTTCGGGTGCTTGCTGCAATACTTCTTGATAAGACTTCTGAAGTGCAGGATCTTGTAACCTACTTTTCAAATACTCTTTCTCAGGCAATCCGCTATGATGCCCATAAATGATTGGAGCCAGAGGCATAAATTTCTCCCAAGCAAGACGCGCTCCTTGAATGGCATGAGGAGTTTTACTGCGCGGTGCATCTTTACCTGCTTTAGAAGCGATATGACATTGTTCCAAATATTGCTGAAACTCTGGATTATATTTACCTAAGTCGTGCCATAGTCCAGCATAGTAGCCAAGTTCGCCAGCACCAAATTTTGCGGCATTATGCCGAGCTTTTGCGGCAACACAATCTAAATGATCTTTCAGACCATGCCACACATCTGAATCTTTTCGCGGTGTGTGGGCAGCAGGTTTTCCATTTTCAGACATATTA
>Ga0163154_10006914_pt1 | contig 13707 bp, 10 predicted proteins | sample OliLakLV19MP9P1_FD_148649 | JGI IMG/M metagenome (GOLD analysis project Ga0163154, IMG submission 148649) | Freshwater microbial mat bacterial communities from Lake Vanda, McMurdo Dry Valleys, Antarctica - Oligotrophic Lake LV.19.MP9.P1 | ecosystem: Environmental > Aquatic > Freshwater > Lake >... | reverse complement strand
GGGGTGGATTAGGCGCTTGTCAATCGTTTGTTAACATGAAGGTTCGCGCGCCGAATATCCACCCATTTGCCGCCAACGGTCATTTCTCCCTTTATTACCGACCGTTTTTCAGCCTGAGCAGTTACCATATTTTAGAGTCACTTGCCCATGCTTGGGAGGATTCGAAAGCAAACCGAGTGCTGACGAGCGCGGAATTTTGGGAAGCTATGCAGAATGATGATGCCTCCAATGATCAACCTTAGCATCGACTCCTTCACTGTTACATTCTGCCTACCCCCAACAAAATCCCCCATCTAGCACCGCGTGATCCCCGTGCTACAATTCGGTTTAGGTTTTGCCCATAGCTAAACGGCTCAAATATGCCCCATACTCAACCGAATATCCTGTTCATCGTCTTGGACACCCTCCGCCGTGATCATTTGTCTGCTTACGGTCATACCATCGACACCTCCCCTGCCCTTGATGAGTTTGCCGACCGCGCCACCTTGTTTGAACGCGCCGTCGCCCCTGCCCAATGGACGATCCCGGCGCACGCTTCGTTGTTCACCGGCGTCTATCCGGGCGTGCATGGCGTCACCCAAGCCAACAGCGCCCTCAGCGGGATGCACCCGACGTTGGCGGAAATTTTGCAAGTGGGCGGCTATCACACCATTGCTTTTTGCAATAATCCGCTGGTGGGCGTACTGGACAATGGCTTACAGCGGGGGTTTGATCACTTCTACCACTACTCCAGTGCTATCCCCAACCGTCCGGCGGACATGCACCAAAACGCCATGCGCCGCCAAATGGTGAAGTGGTTCCGCCCCTATGCCCGCAAGATGGGCAACCAGTTTGCCAAGTCGGATAGGCTGTTTCGGCTGTCGCTGCACCCCTTGTTGACGCCCGTCTGGTCAAAATACATCAACTTCAAGGGCAGCACCGCCGATTCTATCGACGACCTGATGACCTATTGGACGGCGCACCACGCGGGCGGAGCCGAACAACCGTTGTTCAGTTTCGTCAACCTGATGGGCGCACACTTGCCCTATCACCCGCCCCAAGATTGGGTCGCCAAAATCGCCCCCGACTTGAAAAACGACCGCGCCGCCTATGCCTTCATGCGCCGCTTCAATGCCGATGGCGCGGGGTGGGCAAGCCCGCCCGACACCCCGTTTGATGAGTTTCAGCGCCATGTGCTGAATACCTTTTATGATGCCGAGATCGCCTATCAAGATGCCCAGTTGGGGCGCTTGCTGACGTTCTTGCGTGAATCAGGGGCGCTTGACAACACGGCGGTGATCATCGCGGCGGATCACGGCGAGGCGCATGGGGAACATCAAATGATGGGGCATGGCTTCAATGTCTATCAAGAACTGGTGCATGTGCCGCTGATGATGCACCTGCCCGACGCCGACGCCGGACAGCGAGTCCCCGTCAATGTCTCGACACGGCGCTTATTCCATACCGTACTCGATATCGCTGGGGTGAAACCACCGCTAGACGCGCGCGACCCGAACGCCAATGTCGCGGGCTTGTCGCTGGCGAATTTCCTGCGTGCCAGCGACGGACGCGGGCGTGATGCCGAGAACAACAGCGCCTTTTCGGAGGCATACCCGCCGACGACCTTCTTGCACGTCCTTGAACACCGCAGCCCGGCAGTTATCGAACGCTTGCGCTTGCGCTTCGCCCGTCACGCGCTCTATACGGGCGATCATAAAATGGTGGTCGATGCCGGGCGCGTAGAAGGCTTGTTTGATATTCACGCCGACCCGACCGAGGCGCGCGATGCGCAATTCGATAGCCCGACCGAGACGGCGGCGCTCTTGCGCACCGTCGAGTCGTTCACGACCGGGCAGACGATCCCCCACGCGGCGGGCGACGCCGATGTCACCGAAGAAGTGACCGATCATTTGCGCGCGCTCGGCTATATCGATTGAGCGCCATGAAACTTTTATTCGTCGTCTCGTCGTTAGACTTGACGCAACCGTTCAGCGCGACGCCGGCATGGTGGCAGTTGCTCAAAGGCTTATACGAGATCGGCGTCGAGGTGATCGCCGCGCCCTATCAAGGTCCCCCCATCGAGTCGTTATGGTGGCGTGCCGCCGCCAATCCCGCCCAAACGCATGGCGATGCCTTCCAACTAGCGCGTGACACGATGCGCCGCTTCACGGGAGATCGGCTACAAGAGCGGCAAGGCGATGCCGAGTCGGGGTCGGATCGACTGGTGCGGGCGGTGGCGCAGCGCGTGATCGCCCCCTTGTGGCGCGATCATCTGGATCACCTGTTGACGCGCGAACCGGATATCGACGCGGTGATCTTTTTGACGACGCCGCTTAATCACTTGGTGGGCGTGGCGGGGGATCTGATCGCCAAGCATGGCAAGCCCTTCTTTTACTACGATGGCGATGTCCCCGCCAGCTTGCCGTCGATGGGCGGCTTCGCGACTGGCTTCCGCATCTATCAAGGTGCCGATGTGAGCGAATACACCGCCTTCATCAGCAACAGCATGGGCGGCGCGGCGGAGATCAAAGCGTTGGGGGCGCGCGCGGTGCATACCGTCTATTTTGGTGCCGATCCCGATGTTTTTAGCCCGGTGGCGGTGCCGTCGCAGGATATTGACGCGCTCTTCTATGGGCATGGGCGCGAATATCGGGGTGAATGGATCGACACCATGATCCGCGATGCCTCCAACACTTTGCCCGCTGCCCGTTTTGCGGTGCGCGGCACCAAACTGGGCGACTTGGGGCAGGCGCAGATGCTCCCCTATCTCAGTTTTAGCAAACTGCGCGAGTACGCCTGCCGCAGCAAAATCAACTTGTGCATCACCCGTCAGGCACACGCCAGCGTGTTCGCGTCGTCGTCCTCGCGCCCCTTTGAACTGGCGAGCATGGGCAGTTGCATCCTCGCCAACCCGTATTTGGGGATCGAGACCTGGTTTGAGCCGGAGCGCGAAGTGATCGTCGTCCACAGCGGGGAAGAAGCGCTCGAACGCACCCGCTATTTGTTGAGCCACGAGGACGAGCGCCTTGCCATTGGGCGGGCGGCGCGGGAGCGCGTCCTCAAAGAACACACCTTCCGGCACCGTGCCGCGCAGTTGCGGGCGATTGTGGACGGGGTGGTGTAAAAGCAGGGGTTAGGGAATAGGGATTGGGGGGTTAGCACAAGCAAAGATCGTCAGAGGCGGCTCCCTGCGGGGAGCCGCCCCTTTTGTGCTGGCTTACGGGATCGTCACCGTGAGCGGTGCGCCCGTGACGGCAGACGTGGCACCCTGATAGGTGAGCAGCGTCGGCGCGTCCGGGTCGGTGACGATGGGGGTGGGGGTGCCGCCGGTGCTGGCAAGCGCCCGGAAGGTGACGGTGAAGACCGTGAACGTATTGTTCGCGGTGCCGCTCAGCCGCCCATACGCCACATCGAGCGTCCCGGCGGTGTTGTCGAAGGTTTCTTGCAAGGTGGTGGTCAATCCACTGCCGCGCGTGATCGACTCGACGCGCAATTTTGCCGAGTCGAAGGTGAGATGCACCTCGGCGGCGTCGATGCGGCTGGCGGTGATGCCATTTGCCGCTGATCCGGCATTGCCGGCGCGCACCGTGACGGTGAAGGTGCTGTTGACGGACACCGGATTGTTGTTGGGGCGCGTGATCGTCAACGCCGCGTTCGCGAGTTGCGGCGGGAGGCTAGTCCGAGCGCCGCTGGAGTTCGGCGCGGGGTCGTCCGCTCCGGTTTGACCGAAGTTGGTCGCCAACAGCGAGAAATCGGTGATATTGACGATGTTGTCGGCGTTGAAATCAGTATTCTCCTTAAACCCGACATCAGTGCTCATTTTCCCAAACGAGGTGGCAAGGATGGAAAAATCAGTGATGTTGACGAGGTTGCTGTTATCGGCGTCGCCCGCCCGCAACAATGAAAGCGTCGCACTGTTCGGCGCTGCATCCACCACCACCGAGCCAATCGTCTCTGCCAAATACTCTGGATGCTTGATCCACACGCTATACGTGCCATAGGGCATACTCGGCAGATTGAGGATGCTATTCGCATTGGCGGCAATTTCGGCAATCTCGCCGATCACCACGCCGTTCTGGATAAGGACGACATTGAAGTCCTCGCCTGATGCAATGTTTGGGTCACCGAGCGACACGGTGATGTCTAGCCCGGCGGTGGGGATAGGCGTTGATGTTGGTGTAGGGGTAGCGGTGGGCGTTGAGGTCGGCGTCGATGTCGGCGTGGGTGTGGCGGTGGGCGTTGAGGTCGGCGTGGCGGTTGGTAAGGCGGATTCGTCACGGATCTCCGTGCCGTCGCCGAACAGAATGCGTGTGCCGTCGGGGGAGAAGGCTGTTGAGCTAATAGCAGCAATCTGGGTAAATGTGTACGAGGCGCGCGGACTACCATTTGAGGCATTAACGACACGGACGCGGTTGTCCTGACTGGTCACTCTGATGGTAGCCCCATCCGGTGACCAGCCGATCGAAGAAATGACTTCCGTCGAAATCTGAAACGTATTCAAAGCCTGCATACTCGTGCTGTCCGCGATGATTACACTGCCCGTACTCGTGCCTACTGCGATTCGATTTCCTGTGGGAGCATTACTCATCGCAGTAACGCTCTCAGTTCGATTAATTACTAAGGATTGTGAGCAGTTAGCGGACACATCGATGGCAGACAAACCGTTGTTTGCCCCAACAAGAACGACATTTGCCTGTCCACGCCATGTAAGTGTCCCCAACGGTCTTATAGTCCTAACGTTACAAATTAGCTCGTATGTTCCGGCATCGAAGATGAAAATTTGGGCACTCTCCGACACATCCTGCCCGACTGCAATGTAGTCTCCGTTTGGACTCCATGCCGTGGTCACGTAGCCGAAACTATTTGCTAAACCGATGCGTGTAATAAGCTGACCAGTGGTCGCGTTCCAAATGCGCACTGCATTATCCAGAGGGTGCCCACTGATCAGGCGCGTCCCACCCGTACCCACAGGAAGATTAGGATTCCAACTGATGCCGTACACGGGTCCCGGGACAACAGGAAATATCCGGATGTCGGCTTGCGTTGTGGCGTCAACGATCTTCAGCAGACCGTTTGTTCCCCCAACCGCTAGCCGCGTGCCTGCCGGGTTCGCGACGACCTCGTAAATGCTGTCGAACGTCTGCCGTGCTGACTCAACGGCGGTAGACGGTCCGGCGAACCCAATCAGCGCACCTAGCGACAGACACAGGGCTACAACCCGAAACCACGCATAAAATCGTTTGTCATTCATCGTATTCATCCTCAATTCTGGTCAGGGTGTTGATCGTGCCTGTCGGGATGGCGGTCGCGGTGGGGATGGCCGTTGGGGGGTGGCGGCGCGATCGGTTCGCTGCGGATCACCGTGCCGTCGCCGAACAGAATGCGCGTGCCGTCGGGGGAGAAGGCTAGTGCCAGAGGGTGCATTTCACGTTGGTGCAAAACGCGCTCGTAATCAAACAGGGGGAGATGCGTGGTTCCAACGGGCGGACATACGGCGCGGGAACGTCTGGGGTTGACAAGGTCTCGACAAGCGCCTAGTCCGCATCCTACGACGATGCACGTTGTGGGCACCGATCAAAGGACTGAGATCGTGGTTGTTTTGTGCGTCGCCTAAGCGCATCGTTTGCCCATCACGAATCGTAGGGTGCGGACTAGGCGCGCGCAATCCCCGGTCAGGATAAATCCAGAAGCGTAACTGCTCAGGCTGAAAAACGGTCGGTAATAAAGGGAGAAATGACCGTTGGCGGCAAATAGGTGGATATTCGGCGCGCGAACCTTCATGTTAACGAACGATTGACAAGCGCCTAATCCACCCCTACATCCACGTTTCGGGGGGTATTTTCCTGTTTTTCTTCACGTTTTCATGCCTCTCTGTTTATTTTATTCTGTTTCTATACCTGAGTAGTCACCCAGAAGCTAACGATTCGGCTAATCCAGTGCGGTGTTATCGCACGACTACTCCACCCCATCTTACCTGATAATAGCCCGCCGGAAACCACCGGACACCCTACGCTGTCTGCGCTTTCGGCGGCGCTGCTTTTCACACGCCCGCCAGCAGCCTCGACCTTTTCGCGGCTTAGGCTATAATGGCTTCTCTAGTTGTTTCCCGTCTGAACTGGAACCCAATGACTTTTCCCCCTCCCCATGACCAGCCGTTTGTGACCGTGATCATGCCGATTCGCAACGAATCAGGGTTTATCGCCCGCAGCTTAGGGGCGGTGTTGGCGCAAGACTACCCCCATGATCGTTATGAAGTGGTGGTCGCCGATGGCATGTCCAGTGACGACACCCGTGCCGTGATCCACGAGTTGGCGCGCGGGCAAACTGTCGCCGTCAGCGTGATCGACAACCCCGGCAAGATCGTGCCGACCGGCTTCAACCGCGCCCTCGCCGTCGCACGCGGGTCGATCATCGTGCGCGTGGATGGGCATACCCTCATCGCGCCCGATTATGTGCGCATGTGCGTGACCGTGCTAGAGACGAGCGATGCCGATAATGTCGGCGGCAAGATGAACGCCATCGGCACCGGACTCTGGGGCGAAGCCATCGCGCTGGCGACCAGTTCGGCGTTCGGCGTGGGGGGGGCACGTTTTCACTACTCCGACCAAGAAGAGATCGTCGATACCGTCTATATGGGGGCGTGGCGACGGGAAGTCTTCAACCGCATTGGCGGCTTCGATGAAGAATTGGTACGCAACCAAGACGATGAATTCAATTATCGCTTGCGCGGGGCGGGGGGCAAAATCTTGCTCAGCCCGCGTATTCAATCGCGCTACTTCAACCGCAGCAGTCTGCGCGCCTTGGGGCGGCAGTATTATCAATACGGCATGTATAAAATCCGCGTGCTGCAAAAACACCCGCGCCAAATGCAGATGCGCCAGTTCATCCCCCCGGCATTCACGGCGGGCGTGATCGGCGGGTTGCTCGTTGCGCCGTTTAGCGACCTGCTGCGGGCGATCTATCTAGGCGTGTTGGGGCTGTACGCGCTGGCAAATATCGCCGTCAGCGCCCGCATCGCCAACGAGTCGGGCTGGCGTTATTTTCCGGCGTTGGTGATCATCTTCGTGACGCTCCACCTCAGCTATGGCGCGGGTTTTCTCGTCGGCTTGTGGACATTTCGCGGACGAAAGTAGGGGTGCCATGCACATTCTCCATGTGATCGACAGTCTCGCCGCTGGGGGTGCCGAGCGGATGTTGGTGGATATCGCCAACGCCAGCGCCGCCGCCGGACAGCAGGTCTCGGTGTGTGTGACGCGCGCGGCAATGACGTTGGCGTCGGATTTGCGCCCCGATATCCCCGTGCTTGTCCTCGACCGCCGTAAACGTTTTGAATTCGGGGCGATGCGGCGTTTGGCGGCATATTGTCACACGGCGAAAGTCGATATCCTGCATGTTCATGGGCGCACCTCATTATCGTTCGTCGCGCTGATCAAAACACTGGGTATGATCCGCCCACCGGTGCTACTGCACGATCATTATGGCATCGAGATGAACGCCAGCATCCCGACTTGGTTCCGGTGGTGGGGGCGGTTTTTCGTCAATCGCTATGTCGGGGTGTATCCGCGCTTGGCGGAATGGGCAAAAAGCGCGGGTATTCCGGCGCAGAAGGTTCACTGGCTAGGCAATGCCCTTGACTTCAGCCGTTTGACTCATCCCCGTAATCAGATATTACGGTCTACCTATGCTGTTCCCGATGCGGTGCAGATCGGCGTGATCATCGGGGGCATCCGGCGTGAAAAAGGCATCGATTTGCTCTTGGAAAGCATGGCACAGACCCACACCCAAGCGCCCTTCCGCTTGTTCATCATCGGTAAAGATACCGACCCTGCATATGCCGCGACGTGTCGCGCTCAAGTGTTGGCATTGGGACTGGGCGAGCGGGTGCAGTTCATCGGGGAACGCACCGACGCGGTGCTGTTGGCGCATGGGGCGGATTTCGCGCTTATGCCGTCACGCTCGGAGTCCGGTCCGCTGGTGCTGATCGAGATCATGGCGGCGGCGCTGCCTTTTGTCGCCTTCGAGGTCGGCAGTATCTCGCAGCAAGCGGCGCGTTCGGGCGTGCCCGGCTTTGTCACCCCGTTGGATGTCGTTGCTTTTGCGCGCGCCGTCGACACCCTGCTGATGCTGTCGCCCGCCGCCCGCCGTGCGCGCGGTGCGGCGGGGGAGCAGATCGCCCAAGCGCACTTTAAGATCGAGGCAAAGCTCCCCGAATGGTTGGCAATTTATCGCAAGATGCTGAGCAATCCTACTGAGCAGTAGAGGACAGGTGCCTTGAAATTTTTAATTATCAGCAATATGGCGCATTACTTTCGGGATGGGCAGCTTGTTGGGCATGGACCGACCGCTCGCGAGATCACCTACTTGGCGGGATTATTCGATCAAGTGATCCATATCGGTTGCCTACATGACGAACCTGCGCCCGATCTCGCCCTGCCCTATGGCACCGATCAGATTCAGTTTGTGCCTCTGCCCCCTAGCGGCGGATCGGGCGGTGGGGCTAAACTCGCGATCCTCGGTTTGGTGCCCTTGTACATCCGCACCATCCTCAAATATTTGCCCGACGCCGATGTCGTGCATGTGCGTTGCCCGGCGAACATCCCGCTGATCGCCATTATTTTGCTGTCGCTGTTCCGGTATCCCCAAAAACGGTGGATAAAGTACGCGGGCAATTGGCACCCTGATGACCGTGACGCCCTGTCCTATCGGTTTCAGCGCTGGTTGCTCAAACGCGGATGGCACCAGTCAGCGGTCACGGTCAATGGGCATTGGGATGATGATCCGGCATTTGTGCATAACTTCATCAATCCATGCTTGACCGATGCCGAATGGGACGAGGGGCAGATCGCCGCGCGCGACAAACAACTGACCAGCCCATTGCGGATGCTCTTGATCGGGCGGATCGAACGCGCCAAAGGGGTCGAACGGGCGCTTCAGGTGACGGCACAACTGCGCGCACGGGGGATCGACGCCCGTTTTGATTTTGTCGGCGATGGCCCCGAACGCCCAGAAATGGAACAGATTGCGCAGACGCTCGGCATCCGCGAGTCGGTGACGTTTCATGGGTGGCTGGCGCGGACGGCGTTGGCACCGTTGTTTGAGCAAAGCCACCTGATGGTCTTTCCGACCAACAGCAGTGAAGGGTGGCCCAAAGTCGTCAGTGAGGCGATGGCGTATGGCGTGGTGCCGCTGGTGGGCGCGGTTAGCAGTATCCCGCAGTTTTTGGGGGCGTTCCGGGTCGGCAAAGCCATCCCGCCGCTGGATGTGGACGCCTTCACAGCAGGCGTGATCGCCTATATCGAGCATCCGGCACAGTGGGCGGACGAATCAAAACGCGCCGTCGAGTCGGCGGCGCGTTTTCGATACACGCAATTTCTTGAGGATGTGCGCGGGGTGTTGGGGCTGGCGCGGGGCGGATGAGGACTCATCACCTTTGCTGATTTGATTGATAATGAAGGGCTATACCGTCATTGCTTTTATGAAACATCCATCTGACTGCACGAATATTTTATAAGGTTGTAGATTGATGAATTACCCTGAAGAGTTTCACAACAAAATTATCTGCGGGGATTGTTTGCAGGTGATGGCACTGATGCCTGATGCTTGTGTCGATTTAGTCGTCACTAGCCCGCCTTACAATCTGAAAAATTCTACAGGAAACGGCATGAAAGATGGTCGCGGCGGAAAATGGCAAAATGCGGCTTTGAAGAATGGCTATCAAGATCATGCTGACAATATGCCTCATGCCGACTATGTGGCGTGGCAAAAGTCTTGTTTATCCCAGATGATGCGCTTGCTTACACCAGACGGCGCTATTTTTTACAATCATAAATGGCGTGTACAAGATGGACTTTTACAAGACAGGCATGATATTGTCGGCGATTTTCCGGTTCGACAAATTATCATATGGCAACGAAAAGGAGGTATTAACTTTAACCCCGGTTACTTTCTGCCTACTTATGAGGTTATTTATTTAATTACAAGGAAAGACTTTAGGTTAGCGCCCAAAGCCAACGCAGTGGGGGATGTTTGGCAATTCACCCAAGAACAGAGCAATATTCATCCCGCGCCGTTTCCAGTGGATTTGATAAAAAGATGTATAGGATCGACGACAGCAAAAATAGTGCTAGACCCATTTATGGGATCAGGCACCACTGCGGTGGCTGCCAAAGAGTTAGGGCGCACTTACATTGGCATTGAACTTTCTGATATCTATTGCCAGTTGGCAACAAGCCGGATTACCCAAACAAGGTTCGGAATAGACTCAAGTCAAGACGCACACACAAGACAGGAACCGTTACCCGGCTTATGAAAATTTATACGAAACAAATGTTGATTGAAACGCTTTTCGCGATTCGCGACAGGGGTTGGATCAAGAACGAAAATCGCCTTGGCAATGCTGGTGCTATCGGGAATATGCTTGAGGATTTATTGGGAATTGATGAAAACAATTTGCCAATACCGAATGCTTCCGAGTGGGAACTCAAATCGAGCAATGTGAAATCGAATGCCTTGACCACGCTTTTTCATGTTGAACCATCGCCAAAAACGCTCAAACTTGTGGTAACGCTTTTGCTGCCCAGTTATGGCTGGGGGCATCAAGAAGCCGGCACAAAATACGCCGCTAGCGAACTCAGCTTCAGGCAAACCATCCGTGCTTCGCAAAAAAGTGATCGCGGTTTCAAAATTGTCGTCAACAGGCAAGTTAGAAGAGTTGAAGTTTCATTCGACGCCCATTCTGTGAACCGAAATAGACATATAGATTGGCTAGAAAGTGTTGATAAAAGAGTTGGTTTGGCAGAGTTGAACCCACAACCTTATTGGGGTTTCGACGATTTAACCTACATTGCGGGCACAAAGCTAAAAAATATGTTTTACATTGGCGCAAGTCGCAAAAGTGACCTAGGGTTTGAGTATTTTCATTATAATCAAGCGATGATTCTGAGTGGTTTTAGTGGCGAAAAATTTATAGCGATGGTGGAAGCGGGAAACATTTTTGTCGATTTTGATGCTCGATCTGGACATAATCACGGGACAAAATTCAGAATCCGTCGTAAGCTCATCCCTGAATTGTATGAGGAACGTCAAATTATCTTTGGATGAATACTATTATCCGAGTCTCAAAGCCTGCAACATAAAAACCGCCCCCATAGAGGCGGTTCCTTACCGAAACAACGCCATCAGCGTCTTCCACAAAATGCGGATATCCCGCCCGAATGAGGGATCGCGCGCATAATCCAGATCGATCACCAATTTCGCGGGCATGATCTCGCGGATGTACAAGCCTTCGGGGTCGTCCCCCGTCAGCAACGCTTCCTCATTGCGATACGTCACCGACGCTTGGCTGGTGATCCCCGGTCGCACAGTCAAGACGGCGCGCTGTTCGGGCGTATACAGCGCCACATACTTAGGCGACTCGGGACGCGGACCGACCAAGCTCATCTCGCCGATCAGCACATTCCACAACTGCGGCAATTCGTCAAATTTGGTGCGTCGCAGTAAGCGCCCGACAGCGGTCACACGGGGATCGCGCGCGCCCGTCACCGCCGGACCGATCTGGTCGGCATTGATCACCATCGAGCGGAATTTTAATAATTTGAAGGCGCGCCCAAAGCGCCCCACCCGCGTCGCCCGATAAAAGATCGGGCCCGGCGACGTGAGACGGACGGCAAGGGCGAGGACGAGCAAAATGGGCGACAGGATGAGCAAGCCTGCGCCCGATGCCCCAATATCAAATGCGCGTTTTAGCATCACACCCTCGTTCTATGCGCTTAGCCCGCACGGTGGCGGGTGGTGATATCGCACACCGCGTTGATGACATCCGTCACGTCGGCATCGGTCATCTTCGAATAAATAGGGAGTGAGATGCAACTCATGCCGACGGCGTGCGCGACCGGATAATCTTCCGGTTGATAGCCATACAAATTGGCATAATAGGTGTGCATGTGCAACGGAATCCAGTGGACACTGACGCCGATATTGGCTTGGCGTAGGTGTTCGATGAAGGCAGCGCGGTCAATCGTCAGCGCTTCGAGGTTGAGGCGCAGGATATACAAATGATAAGGATGAGTGCTATCGGCGGTCAACACGGGCGTGATCAGCGCGGGATCGCCCCCAAAGGCGGTATCATACTGCGCGGCGATGGCGACACGGCGGGCGTTCATCGTTTCCAGCTTGCTCAGTTGCACCAGCCCCAATGCCGACGCCATATCGGTGAGGTTGTACTTGAAGCCGGGGGCGATCAAGTCATAGCGCCAACTGCCCTCGCCGGTGTAGCGCTTCCACGCATCTTTGCTCATGCCGTGCAAACGCATCACGCGGCAACGATCCGCCCACTGATCATTATTGGTGGTGATCATGCCGCCTTCGCCGGTCGCCAACGTCTTGGTGGCATAAAAACTAAAGGCGGTCAAATCACTGATGCCGCCGATGAGCCGCCCCTTGTAGCAGGTCGGCAGCGAATGGGCTGCGTCTTCGATCACCCGCAAGTTGTATTTTTGGGCGATGGCGTGAACCGCGTCCAAGTCGGCGGCTTGACCGGCGACATGAACCGGGATGATGGCTTTAGTCTTGGGGGTGACGGCGGCTTCGATTTGCACAGGATCAATATTGAAGGTGTCGGCGTGAATATCGACCAAGACCGGTTTGGCGTCGAAATAACGCACGACTTCGGCGGTGGCGGCAAAGGTGAAGGTCGAGGTGATTACTTCGTCGTCACGTTGTAAGCCGATGGCTTCGAGCGCAAGGTGCATGGCGGCAGTCGCAGAATTGACGCTCACCGCGTGTTTGACGCCCAAATAAGCAGCGAATTGCTTCTCAAATTCGACCGTCTTGGGTCCGGTCGTCAGCCAACCCGATGCGACGACTTCGCTGACGGCATCAATCTCGCGCTGGTCGATATCGGGTTGGGCAAACGGGAGCAGAGTTTCACGAATAGTGCTGTTGGTCATCAGGTGTCTCCTTGAAAGTAGGGATTTAGGATGTAGGGCGTAGAGAGTAGGTGAACACTGTCCGTTATGTATCGCTCACCGTTGCTTAAACCAGTCAATCGTGCGCGCCAAACCGGTATCGAAATCGACGATGGGCGCAAAATCAAGCAGATCAATCGCTTTTTGAATATCCGCGCGCGAGTGTTTAATGTCGCCAGTTTTGGCTTCGGTGTGGACGGGCGCGATAGCCGTCCCCATGAGCCGATTCAGCCGTTCCACCAATTCCAGTAAGCTGATCGTGCCGCTGAGCGCCAAGTTGATCACTTCGCCGGCGATTTGGGGGGCGTGCATCGCCAACAGATTGCCATGCACCACATTGTCGATATAGGTGAAATCGCGCGATTGCGTGCCGTCCCCATAGATGGTGGGGGACGTGCCCGTCATCATGGCGCTGATGAACTTGGGGATCACGGCGGCATATTGCGAGGTCTCGTCTTGGCGCGGACCGAAGACATTAAAATAACGGAGTGCCACTGTCTCCAGCCCATAGACTGCGGTAAAGGACTGGCAATAGTATTCGGCAGCGAGTTTAGAGACACCATAAGGAGATAGCGGGCGCGGTGCCATCGTTTCCACCTTAAATTCGCCTTCGTAATCCCCATAGGCGGATGACGAAGCGGCGTAGACCAGTCGCGTGATGCCGGCATCACGCGCGGCGATCAGCACGTTGAGGGTGCCGGTCACATTGGTGGCATGGGTCGCCAGCGGGTCTTCGATGCTGCGCGGCACCGAGGCGAGCGCT
>Ga0163154_10006910_pt1 | contig 13713 bp, 10 predicted proteins | sample OliLakLV19MP9P1_FD_148649 | JGI IMG/M metagenome (GOLD analysis project Ga0163154, IMG submission 148649) | Freshwater microbial mat bacterial communities from Lake Vanda, McMurdo Dry Valleys, Antarctica - Oligotrophic Lake LV.19.MP9.P1 | ecosystem: Environmental > Aquatic > Freshwater > Lake >... | reverse complement strand
GATCGGGTCGGAATCCGAGGCCGTCGAGCACCGTGCGCGCGCGTGCTTCGAGCTCGTACCCGCCGAGCGCTTGGTACTCCTCCTGGACAGCGCCGAAGCGTTGCAGGATCGCGTCCATCTCGTGCACTCGCTCCGGATCCGCGAGCGCGTGCTCGAGTTCCATGAGCTCGTGGTGCAACGCACCCGCTCGGCCCGACCCGGCAATGGCTTCGTCGAGGACGGATCGTCCCGAGACGTCGGCCGCATCCTGCTTGAACCAGCCGATGCGCAGGTTCTTCGGGACCGAGATCTGTCCGTCGTCCGGGTCTTCTTCACCCGCGATCATGCGGAAGAGCGTGCTCTTCCCGGATCCGTTGGGCCCGACGAGGCCCACCTTCTCGCCGGGGTCGAGTTGGAGCGACGCCTCGACGAGGAGGAGCTGGCGGCCGTAGTGCTTCGAGACGTTCGAGAGGGCGATCATGAAGCAAGGCACGATACGGCGTGCGTCGCGACGTCGCATCGGTCGGCGCGCATTCTCGGGCGGATCCGCGCCCGAAACACCTTCGGCGCGCGGGTCGTTCGCCAGCCCGCGCTTCACACAGGGGTTCGAGCGCTGGACGGCCGTCCGCTCGGGCGCGACGTCCAACCGGACCGACGGCATGGCCGCGTGCTGGCCGGCAGCAGGTGGTGAAAGTCCTCGGCTGCGCAACATCACTATCGACGGAACGTCAGATTCGCGCGACGCTCCTCGACCGAGTCATCGTCCCCGCAACTGCGCGAGCCCACCGTCGATGCCGATCACGGTGCCGGTGATCCACGAGTTCGCGGGATCGAGGAGGAACGCAGCCGCTCGCGCGACCTCGTCCGCTTCGCCGATGCGCCCGAGCGGGTGCATGGCGGTCGATGCGGCGAGCGCGGGCGCGCTCTGCGTGATGCGCGCGGACATCGCTGTGCGAACGAGCCCCGGAGCGACGACGTTCACGCGGATGTGTTTCGCGGCGTAGGTCGCAGCGGTCGAGCGGGCGAGCCCGACCACGGCGGACTTCGCGGCGGAGATCGCCTCGTGGTTCGGGAGCCCGACTTCGCTCGCGGCGGACGCGAAGAGCACGATCGAGCCGCCGCTCTCCTGCATCGCCCGCACCGCAGCGCGAGTCGCGTGGAAGGCCGGCAGCACGTTCTGTTCGAGCGTGCGGCGGAACTCGTCGTCGCTCGTCAAGTGCAGCGGCTTCAAGAGAATCGAGCCGACGCAGACCGCGACGCCATCGACGCGTCCGTGAGTCGCGATCGTGTGCGCGAAGAGTGCATCGACTTCACCCGACACCAAAGCGTCGGTCGGCACGGCGTCAGCACTCAGTGGAGCGGCGACGTCGTGCAGTCGCTGCGCGTCACGGGCTGCGAGCACGAGCCGGGCACCAGTCTGATGCAATGTGCGCGCGAGCGCCGCGCCGATCCCGCCGCTGGCGCCGAGGATCACGTGGACCGGACCGTTGTTCATGACGGAGAGTTCGTCGCCGCTCGATCCACGGATGCGGAGAACCGATTGTGCGCTCGGATCGATCCGAGTGACTTCCGTGGCTCGGACGTGCCGACCGATGGCGGTGTGCCCGCCTCCAGGGCTTGCTCGAGCGTCATCCGTGGGGCGGCGCCCTGTTTTCGCACTCCGAGCTCGCCACGATCCGCTAAGCCCCGAGGAGCCGTGACGACGACGCGCGGCGATACGGCGAGTGCGTCGCGGTCCAAGTCTCAGCACGGAGCGCGGCCGACAGCCGCACTCCCGCCTCGTTCGTGCAAGCGGGTCGGCGCGACGCTCCGGCGTCCCTCTGCCCAACCGAGCTCCTCGACGCCATTTCGTGAAGTGGGAGGACGGACCGACGTCAGTACCGCGCTATTCCTCCACGGACGGATGTAAGCTCCTCGGACGCGCCAAGGGTCGTACTCGAAGAGACGATGGACGCTCAACTGCGCGCTGTCGTCGAGTTGCTTAGAAATGCCTCCGAGTGATCTCCAACGTTCTCGTGGACGCGTAGCGGTCCGAAGGTCGTCGTCGCACGTGCGGGGAGGTGAGTGCCCGGCCGATCGGCACGCGGTCCCCACGGGAGCGCACGCCCGCGCCGAGACTTTCTGGCAACTAGCGAGCTTCCTTCTCTTCTCGTGTCTGTGGAGTTGTCGCGCGACCGAAGGGCTGCTCACGACGACCTCCACGGGCAAGCCGCTCGCGAGACGGCTCGTGGGGTTCGAGAGCGTCGCGCAGATCGAGGTGTTCCTCTATCGAGGATCGCAACTTGACGCGTCCGGGCTCCGCGAGCTGCACGAGCGCGGGATCAAGACGGTCATCTCTCTGCGCAGTCACCACGCGGAGCGCGAGGAAGTCGAGGCGGCCGGCATGACCGCTGTGCACATTCCGATGCAGGCTGACCTGCTCGGCAGCGAGCCTCCGACGGACGAGCAGATCCGGTCGTTTTTCAGAACGGTGCTCGACCCTGAACGGCAGCCCGTGTTCTTCCACTGCGCGCACGGAAAAGACCGGACGGGGACACTCGCGGCACTCTGGCGCATCGAAATGAACGGTTGGACGCCGAGCGAAGCGATCGAGGAGATGCAGGCGTTCGGATATCACGACTTCTTCGAAGACCTGATCGAGTTCGTCAGGAACTACAAGCCGCGAGGGTTCGATCTTCGCGCGCTGCCGGCGCCCTGACTGCACGAGCCTGGACGAGCTGCGGCGCGGAGCGTGCGGGCGCACCCTGTTCACGATGACTCGCTCCGTCGCGAACAAGGGCTCGATCCATCCCGGGTTCACCCGGGTCCACCGCGTCCACCCGCGTCCACCGCGTTCACCGCGTTCACCGCGTCCACCGCGTTCACCGCGTCAACCCGCGTCAACCCGCGTCAACCCGCGTCAACCCGCGTCAACCCGCGTCAGCCCGCGTTCCCCCGCGTTCACCCGCGTTCACCCGCGTTCACCCGCGTTCACCTGCGTTCACCTGCGTTCACCGCGTCCACCGCGTCCACCGCGTTCATCGCGTTCACGACGTCCACCGCGTTCACCCGCGTCAGCCCGCGTTCACCCGCGTTCACCCGCGTTCACCCGCGTCCACCGCGTCCACCGCGTCAACCCGCGTTCACCCGCGTTCACCGCGCCTCTACGCGGCCCAGTGGATCGTCACACCGTTCGTGAGGTTGAACGTCGCGGGCAAACAGTAAGCCGCCGCATTGCGGTACCACACTTGGTAGGTGCGCATCCCCGGGGTCGTCACCGCCCCGCGCACGGAGATGCTGGGATCACCGTTCTCGGGAAACTGGCCGGCACTCGCCGAGTTGGTCTTCGTGCCCAGTCGCTCGATGAATCCACCCGCACAGCGCAGCCCGTCGCCGAACACCGCGCCGAGGCCGCCGCCGCTCGTGCTCGTGCCTTGGAAGAACAGAGCCGCACTGTTCGGCATCCGCGTGCCACGCAGCACGAGCGAGTCGGCGGTCAAACTCGCCACGCCGGCGGCCACGAGCTTGCCACCATCCCAGCTCACGGTGTTCGCGCAGCCGCCGTCCGCAGCTCCGACATTCGCACACGGACACGGCGTCCCGGTGCCGTCACCGAAGCAGTAGGGAGTTCCGGTGCTCGACAGCGGAGAGAGCTGTCCGTCCTGGATCCACGCTTGGATCTGCGATTGCTCGGCAGCCGTCAGGCATGCGGAAATCGGCGCGTCGAGAACCGGATCGCCTGTGCAGCCTGCTCCCAGAGGCATGTCGCCATTCTGGATGCGCACGAGCGCGGCGAAGCCCTTCGTCTGTCCGGACACGAAATAGGAGGGGAGCTGAGAGTCCGCGTAGGCGGAGGCGATGTCGCCGTTCGCGATGTCGAACCCACCGTTCCCCTGCGTGCTGTGGCAGTCCGCGCAGTGGGCCCGGAAGATCGGGTGCACGGTGTCGAAAGGCGCCTGTGCGAGTGCGGGCGTTGCCAGGACGATGGCGAGGATGGCCGAGGGCACGAGAGAGAACTGCATCGGGGCTCCGATTCGGTGAAGGTTGACGAACGGTCGCCGACCCTAGCCGAGCTCGAATGAGGCGCGATCAAGATCGCATGAGGGCATGTCAGCGCTTCTGGAGCGCGGCTGACTCTGGTGAGTTGGAGCTGATCCAGGGCCGATCTGAGCGAAGCATCCCCTGCACCGATCACCTCCGCGTTCTCTCGGTCCCGGCCGTCTTCGCTCGACTCTCCGCGACCGCGCACGCCGATGTCGTGGCGATCGCGGCCGTCAAGGACAACACGCTCTGTTCAAGACCGGAGGAATGGAGCAACGGCGCCGGGGATCGCCCGTCGGCGTGCGTCGCAGCGTCCTCGCGCTCGACGTCGCTGGCTCGATCCCGGCGAGTGCGACGATCACGAGCTCGAACTGCGCTTCTCGATGACGATGACCGGACCCATGGCCGCCGATCTCCATCGCGCGACTTCCGACTGGGTGCGAGGGCGTCGAAGCGGTTTCGTCCGGCGAGCATTCCGGCTGCGACGCCAGCCCGGGCGGCCGGCCACCGGCTCGCCAGTCTTTCAGCCTGACTCTCGCAATCACCCGGGATGGTCACTCGGCCCGGTCGCGTCGCGCGATCGGGCCGAGCTCGAGTAGGAGGAGTTCCCCCTGTCACCCCGTGGTGGTTACGCGCATTCCTGCAACCTCGCTCACGGGAACGAGAAGGGGAATCGCACGCGTCGGAGTCCGTTCGCGTCGGTGAAGGCCTCGACATCGAGGTCGATGCCGTTCGCCGTACCGAAGTCCTGCGTGAGGATCGTCAGGCCGACCATGTCCTTCGTGAACCTGACTGCGTGCGACCAACGGTACGACGACTGCGAGAACTGCGGCGGACCGTGGGACACGACCTGGACGAAGTAGGTCGCCGTTGTCGCACTGAACAAAGGCGCCGGCCCGTTGGTGGTCGAGACAGGAAAGGCACGCCGCACGCTCGTGAGTTGCGTGTCGAAGACCTGACCGAACATCGGGATCTGGCTCACGCCCTGCGCGGGCCCGAACAGGAGCAGCGTGGAGTTCACGAGGATGCGCATCTTGCAGTCGGCGGTGCATCCGTTCGCGTCCGTGACGAAGAACTCGAGAATGGGCGCACCCATCTGTCCGGCCGTCGGCGTCCACTGGAACGTCGTGCAGATCGAGGTGCCGGTCGCGGGCAGCGGCGGCGTCAGCGTCGCTCCGATCGGCAGAGTGTTGAAAAGCGTCATCGTGATCGGTGAACCCGAACTGCCGCTGACCGCGCAAATTTGGAAGGTGAGCGTCGAACCCACGCTGCCCGTCGGCGTCGGCTCGCACGTCGTGAAGCTCGGGAACGCGCCGGCCGGGTCGCATTCGTCGGGAATGCCGTTCAGATTGCAGTCGCGGCTCGTGCCGGTCGCGATGTCGCACTCGTCCGGAATCCCGTTCGCGTTGCAGTCGCGGCTCGTGTCGTCCGCGATGTCGCACGCGTCGGGCACGCCGTTCGCGTTGCAGTCCATGTCCATCGGCCCGAGGATGCACGTGCAGCGCGCGGTCACGTCCACGTCGTCCAATGTGACCGCACCGTTCAGCGCGATCGCGCGTCCGCTCGTGATCATCGATCCGGTCGTCATCGTGACGCTGGCCTGCGCGACGATGTTGCCGAGGAAGGTCGTACCCGTGCCGAGCGTCGCCGAGCTCCCGATCTGCCAATACACGTGACACTCGTCCGGACCGTTGATCGTAATGACGTTCGAGTTGCTCGCAGTCGTCAGCGTGCTCCCGATCTGGAACACGAACAGCGCATTCGGATCACCCTGGGTGTCGAGGGTCAGAGTGCCCGTGAGTTGGGCCGATGACGCGAAGAAGTAGACGCCGGCCGGGAGGGTGAGCCCGCCCAGATCCTGACCTGTCAGGTTCTGATTGGGAGCCAGCCCGGCGAGCGTGTTGTACCCCGTGTTCGCGTCGTTCTGCGCCTGCATCGCGACGGCGTCAGCGGAGTGGATGGTTCCATTGACGACGACCCCCGGCGGGAAGCCCGAGATCGCGGTTCCCGGCCACACGCCGAGATTGCCCGAGAGGATGCTCGGACCGGTGTTTGTGACTGTCGAACTGGCCAAGATCGCGAAGCTCTCCGCAGAACCCAGGATGTCGGCGCGCGCCGATCCGGGCAGAAACGCAGCGAGGAATGCGATGCTGAGAATAGAGGGGAAGCGGAACATGGGGTGCTCTTGACGCGAAGGGGAAGCTCCGAACTCGCAAAGAGTCGGTGCGAACGGTCGAGGCGTCGCGCGAGCGCCGGGCCGCACATCCGGCCTGGGCCAGGTCGAATGAGCGAGTCCGGCAATCGAGGGGCCATCCATGTCTACGGCGGACCTGGGCCTCTGGAATTAGGGCGCGGTCAACTCACCGAAGCGCGCTGGACAGCGCACGTTGCAGTGATCCGCGTCAATTCGTAGTTGCTTTTCAGCCGAGGGTTGTGCAGCCGTCGAGGCACCGACGTTCCGGCCCTTTGTGCGCGCGATATCGTCAGTACGCTGCGGATGAGCAGCCGCTTAGTGCCGTATTCGGGCCGAATTGTGTCGAAGCAGATCGCGACACCGGCACTGCGGGTCAGCGCGCCGTGCAGTGCTCCTCACCTCCTCAGCGCAGCGCGAGCGCATCAGGTTGCTCACCCGGTGGACCTCACAGCCGTGGTCCCGGACCGAAGTTTCTCTGGGTTGCAGCATCGGAAATCCGGGCTGTTCCCCCCGCGTCTCGTTCGTCGGGCCGCGATAGAGGGTTGGCCGCTGATCGGGCGCGGATCGGCCGATCGTGTGTGCTGGAAAACCGCGATGCAGGCAATCCGGGGCGTGTGCCAGCCTCGGCGCGGATCGCGCTGTAGAGAGATGGCTCCCCATCCGGGCGGGGGGGGCGAACGAGGGTGATGGATGAGACGCATGTTGACGGCATCGTGAAAAGGGACCCCGCGGCACGCTCAAAAGGGACCCCCTCAGGTACGGGTTGGTGGAGGGGGCGTAGCCCCCGATGTTCCTCTCCTCGTCGCTGTGGCGACGAGTCTCTCGCCCGCTCGGGCGCAGCCCGACGGGTCGGCCCCCCAGGGGGGCCGCGGTTCGAAGTTGCATCGTGCGACGCCCTGTTCGTGCGCGAACAGGGGACGAACGCGGGGCGACAGCGTCGCAGAACTCTCCCGCACGACGCGTGGATCACACTCGGGAGGAAGGCGCCTCGAGATGGGTCAACTTTCGTCGCCGGGTGGGTCAGTTTTCGATTGCCGCTCGCAGGATGCCACGTGCGAGCGGCGGGGGAAGCCCGGGGGTCCCGGAAGGGGCCGCGGTCGTCCGCTTCACGCCGAGCACAGGCGGCCCTGGACGTGAATCGGAGGCGTCAGTAGCTTTCGGGCTTGCGTCCGCGTCCCTCCCCCCGCCCGTACAGGTCCCGGGCCAGTCCGACCCCCCAGAGCTCCACCACCGTGTGGCAGCCCACTGAGTTCCCCCGCCCGACTCGAGTGGGACGGCGCTCCCGGAAGCGGGACATGGAGCGCGTCATGACGCGCCGACCGTCTGCCTCCTCCGGCTCTTCGTGCGAGGCATCTGCGCCTCCGCCAGGGAACGACATTCAGGTGTCGAAGTCCGCCCCTCACAGATGCCTGACCACAACTACTTTTCCAATCTGATCTGGCAGATCGCAGACCTGCTGCGTGGCCCCTACCGCCCGCCGCAGTATGAGCGCGTCATGCTGCCCATGACGGTGCTGCGCCGGTTCGACTGCGTCCTCGCGCCCACGAAGGCCAAGGTCCTGGCCGCGCACGACCGTCGCAAGGGCAGCAAGCTCGAAGGCGACGCCCTCGACTCCGCGCTCAACCAGGCTGCCGGCCAGCGCTTCCACAATCACTCGCCACTCGACTTCGAGAAGCTGAAGGGCGACCCGGACAATATCGAGAATCACCTCGTCAGCTACATCAAAGGCTTCTCGGCGAACGTGCGCCGCATCTTCGACTTCTTCGAATTCGAAGCCGAGATCGAGCGAATGCGCGAGGCGAACATCCTGTACCTCGTCGTCTCCAAGTTCTGTGACGTGGACTTGCACCCGAAGAGCGTGCCGAACGAGGAGATGGGGCGGATCTTCGAGAACCTCATCCGCCGCTTCAACGAGCTTGCCAACGAGACCGCGGGCGATCACTTCACGCCGCGCGAAGTGATCCGGCTGATGGTCAACATCCTCTTCATCCACGACGACAAGCTGCTCGCCACGCCCGGCACGGTGCGCAAGCTCCTCGACCCGGCCTGCGGCACGGGCGGCATGCTGGCCGAAGCGCAGAACTACCTGCGCCAGCACCACGCCCAGGCGCAGCTCTACGTCTACGGACAGGACTACAACAAGCGCGCCTTCGCCACGGCCGCCTCCGACATGCTGATGAAGGAAGTCAGCCACAACGGCGGCGGCGAGAACGTGCGCTTCGGCGACAGCTTCACCGACGACCGCTTCGCGGACGACACCTTCGACTACTTCCTCACCAACCCGCCGTTCGGCGTGGACTGGAAGAAGCAGCAGAAGGAGATCCAGCAGGAGCACGACAAGCGCGGCTTCGACGGTCGCTTCGGCGCCGGACTGCCGCGCGTCAACGACGGCTCGCTGCTCTTCCTGCAGCACATGGTCGACAAGTTCGAGCCGGTACGCCCGGCCGAGCACAAGCACGGCTCGCGCCTGGCCATCGTGTTCAGCGGCTCGCCGCTCTTCACCGGTGGCGCGGGCTCGGGCGAGAGCGACATCCGCAAGTGGATCATCGAGAACGACTGGCTCGAAGCCATCGTCGCCCTGCCGGAGCAGATGTTCTACAACACCGGCATCGGCACCTACGTCTGGCTCGTCACCAACCGCAAGGAGAAGGCGCGCAAGGGCAGGATCCAGTTGCTCGATGCGCGCGACGTCTGGACGGCGGGCGGCAGCGAAGACAACAAACGCAGCCTCGGCGACAAGCGCCGGCATATCACCGGCGCCCAGATCAGCGAGATCGTGAAGCTCTACGGCCGGCAGGGCGATGGCGAGATCTCGAAGACCTTCGACAACGCCGACTTCGGCTACACCCGCGTCACCGTCGAGCGGCCCCTGCGCCTGCGCTACCAGATGACGCTGGAAGACAAGGCGCGTTTCCTCGACGCCTGCCCGCACCTGCTCGATGACGTGCAGGCCATCGACAAGTCGCTCGGCCGCGAGCCGCAGCGCGAGTGGAATGCGGTGTGGAGCCGCATCGAGGACGTGCTGCACGCGCGCAAGTCGCGCTGGAAGGCGACCGAGCAGAAGCTCTTCCGCAGCGTCTTCACGCAGAAGGACCCTGACGCCGAGCCGGTCGCCAAGGGTGGGCGCCCTGATGAAGAAAGCGGGGGGTATGAGCCCGACGCGGACCTGCGCGACTTCGAGAACGTGCCGCTCAAGGACGACATCAACGCCTACTTCGAGCGCGAGGTGCGCCCGCATGTGGACGACGCCTGGATGGACCGGACCAAGGACAAGGTGGGCTACGAGATCAACTTCAATCGCCACTTCTACAAGTACACGCCGCCGCGGCCGTTGGAGGAGATCGACGCGGAGCTGAAGCAGGCGGAAGCGGAGATCGTGCGGTTACTGCGAGAGGTGACGGAGTGAGCGCACTCGCACCGCAGTCAGTGACCGCTAAGCGGCTCAAGTATGTCGTGTCCCTCCGGCGCTCGCGCGTCGATGGCACGCAAGAAGACAGGCCGTACATTGGTCTTGAGAACATCGAGTCGGCGACGGGGCGACTCATTGGCAACCCCGTAGCCACCGTCGACACGACATCTCCTGCGACTGCGGAGGGCGAATCGCTGAGCAACACCTTCGAGCGTGGCGACGTCCTCTTCGGCAAGCTCCGGCCGTACCTCGCAAAGGCCTGGATCGCTGAATTTGCTGGCCGGTGTACCACTGAACTGCTTGTCATGCAGCCGGTCGAGGCAGAAGCACGGTTCCTTCGCTACGTCTGCCTCTGTCGTGATTTCATCGACGCAGTAGATGCGTCGACGTTCGGTTCGAAGATGCCGAGGGCCGATTGGGACTTCATCGGCAATATGCCAGTTCCAGTCCCTGAGTGGCCAAGGCAACGCGCCATCGCCGACTACCTCGACCGCGAGACGGCGCGGCTGGATGCGCTGGTGGCGGCCAAGGAGCGGGTGCTCGGGCTGTTGGCCGAGAAGCGCCGCGCGCTCATCACCCGCGCCGTCACCCGCGGTCTCGACCCCCGCGCCCCCCTTTGCAACTCCGGCATCCCCTGGCTCGGCGAGATTCCGGCGCATTGGACTCCCACCCGACTGAAATTCGTGGCCGAGGTACGCGGCGGTTTCGCGCTAGGTAAGAACTATGGCAGCACGTCTCTCGTAGAGCTTCCGTACCTGCGGGTCGCGAACGTGCAGGACGGGCACCTTGATCTCACGGATGTGACCACGGTCATGGTTCCTGCCAGCGAGGCAGCAACGTGCATGCTGCAGGCGGGAGATGTATTGATGAATGAAGGTGGCGACGCGGACAAACTTGGGCGGGGCGCTATCTGGCATGCTGAGATCTCGCCATGCCTTCATCAGAACCACGTCTTCGCAGTGCGCCCTAACACTCACAAGGTCCTTTCGGTCTGGCTAGATGCATGGACATTGAGTGAGGGCGCGAAAGCATACTTGGAGAGTCGCGCAAAGCAGTCCACGAACCTCGCGTCGATTTCTTCGACAAACATCAAGGAGATGCCGATTCCTCTGCCGCCACGTGAAGAGCAGGCGGCCATTGTCGAACGTATGGAAGAGAGGTGTGGGCAGTTGGACAAATTGCGGACGTCGACTGAAGCGACCATCGCTCTGCTCAAGGAGCGCCGCGCCGCCCTGATCGCCGCCGCCGTGACGGGAAAAATCGTCTGGGAGAGCCCGGTATGAATATCTTCATCCAGCGTACCTTCAGTGCCTTGGAGACCAAGTCGGCCGAGCTCGGCGCCGTGTTTGTGCTCATGAAGCACGTGCACCCGATCTTCTTCGGCGACCCGAAGACGGCCGCGATGAAAGTGCTGGGGCTGACGTGATGGAGAAACTCGTCCTCGTTCATCTATCGGACATTCACTTCACCCGCGCGTCGGGTGTCTCCGTCCACGACCTCGACAAGAACGTGCGGAACGAGTTGGTCTTGGATGCGACCAGGGTCGCTAAGGAGATCGGTCCGGTCACTGGCCTCCTCGTCACCGGCGACATCGCATTTTCGGGCAGCGAGGCCGAATTCGACCATGCCACCAACTGGCTCCGCGACTTCTGTCGAGCGATTGGGTGCCACGAGGAAAGCGTCTGGGTCGTGCCCGGGAACCACGATGTCGATCGGCAGCGGACGAAGCGGAAGGTCACGCGCATGCTTCACCAAGGCATCAGGAAGGATGGATCAGACGTCGACAAGGAGCTTCGTGAGATTTTCTCCGACGCACAGTCTGCGGCCGCTCTCCTTGAACCGTTGACCGACTACAACAAATTCGCGGGGCGTTTCGGCTGCTCGATCTCCGCCGAGAAGCACTACTGGGAGCGCGACCTCACGCTCGCCTGCGGGACTGCCATTCGACTCCGTGGCCTCACGAGTGCGCTCGTGTCCAACGAGGAGGACAGGCGCACATGGATCGTTCTCGGCGCCGCGCAAGCGAGCGTCGAACGTGCGTCAAGCGTGCTCCACATGACGCTTTGCCACCACCCGCCAGACTGGCTTCGGGACTACGATGCGGTCGAAGACCACTTGAAGTCGAAGGTCCACATCCAGCTCTTCGGCCACAAGCACTCCCAGCGACTCGACGAGATCAACGGAAAGGTGCGGCTCGTCGCCGGGGCAATGCATCCTGAGCATGGCAAGGGGGAGTGGCTTCCCACCTACAACTTCCTGGACATCTCGCGTCGCGACGGTGAGCGCATCGGCCTTCGAGTCTACCCGCGCCAGTGGAACCAGCCGGATACCAACTTCGTCGCGTGGCGAAACCCGGACAACGACAAGGACCACCGCGAGTTCCTCTGGCCCGGCTTTCCAGCGGCCACGAAGGCTGAAGCCCACGGCGTAGTCTCTCACGAGGCTAGAAGTGCCGACGTCACAGGATCGGCGCCGAGCCCCGTGGTGGCGACCACGGCGACCGAGAAGGACGATGCCATGCCGCCTCCGAACTACGAGCGTCGGCTCACATACCGATTCCTCACGCTGCCTTTCCGCCACCAGATAACCGTCGCCAAGAACCTCGACGTACTCACCGACGCCGATCGGGCACTGAGCGACGCGGCGCTCTTCCGTGTCCTGTTCAAGCGTGCCGCCGAAAAGGGCCTCCTCGGGAAGCTCTGGGCCGAGACGGAGAAGCTTCACGACGATCCGGCGGACTTCAACCCTTTCGAAACCTCAACGTAGACGGGAGCAGCGCACATGCACAAGAACTTTGGCGAATGGTATCGGCAAGTCTCGATCCCCTGCACGGACGAGAGCCTGCAGAAGCGCTGGGCGGGCGTCGAGAACTGGGTGACGACGATCCAAGGTGACGTTGCCGCCCTGTTCGAGACGGTCCGCATCTTTCGAGGGCTCCCCGAGAAGACCTCGCGCGAGGCGTTCCTCGAAGCGTTCCGCAAGCCGGATGCGACGTTCGCGCAGCGGGACAATGCTCTTGAACAGCAGGTGCTTGCTGGGGCGGCACTGGTTCACTGCGTGGGCACGCACGAGAAGACCGACCATGAAGGGAGCCTGCGGGCAGCGGTGCTCGCCGCTACTGCTCTTGAAGCGTCCAGCCTTCGCGCCGTGGATGTGAACGAGACGCTGGACGAGCAAGTGGGTGAGGTTCGTGCGGGCCTCCACACGATTGCGCAGGAGCAGCGTCGCCGACGGCCGTTCGAGACCACCCTCCTGAGTTCCGAAGAGGAGAATGCATTCAAGAAGCTCATCGCAACCGACGTCAGCGACCACAATCTGCTCCGGGAGAGCTTCGAGAAGGCCTTCCTGACGCTGCTGAGCGCCGTCAATCGATCGCAGAGCGCGCTCGCCACGGCGGCGCACGGGCTGCGCTGTGCGGACGAGGAGACGAACATTCTCTGGTGGCTCGCGGGAGGCAGCAGCAAGGACCTCGACAAGCCGTGGAGCGCCCTCAAGGACGCGGCCCCGCTCATTGCTGCGTGGGAGCTCGCTGACCTCACCGACGTCGCACTTGGACCGCAGGACGCTGCGGCGCTCCTTGAGCGTGCGCTGCCCGAAGCCAAGGGGAACAAGAACATGGAGCAGGCACTGTACGTCTATGTGAACGCCGTGCCCGATGACTGGGCGAAGGCCCGTGTTGCGAAGCTCGATGCGCGAGCGCTCGATCTTGCCCCGCTGTCGCTCGCCCTTTCGAAGCGAGTCGAGGGCAACTCGACGAGCTGGCAGTCGTTCTTCGAGTCCGTCAGCAGCGGACTGAAGGCAGGAACCACGCTGGCACCAGAGCGTGTCGCCCGGCTGGCGTACATCGAGGCGATGCTCTTCCGCACCCTCGCAAACGTGGAGAGCTGACATGGCGGAAGCCGCCCCTACCGTCGCAGCACCAGAAGAAGACGTCGCCGCAGACCAGGCCGAAGGCCAAGCGAACGTGGATCTGTTCGCCGGCTACGAAATGAGTGCGGTCGACACCGAGGACATCACTTTGCGATGGCCCACGCAGCTCATCGTGTTTGCTGGGGCCGAGGGCAGTGGCAAGACGACGATGCTCGCGGCGCTCTACGAGCACCTCGGCCGA
>Ga0163154_10006908_pt1 | contig 13716 bp, 15 predicted proteins | sample OliLakLV19MP9P1_FD_148649 | JGI IMG/M metagenome (GOLD analysis project Ga0163154, IMG submission 148649) | Freshwater microbial mat bacterial communities from Lake Vanda, McMurdo Dry Valleys, Antarctica - Oligotrophic Lake LV.19.MP9.P1 | ecosystem: Environmental > Aquatic > Freshwater > Lake >... | reverse complement strand
ATGCAGCGCATCAAACCGGGGCGTCCAGTTGACAGGACCCGCCCGGAAATACTTCGACAAAATCGCCGCCGGCAAATCCAACGGACCCACCAACAACTCGGGCGCGTCCTTATACTTCTTATTCAGATACCGCGAGTAGCAACCCTGCATATCCCTGAGTTCGCTCATCTCATTTGGCCCACTTTGATCGTCTGATTTGGCCCACCTGGACAACCCCGAATGACAAGATTCGGGAATGGACAGGAGACGAAAAGTGGAACTATTTGAAGAGCTGCGGCGCGAGTATGCGGCCGGAGAGACGGCAATGACGCGTGCCCGGCACCCCGTAAGAAAAAGGGTGGATAGGGGTGTAGAGAAATACGATACCCACAAAAGGCGCAAACGAGGGCATCGCCACCCCGCGGGCAGTCTGGACCGACGCAAAACTGACAGGTCCGAGGACCCAGGGCACCTTACACGGCTACGGGGCAACACACGATCGGAAACGACATCTAACCGCCCGCCGAGCCCACCCGCTCCCCGTCGTCCGCCGCCCAGCAATCCGCCGGCCGGTTGTAAGTCCGCAGCCGCGCCGCATTCAACCGCCGCTCCACCTCTGGACCCACCAAATACTCCGCCCAATCGTAAGCGGCTGAGAAACCGCCGGCCCTGGGGAGCAGGGCATGGCCTACGTGCGAGCACTCCCCCGCATTTTCTAGGCACCGGCGCCGGCTCTCCGGCGAACGCCATGCCCATCCTGGCCCCCAGGTGGCGGCGCGATTTCACTGGGCTCAGACGAGGCTGGGGTGCAGCTTGAGGGTCCGTGCGACGCCCTCCGGGTCATGGGCGATGACGGCGAGGTAGGCGCGGGCTGGCTGGTCGGGGGCGCAGCGCCCTTGTTCCCAGTCGCGCCAGGTACCGAGGGGGATGTGATAGCGGGCGGCAAACTCCTCTTGCGTCAGGGAAAGGGTGCGGCGGAGGGTCTTGGTGCGCGGCACTCGTGCCGATACCGGGCTCTGGACCGAGCGATCGGGACCGAGCGATCGGGACTGGGCGATCGGGGTTGGGCGTCGGGATCGCCCAGGGCCGGGCGGTAACTTTCGCGTCACTCATGGCCTGGAGCCGCAGCCAGTCTGTTTTGTCGACCAGGGGGGCGCGTGGAGCCATTTGCCAGTTCCTCCACCCGGCGGGCCGTTAGTCCTCAATTTGACTTTGATCATATTCGCCCTCCTCCTGCTTCGTGGCATTCCGAGCGGAGATGATGCGCGTTCGGTTTCCCCGCTCGGTGTACCGCATGGTCAACAACACTTGGTTCACGAAGGCCGTAATCACGAACCTCGTTTCGGCCGTGTCGCTTTCCCAAACCAGGCGATCCAGAAAATCGTATCAGAGCGGCTCTAACCCCTATCGCCCCTATCGCCGTTATCCGAGGATGGACAATCCACCCGTGAACGCTTGGCGATTGCCTTGCGTGACGCTCTGAAGTATCCTCAAGACGTGGAACTCATCAATCGCCTCTCGCCGCCTGAGCGGTTGACCCTGATTGGCCAGTTGTGGGACAGTCTCGACCAGGGTGATCTACCGTTGACTCCAGCACAGCAGAGCGAACTGGAGCTGCGATTCGCTTCGCTCGATGTGGATCGGCTCGAGGCCGTGTCCTGGACCGATTTGAAAGCCGAACTCGAAAAACTTTGCCCGTAGGCTTTCGAGTTTCTTTCACCAGAGCCGCCCGTTCGGAATTGATTGAGGCGCAAAGCTGGTATGAAGGCGAGCGTCCGGGTCTGGGCCGTGCTTTGAGGACGGAGATTGACACTACCGTGGCGCGCATGGCCGCCAATCCATTTCAGTTTCCGCCGGTACACCGGAATGTCAGGCGAGCGCTGGTGAGGCGTTTTCCTTACATGCTTTTCTTTGTGGTCGAGAACGACTTACTGTTGGTAATCGCCTGCTTCCACGCCAGCCGCGATCCGCAACGGTGGCAGGAGCGGGCTACCTGAGCCCTGACTGCGATCCAGGGCGAAAGGGGCGTCCCCGGTTGGGCGCTCGGGTTCAACCGCCGGAAAATAAGCGTGCCCGGGAAAATAGGCGTGCCCGGCACCGCGTAGGGCGCATAGGGAAGAGGGCCGATGGGGTGTCGAAAAATGCGATACCCAAAGAACGGCTAAACGAGGGCATCGCCACTCTGCGGGCAGTCTGGACCAACGCAAAACTCACAGGTCCGAGGACCGAGGGCACCTTACACGGCTACGGGGCAACACACGCTCGGAAACGACATTTAACCGCCCGCCGAGCCCACCCGCTCGCCGTCGTCCGCCCCCCAGCAATCCGCCGGCCGTTGAAAATAGGCGTGCCCAAAATAGGCGTGCCCGGTAAAATAGGCGTGCCCTAAAATAGGCGTGCCCGGCACCGCGTAGGGAAAAGGGCCGATGGGGGTGTCGAAAAATGCGATACCCGCACGACGCGCAAACGAGGGCATCGCCACCCCACGGGCAGTCTGGACCGACGCAAAACTGACAGGTCCAAGGACCCAGTGCACCTTACACGGCTACGGGGCAACACACGATCGGAAACGACATCTCAACCGCCCGCCGAGAGAGGACAAAAAGTAGTCTGCTCGGTTTGTCTGACACATTTACAAACGCGTGTGGCGTGCCCCGTGGAACTGCTGCGGTTGTGCCGGTCGGGGCATCAATGCTTTGCTATCCCACCTGAAAGCGATAGTGGCCCTATAGTACGCAGAAAAGCTGGTCCTGTTGATGATGCACGTGGAGCGCGGGGTCGATTCCTGACGGAGTCTCTTCAACGGCGAGAAAGTAGAGTCCATTAGTTGCCGCACTTGAAAGGTTCACGGTCATCTGCCCCCCAGCGTTTGCTTGATCTCACCCTCGACGGGCGAAGTGGCGATAGCTGTAGGCAGGAGTATAACTCAATTCCCGATGAGGGCCCCTATGGCTGTCCAACGTACAGCACGATTTTTCCTCGCGCCCGGCCCGATTCACTCAGTTCGTGGGCTTTGAATGCGTCGTTGAGGGCGAATTCCCCACCGATGATCGGTCGAACCTTGCCACTGTCCACAACTTCGGCGATTTGAGCGAGCACGTCGCCGCTAGGCTGAGTGAAGATGAAGGTTCCGCGGACGCCTGCGGCCTTGGCGCGATCAGGCGACGGCGGAATCGCGGTGGCTACCAGAATGCCGTCCGGCTTGAGCACCGCCCAAGAATCTTCTTGCGTTTGCCCGCCGACGGTATCCAGCACCATATCGGCGTCGCGCACTACGCGCTCGAAAGGCGTAGTCCGATAGTCGATGACTTCATCCGCCCCCAGCGTTTGTAGCAGTTTGAGATTGTCGCCGGATGCAGTTCCAATGACGTGTGCACCGCGCCACTTGGCGAGTTGCACAGCCACAGAGCCGAGACCTCCCGAAGCACCGTGAATGAGCACACGCTGACCGGCTGACACCTGTCCTACAGTGATTACCGCCATCCATGCCGCTTGTGCCGTCATCGGCAAGGCAGCCGCCTCCACAAACGAGATAGTTTTCGGCTTCAACGCAACCTCCGACTCGTTCACCGCCACAAACTCGGCGTATGTGCCGAATCTTCCGAATGCCGGGTAGGTGAATACGGCGTCGCCAGGCTTGAAGCGGGTCACGTTGGCACCAACGGAGTCCACGATGCCCGACGCATCCCAACCCAGGGTCGCAGGAAGCGCCAGCGGGTGGCTCTTGGTCATCCTGCCCGCCCGGATCTTGCAATCAATGGGGTTGATCGATGTGGCTATTACGCGGATGAGAATTTCATCCGATGCAGGGACGGGCCGGGGCGCGTCTTCGACGGCCAGAACATCCGGACCGCCGTATTGATTGATGCGAATGGCTTTCATGCTTTCGTTCATTTTTGTATCGCCCAAGATGCGTTAGGCTGGCAGCTCCAGTAGTTGTTGAGGAATTGCACCATTTGTTCGTGGGTGGCTTTATCGTAGCCCTTGGGCGGCAGCGTTCGAGCCTCGGCGGGCTGGGCACAGCCCATCAGAACCTGCTCAAAGCCGGCGGGCATATAAAAGTTCATCACCCGGCATGGTCCCTGGGTCGTCTTGAACCAATGCACCGTGTTTCGCGGCACATGGCCGATGCAACCGGGGCCGAGGACAATAACGTCATCGCCCACGTGTACGGTCATCTCACCCTCGCTGACGTAGAACACTTCTTCGATCGGGTGAACATGCGGTGGCGGACCGGAGCCCTCGGGCATCAACTGTTCGATAACGGAGTATTCGCCCCCCGTCTGGGCACCCGTGGCGTGGACAATCCAGAGACAATCGAGAAACCAGTAGGCAGGGGCCGTAGCGGCATCACTTTTGAAAGGCAAAAAGGGTGTATTCATGACTTTGATCTCGTTCCGGTCACCCATCCGCCAGCGCAAACGTCGCCCGTCACGCCGGTTAAGACCAGCTTTTTCCGACCGGCGGCTTTTACGGCTGCGGCAAAGGGTGCATAGGGAAAGGCGTCGAGTTGCCCCTGGCGGTGACCACTGACGTTCGCGCGAAACAGACCGGCGATCCATTTCATCTTGCAGCCGTTGGGCCTTTGTGGAAAGCTGCCGGTGATCAGCGCCGGGATATTGAAATTCTTTGCCGGCTTCGCAAGAGTATGGGATGTGGTCATCTAAGTAGTCCTTCCTTGAGGTCACGTAAACCGCCCTTGTGAGATTGGTTTTACTTTACAATTGACAGCGTACTGACAACTTATCGGATTGACAGCAAACTGTCAAGTTGAAAGAATGGGGCGCAGTGAAAAAAAGTTTCTACAAAGGGCATACCCAGGAGGGAGCGGCGATGACTCAGCTCATCCTTGCGTCCTTCCGCCTACACGGCTTCCTACTGGCTGATGGTGACCGGCTGACACACAGATTCGGCCTCACAAGTGCCCGTTGGCAGGTATTGAGTGCCGTTGCCCGGTCAACTGAGCCAAAGCCGGTTGCCTGGGTCGCTCGCGACATGGGACTGGCACGTCAGTCGGTTCAGCGTGTGGTGAACGATCTTGAATCAGCTGGGCTTCTTTCGTTCCAGCCCAACCCCCGCCACAAACGCGCCACCTTGTTGGTTATCACCAATAAAGGACACCAGGCATTTAAAGCTGTCACGGAATTGCAGGTGCCATGGGTCAACAGCTTAGCGGAAGGGACGAAGGTTCGTGAAATCGAGACGGCGCTGCATATTCTGCAAGGGCTTTGCCTGCAATTGCAAAAAAATGCGCCCTCCGCAGAGTAGCTCCTGGCTAACGGCGCAATGAATACCAATCTAAGACCGCATGGCCGGCAAGCCGTCGACTGAAAGCTGACTCCGAAAGTGACACCACCAAGACGAGTCGGGGCTTATACGGCCAAGTGAACCGATAGCTCTACCCTTGTAACTTTGCGGGTTTGATCCGCTTCCGAAAACCGGAACAAATATACTTTGTGCAGTTCCCGTTCAGTTTGTGCATTTGAGCGCAAGAAAGTCGTGATGCCTTGGATACTCTGATGAGCGAAAGGTTCCCCCGGTCAAACCAATACAACCCGCAATGGGTGATTGCGAATGCAAGCGGCGGCGCTAATGCGCTTTGGCTAAGCCGGGCTAATGCGCAAGTTTGATCATCAGGTTCCTGTTGCCCTCAAGGCCTGGTGGGAGCCAGGCATGTCCGGCCTGCATTCTGCTGCATGGTGGCGCCAGTTCGGGGAGCGAACGGGAATTCTGGATATGGATCGTGCCGATTCCATGCCCGAAGGCTGGCAGTCATGGGTTCAAGGGCAAGAAGCGGTAGCCCCGGACAATCACGTCGAGTTGGATGCGATCAAAGCCGATCAAGGCGACTATTTGGGATACGTGCGAGTTACTGGACGACGGCGCGCTGAGGTCGAGTTACTTGACCCCATCGAATCGATGTCTGCACCTCCGAATTACGTTTCACAACCACTGCTTCGACGCGGGCAGTAGGCCGTGACGGGCGATAACACTGTGCAGCCAAACCCTAGACCCATACGCGCCACATTCGTATCTCTTCGGAAGAGCTTGCGCAATCGTACATTCAGGGGGCATCGGAACGTGCGCACGCGCAATGTGCGCCGGTCGGCCAATGCTGGTTGTACCCTTTGCCTACGATCAGCCGGACAACGCAGCGCGCCTGATTCGACTAGGCGTAGGCCGGACCATCGGTGCTGCTTCGTATACTGCTGCCCGTGCAGTGAGAGAACTTCGAAAACTCCTCAACAACCCGCTGTATCAAACCAACGCGGACCGCATTGCCCGGATCGTGAAGGCCGAAGACGGCGTCGGCGTCGCATGCGACCCTTTGGATCAGCACCTTTGAGGCGAAGCTGATGCACAGGGTTCAGTTGTTTGAGTTTCTGGATCAATCGTGGCTGCCGGGCAGGCTTCGCGCGGCCGCAACCAGGTATCTCACTGCGGCTCACGCCACCACTCCTTTTCCGGCGTTCTGGGCGGCGATTCTGGCCCGCGTTCTTGAGCAATGCCGCGTTGATCGGATTGTCGATCTCGGTTCCGGCAACGGCAGGCCATCTGTATCTTTGAAGAAAAGCGGGTCATAGCGGCTATGACACCGATTCCATATGACACCGATTCCAGCGCTCCTGAAAATAGTGAAGTCCGCTACTCCGAATAATTCCTTCAAACAGACGCGAAAGTTTTGAAATCAGCTTCGCCGGTGAGGCCATGGATAAAATCTTACCCTCAACTCCCGGGCAAGAGAGGATAGCGCCGCTGATGATGGCGCTCGATCCAAAGATCCTGGAGGCCTATCTAGGTGCCTCAAAATCTATCTCCGACAGACGGTTAAAGCGATCCACGTCCCCACGGACCCCATATCGCCAGCGTCAGCGCCTTCTCGCCTACTTCCGATCCAATGGGAACCAGCAGCGGGCTCTTGTATGGCTGCGTCGTTCGCGTCGAGGCTCGCCCATAAATATTAACGAACAGCGTCTCTCCGTCCGGACTGAAACACGCGCCGGCGAACTCGGTAGAGTTGAAAATATTCTTGGCAAAATAGAACAACTCGCCCGCCGTGTTCAACCCCAGCAAATGCTGTGCCGCACCGCCGTCCTCGCAAATCACCAACCCCCCGCGCGGGGATGCGCAAATGTTATCGGGGAAATCCATCAGGTGCAGTTGCGGCGTCTCAAACAGAAGCGTCAGCGTCTCCGCTCCGGGCTCATACACCCAGATCTGCCCCAGGCCCTCATTGCCGCCGTTGGTCGAAGTAAAGTAGAGCTTCTTCTCGAAATACCAAAGGCCTTCCAGGCGCCGGAAAATGGCGCCGCCAGCGTCCAATCCCTGCTTGAATACGGAACCCATTGTCACGCCGCCCACAACCACCGTATGGGGTATGGGGTCGGGATTCGGCACAGGCACCCAACTCACGGCGAGCTTTACCCCAACCTTCTGGTCCAACGCTGTTTCATAACCGCCAGCGCTGGTCACCTTCATCATTTCCAGGCGCCCGGGCGTATTGGCCAACTCACCCGTCCGCGTAATGCGCTGTTGCGGAATAAACCGGTAGAAGCCGGAGACGTCGGCGAAGTCCTCGGTTTCGTATATGATTCCCGTCTCCGGGTCCACCGCCGCAGCCTCATGCGCGAAACGCCCCAACTGTCTAATAGGGATCGGCGGCGCAGGCGCGCCGGGTACCGTGTTCACCGGCACTTCGAACACATAACCGTGGTTTTTCTCCGCCCCGGTTGCCGTGGCTTCGTCGATGCCTTCCTCACAGGACAGCCAACTCCCCCAAGGCGTGGTGCCGCCCGCGCAATTGCGAAACGTCCCCGTCAGGCTCCAAAACTCGCGAACCTTCCGCCGCGTCCGCGGGTCCACTTCGATCGAGGTATTCCCCCCCAGCGCGTAGGCATCATAGGCCGCGCCGCGCGGTCCGAAATTCGTGTTCAACAGATGGTTCACGATGCCCGCGCTGGTCGACGTACTTCCCGCCGGCCGCGGCCGTACTCTGCTGAATGCCTCCGCATCCTCATGATTACGGATCAGCATGATATTGCCGTTCGGTAGCGGAAACGTGCCCATCCCGTCCATGGCACGCGGCACCGGGAATCCGTCCGCCATCATCTCGCCCTCATAACTGACCACCGAGTACTGGAAACCCGGCGGCAGGGATAACTCCTTGCCCGCTGGCCGCAACTCGCCATATCCCGTGCTTGTCAGTGCCGATTTCAGGCCCGACGCAACCGAGGCCGCCCGTGCCTCCATCGCGCTGAAGATCCCGGCGCCTCCCGTCAGTGCACCCGTTGAACTCGCCAATAATCCCCGCCGGCTTAACCGGCCATCGTTGCTGTTTCCCATTTTGTCCCTTCGACGCGTGATTCGTTTAGGCCAATTCGAACTGCGGCGCGTCGATCATATCCTATTTACGAATCGCTTTGTGAGAAAGATGCGATGCGATACCTGCAGAGTCTGCAAACGAGGGCATCACCAACCCTCAGGCGGTCTGGACCGACGCAAAACTGACAGGTCCGAAGCTCGATATACCGCAAGAACTTCCGAAACCCGCTCTCATCCAAATGCAGGGCCTAAATACCAAAGACCGGAGCGAGGCGTCCAGTTCACAGGACCCGCCCGGAAATACTTCGACAAAATCGCCGCCGGCAAATTCAACGTACCCACCAGGAACTCGGGAGCTTCCTTGTATTTCTTATTCAGATACCGCGAGTAGCAACCCTGCATATCCCGCATCAAGATCGAAATCGACTCCTCCGTCGACGCCTCAAACATCCAGTGCCCATAGAATCGGTGTCATAGCCGTGGAGTGCACCCCTTGAGTGAGACAGAGAAAAGAGTGACAGGTTGGTGGCCATGTTGATAGTTGAAGCGGGGGAGAGGGGGCAGTGGGTAGGTAGCGCTACCCGCATTGGTGGGGTAGAAGCTATCTGTCTTCCATTCAAGTACTTAAGTGAACTTGGGTTATTGCTCAGAGAAAAGCGGGTCATAGCGGCTATGACACCGATTCCCATGACACCGATTCCCCTGCGGTCGGGTCCGGTGAACTGGACGCCGCGGTTTGACTCTGAATGGTTGCAGGGGTCGGCGGGTTTGGCGAATTTCTTGCGGTATATCGAGCTGAATCCGGTGCGGGCGAAGCTTTGCAAGAAGCCGGAGCGCTGGGCTTGGTCAAGTGCGGCGGCGCATTTGGCGGGGACCGACGAGGACGGCCTATTGTGCCTTGATCGGTGGCGCGAGCTGTTTGGGGCGCCAGCGAAGATCGAGGAGGTTTGGCGGGAGTACTTGAACGGGCCGATCGTCGAGGAGAAGACCAATGCGCTGCGGATTCGGACTTGGTCCGGGTCGGTGCATAATCGGCCGGGGGGTTGGGTGGCGCCCGAGTCGACGATGAGCGCGGGGTCCTCGCCTGAGCCGAGGTCGGCCATCGGTCGCAATGCCTGGCACCATCGGTCTGCCATCGGTCTGTCGCAACCAGCGCTTTCACCTCCGCCTCCATCAACAGACCTACCAGTTGTACCCCGGCCTGCCGAACCAACTCGTCCACGCTCTGTCGCAGCCACCGCACCATCTCCGCCATTGGCAGCTCTAATTGCACCATCCGGCTCGGGTCCTCGGCTATCTTGTCCAGCCCCTTTACGGCCTGTTGTGCTTCAATCTGATATCTTTTCTTCATAGCGACTCTCTTTCTTTTTCTTGCCAGAAAAACTGCTCCGAGCCTATCAAAGCTCGAAGCTTGAGAGTCGCTACTTTCTACGATCTACCGGGAATTCCCCGACTCAATCATAACCACACCTTGGGGCCTTGGCGGTGCCTAGCACTAGGCCTACCCGCGCAGCTGGTGCTCCGGCGGGAAGCGGTAGCATGGGGAGAAGATGCACTTGGTGTTCATACTTTGCCTCGCCCAAGGGGACCTCTACCAAAAGGGGGGCGAGTATCTGCGAACTGGGCGGCTCGCTGAGGCTGAAGGTGCCTATCGTCAGCACTTGAAGGCGCAGCCGAACCACGTGGAAGCGCTAGCGAACCTGGGGGCGGTACTCTCGCGGCGCGAAGAGTATAGCCTGGCGATCCAGCAGTACCGGCGAGCTTTGCAGTTGCGGCCGGGCTTGGCACCGCTGCATCTGAACCTGGGTTTGGCCTATTTCAAGATGCGTGACTGGGCCGCGGCGGTGGGCGAATTTGACGCCTTTCTGCAGGCGCAACCCGGCCATCGGCAGTCGATGCAACTACGCGCCCTTTCGTTGCTGGAGTTGCAACAATACACGGCGGCCGCGAAGGCGTTTGAAGGCTTACAGGCCGGGGGCGATGCGAGTATTTCGCTGGGCCTGGCCACCGCCTATCTGCGCTCGGGCAAGGCGGCGGAGGCGCAGAAGATTCTGGAGCCGCTGCTGGAACAAGGGAACTCGGCCGAGGTGTTGCTGACCTTGGGGCAGGCGTTGTTTGTGGAGGATCGTTTGGATGAGGCCAGAGACGCACTGCGGAAAGCGTTCGCCCTACAGCCGGGTTTGCCCAGCTTGAGGTTACACCTCGGCGCAGTGGACTGGCGGCAACGCCGTCGCCCGGAGGCGATGGCGGAGTGGCGGGCCGAACTGAAAGCGCACCCCAATAACGCCGAGGCGCAGTTTACATTGGGGGCGGCGCTAGCCATGTCCGGTGGCGATAAGATTGAAGCGGAACGATGGTTGCGCGCGAGCCTGGCTCAGAAGCCGAAACATGCCCGGGCAAACTATCAGTTGGGCAAGCTGGTATGGCAGAAACGAAGTGCGGAGGCGGTGAAATGCCTCGAACGGTCGATTGCGGCGGACCCCGACTATCGGGAGGCGCATTACCTACTCGGCCGCGTCTACCAGGATCTGGGCCGCAAGGCGGAGGCGGCGCGCGAATTCGCCGTCGTCCAACGGTTGGCCGCCAAGGAGTTGTCTACGCAGCAGGAGTTATTCTCGGAGCAACCCTAGCCCTGGGTTGCACGCCTTGTCATCAGGGCCAAGTGGCGACGCAATCGAAGTCGCCCCACGCGCTGACACTCAAGGTCTACGACGGACAAGGCTTTGCCGGCAAGACGCTACGGGAGCGAGGTGGCACCACCTACGCGTTTGACGAGAAGGGCGTGACGATCACCCAGGACGGCGACACTCATCGGTTCCTGTTAACCTGGCTCTTCGGTGCCGGCCACTACGCGCGCACGCCCGTGTTTCGGGTGGGCGAGCAGTGGGTGGAGCATCGCCTCACGTGGTACGCCGCCACCGGCAAGCTCAGCCTCTCTCCCGGGCATCCACTGCAGCCCGCCGAAGATCTGGAGCGGGCGATGGGCGTGGGGCAATCGACACGCAATGCCGAACGGTGCTTTGGGTGCCATATGACGGGCGAGCGGCCCGGGGTGCATTGCGAGAGCTGCCACGGAGCGCAAGGCGGACATCCGGCGGCAAAATCCATCCGCCGCGATCGCACGGTAGCGGCTTGCGCGACTTGCCACCGGTCTCCGGCACGGGAGTTTGCTTCGCCCATGCCTGAGGTGGAAGATCCGATGAGCGTGCGCTTTGCGCCGGTGGGCTTTCTCGTCAGCCGCTGTTACGTCAAAAGCGCGGGGAAATTCACTTGTGTCAGTTGCCACGATCCGCACACGAGCTTGGCCAATTCAGCGAGCTACGACCGGACTTGTCTTGGCTGTCATGTCAAGCCCGCGGTCGCGGCTTGCCCGCGGAAGCCGGATTGTGCGAGCTGCCATATGCCCAAATCGACGCCGGCCCCTTATTTGACGTTTACCGATCACCGCATCCGGAAATAGAAAAAGGGCCAACTCCGAAGAGCTGACCCTTTCGTTACGAGCTACTCCCTTAGAAGTAGATCTTGGCGGCGAGTTGGATTTGGCGAGCATCGCGAGCGCCCGTGATAGCGCCGAAACCGAAGCGGCCGCCCGTGCCGCCTAAGGCGGTGGGCAGATTGGTGATTTGGCCGGAAGCCTGATTGAAGGTGGCCGTGCGGTTGAAATCGTTAAACTGCGTGTGGTTCGGAGCGTTGAACATCTCCAGGCGCAATTGCAGGAAACGGACTCCTTCTTTGCCCAGGCCGACGTTCTTGAATACCGAGATATCCGCATTTCTGATGCCGGGCCGGCGAACAATCCTTTGCGCGGATTCGAGGCCCTGGCTGCCAATCTGCGGCGGCGCGAAGACCGAGGCGTCGATGTAGCGATTCTCGGTGCGCTGGCCGATCGGCAGGATCGGGTTGCCCTTGACGACAATGCGCGCGCCCACCGATTCCGAGCCCGTGTACACCCGATTGTACTCACCGCCGATGCCTTGGAAATTGACGCCGATGTTGGCCGGTTGGCCGCCGATCATTGAGATCAGGCCGGAGACCTGCCAGCCGCCGAACACCTGCTTGCCCACCGCGTTATTGAGCGGCTGCCAATGCTTCGCCAAAGAGGGCACGTCGTAGATGAAGTTGGCGACGGCCATTTGGGCCACATCGAAATCGAGGTAGCTGTAGTTGGCCATGCGGTAATTGGTGGGATGCAGGCGGTCGCCGTCACCGGAGGAGAGGCCCAAAGCCTTCGACCAGGTGTAGGCGATGCCATACTGCAGGCCCTTGCCAGCATTCTTGTTCAGGCTCACTTGCATCGAATGGTAATTGGAGAAGCCGCCGAACGTCGTCAGCACGGCTTCGCCAAAGCCGAGGTTCGGACGATAAAGGTTCACCGGCAACGCCGTCCGGCCGTCGAAGCTGGTAGCGCTCAAATTCGCCGTTTGCGGGTTCTGATTCTGACGCAGCCAGGCGGAGCCGAAGGGCATCGCGTTTTGGTCATAGGTGGAGAGGAGGTGCGTGCCACGGTTGGCGACGTAGCTCACTTCGAGCGCCGTGGTCTTCAGGATCTGGCGTTGCACCGTGACATTCCACTGGTAGGTGGTGGGCACGTTGCCCAGCTTATCGAAACCGCGGACGTTGTTCGGGAAGAACGAGCCCTGCGAGTTCTGGATCGTATCGAGGTTGCCGAAGAAGTAGGTGGGGCGCGTGGTGGAAGGCGGATTGGGGAGCATGTCGAAGACGGGATTGCCCTGGAAGCGGTCATAGAAAATGCCGAAGCCGGCGCGGAGCACCGTCTTCTCGTTTATCTGATAGGCAACACCCAAGCGGGGTGCATAGTGGACACCGCGACTGTCGATGAGGCCCCGCGGGTAGCTGCCCGAGTTCGACAGGCCCATGCCGTTGGCGTAAAGACCGTTCACGAATCCCCGGCCCGTGTTGAGGATGGAGCCCACCAGCGCGTTGGGCACCGTGGCGCCCGTGATGGGGTTAATGCCGACATTGACGCCGTCGATGCGCGCGGGCTGAATCAACTGCGCGCGGGCGGCGGGGTCATAGAGCGACGGGTTGAAAGACGAAGTCTGCAAGGCCGCGTCATACTGCGGCTGAATGATGTAGAAGCGGATGCCGTAGTCGAGCGTCAGCTTCTTGTTGACGCGCCAGTTATCCTGCGCGAACCATTCCACGTTCCAGGAACGGTATTGGCCATTGAGCACCTTGTCCGATTGGGCCAAACGATCGAAATTGCCCAGCAGCGCGTTCGAGTAGGCCCAGTTGGTGTCGCCAGGGTTCTGACTATTGCGGTCGAACCAGATGTCGCCATTCACCGAGGTGAACGCGGTTTGGTCCTTGCGGCTCTTATGCAGATAGATGCCAAACTTCATGGTGTGGGCGCCCTTCACCTTCGTCACGTTGTCCGTGATGTCGATGGTGTTG
>Ga0163154_10006907_pt1 | contig 13718 bp, 9 predicted proteins | sample OliLakLV19MP9P1_FD_148649 | JGI IMG/M metagenome (GOLD analysis project Ga0163154, IMG submission 148649) | Freshwater microbial mat bacterial communities from Lake Vanda, McMurdo Dry Valleys, Antarctica - Oligotrophic Lake LV.19.MP9.P1 | ecosystem: Environmental > Aquatic > Freshwater > Lake >... | reverse complement strand
GTGATGGACAGCCGGCTGACGGACGCAATGGATGCCAGCGCCTCGCCCCGAAAACCCATGGTGGCGATCGCATCGAGGTCGTCGGCGGATTGAATCTTGCTGGTGGCGTGCGCCGCCAGCGCGAGGGGCAATTCATCGGCGGGGATTCCCCCGCCGTCGTCCGCGACGCGGATGAGCTCGATGCCCCCTTGCTCGATGAACACCTGGATGTGACCGGCCCCCGCGTCGATGCTGTTCTCCACCAGTTCCTTCACCACGCTCGCGGGTCTCTCAATGACCTCGCCAGCGGCGATCTGGTTCACGAGCAATGGCGGCAAGCGGCGGATCGGCATGGGCACAGGGTAAACGATCGGCGGCATCCACCGGTCAACCGTCAGATTCATCACCGCCCTTTATCGTGACTGCCTTGGCCGTTGGCAGGCCAAGGAGTGCTTTTCATCGCCAGCGGCATGGGTCGCCCCGGTCCGAACGCCCGTCCCGTGACCTTCAGCACCACCGGCGCCTGATCGCGTTTGAATTGAGACCGATCGATCATGCGGACGATTGATCCGACGAGGTCAGCCGGGAATCCGGTTCGCGCAACAATGGTCGTTTCGTCGTCCTCGGATTCCACCGCATGTTCGATAATTCGATCCAGCACGTGGTAGGGAGGAAGCGTGTCCTGATCGGTTTGGTCAGGCCTCAATTCCGCGGAAGGCGGCTTGGAAAGCGAAGCGGCCGGTATCGGCGAGGTTTGAAATCCGCACTCGTGATGGTTTTCGTTGATCCACCGGGCGAGGTCGTACACCCGAGTTTTGAGCACATCGCCCAGCACCGCCAAAGCGCCGCACATGTCGCCGTAAAGCGTGCTGTACCCCACCGCCATCTCGCTTTTGTTGCAGGTGGCGAGCACGAGCGCGTTGAGGGAGTTGGAGATCGCCATCAGAATCAACCCGCGAAGGCGGGCCTGCAGATTTTCATCGGTGATGCCGCGGACTGGGCCGCCGACCGGCTCTTTCAAGGTCGTCCGCATGATTTCGTGAACCGGCCCGATGGGGACGAGCGCACACGAACCCAAGCCAAGCCGCGTTGCGAGCTCGCGGGAATCATCGATCGATCCGGCCGACGAAAATTCCGATGGCATCATCACGCCATGAACATGCTGTGGGCCCAAGGCAGCCGCAGCCAGCGTGGCCGTCAATGCCGAGTCGATCCCTCCGGAAAGTCCCAACTGCACCGATTGATGACCGGTTTTGCGCACATAATCCCGGAGACCGCAGACCAGTGCCTGAAACAACTCTCGATTCGGCTCAGCCCACGCGGTTGTGCTTACTTCAGGCGCTCTGCCGTCCAGAATTTCGGACGAAATTGTGATGATGCCGTTTTGAAAGGGAGGTTGGATCATGGCCACCACGCGGCCCGTTTTGTCGACCGCCACCGAGCGACCGTCGAAAATCACGTCGTCGTTCGCCCCCACCTGGTTGACGGCACAGATCGGGATTTTGAGACCCTTCGCCAGCAAACTCAGTTGCCCGAGATGACGTTGCCACTTGCCGACCACGAACGGGCTGGCATTAAGGCTGAATAGAAGGTCACATCCCTCGCGGGCGAGCGCTTGCACCGGTTCGACTGGATATTTTCGCGGGGCGGAGACGTCGTGGGCCTGCCAAAGATCTTCGCAGATGACAATGCCGCAGCGCATGCCATGAATGGGGATCACGCGGGAAGCGTCGCCCGGTTCAAAGTAGCGGTCTTCATCGAACACGTCGTAGCCGGGGAGCAGTTGCTTGTCGCATACCGCGATGATGTCGCCCTGGTGACAGACGGAGGCGGAATTGCGCCATGGCCTTGAACCCGCCGGCGAAAGTCGGGGATGCCCGACGATCACATGCAAGTTGCCCGCACGCTGGGCGATGGTCTCGACGGCGCGCTCGCATGATTCGACCACGCCACGCCGTTGCAGCAGGTCGCGGGGCGGATAACCGATGATCACGAGTTCGCTGGTGAGGAGCACATCAGCCCCTTCGCGGCGGGCTTGCTCCATCGCATGGAGCACCATCGCCGTATTTCCCGCAATGTCCCCAACGACCGGATTCAACTGGGCCAACGCAATCCGCATCAGTCAAAGTGTACGGAAATGCTGACGACGCCGTCGTTTCGCAAAGTCCGGACCCTTTGCCGCATCAGGTTCATTCAGAGGGCAACCTTCTATCACCCCATGACTTCCTCCGAGAATTGATAGCGCACTCCACGCTTCTCAAGTTCATTCAAGATCGTGGCCAGGATTCCCGGCTGTTGACCAAGAAGTTCAGGGGGTTTGACGCCGGGGTTTCGATACATTCCGCGCGCGATCATGCTGGCGACGATGGTGCAGGGGAAGGCCGTGGTTCTCGACATGCTCGTCGCCTGCGTCGCGGCATCAAACAAATCCAACAAGTCCCAAACGAGTCGGACAGGTTTTCCCGCTTTTATGCCTTCAGCGATCACGCGCATCACCGTGAGGTCTTGCTCGCCCGGATCGTACGTCCATTTGGGGAACATCAGGGCCGCGGTCAGGTCGATGGGCCTCACCTTCACGGCCCCCACCGAGACTTCATCCTTCCTGAAAAACCCGGTTTCGCGGAAGACCCGCATCAATTCGATGTGTCCTGGGTAGCGAAGGGTTTTCTCCTTCATGAAGGGAACTTTGAGGAAGTGCGCGATGCTTCGCAGCCCATCGGTATTGAACGCTTCCAAAGTGCCGATGCCGTCGAACTCCATGAGTTCCGGCTCGCTCAACGCTTCCTTGATGACCGTTTGGCCATGCTCGACGACGCGCGAGGGTCGCGTGTATTCCTCGATGACGTCTGAGGGCGAAAAGCCCGCCTTGTATTGAAATGGCCAGCGACGCTCGCGGGGCAGGCCGCCGACGTAAATTTCGATGTTGCGGCAATCGTCAAGCACGCTGGTCGCGTGGCCGGCCATCATGTTGCTCATGCCGGGTGCGACGCCGCAATCCACCACCGCCGTCACGCCCCGCTCCTTCGCGAGTCCATCGAGTTCCCAGGCGTCTTCCGCCATGAAACTGATGTCGCAATAATTTTTTCCGGCTTCGATGACGGTTTGCAGAGTCTGAAACCCAATCCGGCTGGCGAGCGCGCCCAGCACGATGTCATGCGGCTCGATCGCGCGGCGCAAGGCGGCGGGGTCCGCAAGGTCCGCGGTCATGACCTTCACGCGACTTCCGATCCTCGCCCTCGCGGCCTCCAACGAGGCTGGCTTTACGTCGGCCAGCGTCACGTCATAATCCGGTTGCGAAGCGAGATCCGCCGCCATCACGGTCCCCACCATTCCGGCTCCAAGCACAATGGCCTTCGGCATGCATTTCCTCTTTTGCGCGATGACGCTCGGCCGTGAAACCGCCGAAAACGCGTCGCCTTACCCTAATCCGCGGACGGCTGCGTCGCAAGGCCCACGTTGCCCGATAACGAAGGTCATTAGGTATTTGCGGCATGTTCGAGGACGCCTCAAAAGTCATGCCCGGATCGAACCGATTCCAGCGAGGCAGGGAGGCCCTGTACCTCGTGAACACCAAGACACTTTACATCGGCCTGGTCTTCGACCGCATCGACGTTCTGCTTTGCCACGGCGAGCGCGTGATCGCGAGCCGGCGCCTTAAGCATGCCATCGATCCCGATCCCGACAAATGGGTTCGCTCGGTGAAGGACGCAGCCCGCGTCATCAAAGGCGCGGTCGACGAGCTCGCGGCGCGCGGCTTGCCCGCCCGCGTGCTGTATCACAGCCCGACGGAATGTTCCGAGCATGCCGCGATCGCGTTGAAATCGGCGTCCGACGCCTCGCAAGCGGCGTTGTTGTCGTGCGCGGATGCGTTTCCCTGCCCCCTCGATCTCACCGCGAATCTAGCCATTTCGGTTGGTCGCGACGTGCGGACCGATGATCCGCAAACGCATGTGATCGTCGCCGCCGATCGCGATGATGCCGTGACGGCGCTCGTTTCAATGGTCCGCGAAGCGGGATTGCGCTTTGAAAGCGCGACGCCGGTCGCCGCCGTCATCCTGGGCGGCCTGTGCGCGGAGCAATTGCAGCGGCAGCAAGGATTTTCCAGCCGACTTTATGTGGGAGAGTTTCGCTCGTTCTTCGTGATCGCGGAAGGCGGATCGATCCACTTTGCCCGCTCCATCAATTTAGGGCTCGACAGCATGGTCTCGGCGTTGACGAAGCCCATCCGCACCACCTCCGAAGCGCCTTGCGTGCTCGATCGGCAGACGGCGGCCACCATCCTGTTCACGCATGGGTTGCCCGATCGGGCGCAGGTTGTTCACGAGCCGCTGGGCCTGGTCGGCGCCCAGATCACGCCGTTGCTCGCCCCGGTCCTGCAGCGGTTCATCGTCGAACTCCGGCAATCGCTGCGGTTCGGCGTGCCCGAGATTCAGCGCTCATCCATCAAACTTCAGGTGGAAGGACCGGGCGCCGGCGTTCCGGGTTTCATTACCATGCTGGCAAGCGAACTCTCGCTCGCCGTCCACGCCGACGAGGCGTCGTCAAAGTCAGATCTAGACACAGCGCGCGGCACCGCCAGCGATGTGTTCCATGCCTTGAAGCATCGCCGCATGCTCGATCGATTGGGGCTTCAACCCAATCACATGATCCAGTCGCGAACGGCGAGTCGGCAGAAGCGATGGCTTTGGACGGGCGCGGCCGCGGCTTTGATGATCATCGCCGCCGAGTACGGGCAGACGCATCGTCAAATGACTTTAATTCAAGCCCAGGCGCACACCGCCGCGTCACAGTCCGCTGATTTACAGCAACTTCAAAGTGTGATCGACAAAGTTTCGACGGCCAAGACGGCCTTGGCGAGCCTCGAAGCGTCCATCCGCCGAGAAACCGGCGCGACCATGAACCCGCGAGCTTGCTTGCAGGAACTTGCTGCGGTCACGCCCGAATCCATCCGCTTGACGGGGATGAACTTTTATCAGCATGGCCAGAATATGGTGGGCTTGATCAGCGGCTACGCGATCCAGCCCGAAGGTTCATCGGGCCGGCCTCAGTTGGAACCGTTCATCGAGCGCCTTCGCCGAAGCCCCCTCTTTGAATCCGTGGTCCTGGCCAACGTGCAAATGGGATCGCTGGGCGAGGTGAATGGCCAACGCTTTGAAACGAGCGTCGTCACGGTCAAGGCCCCACGAGAGAGCGACGACGAGCCAATGGCAATCACAACGCCGGACACCGCTTCAGCATCTTCCGGGAAATCAAACCCATGAGCATCTTGCTTGACCGAGACATGGTGATCCACGGCGTGGTGGCGGTCGGGGCGTGCGTGGCCGCCTGGATGTTTGCCGTGAAACCGCAGCATGAACAGTTGAAGGCGTTGCAGGGCACGATCGCCCGGACGCAGGACGCTTCCGCGGGTGACGTCGGCCCCACCCGTTCATCGCTCCAGATGCAGGCTTCGGCCATCAATACGCGCGTCGCCGAAATCGTGGCCTTGAACGCGTGGACCAACGATGCATCGCAAGTGTACGGCCGCGTGATGACGCTTGCGCATCAGCACAACGTGCGCATCCAAGGGATGCAGCCTGACTCATCCTCGACGGTCTCGTCAGGCGGACAGGCCACCGTCTCCCGGATCAAGATCAACGCGGAAGGTGGCTACGCCGACGTCGCGCGATTCATGGAGGGGGTCTGCGAACTGTCTCCCCTCATGCGCCCGAACGCCGCCCAGATCAGTCCGACCATCGTGGACAACGAACCCGTGGTTTCGATGGCGCTGGTGATGGAGGCGCTGAACTTCAAAATCGCGGATGCCTTGTCGCCAGCCGGAGACACTCCCCATGGCCAGCCCTGAAGTGAAACGAAAAATGCTTTCCTTGGGAATCTTCTGCGCGCCGGTGCTGATCGTGCAGGCGACAGCAGCGATTCTTGGGCGCGGCGCCCCATCGGCCGTGAGTGCGTCGGCGGCGCCGAGCACGGACGGGGTTCCGGTGTCGTCAAGAGCGATCGCGTGGACTTCCACCCAACTCGCGGCGTCGGCACGAATCGCCGAATTGAATAAACAGCCCTTTGAACCGACGCCCTTTCTCTATGACTTCGATGAATCTCGCCAGCCTGTCGAGAAGGAGCTGACCGAGACGGCTGAGGTATCGTCGCCGGACCAACCGACATTTCACTTGCAGGCGGTGATGTCGACGGCCAACGACCGCCAAGCCCTGATCAACGGCCGCCCCTATCGCCAGGGACAGATGATCCGAAGCACGACGTGGACGGTGCTGAGCATCGACGTCGAGGCGCGGCAAGCCTTGCTGCGGGATTCGCAAACCGAAAATACGATTACGGTGCGGGTCGAACTCACCCGCTGAAAAGTGTGGCGAGCGATGTCACACCGTCACGGTGCGCACTTGCGATGGAATGATGAGTTCCGCCGTGGTTTTGGCCTTGATGTCTTCCACGGTCACGTCCGGCGCGACTTCAATCAATACAAAACGCTGCCGATCCTCATCCATTTGCAATACGCAGAGGTCGGTGATCACCATGTTGATGCAGCGTCGGCCGGTGAGGGGCAACGTGCACTGCGGGATGAGTTTCGGTGCCCCGTTCTTCGCATTGTGTTCCATCATCACGACCACTTTTTGTACTCCGGCCACCAAGTCCATGGCCCCGCCCATGCCCTTGACCAGCTTGCCTGGAATCATCCAGTTGGCGATGTCGCCTTCCTGACTGATCTCCATCGCGCCGAGGATCGCCAGGTCGATGTGTCCGCCCCGAATCATGCCGAATGACTCCGCGCTCGAGAAAAAACTGTGGCCGGGCACGCCCGTCACGGTCTGCTTGCCGGCGTTAATCAGGTCGGGATCGACCTCATTCTCATCTGGAAACCGCCCCATGCCCAAGAGGCCGTTCTCAGATTGCAGCCACACCTGCATGTCGGCGGGGACGAAGTTGGCGACCAGCGTCGGCATGCCGATGCCGAGGTTCACGTAAAAGCCGTCCCGCAGTTCCTGGGCGGCTCGTTTGGCGATTTGGTCACGGTTCAGCGGCATGAGGCTCTCGGCGGTTCAAGAAAGGCAACGCATGATGCAGGCGAAACCGCTTTGCCGCAATAGCATGGCCATTGCGTCATCTACTGGTAGCATGAATCGCGTGCTTCGATCTGGATTCCGAATTTTAACACCCCTGATTCTTATGCGAAACTTCCTCCCTCTATTGTGTTTGTCAACGCTCGGTGCCGCGCTGTGCAGTCCCCCGGCGTGGACGCAAGAAGAAAACGCGGCCGCGGACGCCACTCCCCTTGCTGAACGACTGCAACGCCTGGGCGAACGCATCGAGGATAAGCGCGAGGAGTTGCACATCCCTGGTTGCGCGCTGGTGGTCGTCAAGGATGGTGAAGTCATTTTCAGCCGAGGGTTCGGCCGCCGCGACGTTGAGAAAGACCTCCCCGTCACCGACGAAACGCTGTTTGCGATCGGTTCGAGCACCAAGGCCTTCACCGCCACGCTCGCCGCGATGTTCGTGGACGAAGGCACAATGGCTTGGGATGATCCGATCCGGAAACACCTCCCGGAATTCGAATTGCACGACCCTGAAGCACAGGAAGGGGCCACCATGGCCGATCTTCTTTGCCACCGCGTCGGCCTCGACCGAACCGATTTGGCATGGGCCAGCGGAACGGCCAGCGTGGCTGAGGTTCTGGCGGCGGCGGGTCGCGCGGAGCCGGTCGCAAAGTTCCGCAAGGAATGGCATTATCAAAATGCGATGTTCCTCGTTGTTGGCGAAGCCATCGCCCACGCCGCCCAATCGGATTTCAGCACGCTGATAAAGACGCGCCTCCTTCAGCCCCTCAACATGGATCGCAGCAACCTCAGCATCCGTGAATGCCATGGCGACCTCAACCTCTCCACGGGGTACCGGTGGGATGAGGACGACAAGTCTTTTCACATTTTGCCCATGCGCAGCCTCGGCACCATTGCCCCCGCCGGCGCGATCAACTCGTGCGCTCGGGACATGGCACAATGGCTTCGTCTGCAACTTGGTCGTGGCGAAATCGATGGCAAACGGCTGGTCAGCGAAGCGGCCATCACCGAAACTTGGATCAAACACTCCACCGCCGCCCCGGGCATGGATTATGGTTTGGGATGGTTTCTGCGCGATTGGCGCGGCCACAAACTCGTCGAACATGGCGGGAACATCGATGGCTTCGGGGCCCAAGTCGCGTTACTTCCCGACCAAAACATCGGTTTTGCGCTCCTCAGCAACGTCACCGCCACTCCCCTGCAAGCCATGTCCATCGACATCGTGTTCGATTCCCTCCTTGGGGAACTCAATGCTGAATCGCCTTCGCTGGAGTTGGCAACAATCTCGAAGTATCTCGGCAAATACCACTTCGACGCGATGAAACTCGACATGACCGTGCTGCACCGTGGCGGCAAACTCGCGGTGGATGTGCCCGGGCAGATGATTTTCGACCTCAAGCCGCCCGATGCGGATGGCAAGTGGGCCTTTGATTTTCCAACCCCCATCCAAGTTGCCTTCGTCACGAACGAGGACGACGAAGTGACGTTGATGCGGTTGTATCAAGGCGGTCTGGAATTCGAATTGCCGCGTGAGGGCGTGCCCCAACCGATCGATATTTCACTGGACGACGCCAAGCCCTACCTGGGCGTTTATCACAGCGTGGACATGAAATCGGATTTGACCGTGAAGCACAAAGCGGGTCGCCTTGCCGTCGATGTGCCCGGCCAGATGGTGTACGAACTTCATCTGCCCGATGCGGAAGGAAAATGGGCGTTCCGCGCCAAGCGCGACATCGTCGTGTCGTTCAATCGGGCCGAAGACGGAACCGTTTCGAGCATGACCATGTTGCAGGACGGAAGAACGTTCCCCATGCCCCGGGTCAGGGACGACGCTTCGACCGCTGAACTTCCTTCGCTGGAGGAATTGATCGCCAAAACCGAGGCTGCGCTTGGCTCCGTCAACGCCCGGAAGCTCACTTCGCTGCGCCTGAACGGGCCCGTCGATTTTGTGAATCAAGGCATCACCGGCACCAATACCATCACTACCGGTTCCATCCGCCAGTTCAAGCAGGACATCGACTTGGACGTCTACGGCTTCATCCGCATGGCGATCGATGGCGCCACGGGGGCGGTCCATTCAAGTTTCCAGCCATTCGAGGTCATGAAGCCGAAAATGATCAACGAACATCAGTTTCAGCATCCCTTGTTGATGTTCGCCGACTGGAAATCGCTCGCGAGCAGCGTGACATTGCACGGTTCGGAACAACTTGATGGGGAAACGGTGTATCTCGTGCGGCTTTCCAACGACAAGGATGGCACCACCACGTTTTTCATTGATGCCGAAACTGGCTTGCCGCGTCGGCAAACCTTCCCCACCACAGTTGAAGGTCTCGGCATCATTGAATCCACGCTGACATTCGAAGATTGGCGTGAGGTCGGCGAATTTCAATATCCGTTCAAGCAGACCATGAAAACCGACATTCAGGGTCGCGTGGTGATGATCGTCGAGGAAGCGGAGATGAATGTTGAACTCCCCCCGGACGCATTCACGATTCGCGATCCCGGCGATGACGTCCATCCGTGATGATCGGCGAAACACGCCGCATGGAAAGGTTTGACCGCCACGACTGGATGATGGCGGCAGGATTCATGGCTTTTGCCTTAATCCTGCGGCTGGTGTTCTTGTGGGGTTCGCCCGATCGTTCGTGGCCTCACTCCATCTGGTATGAAGGGGACGCACCCCTGTGGGTTGAATACGCTTCCGCGCTTGATCGCGGCGAAGCGTTTGAATTCAACCTTCCCATTCACCCGCCGGGTGTCGCCTTCCCCTTGAGTTGGTTCTACAGCGGGGTGCGCGAGCACGATTTTGTGGCGATCAAGATTCTGTGGTGCGTGTTTTCCGCCGCCGCGTGCGGGGCGTTATACATGGCCTGCGTGACGGCCATCGGTCGACGCCCCGCCTTGCTTGCCACGTTGCTGTGCAGCGTTTCGTTTGGGCAGCTGGTGTTGGCGACCTCCTTGAACTCCGAGGTGCCGTACATCATGCTCCTGTGCGTGATGGTGGCCATGTCGCTTCGAGCCGTTGAGTCACCGCGCTGGTTTTGGTTCGCGATGGGATTGGGCGTGCTTCATGGACTGGCCCTGCTGTTGAGACCGGAACATCTGCTGATGGTCACTTTATGGTGCGGGTGGATGCTCTGGCACCGGCGTCGACGCCTCAAACCGGAGCTTCATTCCCGGTGGGCTCGCGCTGCGGCTGGGTGGAATTTCATCGCGATCATGGTGGTGGCGATGCTGTTGACGTGCCTGCCCTGGAGCATTCGCGCTTCGATGGCCATCACTCGTTTCAACAACATCGCCACCACCCTGCCCAAATACGAGGAAGCCCCCATCCCCTGGACTGCGGACGCTCGCGCGGAATTCGACCGCTTGCCCGCCTTTACCCGCCACAGCAATTTCAAATACCTGAATCATCTCGCTGGTCAGCGAAATAAACGGGAAATCACGCCGCGCATCATCAAGGAGTTCTTTCAAGACGAGTTCCGCACCACGCCGCGGCCGCTCAAATCGCCCGTGATGATCAGCAACCAGGGCCCCATGAGTTTCGCGCTCGCGAATCACCCGCTTTCCGATGGCGGATTCACCCGGCACGCCCTTGAACATCCGAAACTCTTGCCAAACCCCACCTTCAACATCACGTTTCCACCGCACCTTCAAATCATGAATGAGGGCTATTTTCTCGGATGGCAATGGATACGCGATGATCCCCTTCGCTGGCTGCGGCTGGTTCGCCTCAAGTTTGATCGTTTCCTGGGCGGGGTGACGCACGGCTTGACCGCCGCCAACCTGCCAATCGGCACGCGCGGGGTGCGTCAACCAGTGGACATGATTGCCGCCGCGCCCGGTGCGTCGACCGGATGGAAACTCATTGTCGTCGCGCTGATCGCGGGCGGCATCGCTATCTGCTGCCGGAGGCGGGTCGCGGGACTTTGGCTGCTCATCATCATCTACAAGCTCGCCGTCACGGTGCTCTTTTATGGTTACGCACGGCAAGCCGCGTCGATCAGTCCCGCGTTCTTCATCTGCATCGCGCTCGCGCTCGACACCATGATCGCCATTGCCTTGCGTCGTTGGCCGAGGCTCGGCGCGCTGCAATTCTGGGCCTTCATCGCGATCGTGCTGGGCGTCATGGCCATCGATCTCCGCTCCGCCATCTCCCCAGCGCGCCCGCAGCCGCAGGGATCGCTTACGCCCCGGCCGGAATGGGGCGACCAGGCCTTCACCAGTTTCGGCCGCGTTGACTTGCGTTGATCGTCAAGCCAGGCCGAATGCCAAGCCGAATGGTGAACGCATGAAGGCACGGCTATCCTTTCATCATGACCGCACAAATCCTTCATGCCCTCGATGCCCTTGACGTGATGTCCGATCCGCGCGTGATGGATGCCGCGTCGGCTCCGAAAACCGGATGCGTGATCTCCGAAAACCCCGCCACCGGCCAACCCATCGCCGCCGTCAAACTGCAATCGAAAGCCGAGTATGAAACGGCCATCGCCAAGGCCGTCGCCGTGCAGAAGCACTGGCAGCGCCTCCCCGCGCCCAAGCGGGGCGAGATCGTCCGTCTCATCGGCAACGCCTTCCGCCAGAACCTCGATCCTCTCGGTCGCCTCATCACCCTTGAAACCGGCAAGATCAAGCCCGAAGGGCGCGGCGAGGTGCAGGAGTGCATCGACATCGCCGACTTCGCCGTCGGCTTGTCGCGTCAACTCTACGGCCTCACCATCCACTCCGAGCGCGCCAACCATCGCATGTACGAGCAGTGGCATCCCCTGGGGACCATCGGCATCATCACCGCGTTCAATTTTCCCGCCGCCGTGTGGGCGTGGAACGCGATGCTGGCGGCGGTGTGCGGCGACGCCATGATCTGGAAGCCCAGCCTGCTCACGCCCTTGGTCGCGATCGCCACCACCAACATCGCGCATGAAGTCATGCGCAACCAAGATGTGTTTAGGCCAAAGGATTGCGACCCTTGCGATCTCTTCGCGCTCATCATCGGCACCGATCAGGAGGTCGGCGAGACGATGATCGCCGACCGTCGCCTGCCGCTCATCAGCGCGACGGGTTCCTGTCGCATGGGCCGTCATGTGGGCAAGGTGGTGGCGGAACGCCTCGGCCGCAGCTTGCTGGAACTCGGCGGCAACAACGCGATCATCGTCATGCCCGACGCCGACCTGGAGATCGCCACGCGCGGCATCCTTTTCGGCTCCGTCGGCACCGCCGGTCAGCGCTGCACCACCACGCGGCGACTGCTCTGCCACGAGAAGATCGTGAAGCCACTCACCGAGCGCTTGGTGAAGGCGTATCAAAGCGTGATCGACCGTGCCATCGGCGATCCGATGGATGACACGACGCTCATGGGGCCACTGATCAACAAGCAAGCGGTGGAAGGGATGAAGAACGCGCTTGAACAGGCGATGAAGGAAGGTTGCGAGGTGCTGTGTGGAGGAGTTCCGAGGGCCGAGTTCCGAGTTCCGAGCGGGACTACCGCCGGCGCAGGAACTCCCACAATCCCCGGAACCAAAACACTCATCCCTCAGAACTCAGAACTCGGAACTTCCGTCCCCCCTCGTGGCCACTTCGTCCAGCCCACCATCGTGCGCATCCCGCGCGGCAAAGATCCAGCCATCGCCAAGGACGAAACCTTCGCACCGATACTTTATGTGTACGAAGTCGGCGGACTCGATGAGGCCATCACGATTCAGAACAACGTGCCGCAAGGCTTGTCCAGCGCGATCTTCTCCGACTCGGTGCGCAGCGCGGAGCGCTTCCTCTCGCACGACGGCTCCGACTGCGGCATCGCCAACGTCAACATCGGCACCAGCGGCGCGGAGATCGGCGGCGCGTTCGGCGGCGAAAAAGAAACCGGCGGCGGCCGCGAGTCCGGCTCCGACTCCTGGAAAGCCTACATGCGCCGCCAGACCTGCACCATCAACTACGGCACGGACCTGCCGCTGGCGCAGGGGATCAAGTTCGGGGAGTAGGATTCGCTCCCATCAATGCCCAGGTCCCTCAACTACCCCGCATATGCGCGGTATGACAGGCGCCCCTGATTCATCAGGAACCATTGATCAGGTTCCCACGCTACACGACCCCATGCCCCAACTGCTTCCATCTCATCTCGCTCGCGTGCAACGAGGTAAGGCGTCGGACCAATTACCATCTTCACATCGAGAACCCGGCAGTGCGCACCGGCCATGACCGAATGCGCTTACCCCACCCGCGAGTGCGCATCGGCCACTCGGGAATGCACACACCCCACTTCAGACTGCGCACGGGAAAGGCCCGCGTGCGCACGGCGCACTCGGAAATGCGCACTGCTCGCTCGCGAGTTTGCGCAGGCGTCCCCGGTTTCACCTCAGCCGTTCTTGAGTCCGGAACGTGCGATCTGGTGATCGAACCGCGCGTTCGCGGGACTCGATCGGCGGTTCCCGGTGTCGAAAACTTGGTTCCTAATGTCGAATCGACGGTTCCAGAGGCCATTCGAGCGGTTCCGCAGGTCGAGCGTCCCGGTGTCGGGTGCGTCTGACATTTTCATCGCGTTTCCGGACTTCCGCTGAAGCCGCGCCCCTCTGCTGACGATGAAAGCGCGACGAGACAACGGCTGCTGGCCGTGTCCAAGGAGTCCAACATCATGAAGAAGCAGAATAGACCGATCGATCCAAACAGCTTCGGCCC